>Ga0075032_1000799_pt1 | contig 12795 bp, 14 predicted proteins | sample SynthPrep_1_END__FD_71386 | JGI IMG/M metagenome (GOLD analysis project Ga0075032, IMG submission 71386) | Synthetic microbial communities from Ohio, USA - SynthPrep_1_END_DS7_MetaG | ecosystem: Engineered > Bioreactor > Aerobic > Activated sludge | place: USA: Ohio, Columbus | collected 2014-04-10
CACTATTGAAGAGCCCGCAGTTTTCGAGTGCGGGTTTTCGGAATGTGGCGGTGAACACACGGCCGGCGACGCAAGGCAGGAAGTCTATTGGCTCGTGACTGTCACGGATCTTGCGGTTGATTACTTCCGATGTGGTGAAAGCGAATGCGGCTTCGACCCACTTTTTTCATACGGGGAGGCAGAGCGGCTGCTTTGCCTTTTGCGTCAACACTCGCCCGCATGGGCGATCCCTGTGTTGGCAAGCTGATCGGAGCAAAACATGAAATATCATCCACCATACGGATCTGTCGATCCGGATGCGTCTTATGTTGACAAGGATGTGCCGGGCGCGGTGCGAGGCTCGGCAGTGCCGGCTGACGCGATCGAGGATCCGCAGCGAGAAATCGTCAATGCGATCACGAGGGCAGGGTATGCGCCCGCTGACGGTCTCCAGTTGGCGGGAGCTATTCAGTCAAGCGGAATGATCTATGCGCAGGCGGGGGGCAGCGCAAACGCATTGACGCTGGCCCTGCTTAATCCGCCGGAGTCCTATTCACGCTTGCGCCTGGTGCTTGTCAACGCGACGCAGGCGAACACGCGCGCTGCCGTTACGATCAACATCAATGGCCTTGGCGCTCGCAACATTGTCCGCAAGGGTGGCGCTCCGCTTCGCCGAGGTGATATCCAGCCTGGCCCGATGCTGCTGCTGGACAATGGCACCGCATACGAATTGATCGGCACGTCAGGGCTCTTCCGGACGCCTTTGACCGCAAATCTTGATCTGTATGTTGCTACCACCGGATCGGACGGCAACGACGGTCTGTCGGCTGCCAGCCCATTCCTGACGGTGCAGCGGGCATGGTCGGAGGTTGTCAACAATTATGACCTCAATGGTTATGTTGTCACAATCAATATTGCTGACGGCACCTATATAGGCTCGCTTAGCGCCACCAGTGCGCCAATTGGCGGTAATGCAGGGTCAGGTTCAGTCGTTTTCAAGAGTAGCTCTGGAAACGCCTCGGCCGTTATCTTCAACAGGACTGGCGGCGGAAATGCGGTTTACGCACAAGGCGGCGCGCAGTTCACCCTGAAGGACGTCACTGTCCAATGCTCCGGAACCAATGGCAATGGTGTGGCGACGGGCGTCGGCGGTGTTATCGCGATTGATGGTGTGCGGTTTGGCGCTTGTACGCTGAGCCACATTAACGCCAGCAACGGCGGTTTTATTCAGGCGACGGGCAACTACACCGTCTTTGGATCTGCTGCCTATCACATTGTTGCATCGGCGTCCGGTCAGGTCATCAATGCGGGCCGCACCGTCACCCTGACGGGAGCGCCAGCCTTCACGGCGTGGGCATATTGCTCGCAAGGCAGAGTGGACGGCACAGCGACCGCTTACACGGGCGGCGCGACCGGGTCGCGATACTACGTTGATCAGAATGGCGTGATCGTTGTTGCGGGCGCGGGCGCAAACGCCATGCCCGGCAACGCGGCCGGTTCACAAACGACAGGAGGTCAGTATGTATAACCCCCATGATTGGTATTGGCTTGCCAATGGTGGCCGGTTGTTTTCCTCTTCGAGAAACGCTCTGGTCAGCACAACAGATGCACAATTTAAGGCGTGGAAAAAGCAGGGCATCGAGCCGACCGTATGGCCTTCCGATGGTGATGGAAATCAGTCCGACGTTGAACTGCAGACCGTTCTCGCGCCCTACGGCATTACCGTTTCAGCAAATCTTCTCGATGCGGCGCGTCTGCGCCGGATCAACGATCTGACCGTCAGGTGCGCCGACGAAATTGTGGGAGGGTATCAGTCCGATGCCTTGGGACTTGTCCATACCTACCCTTCGAAGCAAGTGGACCAACTGAACATGATGGGCAGCGTCACCGACGCACTGACGCCGGGTCAGACTTCGGATTGGTCGACGCCATTCTGGTGTTCTGATGCCGCGGGGCAATGGGCCTTCCGCCTGCACTCGGCGCCCCAGATCATAGCAGCCGGACAGGCCGGCAAGGCTCACGTTGTTACGTGCCAGACCACTCTTGCCAGTTTGAGCGCGCAGGTTTTGTCGGCGGGAACAGTCGAAGAGATCGACGCTCTAACATGGCCTGCGGCCTAGATCAGGACGATTAATCAACACTTAGGAGAACACCTATGGCGACTGTACGCGAGGTACAGCAGCGCTTGATTTCGCTCGGCTATGATGTCGGGCCGTCTGGCGCTGACGGCATTCCCGGCCGCAGTACCACAAAGGCCGTGATGAGGTTTCAAGAGGATAAAAAACTCTCGATCCTCTATCCCGGCACGATCGGTGCGAAGACACTGACCGCGCTCGGGCTGAACGACAATAAGCCCATGGTTCCGCCGTGGGTGACAGAGGCCCGTCGCTTCATTGGTCTGCATGAAGGCAAGAACGCCAAGGTGCTGGACAAGGCCCTGCGGCTCGATGCGAGCGAGATTGCGTGGTGCGGCGCATTCGTTGGCATGGTCATTGCCACGGCGCTCCCGAAAGAGCCAATGCCGGCAAACCCACTCGGCTCTCGCAACTGGCTGAAATTCGGCAAACCGCTGAATGACCCTCAGATCGGAGCCATCGCCGTCTTCTGGCGTGGCTCAAAGGACGGCTGGCAAGGTCACGTCGGCATTGTTGTCGGCCACGACAAGACCCACCTGCATATCCTCGGCGGCAATCAGTCAGATTCCGTCAGTGTCGCACGCATCGCGAAAACCCGCCTTCTCGGCTACCGTTGGGCCGTGACCTATCAGGATGCGCCCTACGTCGCCCTGCCAATGACCACGATTTCGGCCAGCGTCACGACAAACGAGGCATGACATGGCGGCTATCTCAAAGAAGCTTCGGAGCCTTGAAGGTGGACGCCTTATGTTCTGGTGCCCCGGATGTGACGGTGCGCATCAAGTCGGCGTCGGCGAAGGGGTGGGGCCGCGTTGGGGATATAACGGCGACCCAGACGCACCCACGTTCACGCCGTCCGTTCTGGTGACGCACAACGGGCCGGACGCCGACATCGATGGCGCGCCTCCAGCGGTTTGCCACTCCTTCGTGACCGATGGCCGAATTCAATTCCTTTCTGATTGCACCCATGCGCTTGCGGGGCAAACGGTAGACATTCCAGACTTCGACAACTGAACCTCTCTATAAAGGAAACGATTATGAAACGCTTTGCGATTATCGCACTGGCGGCGCTTTCGCTCGCCTCATGCTCCGCCACCACCGGATCGATCGATACGGCGATCCAGAAGAATTTGCCGCAGATTTGCACGGCGGCTGCGACGGCGCACAGCGCCTTCGTCATAGTCGCCAGTGCCGGCGCCATCAAACAGTCGACCGTGGCCAAGGAAGCTGCGGCGTGGGCAGCACTCGATGTGGTCTGCAAGGATCCTTCGTCAGTCACTGCGGCAACCGCACTTGTGAAGGCGGCTGAGGCATACACGGTCATCACGCTCGCACTGCGCGATGCGAAGCGGGCGGAGGGTTAAGCCGATGCGGGTTGTTCATGTTCTTGCCTTCGCCGTCGCCATTTTCTCAATCGGCGCGTTCATCCTTTGGCCGGCCTTTGCCCAGGAGGCGGAACCGGTAATAGCGCCATCCTCTATCTGGTACGATCTCTGGACCGTCGTGCAGCCCGTTGTTGTACTCCTGGTGTCGACTGTCGGCCCGGTACTGGTGACTTGGATCGGTGCCAGACTTATCGCCCTGTTGAAAATCTCTGACGAAAAACAGCGCGTCGAGATTGAGGCGCGGTTGCGAGCAGCGTTGCATGAATCGGCACTGAACGCTCTGAAGTACGCCATCACGAAAACCGGGCTGCCCTTGAAAACGGATGCCGTCTCCGGGGCAGTGCTGGGAATTGCGGCGGATTACGTCATGCAAAAAAATCCGGATGCGCTTGCAAAACTCGGCGTCGGGCCGAGCGCTTTGCAGGAAATCATAATGTCGAAAGTTCCGGATCTGGCGAAGGCGGTCAACTGACCGCCTCTGTCCACTATCGTTCACGAGGGGCAGGCAATGCGGTATGGCCGCGCCGGCGCTGACTTCCTGATTGTTGCCGTATTTTCGATCGTCGGCATCATCTTCTTCCAGCGGGTTTGGGTGATGTTGCTTCGATACCACGAGCGCCCGGATTGGATGGTCAACTCTCCGATCAGCGCTTTTGTAGCATGGATGATGGCGTGGTCCTGTACCCTGGCGCTTGTCGCGCCAGACATTGACAACGGCCACATTCCACCGCGGAGCCGTATTCTGATTGGCTTCGCGCTTTTTGTGGCCGGTATGGTCTCCGGCGGCAGCATCATGCTGGCGCTGAAACCCTGATCTTTTTCAATCGAAAGCTTGCAGAGGGCAAAATGACGAACACGTTTCGCGTGGCCGGCGCCACGAATTACCAGCTCGTTGCCGACGGCGCGAGCTATGGGCGCGTAGGCATACAGGTAGTCACGGTCTATCCTGTTTCGATTTTCATCGGCACGGCAGCACCTGCCAACGACACAGAAGACTTTGTTTCGATGACACCTGATGGGACGCGCGAAATCGTCGTCAATCTGGCGGCTGCGGATAAGGTATATGTTCGGACCGGCAAGGTGACTGACGTGGCCGTTCGGGGTTTTCGGGAGAGCCGCACATGAGTGGTTTTTCTCTCGGCATTGCAGGTTCTGGCGGATCGGCAGGTAACGGAGGTCCGTCTCTCCCTGTCAGCCTACCTGTAACGCCGATCCTATTTGCGGGGTCCGTGCGCTTGAATGGTTGGGCTGGAAATGCGGCCAAGGTGGCGCGGTCGGCCAATCCGACGACGCCGCAGGCATTCGGGTTTGACGCTGGCAACAGGTTGGATCTCGCGGCAATTGAAGCCTATGTGGGCGGGATCAATTTTCCTGCCCGTGTCGATACTATTTTCGACCAATCTGGCAACGGTTTTGATCTCGTTCAGGCAACACAGGGCGCACGTGCCTTTGTTCAGCGTTCGCAAATGGCTGGCGCGGCTCTGCCATTTACGGCCGGCCCGAACATTCAGTATCCTATCCCTTCCGGCCTGTCCGTCGATCGCGCCAACCATTCTGTGTTTCTGGTTCTGCGTCCTCACCTTGCCCGCGCTTCCTATTACTGGATCAGGCTCGGCACCACACTGTCTTACGGCACTACGACGCCAGACACAGCGACGGCCGGCGGCGGCGCTCGTATCCTCGATGCTGCAAACGGGAATGTGTCCAAGGTTCAAAGCCGCGCACCCAAGACGTCCGGCGTAGCCATCATGGGTTATTCCAGCGGCGCGGCGGATGTGAAATTTTACAATAACCGCGTCATCGAAACCGTTTCCGGTGGTTTGGCACCGGGTGTACTGAGCGGCGGCACTATTGAGAATGGTAACGGCTACAGCGAGATCATGGCGGTCGTGATCTTCCCTCGCACTTTGACGGAAGGGGAAATGGCTTCTGTCGGCAAAGCGCTTGAAGCCGTCGCGGCTATTCAGGTTGGTCAGACTAAGCTTGTGATAGGGGTTGGTGACAGCCTCACAGCGGGTCAGGGTAGCACTGCTGTATATGTTCCCACCCTTGGCATGACAGCATCAGAACTCGATCAGCTATATACGGCGCTTGGAAGCCCGCCGGACGTTTCGATACTCAATTGTGGTCAGCCGTCTATCCCTATGACGGCAATCAACGGAACCAACGGTCGCAACCGCATCAAGGAGTTGATGGATGCTTACCCGGAGGCGACGAGGAAAGTTGTCCGCCTTCATGCAGGCATCAATGACCTGCGGGCCGGATCGACCGACACGACGATTTACAATGCGATCGTGGCATACTGCACTTGGCTGCGAGGGCTTGGTGTCAAGGTCATAGTGTCGACCATCAACACTCAGGCTGTTGATGCGACCTACACGGCGCAGGCTGAAACCTACCGTCTCTCGATTAATTCGCAGATCCGCACCAACTCGCCTACGTTTGCGGATGGCTTTGCAGACTACGCTAACATTCCAGAATTGGCCGATCCGACCAACGGAACGTATTACGCATCTGACACGCTGCACCAGACGGCACGGACGTATCAGTTGAAAGCGGCACTCGATGCCTCGAAAGTTGCGCCCCTTCTTGTCTAAAGCTTTCCTCGGTCTTTGGCTGGGCTTTTCATTCACATAGGTCTCGCGGCATAGCCTTTAAGTCGCCTTTAAAAAAAAGTCGCTCGGTTTACTCCGGGCGGCTTTTTGTTTTTGTGGCGGTCGTTCTCTCTGCCAAAATCTTTTTTTCTGCGAGCGCGCTCGATATCGCGTTTTCATGCCGGGCGCTTTTGTGCTTCGGGTCAGCGACGATTGGAAAGCTTTCACAGGTCGCTATTGACGCGCAACTGCCGACCTTTTCCTATGACATTCCAGTGTTCCAACAAATCAGGATAAAGGAAGCCCCTACGTCCTCCAAAACTTTCCCTTCGAGAGAAGTATCCAAACATAGGCGTCCTTGACAAAAGTACCTCTCTGCTAAAATTAGTTTTTCGATGCATTTGAAGAGGGGGCCAATCTAGGCCCTTTAGCAAGGGACCACCGACCGTGACAGATAAAAAAATCCTGAAGCCTGATGGCGAGAGATTCCTACCTGAGTTCAATGGAACGATCGAGCTGGAGCATTATCACCGCTATTTCGTTGCGCTGGACTTGGTAAAAAACAAGGTCGTTCTCGACATAGCAAGCGGAGAAGGATTTGGGTCAGAGATTCTTTCTCGCCAGGCGCAAACTGTGACTGGCGTAGATATTTCGCAAGACGCGGTTGATTACGCGAATGAAAAGTACGCCAGAGACACGCTGAGTTTCGTTTGCGGCAGCGCGACTGATATACCTTTATCAGACAATTCGGTGGACGTGGTCGTTTCTTTTGAGACAATAGAGCATCTCAGCGACCATGCCATGATGTTGAGCGAAATAAAGCGCGTATTAAAAGACGACGGATTTCTGATAATCTCAAGCCCAAACAAGCTAGTATACTCTGATCAACCAAAATACGAAAATCCGTTTCATGTTAGGGAATTGTATACTGCCGATTTCAGCACGCTTGTCGCTCGCTATTTCCAAAACACTCGACATTTTGGCCAAAGAGTAGTGGCAGCTTCGATTATTGCGGGAAGCGACCACCTCTCCAAGTTCAAAAGCTACAACAGTTCAGGATATTTACCTGACTTATCCGGACAGATGTACGATATAATTTTGGCGTCTGATCAGCCTTTGCCAGACCTCCCCCATTCTTTGTATGAGGATCCGGAAGGAGCACTTCAGCCGCAGAAAGTTGAAGCGCTTCTAGCTGATTACAACCGCGTATCCCTCGAACTCAATCAACTTCGCGAAAAGGCCAGCGTGCTGGCCGATACGCAAGCTTCCAGTTTTGATCGCAGTGTGTCCGACAGAAAGCTTGCCGAACTCTCAGCGGAAAAGGCAGAACTCGAAGCCCGTCTTCAAAGGCAATTGCCGAAACAAGCCGAGGCCCTTGAAAGATTAAAGGCCCAGGAGGCCGCGATGGGGTCGCTTGTCGAGGATGCCAACAAGGTCTTGGATGATAAGTGGTGGCGCCGTACCCGCCCTTTTCGGCGCTGGTCAAACTCGATCAGAAAGTGGAAGGGTAAGCCGAAAAAGCATTTCCCAACCAGATTTGAGGCTGCCAGCTATTTTGTCAACTCCACACCGGTCCAAGAGAACCCCGCCATCCGGTCGCTCACTCCTGATCCTCAGATTCCATTGGTTGAATATTCGTCCATAGAAGAGGGATACGTAGCCTATGAGGAATTGCCAGAGATCGAAACCTCACCAAAATTGATCGCGTTTTACCTGCCGCAGTTTCACCCATTCAAGGAAAATGATGCTTGGTGGGGAAAAGGTTTTACAGAATGGACTAATGTCGGAAAAGCAAAACCCCTCTTTGGGGGACATCACCAGCCGCACTGTCCAATCCACCTGGGGTATTACGATCTGCGCATTCCAGAAATCATGGAAGAACAAGCCCGGTTGGCTCGATCTTACGGAGTATCGGGTTTTGCCTATTACTTCTATTGGTTCGCTGGGAAAGTCCTGATGGAAACTCCGATCCAGCAAATGCTGGACAATCCGCGCGTGGATATACCGTTTTGCATGATTTGGGCTAATGAGAATTGGACAAGGCGCTGGGATGGACAAGAGAACGATGTTCTCGTCGCTCAAGACCATTCGCTTGATGATTCTAGCGCTATGCTGGACTATCTTCGCCCCTTTATGGAAGATCCACGGTACATAAAAATCGACGGCAAACCCCTCTTTATAATTTACCGCGCTGCCATTATTCCGGATATGACTGAGACGCTTGAGGTTTGGAGACGTCAGGCAAGAGACTATGGCTTTCCGGGCCTCTATATTGTTTGTGCTCAAACGTTTGGACACAAAGATCCTCGCGAATTTGGCTTTGATGCAGCGATGGAGTTTCCTCCCCATACAGTGCGATCAGACGACATCGCACACCATAAAGACGGATTGGATCTCGATTTCGGGGGCAGCATCTTTGACTACGAACAAGTGGTTGCAAATGTCGTCCAAGAGCCTGAGGAAGAATACAAGGTATTCCCGACCGCTACCTTGTCGTGGGACAACACTGCCCGAAAAGGAAAAAAGGCCACGGTATTCTCGAACTTCTCGATGAAGAGATATAGTCAATGGCTATCGAGGAATGCGGAGCGAGTGGCTAAAGATAATCGTTTGTTCGCAGACGAAAAAATTATGTTTGTTAACGCATGGAACGAATGGGCGGAAGGCACTCATCTCGAGCCGGATCAGAGGCATGGATTTGGGTATCTGGCAGCGACCAGGTCAGTTATGGAAAACTACGGCGTCTACGGTTTAGAGTATCAAAATCCCGCCTATCCTGATGCCGCCAAATCAAAGTATGCCATTATTACGCATCTACACTATGAATCGACCTGGGGAGATGTAGTCCAAGCGATTTCAGAAGTGGATAAATATTCACCGGATATTTTTGTAACCGTCACGTCACTTCACCTGGCGCAAATCGTCAAGCGCGATCTACCAAACGCTGTCATCGAGCTCGTCGACAATAGAGGACGAGACATCAGACCATTCCTTCATGTGTTTCGAAAAATTGCGCCATTGGGATATTCTGCAATTTGTAAAGTGCATGGGAAGGCTTCGACTTATCGCAATGATGGTGAAGCCCTTCGTCTAAGCGCGCTTAAAGCTCTCCTGACCGAGCATTGTTTAGAGAAAATAACATCCGAGGGCGATCTCGGCTTGTTGGCCCCTTCGGGCTCACTTATCGAACACAACGACAAGAACATGTTTTGGAACGGCCCCCACACTAACGTTTTAGTGGAGGAGCTTGAGCTACGAGATTGGCATGGAAAGTTCCCTGCGGGCTCTATGTTTTGGTTCAAGCCTGAAGCTTTATCCCCTCTGTTGAAAATCAATGAGGATAGATTTGATGTTGAAAGAGGTTTGGCAGACGGGACGATGGCGCACGCAATAGAGCGACTTTTTGGTTCGATATGTGTTGCTCAGGGTTTCCGCATCAAGGGCGTGTAGTTACCCCATGCGTCTATCAACATTTAATCAACAAAAGGGAGAGAGGAATTGGACAGGCACGACATTTTCAGAAAGTTTAACGAAGTCGATGACGAGACCTGGCTCAACACGCTGAAAAATTCGGTGAAATCTCGGCTGTACGATGATGTCGTTCTTCCGGGATTTCCCTCGGAGGCGACTCAGACGCAATTCGTCGGATCATCAAACGAGCATGCCATGCATGAAGGGTTCAATTTTTTCCATTATGTCAAAGCGTACGCTTCAGCTCTAGGTTGGCCAGTGACCTGCAACTCCAAAATTCTAGATTTTGGGGTTGGCTGGGGCAGAATAATCAGAGTTTTCGCGAAAGAGGTCCCGCCTGAAAATCTTTACGGAGTTGATGTCGATCCGGACATTCTGAAACAATGTGAACTTAACGGTATTCCAGGTCGCCTCAGCGTCATCGATCCCGTCGGGCGGTTACCGTTTGAAGATGATGAACTGGATGTTGTCTACGCATACTCCGTCTTCAGCCATTTACCGGAAAACGTTCATCGTCATTGGATCAAGGAAATAAGCAGAGTTCTTAAGCCAGGTGGAGTCTTCGTGTCGACGGTGGAAAACCACAGATTTGTCGAGGGTCTCACTGATCCTGAACAAATCGCTAAAAGCGACTGGCTTCGGTACGTATCTGGTCTCGCCGGTGATGTAACTTCGTTGCTAGCGCGTTATCGCAATGGTGAATACATTTACATACCATCTGGCGGGGGTGACTACCGACCATCCGAAGTTTATGGCGATTCTATCGTCCCAGAAAAATATATTAACAGGGTTTGGAGCGACTATTTCCACGTTAGATCATATAGGGATGATGCCGATTTTTGGCAGTCGGTTGTCGTCTGTCAAGGTGATATTGTAGAAAACCTAGGTCAAACCTCCGGGACGGCCGGTGACCAGAACACCCGTAATTAGCCCCCGGTGCTTTGGTATTTAAAATATTCAGGCAAATCGGAAAGAAGCGGTTGTTTGGCGTCCTTGTCGGACATTACACAATCGCCAACCATCGGCCATTTGATGCCGATTGCAGGATCATCCCATTTAACTCCGCGATCATGAGCTGCGCTGTACGGGGCTGTCACTTTGTATGAGATGACAGTATCGGCAGCGAGCGTCATGAAGCCGTGCGCAAACCCTGCAGGCACCCAAAATTGCTCGCCATTGTCCGGCGAAAGCTCGACCGCAGCCCATTGTCCGAACGTAGGTGAACCAGTTCTTATGTCGACCGCCACGTCCAGCAATCGGCCACGAATGCAGCGGACCAGCTTGCCCTGCGCAAAGGGTTCTGACTGAAAATGAAGCCCCCGGATAGTTCCGGCTTGGGCGGACAGCGATTCATTGTCCTGTACGAACTCCACGTCTGCCACATTCTCGCGAAACCACTCACGCTTGAAAACTTCACTGAAGTAACCCCTCGTGTCGCCAAAACGAGCAGGGATTATTTTTTTCAAGCCTGATATCGAGATTGCTTCTACTTGCATTTTGTGGATCCTGTCTCGTCTGCCTACCGAAGGTGATATGGCGATCAGCCGGGACAGTCAATAACGCTTTATCGATCTCGATCTCCTAAGTGATCAGGTTCATGATTTGCAGAAAGAGAGGATCCGGAGGCGGGTAAAAGTGGCTGGACACTCCTTCGAAAAGCATAATGTTTTCGCATAATGCTTGAGTGTCCAGCGGATCGCCAAGTGACTGACTTTATAGAAAATCCACAGCCCGCCTCCGGGTGCCATCTTTTTAAGCCGCTCAGTTAGCGCTGGGCAGCTTTTGCCGTTGTTGTGCTAATCGAGCCGCGAGCACTTCTCTACGTCGCAGCCGTTCCAAATGCATTTGCTTTTGGGCGGGCGAGTCTCGCGGGGAATGATCAGGGCTTAAGTGAGCTTGTCCCAACTCGTGGCAATACTGGCAACGCCAACGCCTGTTGATGTAGCTTTGTTCGGGCGGCAGCTTTTCCAGATCGACTTCGACGGCGCGATTGCATGGGGTACAATAGGCTCTAACGGTGTAGCAATCGGCCCACAAATAACCGTAGGTACCGGGCTTTGGTTCATAAGTCATGGCCAGTCCCTTTTCGCACGCGCCAGCACAAAACTGTTTTTCTCGCTATTGCCGCAGCCAAGGCACCGCAAGAGCGGTTCCATGGATATGATCGGTCGGAATTTTCCATAACGACGCTGTAGTGCCCATCTGTCGAGCATGCCGGCGCGTTTGCAGCGCCAGCACCGCGCGCCGACGACGTACCATTGCGGCAAATCGGCCAAGGTTGCGGAATGGTCCCGCTCCGGCACAAATATGCCAGTTGGCTTTGGCGGCATATTGTCATTAATGCCGCCGGTCAGATCGATGCCGCGACGATGGCGCATGTCAATCCCGCTCGGCGCTCGGCTTCCATCCGCGTGTATATCCCCGGCCCATGGCTACGGTGGCGATGGACAGTTGGTTTTGCAGATGGTGGATTTCGTCCAGCAGCGTTTCCACGGCAGCAACAGCGTCGCCGTCATGGCACTGGATGACATAAGCCGCGATATCGTCCGGCATTTTGATCGTGTTTGGGCGCACGTTTCCAATCTCCTGTTTCAGAGCAGCAAAGAATTTCCCTGTCATGAGAAGGTGCGCCCCCGCACCTGAGTGAAATCAGTCTGGCATCAAGTCGGCAATCTGCCCGTGCGAGACCAGCAGGCGAGCGTTCGCCATGTTGCCGCTTTCCTCGTCCACGGTCACGGCATATGCAGCAACGCCGATGTGACGAAGTGCCATGGTGCCTGCCATTTTCTCGGCAGATGCCTGGCTGGTCGCGGGTCGCATGTCACCCGGAACTATGCCGCCGCGGCCCTTTTTAAACTGTACGACTATGATTTTTTCAGCGTCTGCCATGTCTCTCACTCTCTCGTTTGTTCTACAAATGTTCTCATTTTGAGAAAGAGTCAAGACAGGCATTCACGGGTCGACGGTTCGTATCCTTGTGCCGTGTCATGAATTAGAACATATGTCGCACGCGGACCGATTGCGGACCGTTTCACTTGAATTTGCCGGAACAGAAATGGAACAGATGTCCATGTCTGCCCCGGAAAAGGTGGGTTTTCAGGAAGCAATCGCCGTTCGGGACGTGGGGGTCGGAGGTTCGAATCCTCTCACTCCGACCAGCTAAAAGCCTCACATTCACGATGGCTTGCAACTGATCCCGATATTTCCTGAAAATCCCTGAATCTAAAGTCT
>Ga0075032_1000810_pt1 | contig 12560 bp, 9 predicted proteins | sample SynthPrep_1_END__FD_71386 | JGI IMG/M metagenome (GOLD analysis project Ga0075032, IMG submission 71386) | Synthetic microbial communities from Ohio, USA - SynthPrep_1_END_DS7_MetaG | ecosystem: Engineered > Bioreactor > Aerobic > Activated sludge | place: USA: Ohio, Columbus | collected 2014-04-10
AGCAGATGCCCGAAGGCTTCAGGCCATTGCGACTTCCTGGAAGAATCCTCCGCGCTGCATGACGTTCCCGCTCCGTTCGGTCTTAGCGTACGATTTCGAGCAGCTCTTGTTCTGACCCCTCGAAAGCCCATAGGACGGGGACCGCAGGCGCAAGCATTGCGGATTTTGCTCTGAGGGTGCCGCTTGCCGGCCCGCCTATGCGCGGGCCGGAACCGCCGCAGGGCCGCGTGAGCGGCCCGAACAGCGGCGACCGGTTATGTTTTTATATAAAGAATAGAACTAGAGGGGGATTCAGTCTGTTTATCGGACTCACGTTTCATGAAGGTCTTTGCCATCTTCACAAGAGCCTGACCTAGCGGGCTGTCGCCGGCGTCAAGCTGCGTCCGCTCATCGAGGGGCAGGGCCTTCCTGTAAGCGTCGATTGCCTCGCTCCATGCCTGCTGATCCTGTCCATGATCCGCAGGCGGGGGAGGGGCCTTGCCGAACCGGCCAAGGAACTGCCGGGCCTTTTCCGGCAGGGACAGGCGATAGGCGTTGCTCGCCTGCTGCACCTGGGGGCCGCGCCCCTCGTTCCCTGTCGGCTCGTAGCGCCGCAGCCAGTCGATGAAACCATGCGCCCGCAGGTTCTTCAGCGCCCGCACGATCGTATCGCGTGAGCGGCCCAAGCGGTCCATGATCGTTGTAATTGCCGGCTCAAGCCGCCCGGTGCGGAAGTCGATCAAGTTGACGAACAGCCGCAGCACGTCCAGCGCCACCGATCCTAGCGGGCCGCTGCGCTCGCCCTTCTGGTGCAAGCCGGCCTCGTTGTAGATTTCGGCCGCCTTCAAAATCGCCTGCACGTCCTTGCGCGTCGTCGGCCGCCATATGCGGCCCTCCGATCGGCCCTTGAAATGGCTGTGCCGGCGAACCGGCGTCGGGCATCGTGCGGCCGGGGGAGGGAAGACCAAGCCAAGCGCAACCTGTCCCGATCCCCGCCACGCCGCCCGGCGCTCCTGGGCGAGCGCGGAAAGCGCGCCGGCGTCTTCCTCGGAGAGCTGGCCGGCGCTGTAGCGCATCCAGACCTCCCGCATGATTTCATCAAGCGCGTTCGCACGCGCGCAGCCGATCGCGGCCGCGATTTGCGTCCTCAACATATGCCCTTCGTCCTTCCGTTCGGGAGGGCATGACGGCTTGGACAACGGACAAAATTTCACTGTTCCCGCAAAACGCATGTCTTGCGGGGTTAGTGGTAACGAGCTATGTTGGGGACAGGTTTGTGGTTGGCCCCAAAGCTAGCCGTTCCGAAATCCAAAAACCCCTTGCCGTGCCACCGGCGAGGGGTTTTTCGTTATGCCCTCGTTTCCTTCTCGATAAGTAGCCTCAACGCTTCTTCGATAAGCGGCGCGCGACCCGGCGCGCCTCGGCGTTCCTTGATCTGATCAAGTGCTTCGACAAGATCACCCGGAACGTAGGTATTCAGCGCCACACGACCGGCGGCCGCCTGCCGCGCCCTATGAGCGGCAACGTCCTTCCGAATCTTTTCTGTGTTTTGCTTCATACTTACAAGTAAGCGGTGATTTTTCTGATTCTGCAAGCCCTTGAATCCAAGCCGCTGAAATAGCGGGATTCAGTTCAGTGCTCTCGCTGGCGTTTCGCGCTCTATCTCGGCGCGAGTCGGATGCCGAGAGGAGAGGGCAGGGCAAACATGATTGCCTGCAAGCATGTAATCATTCCCCCCGCGATTTTACTTCGCTGGCACACCATCTAGCGCCCGGTAGAGGGTGGCGCGATGCACTTTCAGAAGCCGGGCGACTTCCGCCACCGGCTTCTTGTCGTCATGGATGAGCTGGCGGGCGTGCGCGATCTGCTCGGCCGACAGGGTAGGGGAGGGGCCGAACCGCACACCCCGCGCCTTCGCCGCGATCCGGCCGGCGCTCGTGCGCTCCACGATCAAGCTGCGCTCGAAATCCGCAATGCCGGCGAACACGGTCAACACCATGCGCCCGGCCGGCGTCGTCGTGTCGGCCCACGGCTCTGCCAGCGATCGCAGGCCAGCGCCGGCCTCCTTGATCCGCTCCGCGATCGCCAGAAGGTCGGCGGTCGATCGGGCGAGGCGGTCTAGCCTGGTGATCGTCACCACGTCGCCGGCGCGCAGATGGTCGAGCATCCGCGCCAGCTCGGGCCGGTCCCGCTTCGCTCCGGACGCCTTTTCCTCAAAGATACGGACGCAGCCAGCCGCGCCAAGGGCGGCGCGCTGCGCGTCGAGGTCCTGGCCGCGTGTCGAGACGCGGGCATAGCCGATGAACACCCGGCCGGCGTCGGAATCTGGTTGGCGACTCACGGCTCCCCCTGTCGCAAATCATGTCGCAAGTGTTTTACCACTTGCGACAAAGACACGCGACACGAAAACGCCTGATTTTCCGGGGGCGGCCGATCTGTTGCAGGTTTTAGGACTTCTGCGAAGACAATCAGCCTAGAAAGGACGAACTCAGACCGCTTGAGACCACTACTTTAACGATAAGTTAAATGCGCTTTGTCATCTTTAATCATCTTCAGGAGTGATAATTGATGACCGCTTTCCTTCCCTTCAGTAACGATTCGCGCATCGTGCTCGACGCTTTCAGCAGATCCCTGGCAATCATCTCGTTCACGCCAGATGGAACGATCCTCGACGCGAACGAGAACTTCTGCGAGGCAATTGGCTATGAACGCCGTGAGATTATAGGAAAGCATCACCGAATCTTTGTAGAACAAAAGGAAGCACTAAGCGCGGAGTACAAAGAGTTCTGGACAAAACTGGCGAAGGGTGAATACGACCAACGTCAATACAAACGCATCACGAAATCAGGCAATGAAATTTGGATTGAGGCCTCGTACAATCCCGTGATCCACCGTGGTAAAGTGATAAAAATCGTCAAGATTGCTACGGATATCACAAACGCGAAACTGGAAAGCTTGGAAAGCGCAGGCAAGCTATCTGCCCTATCACGAGCGCAAGCAATAATTGAGTTCACGCCCAACGGAAAAATTCTGACCGCCAACCAGAACTTCCTTGATACGCTCGGTTACGAGTTGGAAGAAATTGTAGGAAAACACCACAGCATATTCTGCGAAAAAGAATATGTGGCGTCCTCCGAATATGCACAATTCTGGCCCCGTCTGGCAGCAGGCGAGTTCTTCAACGACGAGTTTAAGCGTTTTACGAAAGACGGAAGCGCAATTTACATACAAGCAACCTATAATCCAATCTTCGATGCCGAAGGCAAGGTCTTCAAAATTGTCAAATTCGCGACAGATGTAAGCGGGCGTGTGCGGGCGCTACAGGAGATAGGAGCTGGTTTAGGGCGGCTGGCCGATTGCAATATCCGCATTACAATTGATGAACCGTTTGTCTCGGAGTTCGACCATCTCCGTCACGATTTCAATGAGTCACTCGCCAAGTTCCAGGAAACGCTTGAGCAGGTACTGGCGCAGACCTCAACCCTTTCCTTAAAGAGCGGCGAAATGAGCGAGAGCGCCAGCGGTATCGCCCACAGGTCAGAACAGCAGGCTGCCGCTCTAGAGCAAACGTCTGCCGCCCTTGAGCAAATAACAGTAACAGTGCAAGAATCAACGGAACGCACGGGGGATGCACGTAAGCTCGTGCGTGAAGCACGCGCTGCAGCGACCCAATCAGTCGCGGTCGTTACCTCCACTGTCGAGGCCATGGACCGGATAGAAACCGCGTCAAAAGAAATTTCCAGTATCATTGATGTGATTGATGAGATCGCGTTCCAAACCAACCTCCTCGCATTAAATGCCGGAGTCGAGGCAGCTCGGGCGGGCGAAGCCGGAAAGGGGTTTGCGGTCGTCGCACAGGAAGTGCGTGAGCTTGCACAGCGGTCAGCGCAGGCCGCCAAGGAAATCTCTGGTCTCATCGCCAATTCTACCAAAGAGGTGAAGGAGGGCGTGCGATTGGTTGGAGAAACCGGCAATGCCCTCAAGCATATCGAAGAGTTCGTTCAGTCAATTGACACAAATGTCGAGGCCATTTCCATCGCTGCGTCAGAGCAATCGACAAGCCTTTCCGAGATCAACTCCGCAGTCAATTCTCTGGACCAGATGACGCAGCAGAATGCCGGTATGGTGAGCAGCATGAGCGCGATTGCAGCGGCCCTCGCCAATGGCGCGGCTGACCTCGAACATCTTGTTGCGCGATTTAAGTTAAATCGCCGCAAATGGATACGGGAACCGGGTTCTGATGCAGCAACGCGCGGTCCCGAACACAGAGGATATGGTAAGAATACAATCTACCTTCCCTCCCAAGACAATACACCCTCATCGAGGACTCCTAAGTTTATGGCCGTGACCTGAACGATCGCGGAGATAGTTCCCGTTACAGTAGAATCGTCTAGGCCATAGCCACTGTGCTGCATAATCTCATTGATTGTCTTCAACGCCAATTTTGAAAAATCATGACGAAAATTATTGGATGTATAGTCGATTATCATAACTTTTGGCTGGTCCTACTGGCTGCAATGCTCTGCCTTAGCGGCTCATGGGTGACGGCGCGGCTGTTCCTGCGGATGGCCGGCACGGTAGGCGGCCAGCGATATGGCTGGCTGTTCATGACCGCGCTCGCGGCCGGGGTTGCGATCTGGTGTACGCATTTCGTCGCCATGCTCGGCTATGACGCCGGCGTGCCGATCGGCTTCGACCCGGTGATGACGGTCGTTTCGCTGCTCATCGCCGTTGTGGGCAGCACGATCGGCTTCATGCTTGCCGGAAGTCGCTGGACACGTTTCACGCCTGCGTTCGGCGGGGCGATCGTCGGCCTGGCGATCGCGGCCATGCACTATGTCGGCATGATGGCTTACCGGGTGCAGGGCATCGTGTCATGGAACATGACCTATCTGGTCGCGTCCATCGTGCTTTCTGTCGGCCTGTCTGCCCTGTCGCTGCATCTTGCCATGCGCTCGGACCGGCACGCGGCAACTCTCATGGCCGGCGTATTCGCTGTAGCGATCGTCGTGCTGCACTTCACCGGTATGACCGCATTCCGTGTCGAACCACTGCTTGTAGATGGCTCGTTCTCGAACCCGCAAGCTTTGCAAACACTCGCCATCGCCATTGCGGCCATGTCCTTCGTTATCGTCGGGGCAGGGTTGGTCAGCTACCTGATCGATGACAGCTCGCGTGCGGATTCAATGGAGCGGTTGCATCTCCTGGCAATGAACGACACGCTCACCGGCTTGCCGAACCGCGCAAACTTCAATGAACGCCTCGACCTTGAAATGGCGCTGGCCAGCGAAAGTAAGGGTAGGCTCGCCCTGATCGGTATCGACCTCAACCGCTTCAAGGAGATCAACGACCAGCGCGGCCATAACGCCGGCGACGAAGTGTTGCGCGTGCTCGGCCAGCGCATCAAGGGTCTGCTACGCGAGGATGACGGCGAATTTGTCGCCAGAACCGGCGGTGATGAATTCTCGGCCCTTTACCGCATGGACGATGCAGATGGTATTTCCGACTTGCTCGCCCGTCTTGAGGAAGCCCTGTTCAAGCCGATCCAGTTCGATGGCGCGGAGATCGTACCGGGCGCGAGCTTTGGCGTGGCGGTCTTCCCCGACGACGCCACCGACAGGGAAAGTTTCATCAACAATGCCGACCTTGCCATGTATCGAGCGAAAGCTGATCCGCTGCGCAATATCTGCTTTTATGAAGCGGGAATGGATGAGAAGATAAAAGCGCGTCGATCGTTGGCCGCCGATCTGCGCCACGCGATCGCCCGCAATGAACTATCGCTGCATTATCAGGTTCAGACGGCGGTCTCGACGGGCGAGATACGCGGTTATGAAGCACTGCTACGTTGGGAGCATCCGCAGCTAGGCCCGATCGGCCCGACCGAGTTCATCCCTCTGGCTGAGGAAAGCGGACTTATTCTGCCAATCGGGGAATGGGTACTGCGAACCGCCTGCTTGCAAGCGGCCACCTGGGAGCAAGCCTACAAAGTCGCGGTGAATCTGTCGGCCGTGCAGTTCGTCCATGCCGATCTACCCCGCATCGTCATGGAGATTCTGGTTCAGACCGGTTTGCCCCCCGAACGACTGGAACTCGAGCTGACGGAATCGACGATCTTCGCGGACAGGGAACGCGCGTTGCATATGCTGCGGCAGATAAAGGGTCTCGGTGTTTCCATCGCGCTCGATGATTTCGGGATCGGTTATTCCTCGCTCGACACGTTGCGTGCTTTCCCCTTCGACAAAATCAAGATCGACCGTTCTTTCTTCTCGTCCACGGTTGCCAATCCGCAGACGACTGCAATCATTCGAGCCGTGCTGGCGCTCGGCAAGACATTCGGCATTCCGGTTTCTGCGGAAGGCATCGAAACCTACGATCAGCTTTCTATGCTGAACGCTGAAGGGTGCGAAGAAGCGCAAGGCTTCTTGCTCGGTCACCCTGCTGCTCTTGCCGATATTGTCAGTGCTGGACAGATCGCGGTGGCGGGCGAGAATCGGGAACCGAAAGAATTTTCCACGCCAGAAGCGCTGAAGCAGAGACTTCAAAACCGATGACCGATAGCGGAGGGACATTCCAGAAAGTGAGCATCGCTATGCGCAAAGCTCCTGCACCGCCGGCCGTGACCGAAGCCTTTGTGGGGCCAGACACCATCATGCACATCGCGATTTCTCGTCTCGCCCGATTCGTCGCCGTGCCGCGAGACAACCCGGAACTGCTACGGGCGCAATTCACCGCACTCTCGCGTATGATTCCGCTGATGTACTTGATCCTCGTAGTCAATGCTGGGGTCCTCGCCGTTGTCTATTTCGGCAGCGCGCCGATCTGGCTAACCGCCTATGTATCGCTGGCATTGACCGGGGCATGTATGGCGCGGCTTGTGGTCTGGTGGCGCAGGAGGCATGTCGTCCTCTCTGACGAAAAGGTTGTCCGCGAGCTGGTGCGGACCAACAAAATCACGGCCATTCTCGGCGTAGGATTCTGCACCTGGGCCTACAATCTCTACCCCTACGGAGATGCTTTCCAGAAAGCCCATATCGGCTTCGTCCTGACCGCCTCGATGTTCGGAACGATGCTGTGCCTGATCCATCTGCGCTCGGCGGCGTTGATCCTCACCGCGATCGTGGGAACCTCCTTCGTCGCCTTCTTCGGCGCAACCGGGATTCACACGCTCGCCGCGATGGCCTGCAATTTCCTTTTCGTCACGGTGAATATCGTCATTGTCGTGATGCTTCAAAGCCGTGATTTCGCCCATCTGGTCAATGCCCGAACGGAGGCACGCGCCAAGCATGAGGCACAAAGCCGGCTGCTGAGAATGATCGATGATATGCCGGTCGCAGTGATGACGGTCGATCCGGCTACGCTCAACATCACCTATGCCAATGAGACTTCAAAAGAACTGATCCGCAAGATCGAACACCTGTTGCCGATCGAGGCCGACAATTTGGTCGGCACCTGCATTGATGTCTTCCATAGGAACCCACAACATCAGCGCCGAATCCTGGCCGACCCGAAGAACCTGCCGCACAATGCGCGTATCAAACTCGGTCCGGAAGTTCTGGACCTGAAGGCTTCGGCGGTCATGGCCGATGACGGCAGCTATATCGGCCCCATGCTGACCTGGGCGCTCGTCACGCGGGAGGTCGAAGCTGAAAGCCGCATCCGCCAGCTCGCGCATTACGACACGCTGACGGGGCTACCCAATCGCGTCACCTTTCGCGAGGAACTAGCCAAAAGCCTTACCACGCCCGGCAATCGTGCCGGCCTTCTCTATCTCGGCCTCGACGGCTTCAAGCTCATCAATGACACGCGAGGCCATTCTATCGGTGACATATTGCTCTGCCAGGTCGCCAGCCGCTTGCGCACGATCTGCAACGGCCCGGCCATGACGGTCGGCCGCCTCGGTGGCGATGAATTCGCCGTGCTGGTCCCGCACAACAACATGGAATCTGCAACGGCCCTTGCCAGCAGGATCATAGAGGCCCTGAGCGTACCCTACGACCTCGACCATGACAGAAGCATTCAGCTCGGCGCGTCTGTAGGCATCGCCCTTGCTCCGGAACATGGGGGGAGTGCCGACGCCCTGTTTGCCCGCGCCGACTTGGCTCTCCACGCGGCCAAGGCCGCCGGCAAGGGGCAGGCGCAAATCTTCTCGCCCGATATGGAAACCCGCGTTCAGGACCGTGTGCACCTCGAAGCAAAGTTACGCGCTGCCCTCAATACCAAAGATGGCCTGTTCGTCTTCTATCAGCCTATCGTCAATATCGAGACCGGCAAGGTGACGGCCCGCGAAGCGCTCGTTCGCTGGCATCATCCGGAACGAGGCTGGATTTCGCCGGGCGAGTTCATCCCGATCGCTGAACAAAGCAGCCTCATCGACCGGATTGGTGCTTTCGTGCTCGCAGAGGCATGCCGGGATGCCGTAGGGCGTGAGGACGGCGCGCGGGTCGCCGTCAATATCTCGGCCAACCAGCTCGGCAAGGGCACACTCGCCCAAACTGTGCTTTCCGCCTTGGTCAGCTCCGGCCTGTCACCGGATCGGCTGGAAATCGAAGTGACCGAAACGGCCCTGGTGGACGCGGAGGCAGGCAGCATAGATGATCTGCGCCGCATCCGTGACATGGGCGTGCGGGTCGCGCTCGATGATTTCGGGACCGGCTATTCCTCCCTCTCGCATCTGCGCATCTTCCCCTTCGACAAGATCAAGATTGATGGCTCGTTCGTGAAAGAAGCCGTCGATCGGCCGGAAAGCGCCGCCGTGGTCAAGGCCGTTGCGGACCTGGGCAAGCGCCTCGGCGTCACCACCGTTGCCGAAGGCGTCGAGACGCAAGCGCAGCTCGATCGCATCCGCGAGGAAGGATGCACCGAGATTCAAGGCTACTTCTACGGCAGGCCGGCACCAAGCGACAGGGATGCGGCCAGAATTGAGGAACTGAACAAGAGCGCCGCCACGATCAAAGTGGCGTGAACGGGACTTACCGACTTGGACGAGCAACAGGCCAGACATTCCGCCGCACTCCTGTCCGCAATGGCAAATCCGGTACGCCTTGCGATTCTCATGCTGCTCATCCAGGAGGAAGCGCATGTCGGCGCTATCGCTTCCCACGTCGGATTAAGCCAGTCGGCGGTCTCTCAACATCTGGCGAAGCTGCGAGGGCAACACCTCGTCACCACCCGGCGAGACGCCCAAACCATATACTATTCGAGCGGATCGGCGGCCGTCCGCGCTATCCTGAACACCCTGCATGAGATAACCGGATCGAATGAACCTCAACCATAACCTCAACCACCGGAAACACGTGGATCGGTCGTCGGCCTGTTTTTATCGAAGCAGCAGGCATATCGGCTTCAAGAAGGAAATCATCAAGTGAAAGCGCCAGAAGTGCGCTTGTCGAGCAAGGGAACATTTATGCCTATTTTGTCGAAAGTTTCGTCCCTGCTAAAAGATCGGCGCGGAAACGTCGCCATGATGGCGGCGCTGCTGATGGTTCCGCTCACGGTGATTTCGGGCGGCGCGGTCGATTTCATGCTGCATGAGAGGCTGCGCTCGTCGTTCCAGAACGATCTCGATCGCGGTGTTCTCGCCGCCGCGTCACTCACCCAAACCAGGCCCACCAGGAAGACGATCGAAGATTACCTCAACGCAGCCGGCCATAGCGGATACACACTGACGATCGGGGAGGACAACACTTCGATCAACAAGCGCGAGGTGCTGGTCGAAGCCTCGTATCCGATGCAAACATCGTTCCTGCAACTGGTCGGAATTCGTGAGATCAATATCGTCGCGCGTTCCAAGGCAGAGGAAGCAAAGCAGAACATCGAAATCTCGATGGTCCTCGACCTTTCCGGCTCCATGCGTGGCTCCCGCATTAACGCAATGCGACCTGCCGCGAAGTCCTTCCTCAATCGTCTTCTGCGCGACGAGACGAAGGACTACACGTCCGTCACTCTCATCCCCTATGCCGGACAGGTGAGCGTCGGCAAGAAGGTGTTCGACTCGTTGACCAAGGGCGCAACCTCTTCCGTGCGCAAACATGATCGATCGTCCTGCATGGGAAATCTCGACAAGACGTTTTCCGAGGCTATTCCGACCTTCAACGAAGCGGAGCAAGTGCCACAGTTCAGCACCTGGATCGCCGGATCGAACACCGGGTTCGATCCGTGGAATTGTCCGACCGAAGAAACCTCTGTTACCTTCATGTCGAACGACCGCTCATATCTCGGTTCCCAGATCGACAGTTTCCACATGTTCGATGGTACCGCGACACAGATCGCGATGAAATGGGGCCTGCATGCACTCGACCCCAAGTTTCGTCCCGTTCTGAAATCCCTCAAGAAAGACGGCGCCATTGATCTGAATTCCGATTTCGCGAACAGGCCTGCGGACTATGATGACAAAGGCACCATGAAATTCATCGTCCTTATGACTGACGGGGAAGTGGTTGGCCAGTTTCGCCCAACGACGGGGCTCGCCGTCAATGAGCAGCCCAAGGATAACACCGAAAAGGGCAAGACCATAAAGCAGATGGTCGATGCAAAGACCAATCTCGACATGATGAGCAAGGCATGCGCTGCTGCCAAAAGTCATGGCATTGTTATCTATGCTGTCGGTTTTGAGGTTGCGGCCGGGGATGCCAACTTTCTCTCGAAGCTGAAAGGCTGCGCGTCAAGCTCCTCTCACTACTACGATGCCAAGAGCTCGAACCTCAACAATGTCTTCCAGAACATCGCGAGTTCGATCGAACAGATTCGGCTGGTGAACTAGGTATGCGCATGCGGGCTCTCCTGAAGGATACGACCGGCGCGGCGGCCGTCGAATTCGCGATCATCGCGCCGCTCTTCTTTGTAATGGTGTTTTCGGTCATCGAAATGGGCTGGACCATGACGAAGCAGATGATGCTGGATCGCGCCATGGATCGTGTCGTGCGCGAACTGCGTATTGGTCGCTCAGAGGGATTTACGGTTGATTACGTTCGGGATCGAATTTGCAGCGAGGCGACGATATTCTCCAGTTGCTCTGCCGAAATGCTTGTCGAAATGGTTCCGGTTCCCGCTGGCTCGGCATACCCGGATGCCAACGCGACATGCGCGACGGAAAGCACAAAGGTAAAGCCGGTGACGCAATTCGATCCGGGTCACCGCTCGGAGGTCGTCTTCATCCGCTCCTGCGTTGGCGTCACACCGCTAACCCCTGGTATAGGCTTTGGCATGCACCTCCGTTACAACGCCGATGACGGCTTCTTCATGACGTCGGAATCCGCCCTGTTGAATGAGCCGGAGTGACCGTGATGGCGCAACCAATACGTGGCTCGTTTGAACGGATCAAAACCGACGAAAGTGGTGCCGCCGGGATCGAGTTCACCCTCATCGCACCACTCTTCATCATTTTGATGTTCAGTGCGTTCACGATCTTTGATCTGTTTCGCGCTGATAGCATCGCCGACAAGGCGACGTTCACAATTGGCGATTTCATGTCGCGCCAGACGGAGGCGACAGACCCTGTATTCAAGCAGGTCAAGGATATGATGCAGCGCTTGGCGCGCAACGACGTTGGTCAGCCACTGATCCGGATCAGCAGTATTACCCGCATGTCAGAAGAGCCGAACGGCTTTTCCGTCGACTGGACCTACAACTCTGGAAGCGGTGAGCTTTCCGCCAAAGACATAGACCTTACGAAACTTCCCGACATTGCCGTTAATGACAGCATCATTCTCACCGAGACATATGTGAACGTGTACCCGTTCATGGCGATCGTGATCGGCGAAAAAAATGGACTGTTTACTTTCGAACACAACGCCGTCACCCGACCACGTTTCGTCGGAAGGATAGTAAAACCCGGCTAGCAATAGTGCAGGACTGAGCTTTCCTCGTATCTTGCGCTTTGCGATAACACGCCGACACAGCTTCCACGTTGGCCTGCACAAGCTGTCGGCATACAGAAAATCGTTGAAACGACTTTCATTGCCCATTTTCATCATGTCCTGACCGGCGTTCCAATAACTCTGCCCGGTGATGAAGCCAGCGATACCCAGCGCGGTTGATCCAGGCAGAATCGCCGGCACGAACAGCATGGCGAATATACCGACAACAAGGCCGGCAAGGCTGGTCACGGCGACAGGAGCGTTCAGCTCAGCGTGTCCGTGGGCAACACCTCGTCACGACCCGGCGAGACGCCCAAACGATATACTATTCGAGTAAATCGGCGGTCGTGCGCGCGATCCTGAACACCCTGGACGAAATCAGCGGCTCGAATTCCTCTCGACCACTGGCAATGTAAGGGCGCAACGCTGTTCCTTCTGGGTCTTGAACATATCCGCGATGCACTTATCCAACGTGTCGCGGTTCGTGTCATAGACCCACCCCCCCGTCACAATGTCCTGCGCGCGCTTCGGGTCAGCCGCCTCGATCATGGCACGGCCGGCGCTGAAGCGATCCCGCCCCATGACAAGGCCGGCCACATGGCTGTCGGCTGAAAATGGCAGGAAGCGCGTCAAGAACGCCAGCAGGAACGCCCCGGCTATGATGCCGATCCCGCCCGCCATCCACATGCGGAAATCCTGATCCTTCCGATGAAAGGCGCTCTTGTT
>Ga0075032_1000814_pt1 | contig 12347 bp, 6 predicted proteins | sample SynthPrep_1_END__FD_71386 | JGI IMG/M metagenome (GOLD analysis project Ga0075032, IMG submission 71386) | Synthetic microbial communities from Ohio, USA - SynthPrep_1_END_DS7_MetaG | ecosystem: Engineered > Bioreactor > Aerobic > Activated sludge | place: USA: Ohio, Columbus | collected 2014-04-10
CCCCCCACCCCCTGGCCACCGCCGCAGGACGGCAGATCATCGAGGCAGGCGGTAACGCCTTCGATGCGGCCGTGGCGATTGCCGGGGTACTGGCGGTGGTGGAGCCCTACGGCTCGGGGCTCGGCGGTGGTGGCTTTCTGCTGCTGCGCCTGGCTGGCGAGACACCCCGGTATCGGTTCCTCGATGCCCGCGAGCGCGCTCCGCTGCACGCCAGACCAGAGCAGTACATGCGCGATGGCAAGATACAGCCCGACCTGTCCTACGACGGCGCCCTGGCCAGCGCCATACCGGGCCAGCCGGCCGCCATGGCCAAACTCTCCGAAGAACATGGTCGCCTGCCGCTGGCCGTGAGCCTGGAGCCCGCCATACGCCTCGCTCGTGAAGGCGTCGAGATCGACGAACACTACCGGCAGTGGGCATCCCATCGCCTGAAGGCCATGCAGCAGGATGCAGGCAGCGCACAGTTGTTTCTCGTCGACGGGGAAATACCCGCCAAGGGGCAGCGGATGCAGAATCCGCAGCTGGCAACCAGCCTGCAACTGCTGGCCGATCATGGCCATGCCGGCTTCTACGGTGGCGAGCTGGCCAGCAAGCTGGTGGATGGCGTACGCAGGCATGGCGGCACCTGGACGCTGGAGGATCTGAACGCGTATCAGGTCATCGAACGGGAACCTCTGCGCTGGCCGCTGCCGCAAGGTGGCGAACTGATCAGCGCGCCACCACCCTCGGCCGGCGGGCTGGTTCTGCTTCAGGGCCTCGGCATGCTGCAAGCGCTGCCCTGGCAGGAGGCCGGCAGCGTTCAACGCACCCATTACGTGGTCGAGGCGCTACGCCGCGCCTACCGGGATCGGGGCGTTCTGGGCGATCCGGACTTCGTCGAGATGCCGCTGCAGCGACTGACTTCCACGGACTATCTGCGGCAGCAGGCGCAGGATATCGACCCCGACCGCGCCACTCCCAACGCCAGCCTGCCACCGGCACAGCCCTGGCGTGAGGGCGAGCACACCACTCACTTCACGGTTCTCGATGCACAGGGCAACGCCGTCGCCGCCACGCTCTCGCTCAACAGCATGTTCGGTGCTGCATTCAGCGTTCCCGGCACCGGCATTCTGTTGAACAACGAAATGGACGACTTCGCCATCGACGTGTCCGGCAGCAATGCCTATGGGGTTCAGGGCAGTGCCGCCAATGCCCTGGAAGGCGGCAAGCGACCGGTTTCCAGCATGGCACCCAGCTTCATCGAGACGGATCGTGACTTCGTGACCTTCGGCACCCCGGGGGGGAGCCAGATTCCCAGCATGGTTCTGATTTCCATGCTGGCCTATCTGCAGGGCGAGCCCGCCTCGCGCTGGGTGAGCCTGCCGCGCTACCACCATCAATACCTGCCCGATGTCATCAGCCATGAGCCCGACGCATTCAGCGAAGCCGAACGCGACGCCCTCAAGTCTCGCGGATACCCGTTGAAGCAGGTCGCGCGATACGGCAACCAGCAGTCCATCCACTGGCACAAACCCGACGCAACGGTCGAAGGCGCCAGCGATCCGCGCGGCATGGGCACGACCGAGACAGTGCCGGCCCAGCCGGCTCCGCGCCCCCTCAATTCCCTTCGCTAGAACACTGGAGAGCTTGAATGTCAGCAGCAAACCCATCGCCTGGCGGCCACTGGCTGGATCAGGAACAGTCGGAACACCACAAGCAGAAGCTGGGCATCCTGCTCCTGACCTTCGTGGTCATCTTCTTCACCGCCTACGAGCACCATTTCGATCGATGGGTGTATACGCAGTGGGTACTGAACTATGACTTCGGCCTGGTCAGAAGAGGCCTGGTCGGCGGCCTGCTCAAGGCGTTCGGGTATGTACCGAGTCCGGAGTTCTACATGGCTGCGGCCTTCCTCTTCGCCCTTGCAGTCTGCGCCGCCCTGTTCTGGCTGCTGTCACGCTCGGCACTCGTCCATTGCAGGCAGAGCACGGCCGCCTTGCTGCTGGCACTGTTCTTCATCTGTCACCCGCTGATCATTCCGCACTTCGCTCAGGCTGCGGGTTTCCTGGACAACATCAACTACCTGATCGCCATCCTCGGCATCGCGGTGATCCTCAAGGGCCCGGCCAAGCTCGGCGCGCTTGCCGTCCTGCTGGCCGGCGGCCTGGTCATCCCCATCCACGAGGCCAGCTTCGTGATGTTCGTTCCGCTGCTCATCGGAATCTGGTTCTACACCCACCGCCCGAAAGCGCTGAGCCTCGACAGTGCCCTGATCCTGATCGTCTTCGCCCTGCTCCTGGCCGAGGTGATCGTGGTCGGAACGAGCAACCCAAGCGCGAAGATTTCCCTGCAGGGGTACTACGAGCACCTCCTGTCGACCACCCAGCCGATCGATCTCGATGCGGTCGGTATCCTGTTCAATACGCTGGAAGGCAACTCGTCGGAAACGGCGAGCGTGATGCTGAGCGTGCTCTACCTCAACTATCACCTGAACATGCTGTTCGGCCTGATTCCGACATTCATCATCGGTGCCAGGCTGCTCAGGGCACTGTCGAGCCACATCCGCCTGGTATCCCACGAAACCTTCCTGCTGCTGTGCTCGGTATCGCCACTGACGCTGTACCTGATCGCAACGGACTACACGCGCTGGTGGAGCATCGCCGTCAGCAACACGGCCATTTCACTGACGCTGATGATGCGCGATCCGGTGCTCGCCAGGGCGATCAACACGGTGGTCTATCGCCACAAGTGGTTCATCGTCTTCGCCATCGGATTCGGCCTGGCCCTTGGGCCCTTCACGTCCCACCTGAGCTACCGTGACCTCAACTGGCTCTATTCGCTGGGCCGGTAGCCCCTCGTACAGCCGCCGCCCTGCATTCGGCGAACCACAGCGACAGCCAGGCAATCTGGCTGTCGCACACAACGGGTAACAAACCCCGCTCGCGATAAACAGCGATGCCATAAATTTCCCACTGCCCCGCTCGTTTTCCCAGCAGTCACCCGCACCCCAGCCGGTGAAGCACCATCTGCAAGGGAACTCCATGAGCACGAGACGCATCACCTGGAAATGGCCACTGTTGATCCTGCCCCTGCTGCTGACGGGAGCGGCTCTGGTCTGGTGGTTCCTGATCCGCGAACCTGCGCTTTACCCGAAAGAAGTCATCGCACGGGCCAATGCATTGCAGGAGCGCATACTGTCCTTCGACGCCCATCTGGACGTTCCTCTGCGGTTCGGCACGGAGGGCGAGGAAGCCGACCGCGACGGCGACGGCCAGTTCGACCTGGTCAAGAGCGAGCGTGGCCGTCTGAGCGGCGCCGCCCTGAGCATTTTCGCCTGGCCCGAGTTCTGGGCCGGCGCCAATGGCCCTCACCGCCCGACCGCAGGTTTCGTGGAGGCCGCGCGCAACGAACAGGAAGCGCGCTACCGCATCATCACCGGCATCGCCCGTGACTACCCCGAGCGCGCCGGCATTGCCTATACCCCGGCAGACTTCCGGCGCCTGGCGCACGAAGGCAAGTTCGCCATCGTCATCAGCATGCTCAATGCCTACCCGCTCGGTGATGACGTTTCCAGCCTGGATGGCTGGGCCGCCCGAGGGATGCGCATCTTCGGCTTCAACTACGTCGCCAACAACGCCTGGTCCGACTCGTCGCGACCGATGCCGTTCTTCGGCGACTCCCCCGACGAACACGGCGGCCTCTCGCCGCTGGGCCGCCAGGCCGTGCAGCGTCTCAACGACCTGGGCGTGGTCATCGACGTGTCGCAGATGTCCACCACGGCGCTCGAACAGACCGCCAAACTGAGTCGTGCGCCGATCATCGCGTCGCATTCAGGTGTCCGCGGCCTGGTGGATCTGCAACGCAACCTGACCGACAGGGAGCTGCGCCTGATCCGTGATACCGGAGGCGTGGTGCACATCGTCGGCTTCAGCTCGCAGCTCAAGGCGTTCTCCAGGGATACGCTGGACAAGGTCAACCGCATGCGTGCCGAGTTCGACCTGCCCGAAGTGCAGAACCTGTCCCAGGCCAGCATGCCGGCCGACCCGGTCTTCTCCATCTGGCCGGAAAAACGATTCGGCGCATATGCCAGCCGCCTCTACCCGATTCTGGAGGCCGACAGCCGCGCCACGCTGAAAGACCTCGGCGACAGCATCGACTATGCGGTGAAGAAGATCGGCATCGATCACGTGGGCATCAGCTCCGACTTCAACGATGGCGGCGGCGTGATCGGCTGGGAAAACGTCGCCGACACACGCAACGTCACTGCCGAACTGATCCAGCGCGGCTACTCCGACGAGGACATCGCCAAGCTGTGGGGTGGCAACTTCCTGCGGGTCTGGGAATCGGTGCAGGCACTGGCCAGACCCGAGTAACGCCACCTCCACAGCGGCTTCACGCCCCACGTTCACTTCCCAGATGAAGGATCAAGCACGATGCATTGCCGATACCCCCTTGGAACCCTCGCATTGCTCTGCCTGGCTGCGGCCTCCCCTCTCCAGGCAGCACAGAAGCCCCCCGCCCCCGGAACCGTGTTCAAGGACTGCGAAAACTGCCCGGAGATGGTCGTGCTGCCTGCCGGCAGCTTCGTCATGGGCACTCCAGCCGACGAAGTGGGCCGTCAGCATGACGAGGGCCCGCAGCGTACCGTGACCTTCGCCAAGCCCTTCGCCATCAGCCGCTACCAGGTGACGGCTGGCGAACTCGACGCCTACATCAGGCAGTCGGGCGTGGTGATCAAGAGCGGTGACGAACGCCCCGGACGCTGGTGCGAAGCCGGCAAACCGAGCTATGAGCAGGGCCCCCGGCAGCCCGCCGTCTGTGTCGACTACCATGAGGTTCAGGCCTACACCCAATGGCTGTCGAAGAAGACCGGTCATCCCTACCGGATGCTCAGCGAAGCCGAACGCGAGTACGGTGCACGCGCCGGTTCCACCGGCCCCTTCCCGTTCCCCTTCGACAAGGAAGGCGAGTACCAGATCAGCAAGCACGCCAATACCTATGGCCCCAGGGACGGTTACGCCTACAGCTCTCCCGTGGGCAGTTACCCACCGAATGCCTTTGGCGTCTACGACATGCACGGCAATGTCTACGAGTGGGTCGCCGATTGCTGGCATGACAGCTACGAAGGCGCCCCCGTCGATGGCAGTGCCTGGATCGACGACGAGCAGTGCCGACTGGTGCAGATTCGCGGCAACGACTGGGGCGAACCGCCGATCTTCTCCCGCTCGGGCAACCGCAACAACGCCGCCCGGGAGGGTCGTGGCGACTGGATCGGCTTCCGTGTTGCACGGGAGCTCTGAGACGCAACGAAAAAGGCCGGAGCGATGGACATCGCTCCGGCCTTTTCAATGGTCCCAAGCTGGCGTCATGCCTTCTCGGCCAACAGCGTCAGGCCCTGGTGCAAAGCAGGGAACAGGCTGTTGTTGAAGTTGTTCCAGCGCAGCTCGAGGATGGTGTCTTGCGGGGATATCTCGGTACCCAGCACATCGTGGAACACCTCCCCTGAGTCGATGCCGTTGTCCACGTAGTGGAACGAAGCCCCGGTTCGGTACAGCGGTTCCACCGAGACCTTTTCCAGAGTCGTCCAGTCCACCACCTTCTCGCCACGCGCGCCGTACAGCGCATCCAGCGTGGCATAAGCCCCTCGGCGTTCGTAGGGCGACTCTTCGCGGGTGATGCCGGGGTGAATGTTCATGATCCGGCGTGCGAACGGCGCACCGGGGCGCACCAGCTCGTCGAGGATCACCAGCAGCCCGTCCAGCACCACGACGTCGGCGCCGATCTCCACCAGCGTATCGTGCAGGCGACGTTCGAAATCGCGTTTGCCCGCCACGTGCTCGTGACTGCCTCGGGCATGCTGACGATAGGTCGAGGGCACACTGAGCAGGAGGTCGTTCACAGACCTGCCACAGACCGCGAGGTCGGTCGGATAGAACCAGTGCCGGCCGGCGCCACAGGTAAAACCATAGTCCCTGATCTTGTCCTGATCGCGTGGCGAACCAGGGTCGTCGTCGTAGATCACGCCGACCAGCTCATAGCGCTCGCCCAACGGCGTCTGGTTCAACCCTTCGACGAGGGATTGCAGCACGGATTTCATGTAACGCTCTTCGCCCTTGTAGGGCACGAACTGTCCGGCCTTGTCGGCCGCGGCATTACGCAGTGACCAGACGTAGGCGAGTTTCCGCTTCTTCATGTGCTTCATTTCCGGGAGTGGATTGGCTTCGTGCGCCGAGGCGCACCTCGTTTACTCACACGGCCCGGATTCATCGTTCGGACTCCCGGACACGTGGTCTCGTGCAAGAACCTGTTCACGATCTGCGGCGCGTCGGCTTGGCGTCGTTAAAAACGCCCTGGATCGCCAGCCCGGTCGAAATGCTCATTTACAGCTCGCAAACTGCGCTTTCTCAGGCGTTTTTGCCCAGCCAGGCTCTAGCTCGCAAGACCGTGAACAGGTTCTAAGAGCAACGAACGACTCGGGGACGAATTTATCGGCAAGCCCACCGATCATCCCGGTCACGCTAAATATCTTCCGCGCCACTGCGTTTCTCAACGAGGACAGCTGTCGCACAAGGCCCATCGCCACGCCCCGGGCCCATGCCCCGGTAGCGGCGCGGCCAGGCGCAATGGCGTCGTCTTCTCGCCTCGCCGGCAACGGCCAGGTTCGACAACCCGCCCCTCCATCTCCGCACTGGCATCCGAGAAGGCCCATGACCCGCACAGCAGAAAGTCTCGTCAACGAAACCCTGACCCTCCTCAAGCCATTCTGGCCACATGTCCTGCTCTCGGTACTGCTGGGAATCGCCGGCGGCCTCAGCGTCACGGCACTGCTCGCCACCATCAACGTCGCGATGAACACCGAAGGTGGGCCCAACCTGCATCTCGCGCTGATCTTCGCGCTGCTCTGCGTCACCACCCTGGTGTGCTCCACGCTCTCGAAACTGCTGACCAACTATGTCGGTCAGCGTGTCGTCGCAACGCTACGCCGGGATCTGGCAGCCAGGATTCTCGCCGCGCCCCTCGAACAGCTGGAACGCTATCGGGCACATCGGCTGATCCCCGTGCTGCTCAATGACGTGGGCGCGCTCAGCGCATTCGCGCTGAGCGTTTCACCCATGCTGATCGCCTTCAGCGTGACGATCGGTTGCCTGAGCTATCTGGCGCTGCTGTCCTGGCAGATACTGCTGATCACCCTCGGCACCGTGATCCTCGGCAGCGGCGCGCAATACCTGGCGCACCTTCGCGGTACGCGCAGCCTGCAGGACGCTCGCAACGGAGAAGACGAGTTGCAGAAGCACTACCAGGCCCTCTCCGCCGGGGCCAAGGAGTTGCGCATCCAGCGCGAACGGCGCCTCGACATTCTGCAACGGCAGATCCACGGCACCACCGAAGCCATCTGCAAGGCCAACGTGCGCTCCGCCGGCATCTTCATCAGCGCCGAGACCTTCGGCTCGATGCTGTTCTTCGCGGTCATCGGTGTGGCCATTGCCTTCCTGGCGCTCTGGCCTGCCGCCGAGAGAACCGTACTGGGTGGTTTCGTCCTGGTCATGCTGTACATGAAAGCGCCGCTGGAGCAGTTGATCATCAACATCCCCAACCTCAGCCGGGCGAGGATTGCCCTGCAACGCATCCGCGAGCTGTCCGGGCGCTTCACCTCGGCCGAACCGGATCTGCTGAACAGCACCGCCAGGCCGCCACGCCGGGTCTCGCAGAGCATCGAACTGCGCCAGGTGCGCTACGACTATCCGCAGAACGAGGGCGGCCAGTCCTTCCACCTCGGCCCCATCGACCTGACCATCCGCCAAGGCGAAATCCTGTTCATCGTCGGTGAGAACGGATGCGGCAAGACCACGCTGATCAAACTGCTGCTGGGACTCTACCCGCCTCGCAGCGGCGAAATCCTGCTGGACGGCCAGGCGGTGGACGACCACCAGCGCGACGACTACCGGCAGTTGTTCGCCACCGTGTTCACCGACTACTACCTGTTCGACGAGCTGCTCGAGGGCCACACGGAAATTCCCGCACAGGCCATCAAGTACCTGGAGCGACTGGATATCGCGCACAAGGTCGGCATTCGCAATGGCAGCTTCACCACCACCGACCTGTCCACCGGACAGCGCAAGCGCCTGGCGCTGATCAACGCCTGGCTCGACAACCGCCCCGTGCTGGTGTTCGACGAGTGGGCCGCCGACCAGGACCCGGCCTTCAGGCGCGTGTTCTACACCGAGTTGCTGCCCGAGCTGAAGCAGCAGGGCAAGACCATCATCGTGATCTCCCACGACGACCGCTACTTCGACATCGCGGATCAACTGGTGCACATGCGTGCCGGCCGAACCGTCGCACAACCCGAACTGCAACCCGCGTGACGGGCGACTCTCGTACCCGAGCGAAAGATATTCGACTGTTTTTTTCCGGTTTTCAGATGATGAACGTCAAACTAATACAAAACATTCTCATTCACTAAAAACAGAAGAACCAACATGCCAATCAACAAACGGCTGCCATCCTGTCTCAAAGCGTTGTTCATCAACTGCTCGCTGGGTTCCTGCTTCAACAAAAGCGCACTGAGCATCGCCCTGGCCATGTCGGCCGGCTACGTACAAGCCCAGGATATCGACTTCGATATCCCGGCACAGTCGCTTTCCAGCGCCCTGCAAAGCTTCGGGCAACAGGCCAATCTGCAAGTGCTCTACCGCCCCGAGAACGTCGACGGCAAACGCAGCAGCGCGATCCAGGGCAAGCGCACGTCTTCCCAGGCACTCACCGAGCTGCTGCGCGGCACTGGTGCCACTCCACGCATCGAGGGCAACACGGCCACCATCAGCTTTGGCGATACCAGCAGCCTGGAACTGGACTCCATCACCATCCAGGGCAGCCAGCTGGGCACCACCACCGAAGGCACCGGTTCCTACACCACCGGGACGACGGCTGCCGCTACCGCCCTGCCGCTGTCGATCCGCGAAACGCCCCAGTCGGTCAGCGTGATCACGCGCCAGCGCATGGACGATCAGAACATGCGCACGGTAGGCGACGTACTGGCCAACGCAGCCGGTATCGCCACCCCGCAACTGGACAGCGAGCGCATCACCTTCACCTCGCGCGGCTTCTCCATCGCCGATATCCAGTACGACGGCACCTCCACCTACTACAAGAGCAACTACTCTGCGGGCGAGTCGGAGCTGGACACCGTCATCTATGACCGCGTCGAGGTCGTGCGCGGCGCCACCGGCCTGCTCACCGGCGCGGGTGAGCCTTCCGCGTCGATCAACCTGGTGCGCAAGCGCGCCGACAGCAAGGTGTTTCGTGGCGAGGCGCAGGTGAGTGCCGGCACCTGGGACAACTATCGCAGCACGCTGGACCTGTCCGGCCCGCTGAGCGCGGATGGTGCCATCCGTGGCCGCCTGGTCGGCGCCTACCAGGACAAGAAAGCCTTCTTCGACCGCTACTCCCGCGAGAACCAGACGCTCTATGGCGTACTGGACTTCGACCTGACCGAGGCCACGACCCTGAGCGTGGGGGCCAGCTACCATAAATCCGATGCCGAAGGGCTGACCTACGGCGGCGTCCCCCTTTGGTACAGCGACGGCTCGAAGACCGATTATGGCCGTTCGTTCACCGTCGCCCCCAAGTGGAATATGGAGGAAATCGAAGTCAGGAACGTCTTCGTCAACCTCGATCATCATTTTGACAACGACTGGAAAGCGGAACTGCGTCTGATGCACAGCCGCAGCGAAGTCGACAACGCACGCCTGTTCATGTGGGGCGTGCCCGACGTGAATACCAACCTGGTCAGCCTGACGCCTTCCAGGGCCCGCTTCCCGGGCCACCGGGAACAGGACAGTTTAGATGCCCGGGTGTCTGGCCCCTTCCAACTGTTTGGTCGCACGCACGAGGCCGTGGTGGGCTTCAGCCGCTTCGATCATGAGTACAAATTCTACCGGGTCGGCACCAGCACGCCCTGGAGCTCGCCACTCGACGTGGACGACTTCGGCCATGCTCCGGAGCCCGTGTGGAACTATGCGACCACCACGCTTTCCGAACGCAACCACACCCGGCAGAACGCCGGCTACACCGCCGTACGCCTGTCCCTGGCCGACCCGCTGAAGCTGATTCTCGGCGGACGTTTCACCCGCTATGACCGTGAAGGCGCCGGCTGGGCCTCTTCGGGCCAGTACGCGTACAAGGATCAGAAATTCATCCCCTACGCCGGCCTGGTCTATGACCTGAACCAGACCTACTCGCTGTACGCCAGCTACACCAGCATCTTCAACTTCCAGGACTTGCGCGACCGTAGCGGCAAGTGGCTCGACCCGGTCGAGGGCGATGCCTACGAGACGGGGATCAAGGGTGAGTTCCTCGACAAGAGGCTGAACGCCTCGCTGGCCGTCTTCAAGATCGTTCAGGACAACCTGGGCCAGGCCGATACGGGCTACCTCGTCCCCGGCACCACCACAGAGGCCTATCGCGCCACCAGCGGTGCCACGTCCAAGGGTGTCGAGTTCGAGCTGTCCGGCGCATTGACCGATAACTGGAACGCCTTCTTCTTCGCGACCCACTACAGCGCCAAGGACGCCAAGGACAAGGACTTCAACACCCAACTGCCACGCGAAATGGTACGTCTGTTCACCACCTACCGCCTGCCCGGCGACTGGAACCAGCTGACCGTGGGCGGCGGCGCCAACTGGCAGAGCCGTATCTACTACGAAGGCGTGGGCCCGCAGAAACAACGTCAGGAACAATCCGACTATCTGCTCGCCAGCCTGATGGCGCGCTATGACTTCACCCCCGAAATCTCGGGCCAGTTGAACGTCAACAACCTGTTCGACAAGAAGTACCAGACAGCGGTGAACTGGTACGGCCAAGGCATCTGGGGCGCGCCCAGAAACCTGCTGGCCAGCCTGACCTACAAGTTCTGAGCCTGCGAACGACGGGGGCACTGCCCCCGTCGTCTGCCCTTTCTACCCCTTCCCCGCACACTCCTCTCCAGCCTCTCCTGCTTTCCCTGCTCCCCTTCCCCAACCGATCGCCCTCGATTCACTCCAGAGATTCGCAACCCAGGCGCGGGCGACGCAGCCTGGCAAGGCTCGCGACGGCCTCTGCATGGTCATGCAAAAAAAAACCCGGTAGAGCGAGAGCCCTACCGGGGTATGGATCCGCGCAACGACAGGCTCAGGCCGGCTCCGTCTCCAGTTCCCCCAGGCGCGTGGCTGGTGCCGTCTCGATCAGGCAGACGAGCATTCGTTGCAGCGCCTCACCGAGCGATTCGACAAGGCCACTCTGGAAACGATCGAGTCGGTAGTCGAAATGAAAGCCCCATGTCGTGTCCAACTCGACATAGAGCCTCAACGGCGTACTGAACTGTTCGTGGTGGCTCATGCCCAGGAACTGCAATGGCCGATCACCTGGCTGGCCAGACGGCAATTCTCCCGGATAGTTCTCGAACACGATCACGCTGTCGAACAGCGCCGAGCCATGCCACTGCTGCAATTCGTCCAGCGGTGCATGACCGTGGTCCCGCATGCGCAGATTGAACGCCTGCAATTGCTGCAACCACTCGGCAATGCTCAGGCCGGCATCGACCGTGGCCACCAGCGGCATATCGTTGATGTACAAGCCGAGTTGCCGCTCGATCCCTGGCAGCTCCGCAGGCCGCCCCGAAAGCGTCACCCCGCAGGCCACCGTCTGCCGCCGCAGACGACGGCTCAGCACCAGCAGCCAGGCGGCCTGCACCAAGGTGTTGACCGTGACGCGTTGCTGCCGGGCAAACTCACCCAGCGCGGTGCTGCGCGCCTGGCTCAGGGCGAAGAACAGATGGCCATGGCCACAGGCTCTCTGCCCTCCAGCCGGTGCCAGCAGGCTGGGGGCATCCAGGCGGGCCAGCGCCTGATGCCAGAAACGCTGGTCGGCCTGGGTATCCACGCCGCCCAGCCAGGCCAGGTAGTCACGGAAACCGCCCGCGACAGGTGCCAGCCCTCCCGCCATGTAGGCGCGCAGGATGTCTTCGTACAGACGCGAAGCACTCCAGCCATCCAGAAGGATATGGTGGCTGGTCAAGGCGACACGGTATTGATCCTCGGCGAGGCGCACGAGCAGCAGGCGCAGCAAGGGCGCCTGCTCCATGGCGAAGGGCGTGAGGCGATCCTGCACAAGCCGATCCTCCACCTCGAGCGGCGTCAGGCCACGGCCATCCACCAGGACGAAGGGGGCCTCGACCGAGCGGTACACCACCTGCAACGCTGGCCGCTGCTCGCTGGCCGCGATGAAGCCGGTACGCAGCACGCCATGGGCATCGAGGGTGGCCTGCCAGGCCTGGCGGAAGCGCTCGGGTTCCAGCCCTCGCACATCGAGGGTGTGCTGGCACATGAAGTCAC
>Ga0075032_1000817_pt1 | contig 12301 bp, 9 predicted proteins | sample SynthPrep_1_END__FD_71386 | JGI IMG/M metagenome (GOLD analysis project Ga0075032, IMG submission 71386) | Synthetic microbial communities from Ohio, USA - SynthPrep_1_END_DS7_MetaG | ecosystem: Engineered > Bioreactor > Aerobic > Activated sludge | place: USA: Ohio, Columbus | collected 2014-04-10
CGGCAGTTTGCGCGAGACGTCCTCAGTGACCTGGCCACGCTCAAGGCCGGCGATGTACTTTTCCTGCCGTCGCTACGTCTGCCCAGGTTCGCCGATCAGTGGGCCTTCCTCGGGATGGAACAAGCCTACGACGGCATGTTTGGCCCTGAAGCCGATGCCGGGCGCAGACAGGTTGTGGAAGAAACCGTGCTGATGCTTCGCGAGTTCACCGAGCGGGGCGTGCATGTGGTTTTCGAGGCTCCCAAACCCCTGTTCAAGGCTCCCCCGTTCCGCTGTGCCGACTGGTTCAACCGCGACAATCCTATCTGCGCCCAAGGGCTTGAAATGTCCCGCCAGCAGTTACAGCAGTACCGTGAGCCAGTATTGGCCGCGTTTACCGAAATTCAGCGGCAGCTACCCGGTATCGGCATCTGGGATCCGTTCCCGGTTCTGTGCCCCGCTGAGCCTTGCAGTGCCTGGCATGATGGCAGGCCCCTGTTCCTCGACGCCGACCATATCAGCGGTTATGGCAACAGTCGCCTGCTGGCCGACTTCAGCCGCTACATGAATGCCCGCCCTGGCAGTCCCATGGCGCGGCTCGATCCTTGAGCGAAATGGTCTTTCACCGATGTCGTCGCCGCTGAAGAGCGCTACTGGCAGCCCTCTCAAACCGCTGGCATACCAGCCCTACATCGATGGCTTGAGGGCCTTGGCAGTGCTGGCCGTGCTGGTCTACCACCTGCACGGGCCCTGGCTGCCAGGCGGCTTTGCCGGAGTGGACGTATTTTTCGTCCTTTCCGGCTTCGTCGTCAGCGCCTCCATTGCCGGCTTCCAGGAGCAGGGCCCGTGGCGTTTCGCGGGATATTTCTATGCGCGGCGTATCACCCGTATCTTTCCCGCGCTGATCGTCTGCCTGCTGATCACTGCGCTGTTCAGCGCGCTGTTTATCCCCTCTGCCTGGCTCAGCGCTGTCAACGAGCAAACTGGTTTTTACGCATTCTTCGGCCTTAGCAATTTCATCCTGGCGCAATCGGGGCGGGACTATTTCGCGCCAGCGACTGAATACAACCCCTACACCCATACCTGGTCACTGGCGGTCGAAGAACAATTCTATCTGGTCTTTCCGCTCCTGTTCATTGCCTGGTTGATCGGCGGGCGAGGGCGCAAGTTGTCCGCCGGCCTGTTCATCGCAGGTGCCTTGGCTTCGGTCGCGTATGCAGCGTGGGCCATGCGCGGCAATCCGGTGGCAGCCTTCTTTCTCGCGCCGGGGCGCTTCTGGGAGCTGGCCGCGGGGGTTCTGCTCTACCAATCGATTGGCCAGCGGCGTGCGCAACCAGGGGCCCAGCAATGGACGGGCCTGGCGTTGGTGGCGCTGCTGCTGGTTCTGGCTGCATTCGCCCTGTCCCGTCCCGGCAGCTTTCCTTTTCCCGGTGCGTTGCTAGCGGTGGCTGGCACCCTGGGGCTGATCTTCTGCCTGCATCGTCGCCCCGGCATTCTGCATCGAATACTCGGCTGCCGCATGCTGGTTGCGGTCGGGCGTATCTCCTATTCGCTGTATCTGTGGCACTGGCCTGTTTTCGTTCTGTTTCGCTGGACTTGCGGCCTGGAAACCACTGGGACCCGGCTGGCGGCCGTCGCCCTGGCCTTCCTCCTGGCCTTTGCCTCCTACCATTGGGTCGAGAACCCTCTGCGGCACGCATCGCTGGTGCGGCGCATGCCCAGATCCCTGACGATCATTGTCGGGCTGGCGGCTATCGCACTGGGCAGTTGGGCCGCGCGCTTGATCGATGAGCATCGCGCCTCGATCTCGTTCAGCGAGCTGAGCCGGCAGCCCGAGATCTGGTATCCCCATGGCTGGTCGGTCAGCGCCGAGCGGCCTGGTTGCAATGCCGACCCGGAGTATCACAATGCCGAGGGTGGGTTGCTGTTGATCTACCAGGCGCGCGGTTGTCTTGAGCCGCTGGAGCAGGCCACCACAAATCTTTTCGTCATCGGTGATTCTCACGCCTTGGCCTACGAAGGTTTGTTCAAGCAATACGCGATGCAAACTGGCCGCACTATTTACGCCTACAATAACGGCGGTTGCCCTTTCATCAGCCTGCAGCCCTGGCGTGATATCGATAATCCTGCATGCCTTCAGCATACCGAGGCCGCCTTGCGTGATCTGCGTACGCGTATCAAGCCTGGCGATGTCCTGTTTCTACCGTCGCTGCGTATGCCGAGGTTAGCCGACCAATGGGGCGTGTTCACCCAGGAAAAGGTCGACGAACAAGTATTCAGCGATCGTGCCATCGCCGGACGGCAGCGCGCACGGGTTGCCGCAGTGGAGGCATTGCGTGAATTTGTCGCACTCGACGTGCATGTCGTGTTGGAAGGGCCAAAGCCGTTGTTCAAGGCGCCGCCGTTCCGCTGTGCCGACTGGTTCAACCGACGCAATCCGATTTGCGAGCCGGGCTTCAACCTAAGTCGCGATGAATTACAGCGGTACCGCCAGCCGGTGCTGGACGCCTTTGCTGACATCGTGCGGGAGCTGCCGACCGTTGCCATCTGGGACCCGTTCCCCCTGCTCTGTCCGCAGCGGCAGTGCTCGGCCTGGCGCGACACTCGGCCACTTTTTCTCGATGGTGACCACCTCAGCGGGTTCGGCAACCAGCTCCTCCTGCCACACTTCACGACCTATCTGGACGCGCTTACGCGACGCCGTCAGTCAGATCATTGGCGCCATCACTAGGAATTAAGTCGCATCGTAGCCAAGTTGGTCTTGTTGCTCGTGGAGAAAAATGTGTAGGATGGCCGAGCTTGTTATCGAGCGAGTGCGAATGCCTAGGAAATGAGCATTCCTGTCGCCCGATGCTGCACCACCCATCAAGGGGGGCCATGCCCCGATGGGGCATGGCAGGTAGACTGAGCCGACGGGCTCTATGCACCCAAGTCTACGTGTCGATTCGACTTAAATTTTGGAGAGATTGCTAAATGGCAACTGTATCGGATCTGCAACAGCTGTACATCGGTTACTTCGGTCGCGCTGCCGACCAAGCTGGCCTGAGCTTCTGGGTTGAAGCCATCAACAACGGCGGCTTGAGCTTGGCTAACGTGCGTGCATCTTTCGTTCAGAGCACTGAGTACACTGCAAAATATCAGGGCCTGACCAGCGAAGCTCTGGTAGCCCAGGTGTACCTGAATGTTCTCGGTCGTCCGGCCGAAGCAGAAGGCAAAGCCTTCTGGGCAAATGCCATTGATACTGGCGTTATCACTGAAGATCAGCTCATCGAAGGCCTTCTGAGTGGTCTGAGTGCTGCCGATCAGGCAATCATTAACAATAAAGTGATTGTTGCAAATGCCTACACCGCACAACGTGGCGCTGACTTCAACGCCAGCGATATCGGCAACAGCGCGCTGATCATTGCCCCTGTCAACGGTACCGTTGCAAGTGTTTCTACCGCATTGAACACAATTGCTACCACAGTACCGGCCTCGGCAGCGGCGAACGGCCCAGTTTCCGTTGCTTTGAATGCCTACCTCGAAGCCGCCAAGGCGGCTGAAGATGTTGCTAAAACTGTTATTGATCCAGCCACCAAGCTGCCTGTAGTTGACGGCGATGCTGATGGCTCGGTTGTTGCTGAAGCAAAAGCGATACTTGCTACTGCCCAGTCCACCGCATTCACTACAGCCCAAGGCAAAGTAGCAGCTGCTTCTACTATCACGCTGGATGCTGCTGATGTTGCTTCCGTAACTGCTGCCAAGCTGACCGAGGCTACTACCCAAGCCGCCAAAGCTGTTAACGACGCCCAAGCCGCTGTTGACGCTAAAGCAGGCCTGAATGCAGCAACCACCTCGTATGTTGCTGCAAAAGCAAAATATGATGATGCCACTGTTGCTCGCACAGCTGCCATTGGCGAATACAACGGCGAAGCTGCTAAATTCGGTAGCTTTGATAATGTAACCGCCTTGCCTGCATCTGCAAACGATCTGATTACTGCCAAAGGTGTTATTACCGGCCTTACCATAGTAGATGTAGCAACTGGCAATCTGATCCTAGACCCAGCATATGCCACGCCTACCAAAACAGCCGCCCAAGTAGCCGCAGCCAATGATCTTCTGGCTGATATCAAAGCTGTTTTGGCCGCTGACAAAGCGCAGATTGCAGCTAACACTGCAGTTGACAACGCAGCTACAGCTGTAACCACTCTTGACAACACCAACGTTTACGACACAGCTACAAATGCGTTTACTGCTGGCCCAGTCTTTAACTTGGTGACCGAAAAAACACAGCAAACCGAACTGTCCAAAGCAATTTCCGAGTTGAATGCTGCCAACGCTGCACTTAAGCAGCTGACTGATCTGGAAACTGCCGTAACTAACGCTGATGCCGCTGTTGATAAAGTCTTGGCCGGCGGTTTGGTTATTGCGAATGGATCCGCTGTAGGTGATGCCACCAAAGCTGAACTGTTCATCGCTAAAGCAAATGATAGCGTCATCTTTGAAAAAGGTGACTTCCTCTATGTAGGCGCTGGCTTCGTCAAGGGCGTTGATACCGATACTGTTAAAGCTGGTATTCAGGGCGGTAACGACAGTGCGCTGGAAGTATTCTTCCAGACCAACGGTACTGGTAATACTGACGTCGTGATTGAAAAGACTGCTTTTGGCAGTTCCGCTGCTACCCCAGAAGTGATCACCATCACCCTGACCGGCGTGACGCCTGACAAGCTGGCCTTCGACGCCGATACCGGCTTGGTTTCCGTAGCCTAAGCTAGTGTCGTAGCTCTTGGTGGTACACTTAGTGTGCTACCAATACAAAAAACCCGGCTTTTGCCGGGTTTTTTCTGTCCGAAAAAAGGCAAAGGGTCAGGCACATTGGCCCTATTACGGTCGCGGCAGGGATGGCAGTTACCTGCCACCCCCCACACAGATCCGTACGTGCGGAACTACCGCATACGGCTCCTGCCTCAGGTTCGTGACGCGAAGCGTTCCTACGGATAGGGATGTGCAGTTCTGGGCTTCGGTATGTAGATGTCTGCGAGACGACCAAAGCGTGACCACTGGAGTCGGTTACGCTGGCTGCGCCGCTTGAGAGCTTGCCGCCAAAGGCGGCAGACAGCTGCCCGAAAACCGTCAAGGCGGAGCAGGTTGCCCGACACCGCGTGGTAGTTGAAATAGCCGCCCCCCCCGATTGAGCCATTGCCCTTGAGCCCGGACGGGTTCATGACGTCGACGTTGTAGTTCATCCCGGATAGCCAGCAGCGTCGCACGCATCCGCTTCTTCACCGTCAGTCGCAGCACTTGGAAGTCGCCGTTTCTTTTGGTGCTACAGCAATGCGTGAATCCCAGGAAGTCAAAAGTCTCCGGTTTGCCCAGTGCTCGCCGCCGACGTTTGCCGATGGCAAAGCGATCAAATTCAATCAGCCGTGTTTTCGCCGCATTGAGGGATAGGCCAAACCTGGCCAAGCGTTCCTGTAACTGCACCAGGAACCGCTGAGCCTGCCATTGCTTCCTGAAACCCACCACGCTGTCGTCTGCATAGCGCACAACAACCATATCGCCACGGCATGCCGATGGCGCCACTGTCCGGATGTGCGTGGAATGGGTGTCCGAGTCAGCGTGGAATCCGCAGCGTGGATCACGCGTTGGGGCAGCACGGCTTCGCGCAGGGCATCGACCAGCGGCTGGAGCTGCACGCCGGTTTGTCCGACCCACTGCGCCAGTGTCGAGCGGGCGATGGTCAGGCCGGCACGGCCAAAGATTTTCTCTTGCCGGTACAGCGGCAGGTGGTCGGTGGTGGTTTGGTAAGAGCTTCGTTGGCGCATGGAAAACCCGGCGATAAGGGCTATCGCGTCCGCTTAAAAATACGCGGACACCATCACCCTTAATGCGGGATTGCGGAAGGTGACTTGGCTGGACGCTTACCCCACAAACAAGCAAACGCCCCGTAAAACGGGGCGTTTGTGGTACAGGCTCACGCTAAGAACGCTAGCACTTGCAATCTGCCGCGCGTTAGTTAGCCCAGCACTTCGACTGCCACATGCGTCGTTTAGCACAAGTGAAACCATGCGCGCCTGTCAGATCATGGCAAAGTCGAAGCTGTAGTAGCTGCCCTGACCAGCGGCGTTCAACTCACCACCGCTCAGCTGGATGGTCACTTGCTCGCCAGCGAATACGCTCGCCGTCGCCTGGTAGTGATAGTCCTCTGCCGGGCCACGGTACACAGCCTTGCTGACGTAGTTGTCGAACAGCCCCAGCACCCTGACGTAGATGGTGGGATCACCGTAGAAATCCATCTGCAGAACGCCATCGCTGGGCGCCACGAAGGTATATCCGTCGACGATATCTTTATAGATCTGCCCGTCCTGGTTGTAACGCAACCCCAGCACGCCTTCGACATGAGTATCGAAGGCGATCTTCGTCAGCTTGCTGAGCTGCCCAGAGCTATCCACCTGACGGTCATCATAGAGACTGGGCAGGGGCGTGATGGGCGATGTGGCTTCTACCTTACCGAGAAATCCCGTGACGGCAGAGCTGATCTGGGCAGCGCTCGACTCCTTGCCAATGCTGCTCAGGAAGCTGCGCGCTGCATCGATATCGCGCTCGTCATAGGAGGCGCTCAGGCCCTTGCTTTCCATTTGCGTGGTAGCCAGGGCGGCGGCTTCGACTTTTTTGTTGACGATGATCAGGTCATCGCCACTGGTGGCACCGTTGAGAATCGACAAAGCAGCGCTTTGCAGTGAAACATGGCCGGCGTCGATTTGCTCGGCCCACCACTGCTTGCCGGCCTCTTCCGCTTCACGGTTGAACAATTGCTGGTAGATTTTCTCGACACGCTGCAGCGTCGAACCTGAGCCGTAAAGCGCCGTGCTTTCCGCCGAGGCACCGAAGGCATCGATGATGGAGGCCAGGTTGCCCCCGTTCTGTTCAAGTACCTCTGCCCAGAACTGCTGGCCGGAATGATCAGCCGGTCGCCCGTAGAAGGCGACATAGGCTTTCTGGACCATCGAAAGAGAGGATGCGCTTGCCATGCTTTAGAAACTCCACTGTGTAGGTAGCATTCAATATGCAGGCAAAATGATATCGACCCCATCAATACGCGGTAAACACCATCCCCTTGCAGTGGCGCACCGCCCCCTGGGGTAGGCAGGCCTGGAATGGAGTCTTCCTCCTCAGAGCTTACGTTGTCGCCATCAGGCGGCGTAGGCAGCGGCGAAGACGGCGCAGGCCGTGTGGTGAAGTCAAGGGTGGTCTTGTCAGTCACCGCGGCTGCGGCATTGCCCGCCAGGTCCAGCAACGCGCCGGCATCCCAGGACACGTAGTAGCCGGTGGCGTAGGCCAGGTTGCCGGTAGGGTTGATGACCAGTGCCCCGTCAGCATTGATGGTAATGGTGGCGGGCACTAGTGCATCGGTTACCGCGCTCTTCAGATAAACCCGGCTCAGGTCGCTGCTGGCAGCGTGCAGCGGCTCGGAGAACGTCAGCGCGATATCGTTGCTGATGGAGACACCGGTCGCGTTGTCCGCTGGCGTGCTGCCTGCAGCGTTGAGGTTGGGCGCAGTGGTGTCGATGGCGATGGCCAGGGGGCTGCTGACGACCGACTCGTTACCTGCAGCATCGCGGGCCTTGGCAACCAGGTTGTAGCTGGCATCGGCCAACACAGTGCTGGTTATACTCCAGTTGCCGCTGCCATCGGCCGTGGTACTGCCCAGTAGCGTGGCGCCATCGTACAAGCTGACGGTAACACCGGCCTCGGCTGTACCGGTAAGCGTGGGCGTAGCATCACCGGTGATGCCGTCGCTGCTGCTATGGCCGCTGTCCGAGGCGCTCTGCAGGGTCGGCGCCGACGGCGCGTCCGGTGCTATGCCGTCGACCAGCACCGCCGCCGTACTGCCGACCGAGTTGAGTGTAAGCACCGCATCATTGCCGGCCACGTCCTTCAGTGTGCCGCCATTCAAGGAAAGCATACCGACAGTAATGCCGTTCGTGTCGAGCCACCCTGCCTGGACGGTGGTGCTGAACTGCAGCGCCGAAGAGCCCGAACCGGAGATGTAGCTTGCATGGTGCGTGTGAGTACCGATAACAAGGGCAATGTACGGCGTGCCCCCGCTGGTGTTAACGGTTATAGCTTCACTAAAGTTGATGGTGAAGTTAAGGGCTGTACCCGCGCCATAAATGCCGTTGGCTGGTACGGAAACGCTGCTGATCACCGGCGCCAGAGTATCGATGGCATAGTTGTTCGAGCTGGTAGTGCCTGTGCCGGTGTTGCCCGCGAGGTCGGCAATACCCGAGTTGTTGAGTGTGAGCAGGTTGGTGGCTTCAGTGATGCCCGCCGTGGGCGTCAGGTTGGCCGTCCAGGTGATCCCGCCGTCGCTGGAACTGAGGCCATTCAACGTGCCGTTGGCCACCATCAGATCAGCCGTTGTGAAGCCCGTCACCGCTTCGTTGAAGACGATGGTGACTGCGCTGGTTTCGCCGGCCGTCAATGCGCTGTCAGCTACCACGAAGCTCGTCACTGAAGGGCGCAACGTGTCGATGGCGTAGTTGCCCGAGCTGGTTGTGCCCATGCCAGCGTTGCCTGCAAGGTCAGCAAGCGCTGTGTTGTCGAGTGTGATCAGGTTGGTGGCATCAGTGATATCGACCGTGGGGGTCAGAGTGGCCGTCCAGGTAATGCCGCCGTCAACGCTCGCTTCAGGCCGGATAGAGTACCTTTGCAAACAGTAGCGCAAAATAGTTCAGCATCCGAAGTTGCACTTTTTTCATCATCGCTTGCGCAAATGCACTGCGCCTAACTCTTCATACGCTAATGTGTCGATAAACGCTTAAGGTCTCGCTGGCGCAGCGGGCCCAGGAAAAGCTTCGTGAGCGCTTGAGGCCGGCGGCCGCTAGTGTAATGCGCTCACCGTCGTGTTCTAAGAGCCATTGCAGTTGCGTTGCGAGGTGCTCGACGGAACCACGCTCGACCAGCAAAGCAGTATCGCCGGTGATTTCGCACATGGAGGTGTCTTGCGTGCATATCACCGCCACGCCGCTGCTCATGGCTTCCAGTACGGGCAAGCCGAAGCCCTCGTAATGAGACGGATAGACGAATGCTCGGGCGCCAGCGTAAAGCGCGGGCAGGTCAGCTGCGGGGACGAAGTTCAAGTGGCGCAAGCCGCGGTTTAGTTTGAGGTCCGCGATAGTTGCCAGAGTGGCGTCGTTACCCCAGCCTGGTGCGCCAGCGACCACAAGAGGGTATGCCTGTGTAAGAGAGGCAGGCAGGCTGCTCCAGGCCTCCAGTAGCGTATCGATACCCTTGCGCGGCTCGAGCGTGCCTACGAAAAGCAGGTATTGGCCATGCCTGAGCTGATAGCTATCCAGGGCCTGCGCAGTCTGCTCTGCGGTACGTGGGGCAAAACTGGAGGCTGCGCCCAGATGTATGGCGCGTACGCGATCCTCGCGTACGTGAAAGTGCTCGATCAGTTCTCTGCGGATGTGTTCGGAATCCGTGATCAGCATGTCCGCTCGAGCCAGTGTTCGTGGAAGTTCGCGAGTCAGCCAGGCCACTCGTTTAGGGGGGTGGTAGTGCGGGTGATGAACGAAGGAGAGGTCGTGGATCGTCGCCACGCACGGCCCTTTGTGGGCACGCAAAATAAAGTTGGGCTCGTGATATACGAAATTGCGTAAACGTGCCGACTTCAGGCGAAGCAAGCTGTTGCGTAGCGTTTCGCGAGCGCGGTAGGCCAGGCTGGAGTTGCGTAGGAACCGGGCCAGGTGGCCATGCGAGGGTGTCGGTGCGGCCCGCTCTGCATTGGCGCCACATTGTTGCAGCGCCTGAGTGGCGGAGGCGAAGTGGTGTCCCGAGAAGCATTCGATGGTTTCAAATGCCTGCATCGCTACGAACTGTTCAAGCAGGTTTTGCGTATAGGTGCCGATTCCGGTAATAGGCGGCAGTAATGACTCGGTGTTGATCAGCAGTTTCAAAGATATTTACCTGGGTGCGCTTGGCATGGACAGCGTTTGGTTAAATAGCGACCTGCGTGCGCCAGTATTGCAGAAGTCTTTCGAGCGTTTCGTGCAGCGGCGTTGTCGGTTGCCACCCCGTGGCTTGCTTGATGGCTAAGCTGCTCCCGGTTGCAACGGGGATGTCCGATGGCCGCAGGCGCTCGGGATCCTGTTCGATGTTTATCGCTTGCGAGCTCATTGCAAGTAGGGCTTCAAGGATGTCGCCAATGCGGTGCGTTTGTCCTGAGGCAATGTTGAAGCAGCGTGCGGGTTCGGTACTCTTGCGCAACGGCCTCAATAGTTGCAGGTACGCGTTGCACACATCCCGGACATCGAGAAAGTCTCGGCGAGCTTCAAGGTTGCCGACTTGTATCATCGGCGGCTGCAGCCCGGCTTCGGCCATGGCGATCTGCCTTGCGAAAGAGGCGGTCACGAAATCTGGAGATTGGTTTTCACCAATGTGGTTGAACGGCCTGGCTACTACACCGCGCATGCCTTGACGGAAGTACTCGTTGACCGCTATCTCGCCGGCAAGTTTGCTGGCGGCGTAGGGGTTCATGGGTTGGCAAGGTGTCTGTTCGTCAACGGCCAGCCCTTGTTTGAAGCTTGCGCCATAGACCTCGGAGGAGCTGACATACAGCGTAAATGCCTCGGGTGCATGCAGACGCAATGCCTCCATCAGATTGACGCTGCCCAGCACATTGGTCTGCCAGGTCAACTGCGGATTGGCGAAGCTGGTCGGTACGTGCGAGATGGCGGCCAGGTGCACCACATGTGTCGGGCTGGCCAGTGCTATGGCGCGCGCCAGTGCCTCGGGATCGCGTAGGTCGCATTGCAGCTGCTGACTGGCAGCCCCGGGCGATGCTGGTGCACCGGAGGTCAACGCGATGACATGCTGGCCGTCCTCCAGCAGCATTCTGCAGAGTTGCTGTCCTACGAACCCATTTGCGCCTGTGACTAGCGTACGTTGCATGACCTTTCCCCGACCCGTGGCTGCGGATTAGTTTACAGAGCGCTCCAAAGGCATGCGAGCTGACCGCGTCCGGGGTCAGGCTGGGTACAGGCGTTGCATAGTCACGGGAGCGCTTCGATAATGACCCGCTTTTGCCATTGATGGGTTCTCGGAGTTTTTATGTTCACGCCTGTAATCCTCGCCGGCGGCAGTGGTTCGCGCCTCTGGCCGCTGTCGCGCCAGCGTATGCCCAAGCAGTTTCTGGAGCTTGACGGCCAGGCGCAGGGCACTATGTTTCAGCGTACGTTGGCTCGTTTGGACGGGTTGGAGCATTCCGCGGCGCTGATCGTAAGCAACGAGGATCATCGTTTTGTCGTTGCTGAACAGTTGCGCCTTGCAAAGCGTACGAGCCGCCGCATCATCCTGGAGCCCATGGCACGCAATACGGCTCCGGCTATTGCGCTCGCCGCTCTCGATGCCATTGCAGGGGGGGATGATCCCGTTTTGCTGGTGCTGGCAGCTGATCACTATATTCGGAATGAGGCTGCCTTCCGTGAGGCAGTAAAGGTCGCGCTAGGCCAAGCCCATGTGGGGCGTCTGGTTACCTTCGGCATCACGCCAACTCATGCAGAATCCGGCTTCGGTTATATCCAGTGTGGTGATGTGCTTGGCGAAGGTGGTTATGCCATTTCGGGGTTCAAGGAAAAGCCTTCCGCCGAGCTGGCCCAAGACTATCTGGCAGCCGGCAATTACCTCTGGAACAGCGGCATGTTTATGTTTCGTGCCTCGCGTTTTCTGGCAGAGTTGGACCGCTATCGCCCTGACATCCTGGCGGCGTGCCGAGATGCGCTGGCGGCTTCCGAGCAAGACAGCCATTTCCTGCATGTGCCGGCCGAACAGTTCGCGCGCTGCGATGACGAGTCGATTGACTACGCAGTGATGGAGCATACCGATGCAGGGGTAGTGGTGCCGCTTGATGCTGGTTGGAATGACCTGGGCAGTTGGGCGGCAATTTGGGACGTCAGCGAGCAAAACGCCGATGGCAACGCCTTGCAGGGCGATGTATTGGCGTTCGATACGCGCAATTCGTTGCTGCAGTCGCACCACCGCGTCGTTGCGGCCGTGGGTGTCGAGGATCTGGTGGTCATTGAAACCAAGGATTCAGTGCTGGTCGCGCATCGCGACAAATGCCAGCAGGTCAAGCAGATCGTTCAGAAATTGCAGGCCGATCAGCGCGAAGAATTCGCAAGCCATCCGCTGGTGAGTCGGCCGTGGGGGCATTACGACACAGTGGATCGGGGTGAGCGTTATCAGGTCAAGCGCATCACGGTATTGCCAGGTGAATGCTTGTCCCTTCAGTTGCATTACCATCGTGCGGAGCACTGGATCGTCGTTTCGGGGACTGCGA
>Ga0075032_1000823_pt1 | contig 12195 bp, 10 predicted proteins | sample SynthPrep_1_END__FD_71386 | JGI IMG/M metagenome (GOLD analysis project Ga0075032, IMG submission 71386) | Synthetic microbial communities from Ohio, USA - SynthPrep_1_END_DS7_MetaG | ecosystem: Engineered > Bioreactor > Aerobic > Activated sludge | place: USA: Ohio, Columbus | collected 2014-04-10
AGACGTAATCACAATCGGCTCGGCTTTGCCATCCAGCTATGTCTGATGCGATACCCAGGTCGAGTGCTTGGAGCAGAAGAAACTCCGCCTCGCGCCATGCTGAAGTATGTTGCTGATCAGATCGGCGCCGCTCCAGACGAATTTGCTCTCTATGCACGTCGTGAAGAAACTCGTCGGGATCATATGGCGCGGCTAATGGTCTATCTGGATACGAGAAGCGCGACGCCGCCAGATCGCCGCGCCGCGCTATTAGCGGCAATTCAAGCGGCGACCATGTCAGACGACGGTGCTGCGATAGCCAGTTCGGCTGTCGCCGCATTTCGCGAACGCGGAGTTCTTCTGCCGGCGATCGACACGATCGAACGCATTGGCCTTGCCGGCCGTGCCATAGCCCGTCGCCGGGCAGAAAAAACTCTGATTGAAGAAATCCCGCTCGATAGGCTTCAATCACTGGATAGGCTGTTAGAGGTTGACCCGTCGATCGGCAAGACGCGCTTCCACTGGCTGCGCTCGGCGCCAGAAGCGCCGGCTGCGTCGAACCTCGTCGGGCTGACCGAGCGAATAGCTTTTCTGCGGCGGCTGGAGATCCATCCGGAACTGCAGGCGCGGGTATCATCCGGACGGTGGGACCAGATGATCCGGGAGGGCAACGCAACGCCGGCCTGGCTTGCCAACGAATTCAACGCCAGCCGTCGCCACGCTCTGATCGTGGCTCAAGTCATCAAGCTTTGCCAGAAGATCACGGACGATGCTGTGACGATGTTCATCAAGCTGATGGGCAAGTTGTTCTCGCAAGCCAATAATCGGAAGAAGCAGCGGCAGATGGACTGCAGAGCGAACACCGCCAAAGCGCTGCGCATGTTTCTGGATACGATCACGGCCCTGCAGTCTGCCAACGACTATGGTCGGAACGCATTAGATGTTCTCGACCAAAGAGTCGGCTGGGACCGGCTGCTTCGGATAAAGCCCGAGCTCGAGTCGATGGTCGACGACAACGAGGCGCCGTCGTTGATCGTAGCAGCCGAGCAATATTCGACCGTCCACAAGTACGTTGGTGCATTCCTTCAGGCCTTCACGTTCCGCTCGGCGCATCGCCACGACCCGCTTCTGGCGGCAATTGCGCTACTGAAACGGCTTTATACCGAGAAGCGGCGGACACTCCCGGATCGCTTGCCGATCACCCACCTCAGCCAAACTGATCGACGGCTTATCTTCGAACAGGGTAAACCCGATCGCCGTCTCTACGAGATCGCCACGCTCGCGGCTTTGCGAGACCGGCTTAGATCTGCGGAGATCTGGGTCGATGGCAGCCGATCTTTCCGGCCCATTGATGAGCATCTGATGCCGCGGTCGACATTCATCTCGATGAAGGAAGACGATCGTCTCGGTTTGGGGGTCCAGAGCGACGGCGCGCAGTGGCTTGCCGAAGCGCGTCAGATGCTCGACTTCAACCTGACGCGTCTGGCGCACAGAGCACGATCTGGAAAGCTCGAGGGAGTTCGTCTCGAGGCAGGAACCTTGATTGTCACACCAACCGCCAGCGAAGTCCCCGCAGCCGCCGAGGAGCTGAATGCCGAGATCAGCGACATGTATCCGTTGGTGGAGGTTCCCGACTTGCTGAGGGAGGTGCATGAATGGACCGGCTTTGCAGATACATTCACGCATGTTCGCACCGGCGACGTTCCAAAAAATGTCTCTGCCATGCTGGCGGGCGTCCTGGCGGATGCGACCAATCTCGGGCCGAAGCGAATGGCTGGCGCATCCAAGGGGATCAGCGCTCATCAGATTGGGTGGATGCGCACATTCCATGCTCGATCGGAGACTTACCGCGCGGCGCAAGCATGCATCACCGATGCCCACACCCAGCATCCACATTCCCGCCTTTGGGGCAATGGCACAACGTCATCGTCCGATGGCCAATTCTTCCGTGCGAGCGATCGAGCTGCAAAGCGCGGCGACATCAACTTGCATTACGGCAGCGTGCCCGGATCGAAATTCTATAGCCATCTGTCAGACCAGTACGGCTACTTCAGTATTTTGCCCATCAGTCCAACCGAGAGCGAGGCGGCCTATGTGCTCGATGGGCTCTTCGATCAGGACACGGTCCCAGACATCCAGGAGCACTTTACCGACACGGGCGGTGCCAGTGATCATATCTTCGGGCTGTTCGCCTTGATCGGAAAGCGGTTCTCACCGCGACTGCGTAATCTCAAAGACCGGAAGTTCCACACGTTCGACAAGGGCGATGCACATCCGGCGCTGTCGAACCACATCGGGGCGCCGATCAATGCCAATCTGATCATCGATCATTGGGACGATCTGCTCCATCTCGCGGCGTCGATCACGACGCGGTCCGTGGTCCCGTCTACGATACTCAAGAAACTGTCCGCATCTCCGAAGCAAAGCCATCTTGCGAGGGCGCTCCGCGAACTCGGCCGTATCGAGAGGTCGCTCTTCATGATCGAATGGTACTCAAGTCCGGCACTACGGCGGAGATGCCAAGCGGGTCTCAACAAAGGTGAGGCCGCCCATAAGCTCAAACGCGCTGTCTTCTTCCACGAGCGAGGCGAGATTCGCGACAGGTCGTTCGAGAGCCAAGCGTTCCGCGCCTCTGGTCTCAACCTCGTCGTCAGTGCGATCGTCCATTGGAATACCGTCTATCTCGACCGTGCAATCACACAGCTGAAGCGAGCGGGTCGAGACATTCCTGATACTCTGTCGAAGCACATCTCGCCGCTCAGTTGGGAACACATCAACCTTACCGGCATCTACACCTGGGATGCCGAACATCAGATGCCGAACGGATTTCGATCGCTTCGTATGCCAGCCGGGCTGCGGCGGGTCGCATAAGTTCTCAATCTGTTCGCCCTTAGCGTACGATTTCGGACTGCTCTTGTTCTGGCCCCGAACTGCCCGCCCCATCGCAACCGCGCCGGAAGCGCAGCGATGTAATGATTGAGCTGGGCCGTGGTCGCCGTGTCCGCGTGGACAGCGACATCGACACGGAGGCGCTCGGTCGCATTCTCGATTGTGTGCTGGGTCGTCGATGATCCCGGTCCCTGCTGGTGTAAAGGTGTGGCTGGCAACCGGCCATACGGATATGCGCAAAGGCTTTCCCGGCTTGTCGCTGATGGTGCAAGAGACACTGAAGCCTTCGTCGTTACCACCGGGCTTGCGACCTATGCCCTGTTCCTCGCGATCAGGGTTCCACTAGGCGGTCTTGGCGCGACATTGGCAATCGCGGGGCTTTATCTCGTAGCCGCTATTATCCTCCTTGCCTACGCGCTGCGCGAACTGCATTCGCCAGAGTTGCAGGCTCTTGAGGAGATGGAGGTAGTTGCACTGGAAACAATCGCCGCTGAGACGCAGGGGGTAGTCCAGGCGGTCAACACTGCTGGGCACCGCATCGAGAACCTCGCAAGCAGCTTTACTCTCGGCATAGGGCTCCTGTCGGCCCTACGCAAGCTGCTGGTATCACGCAAGTCCTGATCTCCCTAGACAGCCTATTCACTTTATCGAAGCCCAGAAACATGGAGACAGAAATGCAGACCCTTCGGACGGTTGCGGTTGCCGGTATGACGTTGATCCTGACCGCTCACGCCTCAATCGCGGAAGAACCGATATTCGATGAGTTTCGTTTCGGCGCGTCGGCGTCGGTGCAGGATAAGGAATCCCGCGAGGATGACGTCTTCCCGGAGGTGACTGTGTTTCTCGATCCCTTCGACCTCGACAACGCGGTCGATTGGAAACAGGAAATCATGCGACCACGTGTCAATCTTGGAGCCTCAATCACCACGTCGGACGAAGCAAACCAGGTCTTTGGCGGCCTTTCCTGGCAGATCAGCGTCTCGGACAGGATATTCGCCGAAGCAGGATTCGGTGGAGTGTGGCACGACGGTGAACTCGACGACAATTCCGACGGTCCCGAACTGGGTTGCCGTTTCCTGTTCCGGGAATATGTTGGCGCCGGCTACCGTATCGATCCACACTGGAGTGTCATTGCGCAAGTCGCGCACGCATCGCATGCGAATCTCTGCGATGGTCCCAATGACGGTATGACACGCGCCGGGGTTCAGGTTGGCTATAAATTCTGACGATGCTTTCATTGGCAGTGGGTGCCATTGTCAGTTCTCTGCGCGCTCGATTGGCACCTAGTACACATTCGCGCCTTGCGTTGGGCCTCCCGCGCGACATAGAAGTATCGACATGAGTAGAGCGATGTTTACCAACACCTACACGCCGCATATTGGTGGGTCGCCCGCAGCGCGTCGGGCTTGGCGGAGGAACTCCAGGCGCCTGACGCAGCTACAGTCAGCAGGGTACGTTGGCTGGGACGCGCCGCAGGGAACATAGTCGGAGCAGCGGCCAGGCGATGAGTGAAATCGGTGCCATTTGTAACGGAAGTCGGCCAGCGGAGGACCATGTGGTTCTCCCGACGAGTTCTCGACGACCGGGAGAGCCACGCAGGAAAGCTCGTTAATGATTGGTGGCCAATGCTGAACGGCGGCGTTCACATAAGTACCTGCTGCAACCGTGATTGCATCTGCCTTGTGCTCGATGATATCCGACTGCTGTTTCATGGACCTGGAATTGACCCGCTCGGCGGCCGCTATCATGGCTTGTCCGGGATAGATCTCATCATACGGCAGCTTAATCATGAGCGAAGGAGCCACCCGAGACTGCGCCTTGAGATCGTATTGCCGGCGCCCGGCATTTCCCCGGACACGGTCGCACACGTTGAACAGTCACTCGCCTCCTACTGCGAAGCTCAGGCAGGTCAACTCAGGCAGAAACTGCACGACATCTGGCTCGAGGCCCGCCGAGCATTGCTGACAGGAAGCATCTTCCTCGCCGTCTGCCTGCTGCTCTCGTCGGTAATCGATGAAACGTGCCCATTTTCGCCTTTCCTCAACCGTCTGTTCAGCGAGAGTTTCCTGATTGTCGGTTGGGTCGCTATGTGGCGCCCTATAGAACTTTCTCTTTATGAGTGGTGGCCCTTCCGGCATGAACTGAGAGTTTACGAACGCATCGGCAAAATGCCGTTGTCTATAATGGCAGCGCCGGACCCGACTTCATCCGTGATCCTCGCCCTTTAGCATTCGTGCCGAAAGAGTTGCCGACCGGTGATTGAAATCAATGCCTTCTTCACGTTTACCATGGCCGTGGGGCTGATGATCTCAGGCAAGATTCTGACAATGAATATCGGGATCTTGCGAACATACTCAATACCGGAGTCCGTCGTCGGCGGCTTTCTATGCGCGGCTTTCGTCGCCGTCCTTCATCTCTTGTCCGGGCGGAAGTTGCAGTTCGAGCTTGAGATACGCGACTTCCTTCTGCAACTGTTTCTCGCGAGTGTCGGCCTCAAGTCCCACCTCCGCACTTTGATCGAGGGCGGAACACCGCTCTTGATCCTTCCTTGTGCTTGCCAGCGCGTTCATGCTTCTCCAGAACGCACTGATGGGCCGTAAACATGAGGCAGCGGTTATTTCCGCAGCGTTCGTAGGCATCACGTTGGGCTCGACGACAACGGCAATTGCCAATAGGATAGCTGTTACCCAGCAATATGGCGCCGCGCACAGGGCTGTTATAGCCGTGCCGCTAGTGTGCGGCTTCTTCATCGACTTCGTCGATGCCCTGGCCATTTCTCTCTCTTCGCCAGTTGAAGAGGATAAATTAACATCTGTTTGAGCTGGAAAATAACATTGAACGAGATAATACAGCGCTCTGTGGAGGCGAGGCCTTGATGGAAAAAGAAAATAACCGGAACGACGATAGCGCGGCAACAAAAAATCCGGGTGAGCCGGAGATTGCTGTAGAACAGGCACCAACGGAGGAAAACACACAAGCGCCGAATAAGCTGGGTCTCAGAATCGGGCTTTCCGTCATGGTGCTGATTGTTGCATTCGTTGCTTGGTATTCGATTTCGGATCAGTTCGCTCCCTATACGGATCGCGGCACGGTCGGCGGTTACATCGCCCGGATCGCGCCGCGGGTATCCGGGCAGGTCGTTGCCGTATTTGTTGAAGACAACACCATCGTCGAGGAAGGCGATCCATTGTTCGAACTTGATGCCCGGCCTTTCGAACTGGCGGTGCGTCAAGCCGAGGTCGATTTTGAACAGGCTACGCAAACGATCAACGCTTCTTCTGCAGCAATCGTCGCAGCGCAAGCGAAAGTTACACAAGCGCGGGCCAGCCTGGAGAATGCCAGAACATCCGATGCACGCACCCAAAGCCTCGCCGTCAGAGGGATCGTACCCAAAGCCCAGGCCGAGGCATCCCGAGCCGAACTGAATGTTGCCGTGGCACAGGTGGAGGCTGCCGAAGCCGATCTTGCAAGCGCAGAGGCGGAACTCGGATCCTCTGGACGGGACAACCCCCAAATCACGGCTGCGCAGCTGAAGCTGGAGCAGGCGCAACTTGATCTGCTCTACACAAAAGTGCTTGCTCCCACGCGCGGCGTAGTGACCAATCTCGAACTTGCGATCGGGCAGTACATCAATACCGGTTCTGCAGCCATGACATTCATCGACGGCCGCGGCGGTTGGATTGTGGCCGATATGCGTGAGAACCAGCTCTCGAAAATTGCGCCCGGTAACAAGACCGGCCTGCTTTTCGATGCTGTACCTGGCCGCATATTTACAGGGACTGTCCACAGCGTTGCCTGGGGAATTGATACGGGCCGTACGACATCGGGCGGACTGGTGCAGAACCAACCGGAGACACGCTGGTTCGAACCCGCCCGCCGGATCCCGGTTCGGATCGAGCTCGATGGCGGCATGGACCACTGGCCGCGAAACGTGAAGCTCGGCGGAAAGGTCACGGTGGTCGTCTACACGGCAGGCGAGAGAAACCCATCCGCGTGGATAGGCATGGGGTTGCATCGTCTTCAGTCGCTGCTGTCCTATCTCTACTAAGGAGCCTCGCCATGTATGTCGCCCCTCGGCCCTCCCGGCGCGATGATCCGAAATTTCCGGTCAGAATGGCGTTGCTTGCGGCGATATCCGTGGGTCTCATACCGTTCGTCATGCCTTCAATGCCGCCCCTGATGGCGGCCCTCCCTGTCGGATTGATGGCGGGGATGCGGAAAGCCTTCGACCCGAAAAAGGCGATCGGCGGCCCGGTAGCCCTGATTGGCATCATATGGATCATGAGCTTCGTCTTGCCGATGTTCATGCCTTGGCCCGCAGCTTTCGTGCTGGTGATCGGCAGCCTCTATTTCCTTGCTTTCTACATCATCCAGAGAACCGGAAATCCGATCGGAATGCTTATCCTGATATCGGTCAGTCTCGTGTCCATCATGGGGATGAACTCGACAGCATCGCTGGAGGCGTTGCGCGATACTTTTACGGAAGCCGGCATCGTCGCGCTGATCGCTATTCCTGTCCTCTACCTCGTACTGCCGCCTGCGACCGGAGAAGAGATGATCGAGGAATACACGCCGGCGGACGGCCATCATTTGCGATCGGCGGGAATCCGTGCCACCGTCCTCCTGGGTTTGAGTTTCTGGCTGTACAGCTTTCTCGACATGTCCAACATGATGATGGCCATCGCTGCCATCTTCGTTCTATGCTTTCCGACACGCGAGAGACTGTTTGCCGAAGCGAAAGAGCGGGTCATGGCCACCCTGTTTGGCGCAGTCGCCGCCGGCACTGCCTTGTTCATCCTCACCATCACCGCCCATTTCGTTGTTGTGGTCGGTCTCGTTTTCCTGGTGGCGCTTTATTTTGCGAGCAAAATGATGTCCGGGAGACATCCGCCCATGGTGTATCAGTTCAGCCTGTCGGTCTCGCTTTCTCTGATCGTTGGCGCCTTGACGACACAGGAGCCATCCTACGCGGCATTGACGCGCGTCGTCCTGACGTTCGGGGGAACGATCGTTGCGGCCTTGCTGACCGCTACGCTGGAAAGTCTGCTCAACGCCCAGTCGCCTGATAGACCAGGCGGTGCAGCTGTAGCCGGGTAAGTCAGGACCAGTGGCTCGATCCGGACTTTCAGCATGCCGTGCAGTTTGATGCGATGGGTGACAAGCGGCTTCAGGTCAACACAGCCGACGCACAGACTTCCATCAGCCGGCCCATCCGTTCCGTGCCACCTGGGTAAAGCATGGTCACGATCCTGTTGTCTCCGCGCTTTGCCGAGAAGAGGTTCGACATCGACGCCCCGGCCGTCCGTCAGCGTCATGATCTGTTCCTTGGATAGCCACATTCAATTCGAACACATAATCGGCGCCAAGTTTTTCGCAACCTCTATGCGCGAGACCAGCTTATGGCAGGGGCGATCGTCGTCGAAGCTAAAACGAGTAGAAATAGTGCCGCTTTCCAGAGGCTGGTCGGGGCATTTGTCCTGTCTGCCGGCTTTGCTCTTTGCGCAGATTTTGTAACGGTTGACGGGGAGAGCAGTTTTGGACCTGTCGTCCCCTCTGCCAGGTCGCACTCCACCACTCACGCGCTTGCCATGATCGTTTTTAACAATGTGGTCAGATAGCTTTCGAGCTCGCCGCCTTCGTCGTCAAGCAAGGGATCCATCTGCAGAACATTTCTCATTATGCCTAGGCCGGTAACAAGAGCAGTGACGAAGGCGGCCTTCTGCACCGTAGGCTGATCCAGTTTCGCACTGAGAGGCTTGATGAAATCGTTCATGATGAATTCACGCAGGATGGATGTCGCCGCCGGGCTTGTCAGGGAGTGGATGATGATATCCAATTTTCCCGGCCCATCTTCCGGTTGGGATCCATCAGAGGTGAACAGTTGTTTTGCCAGCGTATGAGCCAACCGAGCCGGTTCCCCTGACAATAATTCTTCCGCCCGTATCGTGACCGCAACGGCCTCGGCGAAGAGTTCTGCCTTCGATCCGAAGCAACGATGCACATAAGCCACGTCGACACCGACGTCGGCAGCGATGTCGCGCAAACCTGTCTCTTCGTAGGAATAACGGGAAAAGCGTAAGACCGCGGCATCGAGTATGCGCTCGCGTGTCGAAATCTTCGGGACGGCCATCGACTGAGTTTTCATAGAGGTCAAAAAATCCTGTTGCGCTCAAAGCACGATAACTTACAGTGCGACCAGGTCAACAGCGGTTGATTTAGGTCAATGTCACGGCATGAAGCATGTGTGAATGACAAAGGGCAAATCCGTTTCGGTTCTGGAATTGGGTAGTTGAGGGGGTCATATGAAGATGTCGGGCAAGGGTTGGCTGCTTGTCGCCGCTATCGTTATTGCAGCAGGCGGGGTCTACTATTTCTGGCGTCATCTCGCAGATGACAGTCTGCCCGAAGGGATCGTGGGCGGCAACGGCCGTATTGAGGCGACGGAAATCGACATCTCGACGAAAACGGCCGGGCGACTGCGGGAAATCCTGGTGCGCGAGGGTGATTTCGTCAAAGCTGGGCAAGTGTTGGCGCAGATGGAGACTGACCAACTTCTGGCCCGGAAGCGGCAAGCCGAGGCTGAGCTGCGCAGAGCGGTTATCTCAATCGATACAGCGAAAAGCTTGGTAACTCAGCGTGAAGCAGAGCGTGTCTCCGCAGTTGCCGTGATCGCCCAGCGTCAAGCTCAACTCGATGCGGCGGAAAGAAGGTTTGCTCGAACGGAACAGTTGATCCGCAGCAGCACCGTTTCGCAACAGGTGCTGGATGATGACAGGGCGGCAAAAGAAGGCGCGAAAGCTACCCTCGGCGCCGCAGAAGCTTCGCTTGCCGCGTCAGATGCGGCGATCAGCGCAGCAAAGGCGCAGGTCGTGGATGCGGAAGCTGCAGTCGATGCCGCGAAGGCGGCGATCGAAAGCATCGAGACGGATATTGCCGACAGCACCTTGAAGGCGTCGAGGGATGGCCGAGTGCAATATCGTGTTGCGCAGCCGGGAGAGGTTTTGTCGGCTGGTGGTCGCGTTCTTAATCTCGTTGACCTTGGCGACGTCTACATGACGTTCTTCCTCCCGACGGCTGAGGTGGGTCGGACTTCGATCGGAAGCGATGTTCGTCTGGTTCTCGATGCCGCGCAGCAATATGTCATCCCAGCGAAAGTCTCCTTCGTTGCTGATGTCGCTCAGTTCACGCCCAAGACCGTCGAGACCGAGGAAGAACGTCAAAAACTAACATTCCGAGTCCGCGCGCAGATCGAACCTGCGCTTCTTCAGAAGTATATACAGCAGGTCAAGACGGGATTGCCGGGAATGGCCTATGTGAAGCTCGATCCGAACGCCGCATGGCCGGACATTCTTGAGAAAAGCCTCGTCAAATGAACGGAAAAACGACTGTCAATCGGGACATCGTCGCGCGTTTGACGGATGTCCGCCTTGCTTACGGCAAGAATGTCGCGCTTGACGATATCCATCTCGGTGTGCCTGCCGGATGCATGGTGGGATTGATCGGACCGGATGGCGTGGGCAAGTCCAGCCTTCTTTCGCTCGTGTCGGGTGCGCGCGCCATACAACAAGGCCAGGTCGAAGTTCTTGGTGGCGATATGGGCGACAGGAAACACAGGAATGCGACCTGTCCCCGCATCGCCTATATGCCGCAGGGCCTCGGCAAGAACCTCTACCCCACCCTCTCAGTCTTTGAGAACGTCGATTTCTTCGGACGGCTATTCGGCCACGACCGCAAGGAGCGCGCACGCCGGATAGCCGAGCTTCTCGAGCGCACGGGTCTTGCACCCTTTGCGGAAAGGCCGGCGGCCAAGCTTTCGGGCGGCATGAAGCAGAAGCTCAGTCTCTGCTGCGCGCTGATCCACGACCCCGACCTTTTGATTCTCGACGAACCTACCACTGGCGTCGATCCGCTGTCGCGCCGGCAGTTTTGGGAATTGATCGACGCAATACGCGCCGGACGACCGAGCATGAGCGTGGTCGTCGCGACGGCTTATATGGAGGAGGCCGCCGCCTTCGACTGGCTTGTCGCAATGAATGCCGGCAAAATTCTCGCCACCGGCACGCCGCAGGAACTTCTGGAACAGACCGGTGCCGCCAATCTCGATTCCGCCTTCATCGCACTTCTGCCGGAAGAGGACCGCAAAGGATATCACTCGGTCGTTATTCCGCCGCGCGAAGACGGACGGGATGGCGATCTGGCCATCGAGGCCGAACACCTGACAATGCGCTTTGGTGACTTCACTGCCGTCGATGATGTCAGTTTCGAGATCCCGCGCGGAGAGATCTTCGGCTTTCTCGGCTCCAACGGCTGCGGCAAGACGACGACGATGAAAATGTTGACGGGCCTTCTGGCGGCCAGCGAGGGAACGGCAAAGCTCTTCGGCGATAAAGTCGATCCCAAGGACATGGATGTGCGGCGCCGGGTCGGCTATATGAGTCAGGCTTTCTCGCTCTATTCCGAGCTGACGGTTCGACAGAACCTCGACCTACATGCGCGACTGTTCAAGATGGATGCGGGGAAAATTCCCGCGCGTGTCACAGAAATGGCCGGGCGTTTCGATCTTGCCGATATTATGGACGCGCTGCCCGACGCCTTGCCGCTCGGTATTCGCCAGCGACTTTCGCTGGCGGTTGCGATGATCCATTCACCGGACATCCTGATCCTCGACGAGCCAACCTCCGGCGTCGATCCGGTGGCGCGCGACCATTTCTGGCAGATTCTTGCGGATCTGTCGCGCAAAGACCATGTGACGATCTTCGTCTCCACCCATTTCATGAACGAGGCGGAGCGTTGCGACCGCATCTCGCTCATGCATGCGGGCAAGGTCCTGGTCAGCGACACGCCAACCGGCATTATCCGCAGCCGGTCCGCAAAAAGTCTTGAGGAAGCCTTCATCGCCTATCTTGAGGAGGCGAGCGGCCCTCAAGAGAAAAAGCCTGCTCCGCCGCCAGGGCAGGCTCAGGCGACGGACGGAACCGACGCCCCCCATTCCGTTCCGTCCGTTCGCCGTCTTTTCGATCCGCGCCGCATGTTCAGCTACACGCAACGCGAGGCGCTCGAACTTAAGCGCGACCCTGTCCGCGCGACGCTTGCGGTTCTAGGCAGTGTAATCCTGATGTTCGTGATCGGCTACGGCATCAACCTGGACGTCGAGGACCTGACGTTTGCCGTTCTCGACCGGGACGATTCGACGATCAGCCGCGACTATATCCTTGATATCGCCGGCTCACGGTATTTCGTAGAAAGACCGGCGATTACGGATTACGCCGACCTCGATCAGCGAATGCAGAATGGCGAGTTGAGCCTCGCCATCGAGATACCGCCGGG
>Ga0075032_1000830_pt1 | contig 12104 bp, 10 predicted proteins | sample SynthPrep_1_END__FD_71386 | JGI IMG/M metagenome (GOLD analysis project Ga0075032, IMG submission 71386) | Synthetic microbial communities from Ohio, USA - SynthPrep_1_END_DS7_MetaG | ecosystem: Engineered > Bioreactor > Aerobic > Activated sludge | place: USA: Ohio, Columbus | collected 2014-04-10
ATTGTGTATAGTCTACAAATCGCAATATTTCTAAACAACTCTAAACATTAATTAATCAATTTTCTCCTCCAAAAAGCTTAAGAAATGCGGGATAGGCGTCCTTATGAGCGACCCGCTTTTGTAGAGGGCTTGCTTTGAGTGGCTGGACCGATGCGTGAGGACTGAGGCCACAAATCGACAAATCAATCGGAGAGCATGAACAATATGAAAACAAAGAAACGAGTGGTGTCCTTGAGCATCATATTGGCTGCGACCGCTTTTGCGTCGGCACGGGCACAGGAAACGTCACTTACAGGATCCTGGAAGCTGATCGGATATCAGGTTGAAGCAAAGGACACAGGCAAAAAGATTCCGGCGATGGGAGACCATCCGACCGGGCGCGTGATCTTTACCGCGGATCACCGCGTGGCCTTCGTCCTGACAGGTGAAGGCAGGAAGAGCGGCAAGACCGACGCAGAGAAGGCAGAGTTGTTGAACACGCTGGTCGCCTACACCGGTATCGAGCAAATTCAGGGCAATGAGTGGTGCACACAGGTTGAGGCAGCGTGGAATCCGGAGTGGGTCGGTTCCGTGCAGTGCCGTGAGTTCCGACTCGAAGGCGACCGTCTGGAGGTGCTGACGCCGTGGCGGCAAATGCCCAACTGGCCCGGTACCACCCGTTCGATCATCACCTTCGTGCAAGACAAATAAAAGTCGTTATCTTGGGACCGCCAAGCGGTTGGTGGACAATTGAGCTTCCGTAACGGGGAAGTCGCGAGGAAAGAAGGACATTCAATCAATCCGCGTGAGAACGTATCGATGCTCCGGTTTTCAGGCCCGGGGCCTCTTTTCGCTTCTCGCCAATGCGGGTTAGGTCCGATGTTGCGGCCGGGTTCTCACATTCGCCCTGATCTGGTAGCCGCTGGCGCGCGTGTCCACGTCGACGGTGAAGCCCCGGATGACGCGGGCAGTTTCAAGCCTGCGAGTGCGCGCCGACATGCCGACGAGGGGCGCTGGCCTTAATCGCTGTTGCGGCGGGACCAGATTGTGAGACTTTGCGTCCTTTACTCAGGCCACCAAGTCTTCCGAAACGAGACGACGCCGACTGGCTTCCCATAATTAGGACTACCGGACAGGTTTGGCGCAACGAGGGCTTCACATACAGACGCTACGGCCGCCAAGCCGGTCCTTGTACAAATGACGTCGATGCGGCAATTGCAGCGATCAGGCTATCACGCACATAGACGACTCGGGGATGGCGCAACGCACCTTTGTTCCAGATCAGATACAGTTGATTGAATGGTGCAGGCCGTTCAGTTGTTAACTCCAAAAGTTGTCCGTCCCTCAGTGCGCTTTCACATATATAATCCGGCAGCACTGTCCAGCCGGCCCCCTTTACGATTAGACTTAAAAGAATGCGTAGGTCGGGAGCCGTAACCGCGGCTTGTAGATCGGCACTCTTGCTGAACACCTCTTCAAAGAAAGTACGAACCAGAGGCAGCGTCTCATCATAGGCGACCAGCGGAAACCTACATAAGAATTCTGGAGTAACCTCTCTACCTCTCGTCCTCTCTGCGAGGTCTTCGCTTGCGACAAGCTGAAGCCGCTCTCTTGCAAGATTCGCAAGGCCATAACGGCTGTTATCGGGTCGCGACGCTACGATCGCGAGATCTACGTGTCCCCCATCTAATGCCTCATAAATTCGGTCGCGATTTCCTATCTGGATACGAAATCGGACTCCCTCCGTCATCAGAGGGATTAAGGCCGGCGCAATTCTTTCGGTCAGATATTCGGCAGGCCCAGCAAGATGTACGGTCCCCGCGAGTTGGCTCGAACGCGCGACCGCTCCCGTCATCGTGGCGTCGAGACCATCGAGATGTATAGCGATCGAGCGTGCGAGATCGTCGCCCGCAGGAGTCGCCGTCACGCCGCGCGCCTGGCGCACGAAGAGCGCCTTACCCATCATGCCTTCGAGGGACGCTATATGAGAGGAGGCGGCTGGTTGAGTGATACCCAGCTTCTGTGCTGCACGTGTGAGGGAACCTGTACGGTAAGCCTCAAGAAACGTTTGAAGGTAAACAAGCCGGTTCATAGGTGCGTCCTATAAATGTCCTTATGCCCGCTAACATAAGGAATTATTTTTCTGATTTCAAAGTGGGTGCCATTATTCCCTCATCGAAAATTGGAGATCGAAAGATGGCGAAGGAAAACGGAAATATTCTCATGGTGCTGACTTCGAATTCCTTGATGGGCGAAACTGGGGAGGCGACGGGTCTGTGGTTCGAAGAATTAGCAACACCCTATTTCGCCTTCGTCGATGCTGGAGCCGAGGTGACGCTCGCTTCCATCAAGGGCGGCGCGGCGCCAGTTGATCCTCGTTCGCTGAAGCCGAGGGGCGAAAACGACGCCAGTGTCGAACGCTTTCTCGCGGATGAGGCAGCATCCGCGCAACTCATGAACACAGCAACGATCGAAGCGATCGATGTCGCTGGTTACGACGCCGTTTTCCTCCCTGGCGGCCATGGCACGATGTGGGACTTGCCAACCAGTGAGAGCCTTGGCGAACTTCTGAAATTGGCGTGGAGCCAAGACAAGGCGATCGCAGCAGTTTGCCATGGTCCGGCAGGTCTCGTGGGTGCCAAAGACCAGATCGGCGAGCCGATCGTGAAGGGCCGGCGTGTTACCGGCTTCTCGGACAGTGAGGAAGACGCAATTGGTCTAACAGATAAGGTGCCATTCCTACTGGAGCGCCGGCTTCGAGACCTTGGCGGTCATTATGAATGCGCGGCCAACTTCCAACCATTCGCCGTCAGGGACGGAAACCTCGTCACCGGACAAAACCCCGCATCCTCGGCCTTGACTGCACGCTTCACACTCGACGTCCTTGCCGACAAGACCGTTGCGGCTCGCTGAGCGGAGTGCTGTCATGACTCAACCATCAGTAAAAGCCATGCCGTCGCGCATGCCGGTCGTCATCTACGCCTTTGCGCTTTCGGCATTCGCACTTGGATTCACCGAGTTCGTCACCATCGGTCTCGTCGCATCCATCGCCAACGATCTTCAGGTTAGCGTCGATCGCGTCGGTCAAGCCGTGGCAGCCTATGCCATCGGCGCATCCATCGGGGCTCCGATCCTCACAGCGCTGGCGGCAAGCTGGAGCCGCAAGCGATTGCTCCTCGCCGCCATGAGCGTTTTCACCATCGGCAACGTCGCTGTTGGATTATCTGACAGCCTGCCAACGATGTTAGCCGCGCGGTTCGGCTCCGGCCTGGGGCATGGCGTCTTTCTCGCAGTCGCGTCCAGCGCCGCTACGCGTCTGGTGACGCCAGATCGAGCCGGGAGCGCAGTGGCTACTGTTTTTGCCGGACTCACACTCGCGCTCGCATTCGGAGTGCCGATCGGCACCTTCCTAGGAAACTTCCTCTCGTGGCAAAGCATCTTCATCGCCGTCGCAGCATGTGGGGCCATTGGCCTTGCCGGACTTACGTTGCTCATGCCTAATCTCGACGATGGTGGCGATCCGAGCGACGCGTTGATCAGTCTTACCGCTATATTCAAGCCACGACTGCTCGCTGCTGCCCTTGTTACCGTGCTGGCCTATACCGGCTCATTCGCGCTGTTCGCCTACATCGCACCTTTGCTGATCGACGTAGCGAAGATGGCGCCTGACCATGTCGCAGCTATGATGCTCGTCTACGGCGTCGCCGCAGCGATCGGCAACGTTATCGGCGGTCGGATGACCGATGGTCTCGGCGCCGATCGCACTGTTCTGGTCATCCTTATTGGGCTCGCCCTGGTACTGGCGGCCATCTGGCTCATGCCGGCCTCCTGGGCGGCTATGGTCATGCTCGTGGCGCTCCTTGGTGGACTCACCTATGCGGCCGTACCAGCAATGCAGGCTCGCGTCATCGGGATCGCGGAGCGCCACGCCCCCCGTGCACTGGCCGCCGCAGCTGGCCTCAACATAGCCGGATTCAATTCCGGTATCGCTCTCGGTGCTCTGATCGGGGGATGGGTCGTCTCGAACATCGGCCTGACATGGATCGCCGCCGTCGGGGCCATCGTCAGTCTTCTCGGCGTCGTGCCCCTCCTCAGCACCCGTGACGCCACATAGCGCCTCAACTCCACAACCTCAAAGTTCGACGCCGCAGCCGTGCAATCGGCTGCCAAGCACTTACTGAAAAACACAGTTCCTTATTGCCGTATTGACTGACAGGCGGGAGATGGCCATGACCACGACGAAGCCCCGCTCTGGCGAGCGGGGCGTCTTGAGGTGCCGGCCTCAGTCGCCGTTGCGGCGCGACCAGATGAGATTGAGGGCTTCTCCTTCCTCGCCCTCGACCAGGCTGGCGTAGATGGGGGCCGGGAAGCTCGGATCGTCCAGCTTGACGGAGAGATATTCGCGCTGCGTCTCGCGGGCAGTTTTCTTCCAGGCGGCACCGAATTCCGTGGCTCCGGCGAAGATGCGGAAGTCAGGACCGCGCTCGCTTTCGCCCTCGGTGGGAATGAATTTGGCCTTGACGTTGAGGGTTAGGGTTTTGACCGCGCCGGTGAAGCCTGCGCCGTTTTCGTTCTTGGTGAAGGTACCGATAGTTGCCATTGTCGTTTTCCTTTTCGCATCTGGCCGCGCCCATCGCGACCTCGATGGGAGTCGTGCGACCGGGGACGATCGGCCCGCACCCGAAGGGCTGCAACGCAGTGGAAGGCGGCAGGCGGTAGCTTTTTTGTTTCGCGATGCAAAGCCGCAGGCGGCGGAAAAAAGCGGCCGACGGACGTTGCGGGAAGACGAGCGAGGCGCAGCCGGTCTTCGGTCAGACCCAATCCATTCGAGGACGCCATGGGTGTGGCTGAAAGGAGAAATTTAAGGAACACGCAAATGGCAACTATCGGCCCCGGTGCCAAGCATAAGAACGGGGAAACTCCAGCGTGGTTCAACCCTCCCCGCTTTCTGCAGAAAAGGCGTTTCGATCCTCGGTAGGCGGACCCGAGCTTCGTCTCCGATTCAACCTCTTTAAGGGCGCTATAGATGGTTGGCTGAGAAATCTTCCCAACAGCTCAACGTGACCGCTCCCCCAATGGACGATCCGTCGTCCGCGCTGCGACGCGACTATCGATGTCGATGGGGAGAACGGAGAGGCTGGCAGCATGGTTCGGCTGCAGGCGCTCTAAGAGCTGTCATTATTCCATTCGCTCACCGGAGCGGGGCTACATCAGGGAACCACAACTGCCACGCTTTGCGTTAGCGATTAAAGCCGAATGCCGGAAACGCGCCTTCGGCGTGGTTCCGGCGCAGCCAAAAGCGCGGCCCGTGGGGCAACGTCCCTGTTCACATCACATTGCTGAGCAGTAAGATGATCGCCAGTGAAACAACCGATGCGATTGAGACCGACAAGCTGAAAGTTTTTAGCGTTCCTCGGAGCGTCATTCCCATCAATGCCTGCATCAACCAGAAGGTATTGCTGGTGACATGAATAAGGAACAATGATCCAGAACCTGCGGCCAATGCCACCCACACAGGAGACACGCCCAACGTGGCGACGACAGGCGCAAGCAGTCCTGCTGCGGTAATTGCCGAAACGGAAACCGAGCCGATCGCAATGTGCAGTACACACGCCACAAGCCAGACAAGCAACAGCGGCGCAGCCGAATGAGCGGCAAAATAGCCAGAAAGAATATGCCCGAGATCAGTGAGCCCGACGACCGCCGATAGAGAACCTGCGACACCAGTCAGAAGAAGGATCTGACCACTCTCCTTGAATGCGGCGGAGACGGCGCTTGATCGCTGCTCTTCAGATAACGTGAAGCGACTGACGATAAATGCGATAACGAGACCTGTGAACAACGCGAAGGTCGAATTCCCAATCGCCGCCAAAATGGGCTGGTCGAGCTTAAGTGCCTTGTTGAGTGCCCCTGATGCGATCATGATCAGAGGTGCAAGTACAGGCAGCAAAGAGATTGCGAGCGGTGGGCTGGACAGCGGCGGATTGGACAGTGACTGATCCGCTTTTGCGTCTGCCTCGGCAAAAACCTGCTCTTCATTCGGAATCTCATCCATTTCCGGATTCCAAAGCCCCATCTTGAGAAGGAGCGAGTACAGGTATAGCGAAATGAGGGCTGTGGGCAAGCCGACCGCCAGGCCGTAGACCAACATTGTGCCCAAATCCACCTTCAAAACTGCAGACAAGGCGAGCGCCGCTACGCCTGGGACGACCATCACGAGCGCGAGCTCCATACCAACCCCGACAGCGGAAGCCATCATCGGAGTTCCGTTCTTTCCGATCGCTTTCGCGAGCATTCTCGCGAGCGGGGCGGAAATAACCAGAAGGACGTCGGTATAGATAGGCGGGAAGACCGCGGTTAAGATGCCTGCAAATGCGTAAGGCGATTGCCGTTTGCCGAAGACGCGCAGGATGGCTGCGACGACGCGTTCGAATACACCCATGCGGTGCATGAAAGCGCCGATCATAACACCGAAGCCAATCAACAGGCCGATACGGGCCATGAGGTCGCCAAAACCAGACGTTATGGCTTTGACTGTGTCATCAAAACTTATCCCTGATGACAACCCCAGATAAAGCGGACCTGCCACGAGAGCGATGAGCGGGTTTACACGCAGATAGATGATTAGAAAAATGATAAGAAGAATTGCGAAGCCACTGTTCGCAAGTACGAAAACATCTTGCATCATTACCTCCCGATACGATGCCGTGCGGAACCATTGGCGGACGGGGTCCTCCCCCCGTTCGCCTTGATAAAAGGATTTGCTTTTTTGTTAGTCGGTAAACTTCGACTCGCGCGCCTTTATGATCGCGACGACAGTGTCGTTGATCGGTGTCGCGATACTGTACGGTTTGGCGAGGCGCGACACTGCGCCGTTGATCGCGTCGACTTCTCCCCTGCGACCGAGGTTGTAATCGAGAAGCATTGACGGCTTCGCGTTGGGGATCTTCGACCCGAGTTTGCGCACGTGTTCGATTGGATCGCCGACGTCCAGCGTTATGCCGGCGGCTTTTGCGACCGCGATCGCCTCCCTGCAGCATCCTTCCGCAACGCTCCAGGCATGAGGGTTCGCCATGACTTCTCCAATTGTCAAACCGGTGGAGCAAGTCGTGCCCGAAAAGCACACGTTCATGATGAACTTCTCCCAGACCATCTGTTTGACGTCTTCAAACAGGGCAACCGTAAAACCGGCGGAGCGCCAGATTTCCGCTGAGGCCTCCAAATGATCTTTTGGCAGCCCATTCAAGGCGCCGAAGCGTATCATCTCCATCCCGTTGTGGTGTGCATGCCCTGGACCACGCATGGATGCGCCGAAACCGCCGACTACGCCAATCGCGATGCGGTTGGACGGAATCGATTCCGCCGCGACCTCCGGAGACCCGATCCCATTCTGGATGGTCTGCACAACTGTGTTTTCGCCTATCAGAGAGGTGGACGATCTGGCAGCCGCATCAACATCGAAGGCCTTTGTCGCGATGATGACAAGATCACTTGTCCCGATACCGTCCGTGGAGGTACCAACACTAGCCAACCTGACAGTCCGATCTCCGCTGGCGCCTTCGACGCGCAGACCTTTGTCATTCATGGCCTGCGCATGGTCAGGCCACTTGGTGACGGCGTGCACCTCATGTCCTGCATCTGCCATCAACGCAGCATATACAGAACCCATGGCGCCGCAGCCGACTATCGTTACTTTAGACATGTCACCCCTCCTTACGCGGCCACGCTCATGTCAGAGAGCACAGAGACAATCGCAGAAGTTACTTCTTCGGTACCCGATTTTCCGCCAATGTCACCCGTCTTGGGGCCGGACGAAAGGACCTTCGCGGCCGCACTGCGAATATCGGTAGCTGCTGCGGCCGCTTCCGGCACACCCTTTTTCTCTGCCAGCCAATCCAGCATCATGGCACCGGAAAGGATCGTCGCGACAGGATTGGCAATACCTTTGCCTGCAATATCCGGAGCGGAGCCGTGCGAAGGCTGAAAGATTCCATGCGTGAAGCTAACGTCGCCAGACGGCGCAACACCGAGGCCGCCGACGACACCCGCCGCGATTTCGGAGACAATATCACCGAAGACGTTTTCGGTGACGACGACATCGAAACGTTCCGGGTTTGTAACGAACATCATGGAGCCCGCATCGATGTAGATGCGATCACTGCCAATATCCGGATAACGCATTGCCACGCCGTCGAAGCATTTGCGCATAAAGGCGTTGCTACGCAGGACGTTTGCCTTGTCCAGAAGCGTGACGTGACCAGGAGTTCCCTGTGTGTCACGGCGCAGCCGCGCCTGCTCGAAGGCGAGCGTAAAAAGCTTTTCGCATGTCGCCCGGGTAATCACGAGGCGATCGCTGCAGCTTTCCTCGTTGACTTCAATTTCGTCATGGCGGCCGGCGAAAAGCCCTTCAGTCAATTCTCGAATGACGAGCACATTGACCTTGTCGACTTTCATGCGTGTCTCCACGCCCGGCAACAAAATGCAGGGTCGAAGGCTTGCGAACAGACCATAATGCTCGCGCAGGTCAATCTGAGGCGCAATTTCTGTACCATCTGCCTTGCGGACGGTCGGGAGACCCATTGCTCCCAGCAGCACGGCATCCGCCTCACCCACGGCTACAATGTCTTCATCGGACATCGGCTTTCCGGTCCTTTGATAGTAGCCCGCGCCGGCTTCATAGGTTGAATAGTTGAGGTCAAAACCGTGCTTCTTTGCCGCGGCGTCCATGACTTGGACGGCGGCATTGACCACGTCTGGGCCAATCCCATCACCTGGCATCAGAGCGATCTGAAACACTGCAGAATTTTTCATAAGGGGCTCCTCCTAAACATATTTCCCAACGAACCAATAAAGAATGCATCATACGAATGCAATAGATGCATGCATCCGCCGTGGAATTATTTGGACGTCGAACTTTTGCTGCAAGGAAAGAGCGTTGGAGCCTTGAGATGGGACCGAACGCGCTCCAGAGATTAGAGGCGCAAGCCAAACCACATTCGTGGCCGGAGCCGAATGTCATTGCTCAAGAATGAAGACGAGTGACTGCACCGGTCACAGGCGTCGTGCAGTCTTCGTATGTCGTGGATAACTGTTCCGAGCGACCAGGTGCGGTGGAAGCTATTGCAGCAACAGGCCTACGGCGTCGATCAGCATCCCCGCGCTAATCGGCCGACTTAGGAAAACGATTGGATTGCCCTTAGATATGGTCACCGAACGACGGGGAAATTCTTCGATCATCGGACCGAGAAGAGGCTAAAAGCAGCGGTGCCTGCCGTCTTGATTGTCTTTGAGTTGCTATAAGTGTCAGTCGTCGAGAAACGTTGACCGTGACCGCATTTTCCTCAATATCGGTATAAGGGTTTCTATGCCCTTCTTGCGATGACTAATCAAAGCTTCACGGGCTGCGATTGGATCGCGCAACTTGATCGCTTGCACGATCTCTCTGTGATCCTTCGTCGCTTGTTCAGGTCTTGGCCGATGCTCAAGTGTCACCAATCGCGCTTGATGGGATTTCTCCATCACTGACCGCGCAAGGCGGACAAGCTGCGGGTTCCCGCATAGTTCAACCAACATGGTATGGAATTTATAGTCGGCATCGGCCCATGCCGAGAGATCGTCTCTTTCGAGGGCGTTTTCCGCTTCGAGCGCGGCCTCCTCGATCCGTTCGTCAATGTGGTCATCGGCTGGCTTCGAGCGAGCGGCCAAACGTTCTGCAGCGATTCCCTCCAGACCCATCAGGACCTCATAGATGTCCTGCATTTCGGTCGCATTGAGATCACAGATATATAGCCCTCTCTTTGGCAGTTGCCTGAGCCAGCCCTCTTTTTCCAGCAATACAACCGCTTGATGTACGGGGGTTCGGCTTACATTCAGTCGTGCCGCAATTTGTTGCTCGGTGACCTGAAGACGTGGCGCCAATGCTCCCGTCACAATTGCTTGTTTTACCTGCTGATAAACGCTCTCCGCTAACGAAGATCCGTCGCGAATGGTTGTCTCTGGGGCGTTTGTTTGGGTCATATCCTGCCATCAAATGTCGTTTTGTATTTTCGGTTATTCGGATAACGACTCTCAATTAAAGCTTGTGCGTATGCAAGCGGAACATCGCTTAAGCGCATACAACAACAGATGCACTGATTGTATGCAGGCCGGATGACACGCTGCGCCGTATATAAGGCCCGCGAAGCGCATCGGTTGTTCCGTGTCCCATGGGTTTAGCTTCAGAGGCTCACTCCAAACGCGACCCGAACGGGTCAGGTTTGCGGCCGCGTCGATGATGCGGCCAATCGCAAAAGCGCCGACACGCCCACAAAGCTGCCTCCGATGATGCAGAAGACTTGCCGCCAGACCTCGGAAGGCACGGCTTCGCGCGTGACGCCGTGCACAAGGGCGTAGCCCGCAATGGCGGCGGGCACGGCAAACACCAGAGCCATGATGAGCCGCAGGATCGGTGAGTGCAACGACGCGAAGGCGAACAGCAGCAGTCCGTAGGCGGTTGCGCCGACGAGGAGGCCAACGAGCCCCGCGCCGATCAGGCCCGAGCCTGTCGCGTAGGCGAAGCGCGCCGCTTGTACTCCGAGCACAAATGGCAAGGCATAGACGGCGAGAATGTATGCCAGGGCGCACATTCCTGCGATCAGGGCAACGCTCAACAACACCACGGCAATCATATGGTTCTCCATAACGTCTATGACGGTCGCCGTCATCCGACAGTCGAGGTCAGCCGGTCGCGTGGTGAACACCGCGCGACCGGAATTTTTGTGATTTCGACAATGAGGAAGGCCGGGACCGCAGATGCGATCCCGGCCCGATCCTCACTCGGCGGCGATCTGGATGGTATCATCCTCGTGGCGGTCGCCCAGCCAATCGGGCCGCGCCGTCCTCATGACGGCGGGCAACCAGCCGGTTCCGGCCAGAAGCTGCTCGGCAGCATCCGCCATATCCGTCTTCTTCAAGCTCGCGATCCGCTCCGCCGCCTCGTCGCTAACGGCTTCCCGCACGGCGGCAAGGATGTGCGCCTTGGTGACACGGCCGAGATAGGCCCGCACGGTGGGCGTCCAATGCGCCGTCATGTCGAGCACCACCGCCGTCGCCAGCTTGTCGGCCGTCACATAGGCATGCGGCTTGCGCTCCCAAGGCTGCTTGACCGCGTTGACGGTGAGCGATGCGCAATGGGCAAACAGCGCCATGACGCTGGCATGGTCCAAACCGGCAACGAAGCCCCACAGATCAGCCACATCACGTGGCATATCCACCGCCCATCCAGCATGACGATCGGCCAGCGCCTTGCCCGCCGCCGTGTCCTCGATGCCGTCCGCGTGGGACGCGAGATAGCTGCTGATCGGGCGGATTTCGAGGCATGCAGCGTCCACCCCGCGATAGTACGTCTGCGCCGCCAGAGCATGGGTGACGGCGATGAGCGCCATATCCGGCTGCTCGCCCAAGGCGAGGCGCAGGCCGAGCGTCCGGTGAGAGGTCAGATCGCGAATGAGACTGTCCGAAAGCGGCTTGCCCGCATCCCCGGCATCCTCTTCCTCCGTCTTGAGCACAGAAACCGGGTTGCCTGCCTCGTCACGGCCGCCATCGTCGATAATCTCACCGTCGCCGTTAACGCGAACACCATCCACCACACCGCCAGCTTCGCCGCCCGCATCGCATTCGGTATCAGGCTTTTCATCCTCCGCCCGGACGAAGCCGCGCTCAATGCGGGCTTCCCCATCATGGGATAGTATGACGAACACGCCGCCACCCGCGATCTCGTCGGCATCGTAGGTGTGACGTAAGGCGTCGATGCGCTCGATCTCGGCTTCAAGCTCTGCGAACCGCTGATCCACGTCATCGGGCAATTCTTCGGCGCTTTCATGCCGCTCGGTCAACGCATCGTATTCTCCTTGCGCGGCGGCATAGGCTGCCTCCGTTTCCTCCGACAATTCCACCGGATGCGGATAGATGCGGCGAAAGCCGTTGCCGTGCGGATAGTCGATATGAACCGAAGCCCATTTCCAGCCTTCTTCCACTTTTATGGTTTCCGCGATTCGCTCCAGCTTCTCGATGACGAGTCGGTCGAGCAAAGCGGCATCCTCATAGAAGCCGCCGCGGTCCTCGGTGAACAGGTCGCGCAGGATCAT
>Ga0075032_1000836_pt1 | contig 11989 bp, 12 predicted proteins | sample SynthPrep_1_END__FD_71386 | JGI IMG/M metagenome (GOLD analysis project Ga0075032, IMG submission 71386) | Synthetic microbial communities from Ohio, USA - SynthPrep_1_END_DS7_MetaG | ecosystem: Engineered > Bioreactor > Aerobic > Activated sludge | place: USA: Ohio, Columbus | collected 2014-04-10
GCGCGGCGCTGGATGTCTTCCGCGATGAGCCAAAGGCCGACCCGCGCCTGATCAACCGCCCCGATGTGCTGCCCCTGCCCCATATCGGCACCGCCACCATCGAGACACGGCGCGACATGGGCGTTCTGCTGCGCCAGAACCTGCATGCACTGCTCAAGGGTCAGCCGCCGCTTACGCCCGTCACCTGACACGGGGCGCGCGGCGGGGCTGGCGGCGCCTGCCTCAGGGTTCGGACGGGGCGCAGGCGCAGCCGCCCGCCGGGGTCAGGCCATCGGCAAAGACCCGGTTCATCACATGAAACACCGAGGTGTTGTCGATGATTGACCCGTCCCAGCCATAAGGCTGCCCCCAGAGGCGGGCCGCGCCGTGATCGCTCACCGCGAACTGCGCGAACAGATCGCTTCCCGCTCCCAGCGCCCAGAGCGGCACCAGCTCGTTCGTGTGGTTGCCCGATGCCCATTGATGGCCCGGAATGGCCCCCGCGCCCCGGTCCTGCACCGCAAGGAACTCGTTGAAGACATCCTCCGCCGGGTTGAACCGGGCCGCGGCAATCGCCGCGTCCGAGCGGTCAGCCGCCACCGGGCCGCCGGTGCCGTTGGTAAAAGTGCCCTCACCCCAGATCCCGCCGGTCTCATGGTCAGAAGTGACGATCAGCAGGGTCTCGCGCCAGTCTGAATGGGCCTCGACCCAGTCGATCACCGCCGCGACCGCCGCATCAAAATCCATCTGCTCTTCGATGAAGCGGGGCATGTTGTTGGCATGGCCCATCCAGTCCACCGCGCCGCCCTCGATCATCACGAAGAAGCCGTTGGGGTTCTGGTTCAGCACGTTGAGCGCGCCAAGGCTCATGGTTGCCAGATCGGGCACATCGGGGTTGAACGCCATACCCGAAGGCGTGTTGGCCTCGGCGAGGCCGGTGCGGCTGGCCTGAAGGGTGTCATGCGCCCGCGCGATGCCGACCACCCGCCGGGGCAGGTCCCGGCCATCGGCGAGCGCGGCAAAGGCATCGCGGTCGTCGATAAAGGTGAAACCATGCGCCCCTTCATTCCCGCGCAGCGCCAGCACCGTTTCGCGCCCGCCCAGAAAGCGGAAAGCGCGCGCATCATCTTCCGCAGGCTCAACGGCATTGCCGCTGTCGTCATAAAAGGGATGGCCCGCGCCCATGATCACGCTCAGGCCGCTGCCCAGCATCTCGTTGAAGATACCGGCATAATCATTGCGCGAGACGTTATGTGCCAGCGCCGAGGCCGGGGTGGCATGCGAGGCCGGAACGCTGGTCACCGTGCCCGCCGCGCGGCCCTGATCCATGGCGATTTCGGCGATGGTGCGGAAGGGGATGGTGCCGGTCCAGTCCATATTCACCCCGGCGTTCGAGGTTTTCACACCGCTGTGCAGCGCCGTGCCCGCCGCCGCCGAATCGGTGTAGGAGGTGTAGGGCATGCCGAAGGGGGCGAAATCATTGCGGAAGGTGTTTTCAAACGACATCCAGCGCCGCGCCGGGTCATAGCCCTGCGCGATGACGCCTGCCGCCTCCGCCGCATCGGTGCCGTTGGGCAGGATGGTGCCCGCCGCATCCACAAGCGACAGCGCCCAGTGGGTCTGGCCGAAGATCACCGGCGCGGTGCCGTCAGGCCGGGCAAGCTGATAGGGCTGCCGCCCGGCACGGCCTTGATAATAGTCCGACGCCAGCCAGCCGTTGAAGCCGATACCATCCGCGATCATGAGGATGACATTGCGGGCACCGATTTCCTGCGCCGCGCCGTTATCCCCGGCCCCTGCGGGACCGGCCAGTGCCGCGCCCAGTGCCAGCGCCAGAACGCCGTTCCTGATAGAGATCGTCATGCTGCACACTCCGCATTCCATGTCTGGTCTTAAAGATTAAGCGGGCAGTGTGTCAGGGCGATAACGCGGCGGTTACACTTCCTTGTGCAGGGTGTTATGCGGGACAAAGCTGCGCGGCGGTGCTAAGGGCAGCGCGAAACCCTGCGTATTCCCGGGAAGACACCGCATGACGATCACGCATCAGGATGAACTGGACGGGCTGAAAGACATCGGCCGCATCGTCGCCAACTATGCACGCGATGGGCAAGGCGATGGAGCCCGGCATGACCACGCGGGAGCTGGACGGGATCGGCCGCGCCTTGCTGGAGCGTGAGGGCGCGATACCCGCCCCCGAATCCACCTATGATTTTCCCGGTGCCACCTGCATCAGCGTCAACGAGGAAATCGCGCATGGCATTCCCGGTGAGCGCGTCATCCGGGTCGGTGATCTGGTCAATATTGATGTCTCGGCCTCAAGGAACGGGTATTTCGCCGATACCGGCGCCACGTTCCGCATGGGAAAGGTCAGGCCCTCGCTTGACCGGCTGTGCCGTGACGGGAAACGCGCCATGCAGACCGGCATCGCGCAGGTGGGCAGCGGCAAGCCGCTGGCCGGGATCGGCAACGCCATTGGCCGCTTTGCAGCCGGGCGCGGCTATACCCTGATCCGCAATCTGGCCAGCCACGGCGTGGGCCGGGCGCTGCACGAATACCCTGAGGAAGTGGCGACATGGCCGAACCGGGGCGACAGGCGGCGGATGCACAAGGGGCTGGTGCTGACGGTAGAGCCGTTCCTGTCCAGCGGCGGGATCTGGGCGGTTGAGGGGGATGACGACTGGACCCTTTACAGCCAGCCGCCCGCGCCCGTGGTGCAGTATGAGCATACCGTGGTGGCCACCGAGCGCGGCGCGCTGATCGTCACCTTGCCCGGATGACTGTGGGGCCCGGCTGATTATCGGGCCCGGTTAATACAGGTAGCCTTTACCGGGCAGGAACGCTGTCATGAAGCCGGTCGCTGAGCGCCGTGATGTCGCCGGGCGCCACGCCGATCTGCGCAAGATAGCGCGGCACTGAGCCATAGCGCGCCTCCAGATGGGCCAGTGTGTCGCGCATGGTGGCCGCCGGCGCGGCCAGCAGCCGGGCATAGGCAACCACATCGCCCCCCTTTTGCCGCGACATTTCAAGAAAGCCCGCGACAAGTTCGGTGATCAGCCCCTCGGTCAGCGCGTAATCCGCCACGATATCCTCGGGCGAAACCTCGGCCAGCCCCAGCAGCAGCGCCGCCACCAGCCCCGTGCGGTCTTTCCCGGCGGTGCAATGGAACATCACCGCCCCTTCATCCGCCCCGGCGATCAGCGTCATGATATCGCTCAGGGCTTCATGCCGGTCATCCAGCGCACCCTGATAGAACCCCAGCAGCGGGCAGGAGCCGTCAGCCGTTGCCGCAAGCGTGCCGGGCGCAAGTTCGGTGAAAAGCGGGCGATGCACATACTGAACGCCTGCCCTTTTTGCGAAGGGGTTGGGCGTTTGCGCAATCTCGGCGCCGGTGCGCAGGTCAATCACCGTCGCCAGCCCCTCAGCCTGGAGCCGCGCCTGCCCGTCTTCGCTCAGCGCATGCGGGCTGTCGGCGCGCAGAAACCGTCGCCATGCGGTCTGCGTGCCCTGCGCCGTGGCATAGCCGCCCAGATCACGGATGTTATAGACGCCTTCCAGCGCGATATGCCGCCGGCCTAAACTCATCGGGCCCATAGTCATGCGGAGACACTCAGCCGGGCGATATCGACCATGGCGATCTCGCGGCCCTCGGGCAGCATCGGTACAAAATGAACCGTGAAATCACCGCCCTCGGCCCGGCAAAGCGCAAAACTGGCGCCGTCCAGAATGCGCAGCCCCTCTTCGTGCAGCACATCAATGGTCGATTGCAGCCCGCTCGAAGCCACCAGAGACATCCCGCGCCACAGGCTCATCCGGTTCATATGGATATGTCCGGACAGGATGGCGATCACCTGATGGCCCTCAAGCAATGCCGCCAGCCGCGCGGTGGAATCCGCATCAAGGCAGGTCCAGGACCGATCGGCCTCGCTGGTCTTCGGCGGGTGGTGGGCAATGATCAGCTTGGGCAATCCGGGGTGGCGGGTCAGCGCGGTTTGCAGCCAGCCAAGCTGCGCCTCGTCCAGCGAACCGGCCACATGCCCGGGCACAAGCGTGTCCAGCGAGATCACATGCACACCGGCCAGCACCACGTCATGATCATAAGGCGCATCTGAAGCGGCCTGCCCGAACACGGAATGAAACGCCTCGCGCCGGTCATGGTTGCCAAGCGCCAGCACCACGGGCACCGGGAACGCTTCGATCAGCGGGCGCAGGGCGGCATAGCTTTCCGCATCGCCCCGGTCGGTCAGATCGCCGCTGACCACCACAAAATCAGGCCGCTGGCGCATATGGGGGATGGAGCGGGCGATGTGGCCCAGAAGCCCGGCGATACGCTCATGGTTGGTTCCGACCGTCATGTGAAGGTCGCTCAGATGCACAAAATGTGCCATGTCAGATATCCGATGCCGTCAGAAGGGTGCGTGTATATTCGTGGCGCGGGTTGGCGACGACTTCCTCAGTCTCGCCAAATTCCAGACTATCGCCATGCCGCATCACCAGCATCTGATCGCAGATACAGGCGACGACGGCAAGATCGTGGCTGATGAAAACCATGGCAAGGCCCAGCTCTTCCTGCAGATCCATCAACAGGTTGAGGATCTGCGCCTGAACCGAGACATCCAGCGCCGACACCGCCTCATCGGCGACCAGAAGCGCCGGGCGGGTGACGATGGCGCGCGCGATGGCGATGCGCTGGCGCTGGCCGCCAGAGAATTCATGCGGGTATTTCTCGGCATCCGCCGCCCGCAGGCCCACCTGATCCAGCGCCTCGGACACACGGCGCCCGATATCCGGCGCCCGCGTCACCCGCAGGGGTTCAGCGATGGACCAGCCCACCGTGCGCCTTGGGTCGAGCGAGCCGAACGGGTCCTGAAACACCATCTGAAACCGCTGGCGCGCGCGCCGCAGGGCTGCCGCGCCGAGCCGGTTCAGGTCGGTGCCCTCGAACAGCACGGTGCCCTCATCCGGCGCCTCGAACGCCATGATCATCCGCGCCAGTGTGGACTTGCCAGAGCCGGACTCACCCACCACCCCCAGCGTCTGCCCGCGCACCAGCGTCAGCGAGATGTCGTTGACGGCGGTCAGCACCGCAGGCGCGCGCAACAGCGCCGCGCGCGGCATCTTGTAGCGGCGGGTGACGCCGCGCAGTTCCAGCAGCGGCACGCTCATTCCCCGACTCCCATGGTCGCGGGCCTCACGGTTGCCGCGGGATCAAGCAGGTGGCAGGCAGCCTCCTGCCCCGCGTCCAACCGGTGCGGGATGGGTTGCTGCGTGGCGCAATGCGGCAACTCCTGCGTGCAGCGGCCCGAAAAGCGGCAGCCCATGGGCAGATCATGCAGCGGTGGCACGGTGCCCGGAATTGTCACCAGCCGCTGGCGCCGCCCGTCAGGCCCGCGCTTGCGGTTTGCCAGCCCCGGGCGCGCGCCCAGCAGGCCGATGGTATAGGGGTGGCGCGGCGCGGAGAGCACCTGCGCGGTCGGCCCGCGCTCGACGATATCGCCGCCATACATCACCGCGACCTGTTGGGTGGCGCGGGCCACGGCGGCAAGGTCATGGCTGATGAACACCAGCGCCATGTTGCGCGTTTCCGACAGGCGCACCAGCAGCTCGATGATGCGCAGCGCGACATTGGCATCCAGCGCGGTGGTGGGTTCATCGGCCACCAGCACGCCGGGGTTGCAGGCCAGCGCCAGCGCGATCAGCACCCGCTGGCGCTGCCCGCCCGATATCTCATGCGGATACTGGCGCAGGCGGGCGACGGGGTCAGGAATGCCCACCTCCTCAAACAGCGCGAGCGCCCGGTCGCGGGCAGCGTCGCGCGACAGGTTTTCATGCACGCGCAGGGGCTCCATCACCGTGTCACCGATGGTGCGCAGAGGGTTGAGGGCCGCCATCGGTTCCTGAAAGATCATTGCCACGTCGCGGGCGCGGTGGCGGCGCCAGACGGCTTCAGACGCGCCCGCCAGATCGCGCCCGTTCAGCCGGATCGCCCCGCTGACCTTTGCCGCATCCGGCACCATACCCATCAGGCACAGGCCCAGCATCGACTTGCCGCAGCCTGATTCCCCCACAATGCCCAGCCGCGCGCCGGGCGCGATGCTCAGGCTGGCCTCGCGCAGGGCCAGCGCGTTGCCGAAGGCGACAGAGACGCGTTCAAGTTCGATCATGCGCGGCTCCTTGACAGGCGGGGGTCGGTGATATCGCGCAGACCATCCCCCAGCAGGCTGAAGCCCAGCACGGCCAGCATGATGCACAGGCCCGGAAAGATCGCCAGTTGCGGGGCCATGAACATCAGCGTCTGCGCCTCGGACAGCATGCGCCCCCATGAGGGCGAGGGCGGCTGTGCGCCAAGGCCCAGATATGACAGCGCCGCCTCAGCCAGAATCGCCATGGCAAATTCGATCGTGGCCTGCACAATCACCGGGGCGGCAATGTTGGGCAGGATATGGTCGCGCGAAATGGCCAGCTTGCCCTGCCCCGCCGCCCGCGCAGCGGCGACATATTCCCGCGTCCAGATCTGGTTGGCCGAGGCGCGGGCGACGCGGGCAAAGACCGGGATGTTGATGAAGGCAATGGCGGCCACTGCAATGGTCAGCGAGGGGCCGAACACCGCCGAAAGCATGATGGCGAACAGCAGCGTCGGAAAGGCAAAGCCGATATCGGCGGTGCGCATGATCAGGTCTTCGACCCAGCCACCCACGGCCGAGGCGAACAACCCCAGCACCACCCCGATTGAGCCGCCGATCAGCACCGAAATCAGCGCCACGGTCATCGAATTGCGCGCCGCCACCATCAGCTGCGAAACCACATCGCGGCCCAGCTGGTCGGTGCCCAGCCAATACACGCTATCGGGCGGCGCAAAGCGGCCTCGCACGTTCATGGCGGCGTGGTCATGGGGCGTCCAGCCCAGTGAAATGGCGGAGATGCCGACGACAGTGGCCACCAGAACGGCGCCGATGATCAGGTTGATGGGCAGGCGGGGCATCAGCTACGGCCCTTCAGCCTGGGGTCAATGAGCACATAAAGCACATCGACAATGAAATTCACGGTGACCACGATGGCGGCAAACATCATCACCAGCGCCTGCACCACCGGCAGATCGCGGTTTGAGATGGACTGGAAGATCAGCCGCCCCAGACCGGGCAGGTAGAACACGTTTTCAATCACGATGGTGCCGGTGACAAGCGAGGCGAATTGCAGGCCGACGATGGTGACAATCGGCACCAGCGCGTTGGGCAGGATATGCCGCCACAGCACCCGCTGGCGCGAAAAGCCGCTCGCGCGCGCGGTGCGCACATAATCCAGCCGCATCACCTCCAGCGCCGACGAGCGCGTCACCCGTGCCAGCACGGCGGCCTGCACCAGCGCCAGCGCGGCGGTGGGCAGCACCAGCGAGCGCATTGCCAGCACCGGGTCTGACCAGCCGGGAAAGCCGCCCGGCGGCAGCCATTGCAGCTTGACCGCGAACAGCAGCACCAGCAGGATCGACAGCCAGAACGAAGGCACGGCGATGCCGGTCTGGGCAAGGAACATCACCCCCCAGTCACCGGGCTTTCCGTGATTGGCCGCCGCGCCGATACCCAGAACCAGCGCCAGAATCACCGTCACCAGCATGCCGGTCACCGCCAGCGACAGGGTCAGCGGCATGCGCTCGGCAATCAGCTCGGACACCGGCACGCGGAACGACTGGCTGATGCCGAAATCCCCGGTCAGCGCGCTTGTGACCCATGCCAGATAACGGACATAGACCGGATCGTTCAGGCCCAGTTCGCGCCGCAGGTTCGCCAGCGCCTCGGGTGAGGCATCGATGCCCAGAATGGTCAGCGCGGGGTCACCGGGCAGTATGTTCATCACGCTGAACACCACCACCGAGACGGTGAAAAGCGTCAGGATGAAGCCGATGGTGCGGCGCAGCAGGAAATAGCCCATGAGCGGTCTTTCGGAAGTAATGTCGCGGGCAGTCTCCCGCCCGCGACCCGGCACCAGAGGTGCGTCAGTTGACGGAAATCTCGCTCAGCGGCAGTTGCAGCACCGGCTGAGAATCCCAGAACCCTTCGACACCCTGACGGAAGATACCGATGGACGGCAGCTGGAACAGGAAGCCATGCACCGCCTGATCGGCGACCTGGTTCTGTGCCTGCTGCAGCATTTCGATGCGCGTGTCGTCAACGGTTTCGGTGCGGATGGCATTCCACAGCGCGGTGAAATCGGCATCGTCATAGCCGTAGAAATAGTTGGGGCCGCGCGCGAAATTGCCCAGATCGTTGGGGCTGGTGTGGGCGATGATGGTGAAGTCGTAGTTCATGTTGGTGTAGACTTCATCCAGCCAGAAGCCCCATTCCACGTTCTCGATCTGCACATTCAACCCGACAGCGCCAAGCTGCGCCTGAATGATCTCGCCCGAGCGGGTGGCATAGGGGAAGGGCGGCAGGCGCATCACCAGCGGCGCACCGTCATAGCCTGACTCGGCGATCAGCTCGCGCGCCATGTCCTGGTCCAGCGGGTAGCGCTGGGTCAGGTCCACATAGCCGGGGCCGTGCGGCGGGTAGAACGAGCCGATGGGAATGCCGAAGCCATACATCGCCCCCTCGATGATTTCCTCGCGGTCCAGCGCATGGCTGACGGCGCGGCGGAAATTGAGGTCCGAGGTCGGTTCGCGCGCGTTGTTCATGGCAAGGATTACCTCGCCTTCGGTGCTCATGACCACGACCTCAAAGCGCGGGTCGGCTTCAAACTGGGCGACCAGCTCAGGCGCGGGGAAGGTGGGGAACGCGTCCAGTTCACCGGCCATCAGCGCGGCGGTGGCGGCAGCGGGTTCCGAGATGAAGCGGAACTCGATCACATCCATCGCCACATTGTCGGCATTGCGGTGATCAGGGTTGCGCACAAGGCGCAGGCGGTCACCGCGTGTCCAGGCATCGAACTTGAACGCGCCGGTGCCGTTGGGGCGGTTGGCATTGGTGCCGACCGTGGCTTCGCTGACGATCGAGGCCGGGCCCTGCGCCAGATCAAAGAGGAAGAACGCATCGGGGTTCTTCATCACGATCTCGACGGTGTGATCATCCAGCGCGGTGATCGTGTCGATCGACGCGAAGGTGGCGCCGCGCGGGTTGGTGTTGCCTTCGGCGCGCGCGCGCTCGAACGAGAACACCACATCGGCGGCGGTGAAGGGCGCGCCATCATGGAAGGTAGCGCCCTGAACCAGATTGAAAACATAGGTCAGGCTGTCATCCGAGATGGTCCAGCTTTCGGCCAGTTGCGGGATCACCGCGCCCGACTGGTCAACCGAGGTCAGGCCCTCATAGACATTCTGGGTCAGCATCGTGTTGATTGCGGCGGTCGCATCGGCCGTAGGGTCAAGCGAGGTCGGCTCCTGTTGCATGCCGATGGCAATGCGCGATTGCGCCATCGCGGGCAGCGGCGCGGCAATCGCCAGCGCAGCGGCCAGTGCCGCAACTGCGCTGAGGGTTTGGGCCGAGAATGCACGGGAATATCTGAACGTCATGTCACCATCCTTTCAGGTGTCTTTTAGGCCAGGGCTCAGTCTGAAGGGCATGCATAGCATAGAAAATGTCCGATGCGCCCCCGGCTCGGAACGCGCTGACAACTGGCGGGAGGCGGGTGTGCGGTCAAGCTAAATGCCTCAAATGTCATCAAAAATTCACAGAGCTGCGCAAGCGGGTGGCACCCCTGAAAACCTGTCTTTCTGCAAGCCCCATGTTTCGCACCCTCACTTTCATCTGCCTGCGTAGTTCCGCGACCGAATCGATTCTGTCGAACATTCCGCCCCTTTTCCCCCACCGCCCCCGGCCTCAACTTTCCGCACGGGCTGACCGGAGGGCCTGAATGCGCGCCTTGTTCAGCTTCACCGGGGCGCCCGTTTCATCGAAGGGCGCCTTGAAGGTGAAGGCGATCGCCGTGGGGCCGAAATCATGCAGATGCTCATGCCGCCTGACGGCGTCGGCCCATGTCGGATACCCCGCATCCCGGTGCCACCAGATCGCAAGGGGCGGCCAGGCGGGCTTTTCAAACCACTCCCGCCCACGGCTGAGCGCGGCGGCGTGAAGCCCGGAATAGGTGAAGGCGAACATCGCCTCCAGATCGGTCCAGAGCGAGAGGGTTGCGGGCGACCAGCCATCCCCCCGCTCTTCATAAAAGCGCGGATATACTTCCGGCCCCCATGACGCGGGGCCGGGATCTGACGCATAGCCCGAGCGCGCGATCATCCCCTCGGCCTGATCCACCGACAAGAGCACCCGGTCATTGAGCGCATGAAAGCCGTCATTCACCGGGTCCGCTGATGGTCTGGCAAACATGCCGAAGGTGTAAAGGGCCAGGGGCATCTGACATCCCGCAGTGAGAACAATACGTTGGCAGGTCACCCGGCAGCCGCAAACGCTGCGGCAGCCCGGTGCGTGGGTGAGCGTAACCGGCGGTTATTCCAGCTGCAACATGACAGTGCCCAAACCGGACATTTCCAGTTCAAACGTGCCCTTCCCCTCATGATACCAGATCGGGCTGTGGGTGCCGCACAGCACCACCTGCCCCGCCTCCAGCGTCAGGCCCCGCGCGGCCAGATGGTTGGCCAGCCATGTCACGGCCTCCAGCGGGTGCTGGGGGGCGGCGCCGGTCACGTCATGGCGCAACTCACCATTCACGCGCAGTGTGGTGCGCACGGTGGCCGGGTCCAGCCTGTCAGCCGCAATGCCGGGCCCGCCCAGAACGGCCCCCGCATTGGAGATGTTCTGCGCGATGGCATCCGGCAGGTGGACGGCGCCCATATCGCAGCCGCGCATGTCCAGCAGCTCCATCGACGGGATGAACCGGGCAACCGCCCCCATCACGCGGGCAGTGTCAAAGGGTGCGTCCTGCGGGCGCAGCGTTTCGCCCATGACGGCGGCAATTTCCGGTTCCAGCGCAAACTGGCGGTAGTCCTGCGCCTGAAGCACCGCCGGGCTGTCACGCCGCTGCGCCGAAAACACCCGCCCGCTGCACGGCTCATCCAGTTTGAACCGCGCCAGAAGTGCCTTTGAATTGGCGGCAATCTTCCAGCCCGCAACGGGGCCATAGGCGCCGTCATTCATCAGCGCTCCGGCAACCCGGTCCTGCAAGGCATAGGCAGCGGCCATGTCGCGCGGCGGGGTGGCGGGCAGCGGATCAAAGGCTGCGGCGCTGCGGATATGGTGCACGATCCGCGTGGTAAATGTGTCTTCCGTGTTCATGAGAGCATCTTTCTGAAGCCGTCCATCCATTCCAGCCCGGCCTTTGTGTCGCCCGCCGGGCGATATTCGGCCGAGATCACGTCATCATAGCCGGTCTGGCGCAGCGCGCGCACAGCGGCGGTGAAGTCAATATCGCCGCTGCCCGGCTCATGGCGGCCATGGGTATCGGCGAACTGCACATGGCCGATGCGCGGTGCGGCGCGGGCGATGGCGGCGCAGAGGTCCGGCTCGGTGATCGACATATGATAGAAATCGAATTGCAGGAACAGGTTGGGGTGCGCGGCCTCATCCAGCACATCCAGCGCGGCATCAAGGCTGGTCAGGAAAAAGCCGGGCACATCCCCGGGGTTGACCGGCTCCACCATCACGCGCACGCCGATGTCACCCATCACATCCGCCGCGTGGCGCAGGTTGCTGATCAGCACCTGACGGCACAAGGCCGGGTCCGCATCCGCGGGGGGGCGCCCGGCCAGAATGTTGACCTTGCGCACCGACAATGCGGCGGCCTGCTGCGCGGTGCGGGCAACGGCGGCGCGGAAATCGCTTTGCCTGTCCGGCAGGGCGGCAAGGCCCACCGCATCGCCGGTGCCGCGCGGCACGTTGATCAGCACTACGGGCATGCCCGTTTCCACGCTTGCGGCGCGCAGGGCTTCGGTTTCATCGGCATCCGGAAACTGGATCTCCACACCGTCAAAGCCGCCGTCGCGCGCCGCAGAAAGGCGCTGCACCAGCGGCAGTTCCGTGAAGAGCATGGAGATGTTCGCAACAAGCTGCATTTTCATTTCCTGAAAGTT
>Ga0075032_1000839_pt1 | contig 11942 bp, 7 predicted proteins | sample SynthPrep_1_END__FD_71386 | JGI IMG/M metagenome (GOLD analysis project Ga0075032, IMG submission 71386) | Synthetic microbial communities from Ohio, USA - SynthPrep_1_END_DS7_MetaG | ecosystem: Engineered > Bioreactor > Aerobic > Activated sludge | place: USA: Ohio, Columbus | collected 2014-04-10
GTTGATTTTGCCTATGCCGCGGCAAAGGGCGGCATGGTGGCCCTTGCACAGGCGCTTGCTATTCAGCTCGGTCCGAAAATCCGCGTCAACACGATTGCGCCAGGCTGGATTACGGATGCGACAAACCTGAGCGAAAAGGACGAGGCGCAGCATCCGGTCGGACGCGTCGGCCGGCCGCAGGACATTGCCGAAGCCGTGCTCTACTTGGTTTCCGCCGGTTTTGTTACCGGGCAAACGCTGATTGTCGATGGTGGCATGACTAAGAAAATGATCTACGCGGAATAAGCAACGGATTTTGTGGTCGAGCCTTTGACATGGCTGGTTGTTTGGCGCTGCTCTGGTTCCGCGCCTCAAACGGGGAGGGCAGGTATTGGGGCCGACCCAACTGGGTCGGCCGTGCGGCATGTTTATCGCGACAATCGCACATTGCTAAAATCCTGCCAGCACTGGTTCACGACGTTCAGCCCTTGGACGTGGCGCGAGAAGGCCAGCATACCGCGGCGTGACGTGAGCAGGGGAAGGATCGGCAGGGTCTCCATGACCCGTGCATCGGCCGCCCGATAGTGGCTGATCCGTTTCGTCGCATTCACCTCGCGGGATGCGGCATCCAGGAGGTCATCCAGCGCCTTGTCTGCAACGTGGCCTGCATTGTAGCCGGTCGGCGGGCGGTTCCTACTATGCAGGACCTGATGGAGCCAGAGATCCGATGACATGCCCCAGCTCATCTCGCTGATTGAAACGCCGGGGTTTGTCCCGTGACGCCAGCTTCTGAAATAGCCGATCCAATCGTCGTAGATGTCGGTTTCCAGCCGAATGCCGATCCGGGCGAGATCCTCGGCGATCCGCTCCTGGATCGCCACCGGGTTCAACTGCGCCGATCCTGCCCGCGCGGCAATCGCCTTGAGCGCGATGTCCCCGCTGATACCCGCCTCGTTCAACAGGGACCGGGCACGTGCCGGATCGTAGGGATAATGCTCGACGGCGTCGGTGTCATGGGCAGGAGAGCTAGGCGGCAGGGCACTTCGCGCGGGGAGCGTTGCGCCTGGGAAGAGAACGTCACTGAGCGCATCGCGGTCGATCGCATGGGCTATCGCGCGGCGTACCCGGACGTCTGCCATGACCGGGTCGCGAAGATTGAAAACCAGATACCAGAGATAAGGGGGTGAGAACGCCGGCACCTGAAATCCGCGTGCGGTGAGGTCTTCGAGGTCGGCGCCCTCGAGGCTGTAGGCGATGTCAACGACGCCTTTGGTCAGCGCGCGAACTCGATCGGCGAGGTTGGGAAATGGCAGGAACCGGATGCCGCTGAGCCATGGCCGTCCCTGCCAATAGTCCTCATTTGCACGAAGCTCGACCGCCGAACCGCCTTGGGTGTCGAACCGGCGGTGAAAACAGAATGGCCCGGTCCCGGGCGCGCGATCGATGCAGCCGTCCGGACCCTGGGTGCGCAGCGCGTTAGGGCTGACGAGGGCCTGGGCGCCCGGCGCGTCCTGCTCCGTCATGTACCGCAGGAAATCCGGGGCCGGCGTATCGTGAACAAACTGGACCGTCATCCGGTCAAGCGCCTCGATCCGCTTGATGGTCTCGACGCCGGCGCGATTGAAGTCGGCCGCCACCGGCGAATAGAGCGGAGATCGAGCATCCCAGAACCGTGCGTAATTTGCCACCACCGCCTCGGCATCAAGCACTGCGCCATCATGGAAGCGCACACCGGGGCGGAGCTTGAACACGAAGTGTTTCATGTCCGCAGAAATCTCTATCGTTTCCGCCAGCCACGGTATGACCATGGGCGGCGCATCCGGCGTTTCGGGTGGTGCGCCGAAATCGTCTTCGACGAGGCTTTCATGCGTATGCTGCACGACCCGCCCCGTATTCCATCCGCCGCCGGCGCGTGGCGGATCGATGCCCGCGACTTCCCAATCGAGCGCCACGCGCAAGATTCTGTTTTCGTCCATCTGGGTTCTGCTCCTGTTGCGGCGGTGAGACGCCTCCGGGGTCAAGCGCGAGATTCTGCCTTGACGCCGATATAATCAATGTCTTCTATAAATTGATAGTTGACTACAAAATTATTACGACCTATCAAAAAATCAACGGCCAGAGATCGTCGAGGAAATCGGACAAGCTGTAGTGTCCGAAGGCTCCAAGCATGGGCAGCGGCATAGGAGGATGATGCATGCGACATCGACTACCTGTGATCAACCCCACCCGTAGGCAAACCGGTATTCGCGCCGGATCGGGGCCTTCGTCAGCGTTGCTTGCTTTTGGAAACTGAAGAGAATTGGGAAAGGTAAGGATATGAGACTAGCGTTCAGTGTGCCGACGTATCTGGAGCGTCTGGAGCGTGTTCGCGCCCGCATGAGGTCGAGGGAGCTTGATGCGATCGTGGTCACGTCGCCCGAGTCGATCTGCTGGCTCGCGGGGTATGACTGCACGAGCTATTCCCACCTTCAGGGGCTGATCGTGCTGGCGAATGATAGCGAACCCCACTTTTTCACGAGAACGACGGAAGCGTCCATTTTCTGGGACACTTCCTGGCTGAGGTCCGCCCGCTTCTACGACATTGAGCTCGAAAACCCCGTCAAGGTGCTGTCCCGCCTGCTGTCCGATCTCGGATTGAACGCCGGCAGGATCGGCGTCAACCTTCAGGCTACTTCTAAGTCGGTCTCCATGCTTCCCGGACAGTGGGACATGCTGCGGGGCGACCTTCCGGAAGTTGCCTGGATCGATGCGACCGATCTGGTCCTGGAAGAGCGGCTAATCAAGTCCCCGGCGGAACTCGGCTTCCAGTGGCAGGCGGCGCAGATGGCCGATTTCGCCCTCAACACGGCAATAGCCGCGATCCGGCCCGGCATGTCCGAGATCGAGCTGGCCGGTATCGCAGCGAAGGCGCTGGCCGATGTCGGAAGCGAGTATGTCGCCGTCCCCCCGATGGTCGTTTCCGGTTCGCGCAGCGCGCTCGTTCATGGAATGGCGACGCGGCAGACGATCGGGCTCGGGGATACGATCTGTATCGAACTCGGCGCGTGCGTGAACCGCTATCATGCCATCGTGATGCGAACGATCGTGCTGGGGCGCCCGTCTCCGCGGATGGTGGAGGTGGCCGCATGCCTCAAGGAGGGGCTTGAGGCCGCGATCGCCTCGGTGAAGCCGGGGGTCCCCGTCGGCGTGCCGGACGAGGTCTGCAATGCGCGCCTGGACCGGCTGGATCTCAGGAGACGCCGTGACCATCGGATGGGCTACAGTCTGGGTCTGGCCTACCCGTCCGGCTGGATGGAGCCGCCCATGCTCATCAAGGGGGACAGTCACACGTTCGCGCCTGGCATGGTCTTCAGTCTCGAGCCGAACATTAGCCTTCAGGATGAAGGCTTCGGTCTCAAGCTCGGCGACACGGTGATGTGCACCGAGGACGGCGCCATGAGCCTTACCCGCATCCCGCGGGATCTTATCGTCATCGACAATTTCTAGAAACTGACCCGCGGGGCATCGTCGGTCAGAGGATGGTCCCGCCAGATTGGAGAAGACATGACACGCAATCCTGTAACGAAAATCGGGTTGAACGCGCAGCCGAAGGAGACGGATTCCGCCGGCTGGACGAAGGTCGAAGGTAACCCGACGATGAAAACCTGGGTCGAATATGCGACAGATGGTGGTTCGACCGTCGTCGGCTGGTGGGAGGCCACGCCCGGGACCTATCTGCAAAGCTCCGAGGCCTGGGAGTTCGTCCACCTGATGGAGGGCAGGATTGTTCTGACACCCGACGGTGAGGATTCTGTCGAGGTCGGTCCCGGTGACGCGTTTGTTGTAGAAAAGGGCTTCAAGGGCACCTGGAAAATCGTGGAGAAGGTGCGCAAGCATTTCGTCATCCGGCGAAACCAGTAACCTCCGCGCTGCGGCAATGCCTCGAATACGCTGGTGAGAACCTGGAACAGCCCGTTCCGGGTTCTCCGATTTCAAGGATAAGTCGCGCCGACGCGATCGAGGTGGACTGGCACACGATGCCGGTCCCACGTCACTTGCGAGAATTCGACGCGCTGCCGCCCCGCCCCCTGGTGCTTGGGAACGCTACCGCCAGCTCATCGGCGGCTGGCTCGATGAAAAACTGAAGTGACGGGAGACGAACATGCTCGACAAGCGCAAATTCTACATCGACGGCCAGTGGGTCGATCCGCTGAAGCCCAATGACCTTCCGGTGATCAATCCGGCGACGGAAAAGCCGATCGCGGTTATCTCCATGGGCACCGCCGCCGATATCGACCGCGCCGTCGCCGCTGCCAAGAAGGCGTTTGCGACCTATGGCCAGACCAGCGTCGAAGAACGCCTTGCGCTGCTCGAAAAGCTGCTCGCGATCTACAAGCGGCGCTATGAAGAAATGGCGCGCACCATCACGCTGGAACTCGGCGCGCCAATCTCGATGAGCACTGAGCAGCAGGCGGATGTCGGCGTCGGCCACCTTCAGGGCTTCATCAGCGGCCTGAAGCGGCTGAAGGTCCGCGAAGTGCTGCCGAACGGCGACGTCGTGCGCCGCGAGCCGATCGGCGTGTGCGGTCTTATCACGCCGTGGAACTGGCCGATCAACCAGATCGCGCTGAAGGTCGTGCCGGCGCTGGCGACGGGCAGCACCTGCGTGCTCAAGCCCTCGGAGTTCACGCCGCTCAATGCGCTGCTCTATGCGGAAATGGTCCACGAGGCCGGTTTCCCGGCAGGCACGTTCAACCTCGTCAACGGCGATGGCCTGGAATGCGGTGCAGCCCTTTCCAAGCACAAGGACGTCGACATGATGTCCTTTACCGGCTCCACCCGCGCCGGTATCGCCGTCAGCAAGGACGCGGCCGAGACGGTCAAGCGCGTGACGCTGGAACTCGGCGGCAAGTCGCCGAACCTCGTCTTCGCCGATGCCGACCTCGAAGACCGCGTCGCTGGCAGCGTGCGCGAATGCTTCAACAATTCCGGTCAGTCCTGCGATGCACCGACCCGCATGCTCGTCGAACGCTCGGTCTATGACAAGGTCGTCGAAATTGCAGAGCGCACCGGCAAGGAAGCCAGGGTTGGCAATCCGGAAGAGGCCGGCGAACATATCGGCCCGCTCGTCTCGCACGTCCAGTTCGGCCGCGTGCAGGCGCTGATCGAGGCGGGTGTCGCCGAAGGCGCCCGCGTCCTGGTCGGCGGCCCCGGCAAGCCGGACGGTTTTGAAACCGGCTACTTCGTCAAGCCGACGATCTTCGCCGACGTCAACAACGAGATGCGCATCGCGCGGGAAGAGGTGTTCGGCCCGGTGCTCTCGATCATCCCCTTCGATACGGAAGAAGAAGCCATCGCCATCGCCAACGACACCGCCTATGGCCTTGCCGCCTATGTGCAGACGGGCGATCCGGAACGGGCCGAGCGCGTTGCCGCCCGCATTCGCGCCGGCATGGTGCATATCAATGGTGGCCCGCATCGCTACGGTAGCCCCTTCGGCGGCTTCAAGCAATCCGGCAACGGCCGCGAGGGCGGTCTCTTCGGCCTGGAGGACTTCCTCGAAGTGAAGACGGTTCATCGCCCCAGCACAGCGTAACCGCCAAAGCAAAATCTGGAAGGCGGTGCTCGAAAGGGTGCCGCCTTTGTTTTCGCCCGAAGGATTCAGTATCAAACATCCAGTGTAGCCGGGTTCAACGCGGTCCGATCACAGGCCGTGATAATGCTCGACCTAGTGGCGGCGAGCGACTTGAGAGTTACAGCGCCGCCTTGAGATAGGGGGCGGTCAGACCGACTTCTGCTTCGGCGATATCGCGGGGAACACCGCTCGCAATGATGCGACCGCCGTCTTCACCGGCTCCCGGGCCGAGATCGATGACCCAGTCCACCTGGGCGACCGCTCGCATGTCGTGTTCGACAACCACGACCGTGTTGCCGGCATCGACCAGGTCTTGCAGATGCCGCATCAGGCGATCTGCGTCGGACGGATGCAGTCCTGACGTCGGTTCGTCGAGAATGTAGATCGTGTTGCCGCGTTGTGCGCGCTGCAACTCGCTTGCCAGCTTGATGCGCTGGGCCTCCCCACCCGAGAGTTCGGTCGCCGGCTGTCCGAGCCGCAGATATCCCAGTCCAATGTCACGCAGCACATCAAGGGAGCGCATGACGGGTGGCTCGCCGGCGAAGAAGCCGCAAGCCTCGTCCACCGTCATGTCCAATATCTGGGCGATGGTGCGGCCATTCCATTCGATCTCGAGCGTTTGCGGGTTGTAGCGGCTGCCATGGCAGGTCGAGCAAGGTGCATAAACGCTCGGCAGGAACAGCAGCTCCACCATCACAAAACCCTCGCCCTCGCAAACCGGGCATCGGCCTTGTGCCACATTGAACGAGAACCTGCCGGGGCTGTATCGACGCCGACGGGCGAGGGGTGTATCGGCAAAGATCTTGCGCACATGGTCGAACAAGCCGCTGTAGGTGGCGAGGTTCGAGCGCGGGGTGCGGCCAATCGGCTTCTGATCGACCCGGATCAGCCGGCGGATATGTTCCATTCCTGCGACGATGCGCCCCTCGGCTGTCCCCTGCACGACATCGAGCAGCGGATCGATATCTTCGTCTTCGGTCGCCGGCGAGGTGCCGCCAAGATGTTCGGCAACGAGTTCCGGCAGCGCCTGACTTACAAGGCTGGACTTGCCCGATCCCGATATACCAGTGACCGCGGTGAAACAGCCGATCGGAAGCGCGACATCGAGGCCGTGCAGATTGTTGCGGGTCACGCCTTCCAGACGAAGCCACGCTTTGGCTTTGCGCGGCGTCCTGTCGTTGGCGACGGGCTCAGCGAACAGGTAGCGGCGTGTGACGGATTTTTCCACGTCGGCCAGCCCCTCAGGCGGCCCGTTGTAGATGACCTCGCCGCCTCTCTCACCGGCACCCGGTCCCACATCTACCAGCCATTCGGCATGGCGGATCACGTCGAGATCGTGCTCGACAACGAACAGCGAGTTCCCCGCCGACTTGAGCCGCTCGAGGATTGAGAGCAAGGCTTCGCCATCCGCCGGGTGCAATCCCGCCGATGGCTCATCCAGCACATAGACCACGCCGAAAAGCTGCGACGACAATTGAGTGGCGAGACGCAGCCTTTGCAGCTCCCCGGAGGAGAGCGTCGGCGTGCTGCGGTCGAGCGAGATATAACCGAGGCCGAGATCGATCAGCGGTGCGAGTCGTTCGAGCAGTTCGGACGCCAGGCGTTGCGCAGCGGCCCGCTTTTCATCGGAAAGATTGGGTGTGCGGCGCACATCGGGCGCGCTCTTGTGGGCAGAACCACCGGCGGCAACCCTTCGCTCAACCGCCGCATCGCGAGCAGCCTTGCCCAGAATATGGCTCTTCACGGTCGCGTCGGCCGTTCCGAACTCACCTTGCGCAATGGGCGTGAGCAAGTCCCTGAGCTTGAGCAGCGTCAGGTCGCCAAACGCGGCGATATCGAGCCCGGCGAACGTCACTGACAGGGCTTCGCTCTTCAAGCGCTTGCCATGGCAGGTCGGGCAATCGCGGCCGATGATGTATTGCGAGACGCGCTTTTTCATCAGGGCGCTTTTCGTATTGGCAAAGGTCTCCAGCACATAGCGACGTGCGCCGGTGAAAGTGCCTTGATAGCTCGGCTCCATGCGCCGCTTGAGCGCGACACTGGTCTGCTCGGGATTGAGGCCCGCATAGACCGGCACCGTCGGCGTTTCGTCGGTGAAGAGGATCCAGTCGCGGTCCTTCTTCGGCAGGTCGCGCCATGGCGTGTCTACGTCGAAGCCAAGCGACACAAGGATATCGCGCAGGTTCTGACCGTGCCATGCCGGCGGCCAGGCGGCGATCGCCCGCTCGCGAATGGTAATCGTATCGTCCGGGACCATCGTCTGTTCCGTCGCATCATAGACGCGCCCGATCCCGTGGCAGGCCGGGCAGGCTCCCGCCACGGTGTTGGGTGAGAAGTCCTCCGCATAGAGCATGGGCTGATTGCGCGGATACGCGCCGACGCGCGAATAGAGCATCCGCACCAGGCTGGAGAGCGTCGTTACGCTGCCGACGGAGGATCGGGCGTTGGTCGAGCCGCGCTGCTGCTGCAAGGCGACCGCGGGCGGCAACCCGTCGATCGCATCGACCTCCGGCACGCCGGCCTGGTCGATCAGGCGGCGCGCATAGGGGGCGACTGACTCAAGGTAGCGGCGCTGCGCCTCGGCATAAAGGGTGCCGAAGGCCAGCGACGACTTACCCGATCCCGAGATGCCGGTAAAAACCACGAAGGCATCGCGCGGAATATCGACATTGACATTCTTGAGGTTGTTTTGGCGCGCTCCACGCACCTGCACGGACGAGGGGCGCTCTGCGTGCCCGCCACCAAGAGGAGTTGACCCAAGAAGTCGATTTCGTTCTTTCATATTGATTTCCCGTACCGTCACCAAGCTCACAGATAGATGAACTGGCGAAATAGCCTGTCTAAACCTCTGACGATTTTCTTCAATTTGCTTTCGTCACCGCCATCGGCTGGTGCCAACAGACGGTGCTAGGCGGAAATGATCAGATCACGAAGATGGGACAGGAGCATTCGCTCTTCCGCCGATACTTTCGACCTCATTGCCAGAATTTTGCACACAATCGTACCATTAGTACAGACTTATCACGAGACTAGCCGCGCGCTCGTGGTGCCTTCCACTCATCGCCTAAAAATCGGCAATTCGTGGGAGGGACCAATTCATTTACTATCGACCATCAAGTAGAAGCAGTTTCTACTGCCTTAACAACTACGCACATCATCCGCATTCTCACCATGCCCTTGACGAGGATTGCTATTGCCTCTGAGGCTTGGGATGGAAAGGCCGTTGTCAGGAGGCCGGAGCTGCTCTACGTTAATGCAACGAAGAAGAGATGCCGCTTTGGCTGGAGTGCTCCTACTCTGCTTTGCTTAGGCCGCTCGCTGGAATGCCTGCCGCACATCATCTCCAAATATCAGCATTGCAGGTCGCGCGGCCTGGGCGAGTTCGCGCAATGTTTTCGTAAGATCGTCCCCGTTCTCAAGACGCTTTACCGTCCATCCCGACGCTTTCGCCATTACCGCCAGATCCGGCGTTAGAATGTCGACACCCAGAGGCGTGATCCCCTTGGATTGCATGTAGGACTTGATCTCGCCGTATCCACTGTTGTCGTGCAGCATCAGGATGACCGGCACTTCGGCCTCAACGGCGCTTGCCAATTCGGCCAGCGAAAACTGCAGACCGCCGTCGCCAACCAGCGCAATCACGGGACGCCCGGTGGAACCGAGCGCCGCTCCCGTGGCCGCGGGCAAACCATAGCCCAAAGTGCCGAAACCTGTAGCCGAATTGAAGTAGCTTGACGGGGTGGCGGCGGCAAAAGCTGTGTTTCCGGCGTAGACCAACTGGGTGGAATCGCCGACGAAAATCGCCGACGGCAGCGCATCACGCATCGCATCCAGCATTGCCAGATCGCCGCGCATGGTGGCAGACAGATCGTCGCGCCCCTCCATGGCTTTGCCGGCCCTTGCTGCGCCGTCGCGGGCGGCTTTTGCGGGCAGTACGGCAAGAAGCGCCTGCGCCGTTTCAAGGGCGTCGGCGACCAGACCGATTTCGGCCACCGCGCCACGCCTGATCTGCTGCGGGTCCAGGTCGGCCCGGATCAGCTGGCCGGGAATGGCTAACTGGCCGGTCTCCCAATTGTCGTAGTCCGTTATGCCGAACTCGGTGCCCAAGGCAAGGACCACGTCAGCGTCGGCGATCAGCGCCCGTGTTTTCGGCATCGAAGCCGAGAGGCTGACACTCAAAGGGTGTGCGTGGTCCAGCATGCCCCTGGCATTGACCGTCATGACCACGGGTGCATCGAGCCTCTCGGCGAGTTGCCTCACCTCTGCCGCCGCCTTCACGGCTCCGCCACCCACGAGGATGACGGGACGCGCGGCTCCAGACAGCAGATCCTTTGCCGCCTGAATAGCGGAATGCGCCGGAGCGGGGGGCGCCAGAACCGGCGCGCGTACCGGAGGCGGCAGATGGTCCGCAGAGGCGCGCAACACGTTGATGGGCAGCTCGATGTGCACGGGGCGCGGACGGGCGCCCTCAAAGACGGCAAAGGCCTGCGCCATTGCCGCGGGCAGATCCTCGGGGCGGTGAACAGTACGGCTGAAGGCGGTCAGGTTTTCCACCACGCCACGTTGGTCCGGCATCTCATGCAGCCAGCCGTCGCCGGAATCCATGCGTCCATGGGCGTTCACCGTCGAAATCACCAGCATCGGGACGCTGTCGGCATAGGCCTGGCCCATCGCCGTCAGAATGTTCATCATGCCAGGACCGGAGATGATGAAGCAAACGCCCGGCTTGCCGGTAACACGGGCGTAACCGTCGGCCATGAAGCCGGCGCCTTGTTCATGTCGCGGCGTGATATGACGGATTTGGCTGTTCTCAAGCCCGCGATAAAGCTCGACCGTGTGAATGCCGGGAATACCGAAGACATGATCGACCCCATACGCCTGCAGAAGTGTCGTCAGATACTGGCCTGTTGAAACTGTCATGATTGCTTTCTTTCTGTGGGCGGAGTGCAGGAGCGATTGCGCCGTACCGGATCTTGCGCGTTACTGTTTCTGGTTTGCAGCAAGTCCACGAACAATGAGCGTGACCAGGCGCCGTGCGATGCGCCTGTATGTATTGCGGTTTACGGTTTTCTTCTGATGAGCCTGACGAAACACTTCCGAGGCAATGGAATCCAGCAACTCCGCCACATCCCTGCCCTCTACCTCGTTCGTAGCGTAGCCGCTCGCAATCAGCCGGTGCCAAAACTTGAGATTTAATTCGATAAATCTCTGCTTTATTTCTATATAGTCTTTCTTGTCGACGCCGGCTTTATACTCTTCGGATATCACCACACCCCAGATGGAATGATCGAGGGCGTTGAATGTGTGCGTCCCCATTTCAACAATCCACTCGACCAAAGCCTCCTCGAGCGTGGATTCCGGTTTAGGGGACCATGCATCGAGCTGCGGCTCCATCCGGTCGATCGAGTACAGCGCCAGATTGAACAGAAGAATGTGCTTCTTGCCGAAATAATTGTAGACGGTGGCTACACCGACATCAGCCACCTCTGCTATTTGTTCCAGCTTCGCATTTTCATATCCGATGTCCCCGATCACCTGCCTGGCGGCTTCAAGTATGGACTCGTGACGCGCGAGTTTCTTGCGGGCTCTAAGCCCCATCTGGCTACGATCTGTATTCATAAGTTAAACTTCTTGTTATCTTGCATTTATACTCTCCCATGCACCGTGCTATTACGCTCAATCATCGCTCCGCGCACCGCTGCACTTGAACAACATCTACTTCTGCTGCGCGAGATTTCCGCATTGGCATGAAGAGAAGGATCGACACGTCTGTCAAGCACGCCGCAGCCATGGGAGAAACCGGAAGCCTTTTGGCCTTCGGCAGGATTTCGGTCACAGTGCCTGCCCAAGGGCGGTCACTGCCACATCTGCGGGCTCGGATCGGGGGGCCTTGGCGATCGCGCTCAGGAATTTCTGAAGGCGCGGCTCCTGCGGATTGCGCAGGATGTCGTCAGGCTTGCCGACTTCGACAATGCGGCCATCGGCCATGAAAACGACGCGATGCGACACGTCACGGGCGAAGTTGAGCTCGTGGGTGGCGACGACCATTGTGATGCCGCTTTCGGCGACCTCTTTCATCACCTTCAGCACCTCGCCAACGAGTTCCGGATCGAGCGCCGAGGTCGGTTCGTCGAAGAGGAGGACGTCCGGCTTCATGGCGAGGGCACGGGCGATCGCCACCCGTTGCTGCTGGCCGCCGGAGAGTTCGGCAGGATAGGCGCCGGCCTTATGCGCAAGCCCCACCCTGTCGAGAAGCTCCAACGCCTGGGACGCCGCAAGCTTTGGCGACTGGCCAAGCACCTCGACCGGACCGAGCGAAACGTTTTGCTGAGCCGTGAGGTGGCTGAAG
>Ga0075032_1000856_pt1 | contig 11677 bp, 10 predicted proteins | sample SynthPrep_1_END__FD_71386 | JGI IMG/M metagenome (GOLD analysis project Ga0075032, IMG submission 71386) | Synthetic microbial communities from Ohio, USA - SynthPrep_1_END_DS7_MetaG | ecosystem: Engineered > Bioreactor > Aerobic > Activated sludge | place: USA: Ohio, Columbus | collected 2014-04-10
CAGCAGAATCACGCGCATCGATGTGCTCCTCAAGAGTTATGTAGTAATCGGTCGGACTCGCCTCGTGGGGCCAATCTCTTAAGTGTATGCGGCAGCTGTAGCGGCCAAAAGGCTGCTCAAGATACACAGCGCACCCCAGGCGCACAAGCCGCCGAAAGTCGGATAAAAAACCTCCTTCCGGCGACTCGTGTGGTGCTTTTGGCAGCAGCGCAACCTGCCTCCGGCACCGCGTTCGGCCACCTCAACCGGTGTTGCGCAAACCCGCCGCGATACCTGCCACGCTGACCAGCAACGCCTGCTCCAGAGGGCTCTCCGGCGCCTGTTCACGCAGCCGGCAGCGCGCCAGAAGCTCGGCTTGCAGCACGTGCAGCGGATCGAGATAGGTATTGCGCACACTGATGGATTCGAGGGTTTCGACGCTGTGCGCGAGCAACTGCGACTGCCCGGTCAATTCCAGCACCGCAGCGCACGCCTGCGACAATAGGTCGCGTAACTGCGCACCCAATGGGCGCAACGCTGGCTCGACCAGACGTTCATCGTAGAGCGCAGCGATGCTGGCGTCGGCCTTGGCCAGCACCATCTCCAGCATGTCGATGCGAGTGCGGAAGAACGGCCAGCGCTCACGCATCTGCTTGAGCAGTTCGCCGTCGCCACCCGCCAGGGCCTGCCCCAGCGCCTGCTCCCAACCCAGCCAGGCCGGGAGCATCAGCCGTGTCTGCGTCCAGGCGAAGATCCAGGGAATCGCCCGCAGGCTTTCCACCCCGCCCTCGCGCCGCTTGGCCGGGCGGCTGCCCAGTGGCAGTCGGCCCAGTTCCTGTTCGGGGGTGGCCTGGCGGAAGTACTCGACGAACTGCGGATGCTCGCGCACCACGGCCCGGTAGGCCGCCACACCGACACTGGCGAGGCGATCCATCATCGCTCTCCAGCCGGGCTCGGGTGCAGGGGGCGGCAGCAGCGTGGCCTCCAGCACGGCCGCGAGATAGAGGTTGAGGTTCTGCTCGGCGATATCCGGCAGGCCGAATTTGAAACGAATCATTTCACCCTGCTCGGTGGTACGGAAACGCCCCGCCACCGACCCCGGTGGTTGCGACAGGATGGCCGCATGCGCTGGGCCACCGCCACGACCGACGGTGCCACCGCGACCATGGAACAGGAGCAACTCCACCTGGTGTTCGCGACACAGGCGCACCAGCTCTTCCTGAGCGCGGTACTGCGCCCAGGCAGCAGCCGTGGTGCCGGCATCCTTGGCCGAGTCGGAGTAGCCGATCATCACTTCCTGCGGCCCGTGCAGACGGGCACGGTAGCCGGGCAGGCCAAGCAGACGGTCGATGACCGGACCGGCGTTGTCCAGGTCGGCCAGGGTTTCGAACAGTGGCACCACACGCATCGGCCGGCGCAACCCGGCCTCCTTGAGCAGCAGTTGCACCGCCAGCACGTCGGAGGCGGCTCCCGCCATGGAGATCACATAGGAACCCAGGGACGCGGCAGGCGCGGCCGCCACTTCACGGCAGGTCGCAAGCACTTCGGCGGTATCGGCGGAGGGCCGGTAGTCGCTCGGCAGCAACGGCCTGCGGTTGTCCATCTCGCGGTGCAGAAAGCTCAGGCGCGCCTCTTCGTCCCAGTCGGCATAGCGCCCCAGCCCGAGATAATCGGTGATCTCCGAGAGCGCCGCGGCGTGTCGCGTCGAGTCCTGACGCACATCGAGGCGTACCAGGAACAGGCCGAACGTCGCCGCACGGCGCAGGCAGTCGAGCAACGGGCCGTCGGCAATCACACCCATGCCGCAATCGTGCAGCGACTGGTAGCACAGTTGCAGCGGTGCCAGCAGGTCGTGGTTGTCCTGCAACACCGCCGCACTGGGCGCGATGCTCGAGGTCAGCGCCTGCTGGGCCCAACTGCGGGTTTCACGCAGGCGCTCGCGCAGTTGCTTGAGCAGCGCCCGATAGGGTTCTGCACTGTCGCCGGCCTGGGCGATCAGCGCCTCGCTGGCCTGCTGCATGGAAAGCTCGGCGGCCAACTGGTCGACATCACGCAAATACAGGTCGGCAGCCATCCAGCGCGCCAGCAGCAGCACCTCACGGGTGACCTTCGCCGTGACATTGGGGTTGCCATCACGATCGCCGCCCATCCATGAGGCGAAGCGGATCGGCGCAGCCTCCAACGGCAGGCGCAGTCCCGTGGCGGCTTGCAGGCTCAGGTCGGTCTTGCGCAAAAAACGCGGCACGGCCTGCCACAGCGAATGCTCGATGACCGCGAAGCCCCATTTCGCCTCATCCACCGGGCTGGGCCGACTGCGCCGGATTTCCTCGGTGTGCCAGGCTTCGGCGATCAGCCGCTGCAAGCGCTCGATGATGCGCTCGCGCTCTGCCGGCAGCAGGTCGCCGTGATCCAGCGCCGTCAGCTGTGCGGCAATCGCGTCGTATTTCTGGATCAGAGTTCGGCGCGCCACTTCGGTGGGGTGTGCGGTCAACACCAGCTCGATGTCCAGGCGCCCAAGCTGACGCGCCAGGTCATCGCCCCTCTGGCCGGCGGCGAGCAGGCGCTCGAGCAACTCATCGAGTACCCGCAGCTCGAAAGGCTCGGGCTCGTTCGCGCGCCGACGGCGAACCCGATGCTGCTGCTCGGCGATATTGGCCAGGTTGAGAAACTGGTTGAAGGCCCGCGCCACGGGCAGCAGCTCGTAGTCTTCAAGGTCGCCGAGGGTGCTGGTCAACTGCTCGGCACCTGCTGCGGAGCCTCGCCGCCCCGCCTTGGCACTCTTGCGAATGCGCTCGATCTTGTCGAGAAAACCATCACCGCGCTGGGTTCTGATGGTCTGCCCGAGCAGTTCGCCGAGCAGGTGCACTTCCTCACGCAGGCGCGCATCGATTTCCGCCATGTCGCACTCCTTCCGCTGACCAGGGTCAACAGAGTGCACAGCCCTCCGGTTTCTTACAAGGCTGCGGCGACTCCCTCCTCTGCCGACATGGATGGTGCAGCGACTCACGCTGCCCAGATGTTCGATATTTCATTCAAGAAAAGGTAACAAGTCGCCCAAGCATCGCTGGGACACAACGGGTTCAGGGTGCGTGAGGCCATCTTCCAAAGCATGAAACCCCCAACAGAATCGGCCAATCACGAGCAAAAAAGGCGCTCGACGAACACGAAGATGACCAACCGGTCATCCCATGAAACATGAGCTGACTGTCTTTTTTTCTGAACTATCCAAAAAAAATACCTGTCCATCCGATAGGCCATCGAGCAATGCCGACGCCATGGACACCCTGCGTGGACGGCTGCCGCGATGGACCCGATGTCACGGATATCGTCATTCATAGGAGTGTTTCAAATGGAGTTAGCCGCCATGAAGACCCATACCGAAAAAACCCAACGCACTCGTCTGCATGGAGTCAAGCTGGCTGCACTGGTACTGGGCAGCAGCCTGGTGCTGGCGGGCTGTGCCGGTAATCCGCCGACCGAGCAATACGCCGTGACGCAATCTGCCGTGAACTCGGCGATCAGCGCAGGCGGCACCGAATTCGCTGCCGTGGAGATGAAATCGGCGCAGGACAAGCTCAAGGAGGCCGAGCTGGCCATGCACGAGGAGGACTACGAGAAAGCCCGTCGCCTGGCTGAGCAGGCCGAGTGGGACGCCCGAGTCGCCGAGCGCAAGGCGCAGGCCGCCAAGGCCGAACAAGCGCTGCAGGACGCCCGCCAGGGCGTTCAGGAACTGCGTGAGGAAGGCATGCGCAACGCTCAGTGAGCGGCATGTCACCCACCCATTCGCTGACAGATCAAAGGATGAACGCCATGCGTAAACACGTAATGATTCCCGCCATTCTGGCTCTGAGCGTCGGCCTGGCCGCCTGCTCGCACCAGCCCAACGCCAACCTGGAGTCGGCGCGCAGCAACTTCTCTTCGCTGCAGAGCGACCCGCAAGCGAGCAAGGTCGCCGCGCTGGAGACCAAGGAAGCCCAGGAATGGCTGAACAAGGCCGACAAGGCCTACATGGAAAAGGAAGACGAGAAAAAGGTCGACCAGCTGGCCTATCTGACCAACCAGCGCGTCGAGGTGGCCAAGCAGACCATCGCCCTGCGTAACGCCGAAGCCGAACTGAAGAACGCCTCGGCACAACGCGCTCAGGCGCTGCTGGACGCTCGCGATGCGCAGATCCGCAAGTTGCAGGACAGCCTCAATGCCAAGCAGACCGAGCGTGGCACCCTGGTGACCTTCGGTGACGTGCTGTTCGACTTCAACAAGGCCGAACTCAAGAGCAGCGCGCTGCCCAACGTCACGCAGCTGGCGCGCTTCCTCCAGGAAAACCCGGAGCGCCAGGTGATCGTGGAGGGCTACACCGATAGCGTCGGCTCGGCGTCCTACAATCAGGGCCTGTCCGAGCGTCGCGCCGAGTCCGTGCGTCGCGCGCTGATTCGCGCTGGCGTCGAGCCGACGCGTATCGTCGCCCAGGGTTACGGCAAGGAGTATCCGGTTGCGGACAACTCCAGCGACTCCGGTCGTGCGCAGAACCGTCGCGTGGAGGTAACCATCTCCAACGACAACCAGCCGGTCGCACCTCGTTCGGCCAGCGGCGCCTGATCGCCACGCTGAAATGAAGAAACCCGCCATCAGGCGGGTTTCTTTTTGGCTATGCGCCTGCAGAGTATCGCGTAGGCCGCGCCGGCGCGCTTGGCTTACTGCTCCAGCGCCGGGGTTTCCTGGCCCATGCAGCGTACGGCCTGCTTCTTCTTGTCCACCAGCACCCCGGTCAGGCCCTTCTGTTGCAGGTCGAACAGCACCAGCACGCCGTCGATGCACTGCGCCACCTGGTCGGCCGGTTTCAGCGAAACCTTGTAGTCCTCACCGGGGATGGTCTTGAGCATGGTGAAGTCGGACAGCAGCAGCGCATCTTCCGGCTTGGCGAAGTGCACATAACCGTAATACCAGAGCACGCCAACGGTACCGACGATGCTGGCGACACCAGTGAGGATCAGAGGGATGGGATTGCGTTCGGTCATGGCGGACTCTCTGTTGCGGATTCGGTAGCCGGAACCTGGTGGTCGACAAACGCCTGCGGCGCGCTGAAAAACGCCAGCAACGATTGACGCCATACGGGTTCGGCGAAAGTTTGCACGTGCTGCCCACGGGTCGCCTGAAAGGCATGTGGCGGGCGCGAAGCTTGATACAAACGGCGGCCATTGGAAAGCGGCACGATGGTGTCGTCAACACTGTGATAGATCAGCAGGGGCAACCCCTCGAGCCGCTCGATGCTGCCGATCGCGCTGTCGGCATCCGGCACCAGCCACGACAACGGTATCTGCAAGGGCCAGGTCAGCCAGGATCTGCTCAGGGCATGGCGAGCGACGCCGCGATAACTGGCCGGTACGCCATCCAGCGCCATGGCTCGCACAGCCGACAGGCGCTCGGGATGCTGCGCCAGGTAATGCACGGCCAGGGCGCCGCCCAGGCTCTGCCCCAGCACGAAAAGCGGCGCACCCTGCACCTGCGGCGCCTGTTCGAGCCAGGCGAACGCCGCATCGATATCCTGATACACCTCGGGTAAGCGCGGCTTGCCTGCCGACAGGCCATAACCCCGGTAATCCAGCATCAGCACCTGGTAGCCCTGCTCCGGCAGCCAGTACACGCCGCCCAGGTGCCACGCCAGGTTGCCGCCATTGCCATGCAGATGCAGTACCGTACCCTTGACCCTCACCCCGGACTTGGCTGGCAGCCACCAGGCGTGCAGACGCGTGCCATCGGCGGCATGCAGTTCGACATCGCGGTATTGCAGAGCGGCGCGCTCGGGGGTGATCGGCAGCCCAGGCTCCGGATAGAACAGCAGACTGCTGCAACCGGCCAGCCAGCAGCCGGCCAGCATCAGGATCAGTGCCCGAAGGCTACTTGCCACCGGCGCGAACCTCTTCACGCGCCTGAACGGTCGCGGCATACACGCGCTCGGCCAGGCGCGAGAACGGCAGGCTCTGAATCCACACCGTCCCGGTACCCTTGAGGGTGGTCAGAAGGATACCTTCACCACCGAACAGCATGCTCTTCAGGCCGCCAGCCAGAGCGATGTCGTAATCGATACCACTGCTGAAGGCCACCAGACAGCCGGTATCGAGCCGCAGGGTCTCGCTGTTCAGCTCCTTGCGGATCACCGTGCCGCCGGCATGCACGAAGGCCAGGCCATCACCTTCGAGCCTCTGCAGGATGAAACCTTCACCGCCGAAGAAGCCGGCGCCCAGCCGTTTGGCAAAGCTGATGCCGATGCTTGTGCCGTGCGCGGCGCAGAGAAAGGCGTCTTTCTGGCAGATCAGCCGGCCGCCGATGCGGGCCAGGTCGATGGGCACCACGGTGCCGGGATAGGGCGCGGCGAAGGCGACCCGGGCCTGGCTCTTGCCGGCATTGCTGAAGTGCGTCATGAACAGCGATTCACCGGTGAGCATGCGCTTGCCGGCACTCCACAGCTTGCCCAGCAGACCGCTGGACGAGCCATCACCCATGCGCGTTTCGAAGCGCACGCCGTCGGTCATGTAGTTCATCGCCCCGGCCTCGGCGATCACCGTTTCGCCGGGATCGAGGATGATCTCCACCGACTGCGCCGAAGCGCCGAGGATTTCGTATTCGAGTTGATGGCTGGGCACTTGCGAGTCTCCTGGGTCTGTGAGGGCAACGCTCATACGACTTGGGCGCCGAAGGGGGCATAAGGTTTCCCGCCCCTGCAAACAGACCACGCGATCAGCCGATCATTTGCGACCGAGTATTCGCACAATGCGCAGGAACAGGTTGATGATGTCCATGTACAACGCAGCCGCGCTGTCGACCGCGTTGTCCAGCGTCTTCGGAATCTGGTTGGCCCGACCCCAGTCGTAACCGATGTAGCCGCAGAAGATCAGCACCACGATCCAGTCGAGGATGCCATGGTGGATGCCGAACACGAAGATTTCCACCAGTTCGACGATGATCACCAGCAGCAGCGCCACGGTGAGCGCCGACGCGATCCGCTCGAAGAACGCCGGAAACAGCGAGCCGAGCAGCATCATCCCCGCCGTCACCAGCGCCGTGATACGGATCGCCTCCAGTACCAGGTCCGGGTCGTAGCGGCTGACCACCACATTGACGACCAGCCCGAAAGGCACGACGACCAGGTTGTAGCCGAGAAAGCTCAACCCCGGGTTGGCGGAACTGCTGAACAGATGGATACCAAGCAGGCAGGAGGCGAAATAGCCCCCATAGAACACCCAGGGATTGAGCGCGAGAATCCACTCGGCGCTGATCGTCTCGACCATCCACCAGTTGACCGCGAAGCCCCACAGCAGGGTCAGACCGATGACCAGGTTATAGGCCGCCGGGCTGATGATCCGGTCGGTGAGCTGTGCCTGGCGCTGGAAAACCGAATGTTCCATGTCGTACTCCCTGTACGCTCGCAACGGGGCGCACGGCGCACCCTGCGGAGTGTGAGCCTCAGAGGATGTTGGCGTAGTCCGCCTCGATGCGATCCAGGCTCAGATGATTGAGGAAGTTGGAAAAGCACATCCAGGCCGACAACGCGTTCATGTCCTGGAATTGCGGCGGCAGGTACTTGGGCGGCAGCACCAGCCCTTCGTCCACCAGTTTGCGCAGGGTGCGCATGTCTTCCAGGGTGGTCTTGCCGCAGAACAGCAGCGGAATCTGCTCCAGCTTGCCCTTGCGTACCGCCAGCTGGATGTAGTTGTAGATCAGGATGAAGCCCTTGAGATACGACAGGTCCTTGGTGAACGGCAGTCCGTTCGGCAAGGAGCCACGGAACACCCGACTGGCATTGCTGTAGCCGCCCTCCAGGCCATAGCCCTGCTCGCGGAAGAACTCGAACACCTCGAGAAAATCCGCTCCCTCCTCCGCCATGTGGATGGCACGAGTACGGTTGGTCAACTTGCGCAGGCGCGTCGGGTAGGAGGCGAAGGCGATCACTTCCATCAGGATCGCCAGGCCTTCCTGGGTCACCGTCGAGGAAGGTGGGCCCTTGGCCAGGAAGGTGCAGATCGGCTGGTTCAGGCCGTTGAGCGTGGTACCGACATGCACCAGGCCTTCATGCACCTCCAGCGCCTTGACGTCACGTTCGTTGAAACGCGCGTCGCTGCGAATCTTGATGTAATCGGCACCGGCTGCCGCGTCGGCGAGAATGCCGTCGGACTCGAACACGCGGATGGTGTCGTCACCGAACACTCCCGCCAGGCGCTGCTGCAGGATGCTGACCGCATCGGCGGCGCCGAGCACCTTGGGCTCGTCTTCCAGATCACCGCGTGCTGCGATGTTGTTGAGGTAGTCCGAGAGCATCAGGCCAAGATCGGCCAGGGTCGGATCCCCTGCATGGAAGGCATCGGAAGCGGCGCCGTAGAGTTCCTGGCTGATCAGGCCGAAGTCTTCGGTACCACGCGCTTCGAGCATGCGGATCACCATGCGGTATTCCTTGCACATGCGCCGCATGATCTGCCCGACCGGGTTGAACTGGCCGAGCTGGCGGGTGATGTCGCGTTCGATGTTCTGGAATTCCAGTTTCTTCGCGGCAGCATCGAAGGCCAGCGGCCGACTCAGGTAGTAGTCGCGATCCACCGCAGGCGGCTGCTTGCCCCCGGCCTTGAGAAAGCCATCGCGAATGCTGTCGTCCCACTTCACCGCGTCGAGCACGCGGATCGGTGTCTGCGCCTCGACGATGCGGTCGCTGAGAGCACGAATGCAGAGTTGGTAATCGTCCAGTTTTTGCTGGCTGTTCATCGTTTTTCCTAATCGCCCACCCGCTGGTAACGCGCCACCTCGACGAACAGGTCGGCGTTGGCCGGGTCATCGAGGTAGGCAAGCACCTTGTCCAGCGGACTGGTGATCAGTGCACCGTCGGCTTCGGGCATGGAGACGGTCTGCCCTTCCAGCAGCCCCTTGTCCATGTCCTGGAGAATGCGGTCGGTATCGAGGTTGTACACCACCAGTTCGTTGTCACGGGTCAACTCGAAACCGGCAATGGCAAAATTGGCGCCGAGGCTCTTCGGCAACCCGGCCGACAGGTACCAGCGCCGCCCATGGTGAGCGACGGTGAAGCCGAACTCTTCGAGGCTCTCGAGATTGTCCGCGCTGCCTTCGTAGATGCGCGCTTCGTAGAGGTTGGAGCCGGCGCGGGTGATTTCCAGAAAGAGCTGATCGCCCCACTCGTCCTGCCGCATCCATTCGCCCAGCAGCGGGATGGGAGCCGCCTCATTGGCCGGAATCGGATCCTTGAACGTGACCAGGCAGCCACTCAACAGCAGGAAGGACAAGGCGAGCAGTACGCGCCAGGCTTTCATCTCTCTCTCCTTGTGAAAACCATCAGCCGGTTCGGCGTCAAAGCCCGAGAACCAGGTTCATGTAGCGTTTAAGGATGGCCAGCATTCCCTGGCTGTCCAGATTCTCGACACCATCGAGCAGACCCTGATACTCCATCCGCACGATGGTAGCCGTCAACAGCACGGCATCCTGCTCCGGCTGGCGCGAACCGAGCACTTCGAAGAAGTGCGTCACACCCTGCTGAAGAATCTGCCGGTGCGCACGAACCAGGTCACTCAGGCGTGGATTGAGCAGCGCCTCCTGCTGGAATGCCTGCTCGGCGATCAGGTGCTCGCGCCGCTCGCGCAACTGACGCTGCACATACTGCACGGCCAGCTCGGCGATCTCGTCGGCCAGCTGTCGACGTGCGGCCTCGCTGCCGTCGAGGCGACCGACCATTTCCTCCAGCGCACCCTGGGTGCCGGCCCAGAAGGCCGCCATCTGCGCAGCACTGCGCTCGACGAACAGGGCGAAGGTGTCGGTAATCAGGTCATCGATATCCTTGAAGTAGTAGGTAGTGGCCGACAACGGAACCTGTGCCTCGGCAGCCACCGCACGGTGACGCACGGCGCGCACACCATCACGCACGATGATGCGCATGGCGGCATCGAGGATCGCCTGGCGGCGTTGTTCGCTGCCCTGGCGACTGGCCTTGCGGCCCTGGTACTGGACGCTCTCGGCGACAGCGGTAGCAGCCTTGGTAGCGCTGGGGGACGCAGACACGGGACTCACGGCGGGTCGATCCTCTACGTTCTGGTTATGACAAGGAAGAGTAATGGGTCGAGAGGCCGTTGAGAAACCATGAACGCGCCCCGCGTAATGGAACGATAGATAGCAAAAAGCCGCCCGAAGGCGGCTTTGCGTGAGGCGTCAGGCCTGCGGGCGCATGTGCGGGAACAGGATGACGTCGCGGATCGACGGCGAATTGGTCAGCAGCATCACCAGACGGTCGATGCCGATGCCTTCACCGGCGGTGGGCGGCATGCCGTACTCCAGGGCACGGACGAAGTCGGCATCATAGTGCATGGCTTCGTCGTCACCGGCGTCCTTCTCGGCCACCTGAGCGAGGAAGCGCTCGGCCTGATCTTCGGCATCGTTGAGCTCGGAATAGGCGTTGGCGATCTCGCGGCCACCGATGAACAGCTCGAAGCGGTCGGTGACGCTGGGGTTCTGGTCGTTGCGACGGGCCAGCGGCGACACCTCGAAGGGGTACTCGGTAATGAAGTGCGGCTGCTCCAGCTTGCTCTCCACCAGCTCCTCGAAAATCATCACCTGCAGCTTGCCCAGACCTTCGTGGCCGAGCACCTTGGCGCCGGCCTTCCTGGCGATGGCACGGGCCTTCTCGACGTCGTTCAGGTCAGCCTCGGTGATGTCCGGGTTGTACTTGAGGATGGAGTCGTAGACCGACAGACGCACGAAGGGCTCGCCGAAGTGGAATACCTTGTCGCCATACGGCACGTCGGTGGTGCCCAGCACGGCCAGGGCCAGTTCGCGGAACAGCTCCTCGGTCAGATCCATGTTGTCGCGGTAGTCGGCGTAGGCCTGGTAGAACTCGAGCATGGTGAACTCGGGGTTGTGCCGGGTCGAAACGCCTTCGTTACGGAAGTTGCGGTTGATCTCGAACACTTTCTCGAAACCGCCGACGACAAGCCGCTTGAGGTAAAGCTCCGGGGCGATACGCAGGAACATGGCCATGTCCAGCGCGTTGTGATGAGTCTCGAACGGTTTGGCCGCCGCGCCACCGGGGATGGTCTGCAGCATCGGGGTTTCCACTTCGAGGAAACCGCGCTCGTTGAGGAAACGACGGATGTGCGCGATCACCTGAGAGCGCACGCGGAAGGTGTGGCGGGTTTCCTCGTTGACGATCAGGTCGACGTAGCGCTGGCGGTAGCGCTGCTCGGTATCGGTCAGGCCGTGGTGCTTGTCCGGCAGCGGGCGCAGCGACTTGGTCAGCAGGCGCACGTTGGTCATGTGCACGTACAGGTCGCCCTTGCCGGAGCGTGCCAGGGTGCCTTCGGCGGCGATGATGTCGCCCAGGTCCCAGGTCTTGATCGCTTCCAGGGTCTCGGCCGGCAGGCCCTTGCGGTCGACGTACACCTGCAGGCGACCGGAGGTGTCCTGCAGCACCATGAAGGCGCCACGGTTGAGCATGATGCGACCGGCGATCTTCACTTCGATGGCTGCGGCTTCCAGCTCTTCCTTGCTCTTGCCCTCGTACTGTTTCTGCAGCTCGGCACACAGGCTGTCACGGCGGAAATCGTTGGGGAAGGCAATGCCCTGCTCACGGACGGCAGCAAGCTTTTCCTTGCGCTGGGCAATCAGCTTGTTTTCTTCCTGTTGCAGTTCGTTGTGGTCGAGTTGTTGGTCG
>Ga0075032_1000866_pt1 | contig 11578 bp, 10 predicted proteins | sample SynthPrep_1_END__FD_71386 | JGI IMG/M metagenome (GOLD analysis project Ga0075032, IMG submission 71386) | Synthetic microbial communities from Ohio, USA - SynthPrep_1_END_DS7_MetaG | ecosystem: Engineered > Bioreactor > Aerobic > Activated sludge | place: USA: Ohio, Columbus | collected 2014-04-10
GGTCTGGACCGACCCGGATCGCACCGACCGGCTGGCGCGGGTTCACAACGACCGCTTCAACAATATTGCGCCGCGAAAGTTCGACGGCTCCCATCTGAAACTTCCCGGCGCCTCAGGCGCCTTTGTTCTTTATGGGCATCAGAAACGCGGCATCTGGCGCATCATCTCGTCGGGCTCTACCTACCTTGCGCATGCCGTCGGCGCCGGCAAGACGATGACCATGGCGGCGGCGATCATGGAGCAGCGGCGGCTCGGTCTGATCGCCAAAGCGATGCTGGTCGTGCCGGGCCATTGCCTGGCGCAAGCCGCGCGCGAGTTCCTCGCCCTCTATCCGAACGCCCGCATCCTCGTCGCCGACGAAACCAATTTCACCAAGGACAAACGGGCGCGCTTCCTCTCCCGTGCCGCTACCGCAACCTGGGACGCGATCATCATCACCCACTCGGCATTCCGGTTCATCGCGGTCCCGTCGACGTTCGAACAGCAGATGATACAGGATGAGCTCGAACTCTACGAGGACTTGCTCACCAAGGTCGACAGCGAGGATCGAGTCTCAAGGAAAAGGCTAGAGCGGCTCAAGGAAGGCCTCAAGGAACGGCTCGAGGCGCTGTTGACCCGCAAGGACGATCTGCTGACCATTTCCGAAATCGGCGTCGATCAGATCGTCGTCGACGAGGCGCAGGAATTCCGCAAGCTGTCCTTCGCGACCAACATGTCGACGCTAAAGGGCATCGACCCGAACGGTTCGCAGCGCGCCTGGGATCTCTTTGTCAAATCCCGTTTCATCGAGACCAAAAATCCGGGCCGCGCCCTGGTGCTGGCCTCTGGTACGCCGATCACCAACACGCTCGGCGAGATGTTTTCGGTGCAGCGCCTGCTCGGGTCCGACGCGTTGCGCGAGCGCGGGCTGCATGAGTTCGACGCCTGGGCCTCGACCTTCGGCGACACCACGACGGAACTGGAGATCCAGCCTTCCGGCAAATACAAGCCGGTCAGCCGTTTCGCGAGCTTCGTCAACGTGCCGGAGCTGATTGCGATGTTCCGGTCCTTCGCCGACGTGGTGATGCCGGAAGACCTCCGCGAATACGTCAAGGTGCCCAATCTCTCGACGGGCCGGCGGCAGATTCTCACCGCAAAGCCAACGCAGGCCTTCAAGAACTACCAGACCGTGCTCGACGCCCGCATCAAGGCGATCGAGATGCGCGAGGGACCGGCGCAGCCCGGCGACGATATCCTGCTTTCCGTCATCACCGACGGGCGCCATGCGGCCATCGATCTCCGCCTGGTCGACGTGGACAATGACAACGAGCCGGACAACAAGCTCAACCTGCTCGTCCAGAACGCCTACCGCATCTGGAAGGAGACCGCACAACGCACCTATCTCCGTCCGGACGGCAAGCCGTTCGATCTGCCGGGTGCGGCGCAAATGATCTTTTCCGATCTTGGCACCATCAATGTCGAGATGACCCGTGGGTTCTCGGCCTACCGCTGGATCAGGGACGAGCTGGTCCGGATGGGCGTTCCGGCTTCAGAAATCGCCTTCATGCAGGACTACAAGAAGACCGAGGCCAAGCAGCGGCTCTTCGGCGACGTTCGCTCCGGCAGGGTCCGCTTTCTGATCGGCTCCTCGGAAACGATGGGGACGGGCGTGAATGCGCAGCTTCGCCTCAAGGCGCTGCATCATCTCGATGTCCCATGGTTGCCGTCACAGATCGAACAGCGCGAGGGCCGGATCGTGCGCCAGGGCAATCAGCACGATGAAGTCGATATCTTCGCCTATGCTACGCAAGGCTCGCTCGACGCATCGATGTGGCAGAACAACGAACGAAAGGCCCGATTCATCGCAGCTGCACTCTCCGGCGATACCTCGATCAGGCGGCTCGAAGATCTCGGCGAAGGGGCGGCCAATCAGTTCGCGATGGCCAAGGCCATCGCCTCCGGCGACGAGCGGTTGATGCGGAAGGCAGGTCTCGAGGCGGACGTTGCCCGGCTCGAACGGCTGCGCGCCGGCCATGACGACGATCAATATGCGGTGCGCCGGCAGATCCGTGACGCCGAACGCGATATTGAGATCTCGGAGCGACGGATTGCGGAAGTCGGCATGGATATCGAGCGCCTTGTTCCGACCGCGGCCGACGCCTTTGCCATGACTGTCGTCGGTGAGCCTTTCGACGAGCGGAAGGCCGCCGGTCGCGCCTTGATGAAGGAAATCCTCACGCTTGTTCAGCTCCAGCAGGAGGGGGAAGTCGCGCTCGCTGCCCTCGGCGGCTTCGATCTCGTGTTCGAGGGCGAACGCTTCGGCAAGGGTGACGGTTATCGCTACACAACGCTCCTCCAGCGCACCGGTGGGACCCAAGAGATCGATCTGGCCGTGACCGTGACGCCGCTTGGCGCCATATCCCGCCTCGAGCACGCGCTTGATGATTTTGACGGCGAGCGGGAACGCTATCGCCATCGGCTGCAGGACGCACATAAGCGCCTCGCCTCCTATCAATCGCGCGAGGGCGCTGCGTTCGCCTTTGCGGAGGAACTGGCCGAGAAGCGCCGGCAACTGCGGGAGGTCGATGAGGCGCTCGCTGCCGAGACACGCAATGACAGCGAGCCGGGGGGCGCGCAGGCGGCATAACCACTGCCGTCGAACGAGAAGTACATGACGGGCGGGTGCAGCGCAGCATACGCATAGCTGCATTGCACAATAAATGTCTTCCATCTGGTCAAAAAACGCTCATACTGCATACAGCTGATGCATTGGCGGTCTCCTCCCAGTTCCGCCGCTTCAGCTGTTCCCCTCTGGAGGTTTATTGACCTTCACACTTCATGGGCCGCGGTTTCCGCTGGCCCATTTTTTTTGCCCAATGGCATCCAGCGGTGACGCGCTGGTTTCCTTTCGCGGAGCGAGAAAGAGGAAAAAAGGAAGGGAAGGAACCCGGTCGCAGATCGGTCCGCCGGTCGCCGCTTGCGCTCAACCGCCGTCTCCGCATCCCGGCCACTCGTCCTTCGCAGGGCTATCGGCCCCGCTCGTCCTTCGCGGCAGCGATGCTCGACCGCAGTTGCCCCCGGCCGCCCGCTCCGCGGTCCGGAAGGTGTCTTCAGGAAAGAATGAAGACAGGAAGGACCGGCAGAGGCCGGGTCCAAAATCCCCGGAAAAGGAGCATCCCATGTATCTCATGAAGGTCGATCCGCGTGCGCTGAAGGATAACCCCGACAACACGCGCCAGTCCAAATCGACGCCGCAGGCGGACGCCCTGCTGCTGGCGACGATCAGGGCCGTCGGCATCATCCAGCCGCCCGTTGTCTTTCCAGAGCGTGACGGCGGCAATGGATTTATCATCGAGGCGGGGCATCGCCGTCGACGCCAAGCGGTTGCTGCGGGCATCGAGGAGATCGAGGTCCTGGTGGTCGAGGCAGCCAACGACAATGGCGCCATGCGGTCCATGGTCGAGAACATCGCCCGCGAGCCGTTGAACCCCGTCGATCAATGGAGGGGGATCGAACGTCTCGTCGCGCTCGACTGGACCGAGGAAGCCATCGCGGTCGCCCTGACCCTGCCGGTGCGTCAAATCCGCAAGCTCCGGCTCCTCGCCAACGTCCTGCCGGCTATGCTGGATCATATGGCGAAGGGCGATATGCCGTCGGAACCGCAGTTGCGCACCATCGCAGCCGCCGCGCTCGATGAGCAGAAGGAAGTGTGGAAGGCGCACAAGCCGAAGAAGGGCGACACGGCATCGTGGTGGTCGGTCGCCAACGCGCTTTCGAAGAAGCGGATGTACGCCAAGGATGCGAGCTTCGGCGAAGATCTGCGGGAAGCCTATGGCATCGAGTGGGTCGAAGATCTCTTCGCCCCCGCCGACGAGGACAGCCGCTACACCACCAATGTCGAGGCCTTCCTCGGTGCGCAGCAGGAGTGGATGACCAACAATCTGCCGAAGAAGGGCGCGATCGTCGAGGTCAACAACTATGGCCAGCCGGACCTGCCCAAGAAGGCCGAACGTGTCTATGGCAAGCCCGGCAAGGGCGACAGCACCGCCATGTATCTCGATCGCGAGGGCAAGGTTCAGTCGGTCCACTACCGGATGCCGGAAGCCCGGAAGCCGAATGGTCAGGCCGGTGCGGACGGTTCGAATGTTGCCGATGATGAGGCAATCTCGGCCTCGAAGGCGCGACCCGACGTCACGCAGAAGGGCCAGGACATGATCGGCGATTTCCGCACCGATGCGCTTCACGAGGCGCTCGGCCGCGCGCCGATCGAGGACGACATGCTGATGACCCTGCTCGTGCTTGCCTTCTCCGGCCAAAATGTTCGTGTCGACTCCGGCGCCAACGACAATGTGTTCGGGACGAAGCGCATGCAACGCCACGCCGCCCGGCTCTTCTCTGAAGATGGTCGCCCATCGTTCGACATGGAAACGGTGCGCGTCGCTGCCCGGTCTATCCTGATCGAGGTCCTGTCGTGTAGGCGTAATATCTCGAACAGCGGCGTGGTCTCGCGCATCGCCGGCGAGGCGATCGGCGCCGACGGTTTCCTGCCGAACATGGGCACGGAAGACTTTCTCGTGTGCCTGTCACGACAGGCGCTCGAGGCGGCGGCAAAGGAGGCGAATGTGCTTCCCCGTGCCCGGGTACGCGAAACACGCGCGGCGCTCGTCGACCACTTCAAGGACGTCCAGTTCGTGCATCCGGCCGCCCTCTTCTCGCCCGATGCGAAGGACGTCGCCGACCTGATCAAGCATGCCGACCATCTCGACGATGATCGTGATGACGACCCTGCCGTGAGCTCGAATGCAGCTGGGGATGCTTCGGAGGCTGCGGTTTCTGATCCGGATGCCGAGCAGTTCGAAGAGCCGGCAGACGGATCCGAGAACGCAGACGCGGACGAAACCGCCTACGGCATCGCGGCGGAATAGTCGCGTTTCCTCATCCATCTCCACCGATCCGCCGCCGGCCATCGCCGGCGGCGCTTTCGTTTTCACCATCCGCAAAACCTGAAGGAGAAGCGCATGTCTGCGTCCTTGATCTATGATCTCGCCCCGATCGGCTCCATCGTCGCCTGGTCGGACGGCACGCCGCGCCCGCCGGAACGCCACAAGAAAAAGCTGGCAGCTTGGGAAACCCGCAACAGCAAGGGTCGGCTGATCCGCAAGCAGGGAAAGCGTGGCGCCGGCAATGTCAGCCTGTCGCCGGATTTTACCCTTCACGAGGGCGACTTTGGCGCGGGCGGAGTAATTGCCATCCGCATCCACCGGACGTTCTCGCTCGACACCGAGCTATTGTTCAAGGTCATCGAGCGGCCCGTGCTGGGAGCCGTCCGTGTCTTCGACCGCGCCGGTGCAAACGCAGAGCTCGTCCATCTGGCGACCAATCGGCAGGCAGCCGAGGAATGGCTGACCCGGCATGGCTATCCCAATGCCGTGCTCGAGGAGGTGACTGCTGACGAAGTTGCCGCCGATCATGTCGAAGGGAGGGCCGCGGCATGATCACGCCTGTCTCCCAATCCGCCCAACCCTCCTCCTCCGATAGTTCAGGGGTGGAGTTCGGCCGAAGCACCGACGGCATGCCTGTGGCGCGCGTCGGCGATCTCGTTTTCGCCATGGTGCCGGCGCGTGACGGCCAGAGTTTCCTCGCCAGCGCCTGGCGCATTACGCGGCCCCTCTCCGACCTCAAGCGCGATGACTTCTATTCGCACCCCGGCACGGTCGAGAATGAAGCCGCCTTTCGAGAGCGTATGGTTGAGCAGGCGGAACATTGCCATGAGCTTCGGGCGCTCGCTCGCCAGTCCGTCCGCATGAATTGCAGCACGCCGTGGGGCGCTTCCCAGGGGGCCACCATCTATGCGGACGGGATTGTCTCCCACACCACGGCCGGACATGGCGGCTTCAAGCTGTCCGCCGCCCGCAACGTCGCGGTCCACCACCCGATGCTGCGGGCGGATGGCGGCTGGTACGAAGAAGACGCCGCCTGGGCGATCGTGGCGCTGACCTTTCCGGATTTGTTTACGCGCTATGAGCGGAAGTGCGCTGACAAGACGGTTCGCGATACCTGGCCCGACGCTTGGGAAGCGATCCATGGTCGTTCGCTCCTGCCTGGTGAATCCCACGAGAAGGACCGCAAAGCATTCGCGCAGGTGCATGCCGGAGACTGGATCGTTATCTCAGCACTCCGTTCCGATCATCATCCCGGCATGACCGAGGTAATTGCGACCATTGGCGGTAAGCGTGACGGACGGGCGGAAGAACGCCGCTTTCTGATCCCGAGCGACGACTACGCCGTCGGCCGGTTTGGTTTCGTCATCGACGGAACGAAGTATGCTGCCTATGACGGTCCCTCCAGCTTCGCCGGCTGGCGTGGGAGGGCAGCGTGATGTCCGGCTGCGCAAAACAAACCGCACAGCTCACCCGCATAGAAGCGGCGCGGCGCCAGACGCAGCATCAGCTGGATCTGATCGACCGCCAGATCACGCGGCGGATGACCACGCTCATTCCGCTGCTCGGCCGGCATCACGCCGGCTACCGTTACGGCAAGGCGCCGTCATCTGGCGCTTTCCTTGAACGCTACCGGGCGAACCTGGCGGCGCTGACCGCCGAGCGTCAACCGGAGGTCGATACGCTCACGCGCAAGCTTGCCCGGCAGGACGCCGCTATCGCAGCCATGCGGGCGCACCGTCGGCTTCCAGTGCATCCGGTAAGATGTGCGAGTGCCGTTTCAAGAGAAGGTGGACGTCCATGAGCATGATTGGTGAACTCGAGCGGCGAGCCGGTATCGGCTCCTCGTCTCAAGAGCGGACAGCGTTCTGGATCCGGTTCCATCATCTCGAGGGGGCTGAATGCCTGAAGGCCGGTGTGGCAGAGCTCAACAGGCTTATTGCCGAAAAGGCGGCAACGCCCGTCGTGGCAAGCAAGATCGCCACAACGCGGCCCAAGCGGGAGAGACTTCCGCCCTTGACCGAAGAGGAGGAGCAGGCGCTTCAGGCCTATGCCGCCAAGCACGGTCGACGTTGGAAGAGCGTCCTCAACCATGTCTGGATGGGCGGTGCACCATATGACGACGGGGGTGCGTTGCGTCGCCTGCGCAATTCGCACGGTCCGTCCTGGCTTCACGCCTATCGTCTGCCGAAGCCGCGCCCTGACGAAAAGGCGGATTCGGAGAGCCATTCAGACGGACCGGAAACCTGATCCTCGGCCGGCGTTCGGGACTCCCGCGTCCAGTCCAACCCCTGCAATTTCTCAATGCCGCGACCGCCTCTCTGGCGGTTGCGTGTGAGCTGGATCCGCGCAGTGGTACTCCACGAGCGGCTGCCTGCTTCGGGCGGGGTCCGAGTGCTGCGGCTCGCTGAGGGCTTCCTGTTCTATGACTTCCACTGCCGGACCAGTCCTTGCCGCCCCCCTTCGGTTTGTTGCGGTCTGAACCGGCGGCCGTTCGTTTCAAGGCCGCTATCGCGCCGCGGGGCGGCCGGACCGCGCCGTCCTCGCCAAAGCAGGGCTGCGCACCGCGCCAGGTCAGTTTGACCTGCTTGCGCGCATCCCGGCTTCGCTCGTCCTGGCAGGCCCGGACCCTGAAACGCCCGTCTTCCGCCGGCTCCTTTTGACCGCACCGAAGGGCAGACCGGCAAGGGCCGGAACCGCTTCGGAGGATAGCTCGAAAGGAAGAGCCCATGGCCAAGTCCGCAACCCAGTCCCGCCAGCCCGCCCGTGTCGTGCAGCTTCGAAAGGGCGCCACACTCGAAATGGTCCGGCTCACCTGCCCGGATGCCGCGCAGGCGATGGCGATCGCCGAGAGTTTCGGCACGGCCGTGATCGACGGCAACGGGATCCGCGACCTGCATGAACGCCTGATCATAGAGACGGCCGACAGCCTCTCCGAAGGCCTTGGCGAACGGGCGATGCAGATCCACCTCCAGCGCATCGTCGGCGCGTATGTCGGCTCCGCCCATGGCGCGGGACAGTTCTACTCCCGCGCCGTCAGCGAGGCCCGTGACGCGACCGCCAAGGCGTCCAATGACGCACGCGACGAGGATCTCGACGGTCCGGTCGGTTACGACAGTGCGGCACAGCGCAAGCGCGAATTCGCGGCCGATATGGGCGTCCAGGCCCACTCGCTCCGCATGGCCGCCGAAGGCGCCGTCGCCGCCTACGAGCAGATCGTCGGCGAGGTCTGGAAGCCCTTCGATCGTCCGGTCGAAACCCCTGGCGTATCGCTCGACCGCAAGGCGGCGGCAGCACAAATGGCTGCCTTCGACTGACCGTAACGGGCGGGGCTTCGGCCCCGCCTCTTCTTCTTCTCCGATCGACAGCTGGCCCTCCTGAGCCAGCCTTTCGCATGTCGATGGAAAACGAAAGAGGGAAGGTGATCAGCTTGCCCGCCATCGCGGACCCGTCCGGCTTCGGTCCTGCCGGGGTCGGGGGATTGAGCCGCAAGGGCTCCGCCCTCCTCCACATACGTTTCGGCGCGTTCCGCGTGCGCCATCCCCTCACCCCGGCCTTCGGACCGCCGTGACAGGCCGCGATCGGCGCGGTCTTAAAAATGGAGGTATGGAAAAATGAGCAGAAAACCGGAAACACAACGTGTGGACATCTATAGCCGGATCACCGACCGGATCGTCGAGGACCTGGCCCGTGGCGTCAAACCGTGGATGAAGCCGTGGCACGACGGCAACCTTCAGGGTCGGATCACCCGCCCGCTCCGGCACAACGGACAGCCCTACTCCGGCATGAATGTGCTGCTGCTATGGTCGGAAGGCATGGCGCGCGGGTTCTCGTCGCCGATGTGGATGACGTTCAAGCAATCGCTCGAACTCGGCGCGGCTGTCCGCAAAGGCGAGACCGGGTCGACCGTCGTCTTCGCCAGCCGCTTTACCAAGACCGAAGCCGATGGCAGCGGCGGTGAGGTCGATCGCGAAATCCCCTTCTTGAAGGCGTACACGGTCTTCAATGTTGAACAAATCGATGGTCTGCCCGATCATTATCACCATCGCCCGGCACCTGTTGCCGATCCTGTCCAACGGATAGAAAAGGCCGACCGCTTCTTCCGCAACACGGGTGCAGTTATCCGCCACGGCGGCACACAGGCATATTATTCGCCGGTTACCGATCACATCCAGATGCCGCCATTCGAGAGCTTTCGGGACGCGGAGTCATACGTTGCCACGGTCTGCCATGAAAGTTGCCACTGGACTGCGCATCCGGATCGTGTCGGCCGTGACCTCAGCCATTATGCCAAGGACAAAACGGAGCGCGCCCGTGAGGAATTGATTGCCGAGCTCGGCAGCTGCTTCCTATGCGCCGACCTCGGCATCGTGCCGGAGCTCGAACCACGGCCCGATCACGCGGCCTACCTGGCCTCGTGGTTGACTGTGCTCTCTGAAGACAAGCGAGCGATCTTTCAGGCGGCCGCTCATGCGCAGCGGGCAGTCAACTTCCTGCACGATCTGCAGCCTGATGCAGCCGATGAGAAAGTCGCGGCCTAGAAATCAGAGTCGGTCGTTGTCGCCGCCAACGGCCGACACCTCTCTTGGTTCTCAGTCCGTCGGCGTTCCCTGTTCTGGTGTCAGGTCCAGCTTGCCCCAGATCGAGGTTTTGCGGTCGGTCGATTTGAGCTTTCGCGATTGCTTGATTTCGACGGTAAACGGCTTTGTCTGCTGACGCATATATCCACCAGGCGACGAATCGCGAGCACACGATACCGGGTTGATTATTGGAGGCAACTCCCAGGCCGGTCGGTCCGTCGCCACCAAATTCGCGGCCTGGACATTGGGATAAAGCAACGGTTCGGCCATAGCAATGTTCCGCTTGGGTGAGGCGGTGACACGTTGCCATCACTGCGTTCCTCTTGATCATCGGCATAGGCCACGTCCTCCGCGGGCTCGATGAGGCATGTCTGATCGGAGAGCGGCTTCGCCTCGATCGTCTTCCCGCAACGGCCATCCAAAACTTTCTTCCCCTGAGCGCTCAGGCGCTCATTCCTCGCGAAACAACAAAGTTTCTCCCGGCCGCCCTCCATTCCATTCCGTCCCTGCGGGTGCGGTCCGATCGTCCCCGATCCTTGCGACAGCCATCGAGGCCGCGAGGGGCGCGGCCCGAAACCAACGAAAGGAACACCACAATGGCAACCATCGGCACCTTCACCTCCACCGAAACCGGCTTCAACGGCTCGATCCGCACGCTCGCCCTCAACGTCAAGGCCCGCATCGCCCGCATCGAAAACCCCTCCGACAAGGGCCCGCACTACCGCATCTACGCCGGCAACGTCGATTATGCTGAGACGGTGATTATGCGGAGTGCTGGTCGCTGAAGGCTGGATTTGCCGATGATTTCGGCGGATTCTGCTCCGCATAATCCCGGAGGCTGGGATGGATAGTGCGTCTTAAAATAGGTACGCCTTTGGCCTATGCTGATACCCACGATCAGTTAGGCGAAAGCTGCAAAGTTGGCGGAAAAGAATGATGCTTGGGAGAACATTGCTCGCATTCGACGGCGGTTAGCCGATCTGAATGACGAGCGGATCGCGCTTGAGCGTGAGCTGGAAGCGTTTGAGCAGCAGCTGATTTCAGATAGCCAGGCCCAAGCAAACAAGCCGGTCTTCGCAGACGCTCCTGTGACAAACAGCTCACCGTCAGTGGAAAAGGTGCAGTTGTTCCGGCAGCTGTTTGCCGGACGTGCCGACGTCTTTCCGGTTCGCTGGAACAACAAGAAGGACGGGCGCTCTGGCTATTCACCAGCCTGTTCTAATGAGTGGGCGAAAGGAATCTGCGGCAAGCCGAAGGTGAAATGTGGGGACTGCCCGCATCAGGCGTTCATCCCATATTCCGACGATATAATCGAAAAGCACCTTCGTGGTGGCGATGCCCGGTCAAGCGACTTTGTTGCCGGCGTATATCCATTGCTGCAAGACGAAACATGCTGGTTCCTTGCTGCTGACTTCGACAAGGAAAGCTGGGCGGACGATACCAGAGCGTTGCTGGCAACCTGTCGTGCAAAAGGGATTGCCGCAGCCCTCGAACGGTCGAGGTCAGGAAACGGAGGCCATGTCTGGATATTCTTCTCCGAACCCGTTCCCGCGAAGATCGCCCGACAACTGGGGGCCACGCTGATAACAGAGACGATGGAGAACCGCCCCGAGATCGGCTTCACGTCTTACGACCGTTTCTTTCCCAACCAGGATACGATGCCACTTGGCGGCTTCGGCAATCTGATCGCGCTTCCTTTGCAAAGGAAAGCCCGCGAAAATGGAAACAGCGTTTTTGTCGATGGCGACCTGCAACCCTACGATGACCAGTGGGCATACCTGTCGTCTTTACCCAGGTTGTCGGCGGACGAAGTCTTCAGGATTGCCGACGAAGCCGAATTGGCGGGGCGGGTCTTGGGCGTCCGGATGCCAGTCGATGACGAACATGCCGATGAGCCGTGGAAGATGTTGCCGTCACGTCGTAGCGAGCCGCGGCGAATTGAGGCTGCGATCCCGCAAGGCATCAAGGTCGTGATCGCCGACCAGGTTTACATCGATAGGACCGAGCTTCCGTCCGCGCTGATTGCGCAGTTCGTGCGCCTGGCAGCATTCCAGAACCCGGAATTCTATCGTGCACAAG
>Ga0075032_1000877_pt1 | contig 11354 bp, 11 predicted proteins | sample SynthPrep_1_END__FD_71386 | JGI IMG/M metagenome (GOLD analysis project Ga0075032, IMG submission 71386) | Synthetic microbial communities from Ohio, USA - SynthPrep_1_END_DS7_MetaG | ecosystem: Engineered > Bioreactor > Aerobic > Activated sludge | place: USA: Ohio, Columbus | collected 2014-04-10
CCGCGCCCGCCACACCGCCTACATCCTCGACTTGAAGCGTTCGCTTGCGTCCTATGGCGACACGAGCCGTCTCGAAGAGCTGAAGCTGAAGATGATGGCGTCGGCCATGGTTCTGCCGGACTGGCTCTACAAGAACCAGAAGCGCCTGATGGTCGATGCGGTCGAGGTGGCGATCGTTGATGGCGCCAGCCGTCCGAGCGATCATGCCCACGGTGTTTGGGCGTTGTCGGAAATCGACGACCTGCTGGAGATCGATGGTGTCGCCGCGTGCATGGCCGAACTGCGCCGACGCTTCAGCGTCAAGGTGCAGCAGCTTCTCGAAGCTGAGGCGCGCAAGGCGATCGGTGTGATGACTGCGCCTGCCATTACCACGGTTGAGGCTGTCGTTGTGTCGGGGGCCGCTGGCGCGCGGATCGGCGTTGATGGGTCGAGCCTGAATGATGGGGGCGACCTTGGTTGCGTAGATGCCGATCAGAATGAACCGGTACCGGCACCGGCCTTCATCCGGGTTGGCTTTGCCCGGCGCCACGCCGCCCATTGATCCTTCTCACCCTGTTGGTTTGAACGCCGCGCCCTGACGCTTGCCGTCAGGTGCCGTGTTGCTATCGCCGTGGTCTTCAAGGCCGCGGCTCCCCCATCCCGCTCTTCTCATCGATGCTGGACGCCGAGGCTGTCCGGCCAGGGAGTTCCCATGTCTTCCGATATCCATCCGGATGTGTCACCGCGCATCCGCTGCGAGGCGATCTCGTCCTCGACGTCACCTGATGCCATCTGCCATCGTCCGCATGGCGCCGTCCTCCTCTATCCCGGAACTGGCCGGACTAAGACGTCGGCCGACGATCCGGCTTTCCTGATCGGACTGGCGCTCGGCCATGTCCGGCAGAACGACGGCCTCACCGGCATCGTGCCGGATACGCTTGTAGCCCGACTGCAGGTGCATGCCGATACCGGCAACCCGGCCTGCCGTTTGCTGCTTGATTGGCTGGATCGGCGCAACGCTGATCTTGTCACCCTGTCTTTGCGGGGTCCGGTCAAGCCGGTCTCAAGCCGGCAGCGCTCTGGTCGTCGCATGATCCCGGAGCGCCGACAGGCGGGGCCGGGCAGCTTGAAGAAGCGTGGATCGACGAAGGCAGGGTCACGTGATCCCAAAACGGCAATTATTGCCGCGAAGGTGGAGGGCCAGGGTGATGAATAAACTGTCGCGTCTGTTCATTCGTCGGCTGGAACGGATCGCGCGCCGGGAGGCGCAGCGCAATGCCCATGCCAACGGTCTTCTGGCGATGAAGGTCGTTGAGGTCGATGGCTATCTGTTGCGGCGATACGCACCGGCCTTCGATATCCGCCGAATGACCGGCAATGCGGATCGTGACCTGGCGTGGCTGGGTCGGAACTTTGCCGCGTATCTTCTCCCGCCACCAAAGCCCTCCGACATCGTGGTCACCGAAGACAGGCCCGTCGCATCGATCCTGACCGTTGGCTCTGGAGAGGCGCGACGGAATGCTGGAGACAGCGCGGCATCGATCGATCACGCACGGCGTGCCTATGCCGTCGGTCTTGTCGGCCGGGCGGGCAGGGGACCGTTGGTAAGCAACATTGTTGCCGCCCTGGTTCTTGCCCGTGCCATTGAGGTGGGTCGGGTGCCGCTTGCCTCGATCGTCAGTGCTGCTACCATGTCGGCGCCCGTCGTGTCTTTGCATGCGCCGATCGCCGGCTTCGAGCAGGCGATGCGGCGTTTGATCGAGACGTCGGGCTTTGTGCCGGGCGGTTCCTTGAGCGGGATCGATGGCGAGTATGTCCACGACCACGCGAGTTTTGCCGGATCCGAAGGAGGCGGTAGAACCTACATCCAGTTCATCGGACAGAGCATGCGGCGGGTCACGAGTGCGGCATTGCAGCGGCGTCTGGTGAATGCCCTGACACGGGATTGCCCTGTCGTCGCGATCGCGGAGAAGGCAGATGCCATTCCGTCCGAGATCAGCATTGCCGCCGACATCAATCTGGCTGCCGGCTGGCTCGACTACCCCTTCATCAGCCGGATGATTGAAGCGACCCATGGAGCATCCGGCCTAGCCGCCTTGGAGCAGTGGCCGAAGGTTTACGACGCGCATTACCTCACGATCGATGATGTCGTACTGGCCTTCAGGCCGGGGCGCAGCGCATCGCAGGTCATTGCCGTGCTGGCATCGCTCACCGAGCGCAATCGCATCGCCGCGCTAGATGGCGATGATGACGAACCCGGTAAGACGGATGCCACCAAAACGCCGAAGTCGAAGAAGGACACGGAGGAAAAGGCAGCATCCGGAAAAGACGGCGGCGGTGGGTGGAAGCGTGACAAGCCGTCGGGTGCGGAGGTCGTTCAGCCGGAGCCATGGGGGGAGGGCGAGGCCGATCGCCCCACGCTCATCGTCGAAACCCTGTCCGGATACGGCAAGGCCAAGACTTGGGCGCTTGATCTGAAGGCGGACCTTGCTGACTACATCGCAGGCTCGCTGGCGTGGTCGGACATGAGCAGCAAGCTGTTGCTCTATGGCCCGCCCGGGACCGGCAAGACGAGCTTTGCACGTGCGCTTTGCAATTCGCTGCAGATTCCGCTGGTCGTGACGTCTGTTTCGACCTGGCTGCAGGGCGGACATCTCAATGATGTCATCGCCAAGATGGACAAGACGTTTGCCGAGGCGCGGGCAATCGCCCCCTCCATCCTGTTCATCGATGAGATCGACGGCATCGGCAAGCGGCAGCCGGCCGAGCGGGAATATGCCGACTATTGGAACACGATCGTCAACAAGGCGCTCGAACTGCTGGATGGTGCTGTCAGAAGCGAGGGGCTGATCATCGTCGGCGCTACGAACAGGCCGGACCAGATCGATGATGCGATCAAACGCTCCGGGCGGCTGGAAACGCATATCGAGATCCCGATGCCCGATGTCGCAACGCTTGCGGCAATCTTCATGCATCATCTCGGTGACGATGCTGCGTTGCTGTTCAGTGAAACTCGCTCCGACAACGTCGAGGTCACTGAGATGAATGATGAGGCCGACGACATGGCCGGAAAAGGAGCCGCGCAATGACAACGGCATCGAACGACACTGACCACGCCATGGCTGAAGCCATCTATACTGCTCTGAAGAAATTGGCGACGCGGGCCATGGGACTGACAGGCGCAGATGTCGAGCGGATTGTTCGCCAGGCTCGGCTGAAGGCCCGGCGCGAGAAGCGGACGATCCGTTACGAGGATCTCGAAGAAGGCATCCGCATGGATCGGCCGCAGTTGCCATACGATCTCAGGTGGCGTTATGCCATCCATGAGTCGGGCCATGCAGTCGTCCATCATGCGCTGAGGCTTGGCCCGATCCATGGTCTCAACATCGACACGCCCGGAGGTGGTGGCTATAGCCAGCTTGGCTTCACGGCGTCCGGGAGCGATACGCTCGGCTTTCGGGAAGACATGCTGGTGATGCTCATGGCGGGCAGGGCCGCCGAGCAGATCGTCGTCGGCAAGGTGTCTTCCGGTTCGGCTGGCTCCGACGATAGCGATCTGGCGCGGGCCACGAAGATGGCGCTCGCCATGGAACGCAGCCTTGGATTCGGTGCGGTCCAGCCGCTGCTCTATCGTGACGACAAGGATCCGACCGCCGTGCTCGATGGAAATCCGGATCTGGCGGCGCGCATCCATGCGCGGTTGGAAATGGCGCTCGCAAGGGCGGTCGAAGTTCTGGGAGAGAACAGGGATAAGCTCGATGCGCTCACCAAGGCATTGTTCGATGCGCAGGCGTTGGATGGCGAGGCGGTAAAGCCGCTTCTCAGACACGGTGATCGTGAAGGAGGAAACTGATAGCCTTCGAGTGGATCAGGAGGATCGATCGTATGAATGTCGCCGTCGTCGCGCATTGCGACTGGAGCATGGACAAGAAGAAGCGCTGGATGGCCGTTGCCATCCGGGATGGGTTGCGATGGAAAGTCCATGCCCCGGAGTTGGTTGGCGACACGTTGACTTTGATCGATCGGCTTCAAGGCCGATCAGTCGAGAATGGTTCGCTATTGTTGGGCTTCGATTTCCCGATCGGTCTTCCGCAAGCTTATGCCCGCGCCACGGAGCTTGGCTCATTCCGCGACGCTCTTGCAATGTTCGGATCCGGGGTATGGTCGGATTGGTACAGCGTCGCGGACCATCGAAATCGCATTTCCGTCCACCGCCCTTTCTATCCGGCACGACCGGGCGGCACCCAGCGGTCTCACCTCTTCGAAGCTCTTGGCATTGTGGACCCGCTATCGCTGCTTCGTGTTTGCGAGCGCGCGACAGCAGAACGGCAGGCCGCCTGCATGCTGTTTTGGACCCTCGGTGGAAACCAGGTCGGCAAAGGCGCGATCAGCGGTTGGCAGGAAGTCATCGTCCCGAATCTCAGCGGCATCGGTCTTTGGCCATTCGACGGACGACTGGCAGATCTGCTTGCTACAAAACCCTGTGTCATCGCCGAGACCTATCCCGGCGACGTCTACCGACAGCTTGGGATGCTTCGCGGCGGATGGAGCAAGCGGCGGCAGATCGATCGACAGCGTAGGGGACGTGAGATGCTGTCATGGCTTGCAAGTCGGCAGGGCATAGATGCTGGCGCATTGTCCCCAATGGTCGATGACGGCTTCGGCAACGACAAGGCGGGGGAGGACCGTTTCGATGCGGTCGTGGGATTGCTTGGCATGCTCGACGTCGTCGATGGGAGACGTGACGAAGGCTCCCCGGATATCGAGGCTGTGCAACAATGGGAGGGATGGATCCTCGGGCACCGTAGATCCGGCGTGCCGTAATCTTATTTGACCTGAAGCAGATTGCGGACAACGCACCTCAAGTTGTGCGTGACCTGAGACAAATTGCGATCATTTGATTCCGGGTTCGGGATTTTTGATTCAGGACACGAAGAAAATGATTCAGCAACGCCGTTCGCGGCAGAGCGACCTATGTTGAAGCGACATGACGTACCCGCAATTCAAAACAAATTGCGGTTATTTGATTCCAAACTCTGAGCCACCGATTCTCTTTTCGATATTTCCGATTCCGCCAAACGGCGCTTGCGCCGGTCGGCCGGTCCTTTGACCATAAAGGAGGCCGAGGAGCAGGAGGACGGGCAATGAACTTGAAAGCGGCAAGGCAGCGGCAGAAGGCGCTTCGTGATGCGAACAGGAAAGCACGGCGGCCCGATCGGGACGACGTGGCGAGGGTGGCGCTGTTCTGGCTGATCCGGCGCGCGGTCGAAAAGGGTCAGGAGGTCGAGCTTGAGAAGTTCCAGGACGTCATCGTCTCGATGCTGAACGAACAGGGTTTCGATGAGCGCGAATGCGATGTCGTCTTCGATGACCTCGTCTCGAAGTATCGGTCGGGTGGCCTCCCGTTCCGCAGGAAGCTTCATCTTCTATATCCGGAGGGGGCCGATCAGGACACCTGAGCAGTCATTCACTCGTTCTGCCTATGTCGGCTGGCTATTGTTGTCAGCATCGTCTTGCGCCTAACGGCGTTTGGTTATTTCGTAGGTTCTCCCCCCATTACTTCATAAAACGCCGTTTGATTCTGAATCGGTTTTCCAGATGATGCTGACGGTCCCAACCCTTCGTTAATGCGCTTCGCCTAGCTCGACCGCCCCTCACTCCGAGGGGTAGCAACAATGAGCATGAAGTGAAATGACCAAGCTAACCGCAATCAAAGCATTCCAGCGCAAGATCGACGCGTATTGTGAAATGCGACTGCGTCCAATTTTCTCGACGCAAGATGCCGACGTCCTCAACGCCTATATGCGTCGCCTCATTGAGCGACGATGTGGCCCCCAAAGATCTGGAGGTCTCACCGATTGGGAAGTGGTTGCCCAGTTGACTGGAGTGGATGCCGCCATGCTTGCCGTGCATCATCGCGCAATCGATCCGGCCTTCGATGCCATCATCCGATGGAGCAAGGGCGATACCGTCGCAAAAGGTGTTGAGGCCAGTTCGCGGAAACCCGCGCAGATCAAGAAGAAGGTGGTAAAGGCCGACCGCTCGAATACCGGCCCCAAAGCTGCTGCAGCCGACGCTAACCTGTCTGGCCGTGATTGGGTGACCCGGAAACCCGCGCCAATCATCGAGTTTCCGGACCCATTGTTTCAGGAATGGGTCGACCCGCCCGGCTTCGCGGAAGCGCTTCAACTTCACATGCGTCGGCATGGCGAGACATATTGGGTCCTCCATCGATCTGTCGTCCGCGCCGACGAAACGATGGACCGGAAAACACTCCTGACCTGGGTTGAGGGGACACGCATCCCTCGCAGCACCGATAGTTTTGAGGTGCTCGGCCGGATCGAGCGCCGCTACCGACTTCCGGAGGGATACTTCAAGGCGAAACTTCCGCATCAGTCACGGTCGGCGTCGGGGTTCAATCTTTCGGGTATCGAGCCTGCTGAACGCCGACGGATCGCCTGGCATCTGCCAGATGATTTCAACGATTTGCCTTTCGCCAAGCGAGAGGAAATCCTGGAATGGGTGCGCCGCGTGATCGTCAGCGGCTCGACAGACTACCGAAAATTCCAGGCGGCCGCGGCCAAGCAACGTTACGCTATTCGTTTTCCTGGCGTATCCTATGGTGGCCGCGCACCGCGTGACGGTAAGATCGCCGTGCCCGCGAATTATGAGGATACATGGATCGAGGATCCCGACCTCGTCTCCGGCGTGATAGACGCTCCGCCCGCTCTCGCCATGGAAATGGCCGACCTCGTGCGCTTCAAGACCTCCGAATTACATTATATCTAACCGATGCTTTGGCGCATATGGCGTTCCTGAATGGTATGTCTCGCTAATCTCGTCAAAACTACATTACCTTTGGTGTGAGGCGACAAGCGGAAAATTAGAAACGCGCCTAAATTACTCTAACACGCTTACCTGGAACACGTTTCCAATTCCGCATTTCACCGAAAAGAACAAGTCCGATTTGACGCGATGCGCAAAGGATATCCTTTTGGCGCGCGAAGCCCATTTCCCCTCGACCATTGGCGATCTTTACGACCCCGAAAAAATGCCCGCCGATCTGCGCGCCGCTCACGACCGCAACGACGAAACTTTAGAGCGCATCTATATCGGTCGCCGTTTCCGCAATGACACCGAACGCCTCGAAAAGCTCTTCGAGCTTTATACGAAGATGACGACCTCGAAGGATTCGAAGACAAGCAATTTGAAGATGAAAGCATAACCCCATGACCAGCGAAAAACACGTCCCATCCGTTTCCGTCACTTATGCCCAAAATGGCAGTTCTACCAAGGCGAACGAGCTTGGCATGCGGCCTATGCAGGAGGCGGTATACGAGAAGCGGGGCGAGCAATATTTGCTGATCAAATCGCCTCCCGCTTCGGGCAAGAGCCGGGCGCTGATGTTTGTTGCGCTGGACAAGCTCAACAATCAGGGCTGCAAACAGGCGATTGTCGTGGTGCCGGAAAAGTCCATCGGCTGCAGCTTTGCCGATGAGCCGCTGTCGAAGCACGGCTTCTATTGGGATTGGCATGTCTCGCCAAAATGGAACCTTTGCAATGCGCCGGGCGGCGATGGCGGCAAAGTCAATTCCGTGAAGGCATTTCTGGAAAGCGACGACAAGGTTCTGGTCTGCACCCACGCGACTTTCCGCTTTGCTGTCGATAAATTCGGCATCGAGGTTTTCGATGACAGGCTGATCGCGGTGGATGAGTTTCACCACGTTTCCGCCAATCCGGATAACAAGCTTGGTTCGCATCTTGGTCAGCTCATCGGGCGCGGGAAGACGCATATCGTTGCCATGACCGGCTCATACTTCCGTGGGGACGCCGAACCGGTGCTGATGCCCGAGGACGAAACCAAGTTCGAGCCCGTTACCTACACCTACTATCAGCAGCTCAACGGCTATAAATATCTGAAGTCACTCGACATCGGCTACTTCTTCTACGCCGGAGCCTATTCGGACGACATTTTGAAAGTGCTCGACCCGGATGAAAAAACCATCATTCATATCCCGTCTGTCAATTCGCGCGAGAGCACCAAGGACAAGATCAGGGAAGTGGAGCACATCATTGAAGAGCTGGGTAGCTGGCAGGGCTCTGATCCAGCAACTGGCTTTCAACTGGTGAAACGTCCCGATGGTCGTATCCTGAAAATCGCCGATCTGGTCGATCCCGATCATCAGGCGACAATCCAGGCAAGCCTCCGTTCGCCCGAAATGAAGACGAACCGCGACTATGTGGACATCATCATCGCCCTTGGCATGGCCAAAGAAGGCTTTGACTGGATTTGGTGCGAGCATGCCCTCACCGTTGGCTATCGCTCCAGCCTGACGGAGGTTGTTCAGATCATTGGCCGCGCGACACGTGATGCCCCTGGCAAAACCCGCGCGCGTTTTACCAATCTCATCGCCGAACCGGATGCATCCGAGGAGGCCGTAACGGAAGCGATCAACGATACGCTGAAAGCGATTGCAGCGAGCTTGCTCATGGAACAGGTGCTCGCGCCCCGTTTCAATTTCACGCCCAAGCGCCCCGAAAACGAGCCAACGCCCGGCTTCGACTATGGCGAAGGCGGTTATGATCCGAACAAATGCAATGTCGGTTTCAACGAAGAGAGCGGTGAATTCCAGATCGAGATCAAGGGGCTTGCCGAGCCGAAAACAAAGAGGCGCAGCGCATTTGCCAGGAAGACCTGAACGAGGTCATTACAGCTTTCGTTCAGGACAAGAGGTCCATTGAACGGGGCCTGTTCGATGAGGAATTGGTGCCGGAAGAGCTGACCCAGGTCCGCCTTGGCAAGATCATCAAGGATAAATATCCGGAATTGGACGACGAGGATCAGGAGGCTGTGCGCCAGCATGCCATTGCAGCGCTGAACCTGACCCAACAGGCTAAGGCCGCACTGAATCCAGACGGGGAAGCTCCTAAATCCGGCAATACAGCCTTGCTTGACGGTATACGGAAGATCGCCATGGATGTGCGAGAACTCGATATTGACCTGATCGACCGCATCAATCCGTTCGGGGAAGCATATGCAATCCTTGCCAAGACGATGAACGAGGAGAGCCTCAAGCAGGTCGCTGCCGTCATCTCCGGCAAGAACGTCAAGTTGACACCCGAAGAGGCCCGCGATCTGGCGCGCCGGGCCGTTAAATTCAAGCAGGAGCGCGGACGTTTGCCGTCCATCACCGCTTCCGATGCCTGGGAAAAGAAAATGGCGGAAGGTGTGGCTTTCCTCGCGCGCATGAAAGCGGAGGCCGCAAATGGCTGATTTCACCGATGAAGATGATGCTCTGCTTGCTGAATTAGGGGTTGAGGTCGAAACCAAGAAGGCTGGCAGCCGCACCCCGCGCGAAGAGCGGATTATTGCAGGCTTTGAGGAAATTCAGCGCTTTGTCGAAGAGCATGGCCGCGCACCGCTCCATGGCGAAGACCGCGACATTCTCGAGCGGCTTTATGCCGTTCGGCTGGATCGTATCCGTTCGCTGGAAGAGTGCCGCGCGCTGGTCGAACCGCTCGATCATCAGGGCTTTCTTGGCGATGAGATCGCTGCCGCTCAGCCCGATATTGAGGAAATGGACGATGACGCGCTTCTGGCCGAGCTCGGCATCGAAGCGGAAGCGCCAGAGATCACCACACTGAAACACGTTCGCTCAACGGCAGAAAAACGGGCCGCCGAAGAGATTGCCAACCGCGAGCGCTGCGAGGATTTCGAGAATTTGAAGCCACTGTTCGATCAGGTCCAGACCGATCTGAAAAGCGGCGTCCGTACGACACGGAAATTCGTGAAGGACGCAGGTTTCCTGAAAGCCGAAATCACGGCAGGCCAGTTTTTCATTCTGGGCGGGCAGACTGCCTATGTCGCGGAAGTCGGCGAACCGATCAAGGCTCCGAATGGCGAGACAGACGCCCGTTTGCGTGTGATCTATTCCAACGGGACGGAAAGCAATCTGCTGCTGCGATCACTTCAGCGCGCCCTTTATAAAGACGAGGCGGGCCGCCGTATCACCGAGCCAAGCGCCGGGCCGCTTTTTGCCGATGAAACCGATGAGGATGATACCGCCAGCGGAACGATCTATGTTCTGCGCAGCAAATCGAACCATCCTCTCGTGGCCAAGAACCGCGACATCGTGCACAAAATCGGAGTGACCAGCGGCAGCGTCGAAAAGCGCATTGCCAATGCCAAGCTCGATGCCACCTTCTTGCTGGCGGACGTGGAAATTGTTGCGACCTACGAGCTTTACAACATCAACCGGGCGAAACTCGAAAACCTGATCCATCGGGTGTTCGAGCCTGCAAAACTGGAAATCAAGATCAAGGATCGTTTCGGCAATCCCGTTGTGCCGAGAGAATGGTTTTTGGTGCCGCTGTTCGTGGTGGATGAGGTCGTGGAGAGGATCAAGGATGGCAGCATAAGCAACTATACCTACCACCCGCAGGGAGCTCGCTTGTCACTTCGAGGCGATCACGCGGCGAATTGAAAATGGTCGATCATTCCAAAGAGTTCACAAAAATTCTGTCGGCTGGTGTCAGGCCTGAGTTACTTGTTGGGAATGGTATTAACCGGGACTTGCTCGATCTTACTCGACCAAAGGATGATCGCAGTGCCCTGCAATCTGATTTTTGTGAGCTGATGCGTGGCTGGAAGCCCGCCGAGCACCATCGCACGATTGTCAGGTGGGCACAGAAGCACCGCGTGCCGCTCCTTACCGTGAATTTCGACGAAAACCTTTCTGCGTCATCGGTGCAAAGCTGTATCGCGCCGAGCAGAAATTCACGGTCTACTATCCGTGAGGATCTCATTTCTCTGACAGGCAGATTAGAAATCCACGTGATGAATTTGCGATCTGGCACCCACACGGGATGATGAAATATTCCCGCAGCATCAGGTTGGGCCTCACTCACTATATGGGGCCGGTTCAACGCATCCATGCAGCCGTATTTGGCTGCGGTTTGTAAAACGACGCGGTGCTCATCCCGTGCTCTCTGCACAAATCAGTCACGGGGACGCCGCCTTCTGTCTGGCGCAGGATGGCAAGGATTTGCGGTTCGCTGAATCTGCTCGTCTTCATTAAAATCTCCTCGATCATAAAGCACGATAAAATTCTACTTTTGAAGCCCGTTATTTGCCGGGGCGATTACAAATTCACTTTCGTTTTTTCTCTTTTAAAAATAACAGACTTGGAGTTATATGCATTAGGGGTTGTAAAGGGCGAGCGGTTTGGTCGAAGGGGCAAGTACACAATCATATAAGATTGGCTGTTTGTCGTGCGGTAAAGATATTCGCGCGAGAGTATTTTTTTGCCCATTTTGTGGGGTGAAAAATCAGGAGCTTTCGCAGCCTTTTGAAGGCAATTTGGAAGCAGAAAATT
>Ga0075032_1000878_pt1 | contig 11354 bp, 9 predicted proteins | sample SynthPrep_1_END__FD_71386 | JGI IMG/M metagenome (GOLD analysis project Ga0075032, IMG submission 71386) | Synthetic microbial communities from Ohio, USA - SynthPrep_1_END_DS7_MetaG | ecosystem: Engineered > Bioreactor > Aerobic > Activated sludge | place: USA: Ohio, Columbus | collected 2014-04-10
GGTAACGCGGGGTGGAGCAGCCCGGTAGCTCGTCAGGCTCATAACCTGAAGGCCGCAGGTTCAAATCCTGCCCCCGCAACCACCGACATTTGCAAATTCTCCCATTCAGGGAACCGCTCGAGCAATTCCTCGCGGTAAATGTCCAGCATCATCTCTCTCTTCTCCTCGCTGTCGAGTTCACCGGCTTCCAGCCTCTCCACGAAATCCTCGTGAATCTCCGAGATGAAGCGGCTCTTCATGTAGTCGAGCACGTCCATCTGCGCGAGGATCGACGCGATCAGGCCGTGCACCTGCAGGCTTGCCGGCTGATGGCCGGGCGTCTTGCCGATCACGACTTTCTGGACGAGCTGTCGCACGATTGGCATCAGCATGCGCTTGGCTTCCTCGTTCTTGCCCTTGCGGGCCACCATCATGAACTGACGCATGGCCATCTCCGTTTCTTCCGGATTATGCCGGCGGCGCAGTTCCTCGATCTTGGCGATCATGTCCGGGCCGCTTTCCGTGAAACTGGCGATCTCCGTCTCAAGGATTTGTCGTTCTGCCTCCAGCCGGTCGAGCGTGTCGTCGAGAGCCGGCAGGCGAGGGCGGCCCTCGGCCGCACGGTCGCTGATCTGCTGGATGATGTTTTGCTGCTTGCCCTCGAGTTCCGACAGCTTGCGCTTCATCTGGTCGCGCTCGGCAAGCGGACGTTTGAGTTTTGCCGTCTCGTAGGCGATGCTCCGCTCGGACAGCGTGTCGAAGATGCCTTCGGCAAAGAAGGCTGCCGGCACGCAGTCCAATACACGGCTCTCCAGTTCCTGGCGAATGATCGTCTTGCTATTGCTGCAACATGCGCCGCCAAGTTCGTCGATCGGCAAGCGCTTCTTGCGGTTGGTGCAGCTATAGCGATCCTTGCCGGAAATCGCGTAGGGTCCACCGCACTCCTCGCATTCGAGGAGATGGCTCAGAAGATATTCCGGCCGGTGCGTGGCATTGAGCCGGTTGCTCTGCCCGAAATCGAACAGTTCCCCAATCTCCTTCTGCCGGTCCTTGACGCGGCCCCACAACTCATCGGTAACGATGCGCATCTCCGGAACGTCCGTCACGACCCAATCCGAGTTATGGTTGGCGCGGGCCGTGCGCTTCTCCGTCTGCGGGTTCTTGCGGTACTGGCGCCGGTTCCAGACCATCCGGCCGATATAGCTCTCGTTGTTCAGGATGCCGGTGCCACGGCCGACATGACCGCGGATCGCGGTGTCACGCCATTTGCGGCCACGGGGGCCGGGGATGCCTTCCCTGTTGAGGAGCTGTGCGATGTCGCGTGGTGACATGCCGTCGGCATAGAGTTGGTAGATGCGTCGCACGATCTCCGCCTTGGCCGGATCGACTTCCCGCAGGCCCCGGATGCGGTCACCATTCGCGTCACGCTGCTGGGAGAGCTTGTACCCGTAAGCGAGACAGGTCGATGCCTTGCCCTTCTTCACCGCCGTCTTCATGCCCTCACGGGTGCGGTAGCGGATCTGCTCGACCAGTTCATGACTGAGCGTGGAGCGCATATGCAGCTCCATATGGCTGATCTCCTGACCAGCCTGCACGGTCCAGATCGCCGTGTCGTGGTAGTTGAGTTCCTTGAGGATCTTCGAGCTATGCTCCACGTCGCGCGACAAGCGATCAGCCGTGACGCAGAGGACCACGTCGATCCGCTCGCGCTTCACATGAGCCAGGACCTGCTGGATGCCCGGACGCGATGTGAAGGAGGTCCCGCTGATAGCAGAATCCGCATAGGTGTCGACCAGCTTCCAGCCTTTGTTGGCGACGAAGGCCTTGCCGAGTTCGACCTGTGTCTCGATCGATACCTCGTTCTGGCGGTCGGTGGAGTAGCGGGCATAGAACAGAACGTTCTTGGTCATGGTCTGAATTCCGTCTCAAACAATATCATGGGGAACACTGGCCGGCAGCGCCGGCCAGTGTGATGTCTGGGCAAAAAGCTTACGGCGTTCCCACAGGGCCCCGCGCCGCCAAACCCTGGCGCAGCTTCACGCGCCTCCAGAGTTCATCGCTGACGATCCGCGGCGCATAGGCGCTGTCGTAATTACGGCCCGGCATCCAAGAGCGGCCGATATAGATCTCGTCGTTGAGGATGCCAGTTCCACGCGCGCGGTCACCGCGGATGGTGGTGTCACGCCACTTGCCGCCACGAGGGCCCGGGATGCCTTCAGCGTTCAGGGCTTCCGCGATCTTTGCCGGCGACATTCCGTCCGCATACATCCGGAAAATCCGCTGGACGACTTTGGCACATTCCTTATCGCCGGCCTTAAACCCGAACACATACGTTCCATTGGAATCATAGGCGCCGGTGTAGCGGTATCCGTAGGGAAGTGGAACAAGATCGTTCACGTCATAGAGGCCATCAGGCATCGCCTCGAAATACTGAAAACCTGCAAGCGGCTTTCCCGGATCGTTGCAATAATAGCCAATCAGATCCTTGGTCTGGATCCGGATACCGGGATCTGCCGCCCAAAGCTCCATGCCGTTCACTGTGAGATCATGAAGCAGGCATGCTGCATCGGGAAGACGCGAGCAGAGACGATCTAGCGTATGGCATAGGACGATATCGCTCGATCCGAACTCAATCTCGTTCAGAAGCTTATGAACACCGGGTTGTGCCGTGAAGGCGACTTCGCCGATGTCTTCGTCACGGCAGGTCAGTTCCAGTTTCCAGCCGTTCTTGCGGATGAAGGTCTCGGTGAAATGGCGCTGCGAATCGGCGCAGGCGGTGCGCAGCGTATCGGCCGAGTTGCGGAGGTAGAGCAGGACTTTCTTGGTCATGGGGGCTCCTAGGCCTTGAAAAATGACTTGGGGGAAATGTTAGCCTGGCGCGGATCGCTTGGGAGCCCGCGCCACCCGCCGGTCCATCATGGTCTGGCGGTTGCGCGTGATGGGGCGGCGCCTCGGGTGATTGCGCGGCAATAATTGCCGCGCGGCACGCCGGGCGCACAGACGCGGCTAGTAACCCATCACGGCGCGGTAGGCCGCAGCAGCGCCGGTGTTGCCGGAAAGACGGTTGTCGGGTCGCGGCATGAGGATCTGGTCCTCGATGCTGTCGCGATTGCCCAGCCAGTGCCAGCCGGCTTGGGCCGGGCGGGTCACGAAGACCTCGTGCGGGGTGAGCCTGATACGGATAGCGCCCGTCTCAGCCTTGATTGCCTCGCGCAAAAGGCGGATTGCCTTGCCGTTCTCACCCGGCTTCTTCGCCGCCGGGGCCCTGGTGGCGATCGCCGAGGGCGCGATCCGCTCGGTCAGCACCAGAACGCCCCCGACCCTCTTGCGGCGACCGTCGGCATTATCGATGTCCACGACGGTTCCGCCGCTACAGACATCACAGAAGACCCCCCCGCTCACGGCAACGAAGTGCGTGCTGAGAGATACGACGCAAGGGTGATCGCGCTCGATACCGGTGCGAGCATTCAGATAGGCAGCAAGCGTCCGCCGATAAGGAACGTAGCGCCACTGACCCACATATCCGAGCAAGCGCAGGGCCTGTTCGATCTCGTGACCGCTCACCCATTTGACAGGCGGTGTGTAAGGGAGGTCGAGCCAGCGCGCGCCGTACCGCACCTGGCGGATGGCGTCGGCGGCCTGAGACGTGGTCACACCGGTGATGGATGCGATGACACAAAGCCCGTCATAAAGGCGGGACCTGTTATCCTTGACGACGTCGTGAAGGTAGCGGGTCTTGATCGCTCCGACATCGGGTCGCGGTTCGGTCGCCGGTTTGGCCGGAGCACTTGCGCGCCGTGCGAGTTCCGCCTGAATGCTGCGCGCAGCGCTCGTCTTATCGAAGGGGAACGCCAGAACATTGTTCTGGCGATCGCCTTCAGAACGCGCGCGCTTGGAGGTCTCTTCCCGCGAGGGAGGGGTAGGGGTATGCGACATGATGGCTCCTTTCGTGAGCAGATCTTCGTCGTCGTCGACCAAGATCTGCGCGAAGGGCGTCATCGCGCATGCGGCCGGTGCAGAACCCCGAGGCGGGTGTCTGGCACACAAGGTCTCCTGACGGCGGCATAACGGCGCCATCAACATGACGGTAATCGAACATGGGCGCCTCCTTCCGTTCCTTGGACTGGCCTGGGTTGAACATCGCTGCCTGCCACTAATCACAGGCGTTATGTTTTTACAAGTGTCTGTAATCGTTGAGGTAATTTGAGTGAATTAAGGGACATTCTCAAAATGGGATACGCCATCTCGTTGAAAAGACGAGACTTGCTGCTGAGCGGCGATCGGCACTTACGCACTGGTAACCACGCGATTCGGTTTGGTGTTGCGAAAATGCAACGATTTAGAGCCGGCATCTGAAGTGAGGCACCGATCGCACAAGCCGATCAGCATCAGGCCCAGCGCGTGAAACCTCTGGAAATCCGATTCAGAATCGAACGGCGTTTTAAGAAGTAACGGGGGGAAACGTGTCAGAACTTGCAAACGCCGTCAGGCGTTGACCGGCACCTATTGATGGAAAGGGCGAGATCGGCGCAGAGCAGGCCGACGCCGCCTCAAGCGTCCCGATCAGGATCCTCGGGATGGAGAAGGTGGACCTTGCGACGAAACGGCCAATCGCCTGTGCGGTACTTGGCGACGAGTTCCTCGAAGACGATGTCGGACTCCCGCTCGTCAAATCCCTGCTCTACAAGCATCCTGACCACCCGGTCCTGAAAATCCTCCAGCACCTCTTTCGCGTCCCTGGCCGCCATGCTGGAAATCGTCATGAAGAGTGCCGTGCGGGCAATATCGTCCCGGTTCGGACGCCTTGCCTTGCGATCGGCATCACGCAGCTTCTGTTGGCGTTCGCGCTGCTCGCGATTGCGAACCTCTTCTGACTTTCTGGCCATGATACCACTCCCATACGTCCTGCGGCCTCCTTGCCAGACCGGCGTCTTACCGGCAACGCCGTTTGTGCCGGAATCAGTAATCTTGGCTCGTGAATCGGAAATCCACGGCTCGGAATCGCGGATGCGCAACTTGAGATGACCTGCGGGAACGTTGCGGTAGATCGAGACGACGTGCGGAGACGAAACGGCGTTTGCGGAATCAAGGCTTCACAGCTCTGAATCAGAAATCCGGAAACCGGAATCAAAAATGCGCAATTTGTCTCGATGTGCGGGCACGTTGAGATGACATACCCGCGCATTGAGACGATGCCTGACAGATTGTCTGCTTTGCCGGAGCTCGTTTAACAGAGCTCCGTATCGTGCTTTCCGCTCCAGGCGGCGGTTCCTGCCGCGCCTCGTTACCGGGCGTGTTTGTAAGAGGGCCTGAAGCGACTGACAGCGGTCTGAATCCGGGAGAGTTAGCGGCCAAGCAAAAATAAATTAAAAAATAATTTATTATATCGTAATATGGTTAATTTGGGCGTTTATGGAAATATTTAATGTATTTAGTTAAGTAAATAATGGAATTATACTCGGACGCTGATCGGTGGACAATTTGACAATTATTGGTGATGCGATGACTATATGTGTGTTCGCTGTTTGTGGCGAACTTATAGTGTCAGTAACCAGTGAGGTTTACCGTGAGTGCATCCAAGTTTGTTCTGCCTGCCGCCTTCGTCCATCACTATGAAAAGCTTGGGATCGCAGATCCGGCTCTTCGTGACCAGCTCGAAATCACTGCCGGGAATATCTCCGATCTCGGCCGCCGCACGACCGAGCAGAGCTTCCTGCTCGGGGAGCATCTTGTTGCCGCTTCTGGACTGCTCGCCGACGGTCTCTTTGACAAGTGGGTCAAGAGGCGGTGCAGCTTGGCCGCCCGCACTGCGAGGGCCTATATGTCCGTCGCGCGTAATCTCGGCGAATTCCGGGATGATCTGGTCGACCTGTCGGCCAGCCCGACTGTCATGTTCCATCTGGCGCACGCGCCGCATGACAAGATCCGCAATGCGATCGCCCACGGCGAGGAGCATGGCCGTCTTCGTGTGCTCGATGTGAAAACCATCCTGGGTGATGGCGATGAGGGCAAGGGCAAGACTGCCCGGGGCGATCTCCATGGAGCAGGGGGTGTGACCGGCCTGAAGGCGCTGATTGCGGTCAAGACCCGCGATGGCCTGAAGATGTTCGTGACGCATATCGAGGTCATTGTGCAGGCCATCAAGTCGGCGCTGGACCAGAAGCGGGTGATCAAGGAGGCGCTGGCCAGGGAGGTTGAAGATCTCGCCCGTGTCGCGCGCATGGAACTGGAAAGCCTGGCGCAGTTCGTGGAACCGGACAGCGACCTGCGCCGCCATCCGCGCTCGACCCAGTTCCCGAACAAGACCGAGTGGGCGGTGGTGAACGAAACGCTGCAGAAGCTTGGGCTCTTCGATATCTGGCCGAAGTCCAAGGAATTGCCCGGTTGGCTTCGCGATGAGGTCTTGCCGGTCCTCGAATGGGCGATCTCGAAGGAGCGCAAGCCGAAATGGCCGCTGGCTGCGTCGGGGGATGCGGCGAACCTCGATCCGATTGTGGTCGAGGATGGGGTTGAACAGGCAGCGGGCGGAGTAATCAGGCAGAACAGCGAAACGCCGCGGGCTCGCAAGACTATCGACATGGTTCCGCCACTGGCGGCCGGGGTCGAGTCCGAAGGCGCGAACGAAGCATCTCCGGCACTGGCTGCTACGGCGTAAGCTGTCGCGATCGTTCGGATGGCCGGGTCACCGGCCTTCCGATCATGTTTTGAAAGGGCCGCTTGTCGGCTCTTTGTCTTGTCCGGCGTTTTGATGCCGCGGCGTCAATGACAAGCCTTTGGGAGTTGACGCGCCATGATGATCGTGAGCCCGGCGTTAACCTTGTTCCGGTCCCGTTCTCATTTTTTGGCCCAGGGGTCCTTGAGCCCGAGCGCCGGTCCTGCCAGGTTGCGGCTGTTCCGGATGGCCGGGACAAAGACGGCCCCTGCCAGTGTTTGCACCACCGACAAGGGCCTGACCGTCAACCTTGGTTAGAAGGAATCGGGCTATGAGCACGAATATCGTTTCTGTCCCTTATGGGGAAGTTCTCCGTTCCATGATCGACGCGGCCGAGGCTGCCGCAGCTTGCGGGTCCCGCCTGCGCCCCTTCGGCTTTGGCCGCAATGCGGTTCGGGCTCCGGTTCGCGAACCGGCGGTGCTGCGCCGTCATCCGCATCTCGTCCGCTTTACCGATGTCGAGGCCGATCTCGAACTGCTGATCGACCGAGCCATCAACGCCATCATGGACGGCGAACCGGCCGAGGACGAGATCCTCGGTCACTACGTCAACATCGCCTCGCTCGTCCGGGCAGTGTCCTTCAGGGAAGGCAAGCTGCTGGAGCAGGCGGTCGAGCGTCTGGCGAAAGCGAACCCGAGCATCATCGTCCTGACCCAGTCCCTGAAACTGCCGCTGGTCAAGGCCGCCATGGAGGCAGTTGCTGGAAACAACTGGTCAAGCCTCGACGGCATCAAGCTCGATTGCGAGGCACCGGCCAAGGGCAGCTACACGCCGGACCTGATCGTCGTGAACCGCGCCCGGCACACGGCCTATATCCTCGACGTCAAACGGTCGCTCGCATCCTATGGCGACACGAGCCGTCTCGAGGAACTGAAGCTCAAGATGATGGCCACGGCCATGGTCCTGCCGGACTGGCTCTACAAGAACCAGAAGCGGCTGATGGTCGATGCGGTCGAAGTCGCGATCGTCGACGGCGCCAGCCGTCCGAGCGACCATGCCAACGGGGTCTGGGCGCTGTCCGAACTCGATGACCTCTTGGAGATCGACGGCGTTGCCGCCTGCATGGCCGAACTGCGCCTGCGCTTCGCCATCCGGGTGCAGCAGCTTCTCGAGGCCGAGGCGCGCAAGGCACTCGGCGGCAAGGAAGAGGCTGTAATCTCCGCGCCGGAGGCGGTCGTCGCGCCTGCACCCACGTACTCGCGGATCAATCTCAACGGTCCCAGCCGGACTTATGAAGAAGACCAGGCGGCGCGCTCATACGATGATGATCACGATCGCGACGAACCGGGCTTCGATGATGGGTCCGATGAGGACGAGCCGACACCAGCCTTCATCCGGATCGGCTTTGCCCGGCGCCCTGCCAGGCACTGAGCCCGGCCGCACATTGCTCGCTGCCGCCTTAATGGCCTGACCGCCGCGCCCTGACGCTTGCCGTCAGGTGTCGCGTGGCGATCACTGGCTTCAAGGCCGAGGCTTTCCCATCCCGTTGTTCTCATAAGCGCTGGACCGAACGCGGTCCGGCCAAGGAGTTCCCATGTCTTCCGACATCAATCCGGATGTGCCGCCACGCATCCGTTGCGAGGCGATCCCGCCGTCCTCGACGTACCAGAATCTCACCTGCCATCGTGCGCATGGCACCGTCCTGCGCTATCCTCGATCCGGTACTGGTCGCCCGACTGGCGACGATCCCGCGCATCTGATCGGCTTGGCGCTCGGCCATGTCCGGCAGGGTACGGGCTTGACCGGCCTCGTACCGGACACGGTCATCGGCCGATTGCAGACCCATGCCGATACAGGCGACCCGGCCTGCCGCCTGCTGCTCGACTGGCTTTCCAGCCGTAATCGCGATCTGGCGGTCTCAGCTCAGCCGGATGCGGGCAGTCCGGGTTCGGCCGAGCCCCGTCCTCTTCGCCGCCTGATCCGGGAGCGGCGCCAGGCAAGACCTGGGAGCTTGAAGAAGCGCGGGCCGACGAAGGCGCAACCGTCCAATGGCGAAACGGCAATTATTGCCGCGATGACGGAGGGGCGGATCGATGAATAAGCTGTCCCGCCTGTTCCTTCGCCGCCTCGAGCGCATCGCTCGGCGTGACGCCCAGCGCAACGCCCATCTCAACGGCCTCTTGTCGTTGAAGATCGTCGAAGTGGATGGCCACGTTCTGCGGCGCTACTCGCCAGTCTTCGAAACCGCGTCTCTTTCCGGAGACCGCGACCGCGATGTGGCTTGGGTCCGTAGGACCTTCGGCGGCTACCTTCTGCCTCCGCCTCCGCAGTCCGACATTGTGATCACCGAGGGCAAGTCGTCGGCGTCCTTCCTGCAGTCTTTAAACGGGCTCGGTCGGGTAACGGCCAGAGATCATGCCGCAGCGATCGATCACAAACGCCGTGCCTATGCCGTCGGTCTGGTCGGGCGAGCGGGCAGGGCACCGTTGGTCAGCAACATCGTCGCGGCCCTTGTGTTGGCCCGTGCGATCGAGAACGGTCGTGTGCCGCTTGCCAGGATCGTCCGTGCTGCCGCCATGCCGGCGCCTGTCGTCGCGCTGCATGGGCCGATCGCCGGCTTCGAGCAGGCCATGCGCCGCCTCATCGAGACACCGGGCTTCGTGCCGGGCGGCGCCTTGAGTGGTATCGATGGCGAATACGTCTATGACGATGGCACTTTCGCAGGATCCGAAGCGCCGGGGCGAATCTACATTCAGTTTCTCGGGCAAAGCATCGCGCGCCTGACCGGGGCCACGCTTCAGCGGCGGCTGGTGAGTGCAACGACGCGCGACTATCCCGTCGTGGCGATCAGCGAGAGGGCAGAGGCCATTCCGCCGGAAATCGCCATTGCGGCCGACATCGGCCTTGTTGGAGGCTGGTTGGATTACCCCTTCGTCAGTACCATGATCGCGGCGATGCACGGCGCCAGCGGTCTGGCGGCGCTGGAGCAATGGTCGACGGCCTACGACGCGCATTACCTGACGATCGATGACGTCGTGCTGGCCTTCCGGCCGGGTCGCGGCGCATCCGAGGTCATTGCCGTGCTGGCATCCCTCACTGAGCGCAATCGTGTTGCCGCTCGGGAGGATGACGATGATGACGACGAACCGCCTTCCAAGAACACCGGCAAATCGTCGAAGTCGAAGCAGGATGCGAAATCGTCGGAGAAATCTTCATCCGGAAAAGACAGCGGCGGCGGATGGAAGCGGGATAAGCCGTCGGGTGCCGAGGTGATCCAGCCGGAGCCATTGGGGCAGGGGGAAACTGATCGGCCGTCGCTCGCGGTCGAGACGCTCTCCGGTTACGGCAAGGCCAAGACCTGGGCGCTGGATCTGAAGGCTGATCTGGCCGATCACAGGGCGGGTTCTCTCGCCTGGTCGGACATGAGCACCAAGCTTCTGCTCCATGGGCCGCCCGGGACCGGCAAAACGACTTTTGCTCGGGCGCTGTGCAACAGTCTGCAGATCCCGCTGGTCGTCACGTCAGTCTCGACCTGGCTACAGGGCGGGCATTTGAACGACGTCATCGCCAAGATGGCCAAAACCTTCGTAGAGGCCCGCGCGCTAGCGCCCGCCATCCTGTTCATCGATGAGATCGATGGCATCGGCAAGCGGCAGCCGGCCGAACGGGAATATGCCGACTATTGGAACACGGTCGTCAACAAGGCGCTTGAGCTATTGGACGGGGCGGTCAAGAGCGAGGGAGTGATCATCGTCGGCGCCACGAACAGGCCCCAGGAGATCGATGCTGCGCTGAAACGCTCCGGACGCCTTGAGACGCATATCGAGATCCCGATGCCCGATGTCGCAACGCTCACGGAAATCTTCGCCCACCATCTCGGCGATGATCTCGCATCGCTGGTCAATGGAAAGGCGTCGGATGAGACCAAGGCCGATGAGGCTGGTTCCGAGGCCGCGGGGATGAATGCCGACGAGGCAGCACCATCCGACATCCATGCCGATCGAGACAGCGACGAACATACCTTGAGGGACGCTCGGGAAGGAGCCGCGACATGACAACGACATCGAAGCACATTGAACCGGGTACGCCTGAGGCGGCCGTGTCCCTCCTGAAGCGGCTGGCAACGAGGGCGATGGGCCTCACCGGCGCAGACATCGAACGCATCGTTCGGCAGGCGCGGCTGAAGGCCCGCCGCGAAAAGCGGTCGATCCGGTACGAAGATCTCGAGGACGGCATCCGGATGGACCGGCCGCAGGTGCCGTATGATTTGCGCTGGCGGTTCGCCATCCATGAGTCTGGTCACGCAGTCGTACATCATGCCTTGAGGTTGGGACCGATCCATGGGCTCAACATCGATGTGCCTGGAGGCGGTGGTTACAGTCAGCTCGGGTTCACCGCGTCCGGCAGCGACACGCTTGGCTATCGCGAAGATATGCTCGCCATGCTCATGGCCGGACGTGCCGCCGAGCAGATCGTCGTCGGCAAGGTGTCCGCCGGTTCCGCTGGTTCGGACGAAAGCGACCTGGCGCGGGCCACGAAGATGGCGCTCGCCATGGAGCGGTCCCTTGGCTTCGGGGCGATCCAGCCGCTGCTGTACCGCGATGACAAGGATCCTACCATCGTGCTCGACGGCAATCCCGATCTCGCCGCCCGCATCCATGCGCGGTTGGAAATGGCATTTGCGCGGGCCGTCGAGATTGTCAATGAGAACCGCGATAAGCT
>Ga0075032_1000885_pt1 | contig 11232 bp, 5 predicted proteins | sample SynthPrep_1_END__FD_71386 | JGI IMG/M metagenome (GOLD analysis project Ga0075032, IMG submission 71386) | Synthetic microbial communities from Ohio, USA - SynthPrep_1_END_DS7_MetaG | ecosystem: Engineered > Bioreactor > Aerobic > Activated sludge | place: USA: Ohio, Columbus | collected 2014-04-10
ACCAAGTAATCGCGGCGACATCGATGCCGAGCTGCGCGCCTTCCTTGCCACCGGCATCGACGGCCTGTTCATCGACCAACCGGACATCGCCGTGCGGTTGCGCCAAACCAAGCCGTGAGGCCAAGGCCTGAGCCTGCGCGAAGCAGGCTCAGGCCTTGGCCGGCGCCACGATATCGCGCAGCGTGGCATAGTCGGTCACCACGTCATACTTGACCTTGTCCTCGGTGATCTTCTCGCTGATTTCAGCGAAGAACTTACGGGCACACTCGATCTTGGTCTTCTCGACCTCTCGCAGCTTGATCGAGGACATGCTGCCCTTGGTTTCCGCCACGAAGTAGATGTGCCGAACGGAGCCTGCGCGGAAGGAAATGGCCCAGTCCGGGTTGTAATCCCCGACCGGCGTGGGAATCAGGAAACCACGTGGCAACTTGGCGTACACCACCACTTCGCCGTTGGTGTCGAGGTCATGCACGAAGTCACGCTCGACCTTGGAGTCGACGATGGCGTAATCGTAGACATGCTTTGCCAGCTTGCCCGTTGCCCGGCTGAAGTCTTGCCCGACCTGATTGACGGTGAAGATGGCCGTGTCATAGCGCTGATCCACCTCGTCATACAGCAGTTGCTGGATCACCATGGAGGCCTTCTGCTCGATGATCAGCCTTGATGCCTCGGCAATGAAATGCTCGGGGTTGTGCTTGAACTGATCGAACACCGCCGCCTGAATACCCTGCAGGATCTCGGCAATGGTCTTGCGTGTCAGTTGCGTGGCCTCGGCGATCTTGCCCAGCAGGTCGTAGCGCACCACGGAGTGAATGGAGCCGCCGTACTCGGTCTCCGTTTCCTGAACCTTGAAGCCCTCCCCTGCGCGCAGTTGCTCGTCGGTGAGACCAGTTTGCTGAATGCCCTTCTGCACCTTGTACTGCAGGGGCGTCACACGCAAATGGCCGTCTAGTTCGGCGATGCATTTGCGCACCAGCTCCGCCGACTCGAAGTCCACCCGGTACACCGCCTTGCGGTTGATCCGGCGCCACAGCTCCTGGAACTCCTTGCGGTCGAAGTTGGCGTTGCGCGGGTTGGTTTTCGGCGTACGGCCATTGTCGGGTTTGGGTAGCTGGGCCTCGCTGAAAACATGGTCGATCAGCTCGAACACCTGCTCGGCATAGGGCTGCAACTCGGGCGGCAGCGGCGCCAAGGCGCCACTGGCCTTGGCCTGGTGATAGGCCTCGGCGATGTGATCGGCGTCGTCGGTGTAGTCGCTCTTCACCAGGTAGCGGTATATCTGCTTGGCCATGGCGCTGGTGACTTCCAGCGGGCCCTGCTGGGTCTCAACACCTTGCCGGTGAAATAGGCCTCGTCTGCCTGGCGCGGCCGCGCGCTGAGAGTTTCGGCGATTTCCTGCTGCAGGCCGGTGACGAAGGTGCTGTAACTCTCGCTGGCGATCACCGTCAGCACGTTGATCTCATGCACCAGCGCCGGATGGTCGACGCGCTCGCCGTGCTGATTGACGCACAGACGCAAGCCACGCCCCACCTCCTGGCGGCGGGAGATGCTGTTGTCGCTGTGCTTGAGCATGCACATGACGAACACGTTCGGATTGTCCCAGCCCTCACGCAAGGCCGAGTGGGAGAAGATGAAACGCACCATGCGCTTGGCGCGCACCTCGGCGCCATCGTTCGGCTGATGCAAGGCCAATAGGCTTTCCTTGTCCTTGAGGATCAGGTCGTAGGCATCCACGTCATCGGAGTCCACGGCGCGCGCGCCGACCACCGGATCCTTGAGGCGGTTGGTCTTCTTGTCGATGGCGAAGTAACCGGCATGGGTGGCTTCGCCGTCGATCCCGGCCAGGTACTGGCGATAGGCGTGGTTCTCCAGCTCCAGCTCACCCAGGTATTCGTCACGCAAGCGCTGGTATTCCTGCTCGAAGATGCGCGCGTACTCGCCCTTTTCATCGGCCTGGCTGTAATCGCGATACTTCGCCACCTCATCGATGAAGAACAGCGACAGCACCTTGATGCCCTGAGCGAAGAGCTGCTTCTCGCGATCCAGATGTGCCTTGATGGTTTCGCGAATCTGGATACGGCGAATATCGCCCTGGGACACATCACCATTGGCCTCACCCGCCTTGAGCACCAGACCGTTGACGAACTCGACGGTGTCGTTGTTGGCGTCGATCTGGCTGATAACGAAGCCATCGCGGTACTGATCCAGCTCCCCCGATTCGGCGAACAGGTCATCGCGAAACTTCAGGCGGCGTAGCTGACGCTTGATCTCGCCGGACTTGAGCTTGACCTCCAGCTCGATGCGAGCGACGGGCGCCTTACTGGAAAGCTCGATGCCCTCCAGATACAGATAGGCATTGGTGCCCGCCAGGCCGCGTGTCTGGATGCCGCGCACAGCGATCTTCTTCACCAGTTTCTGGTTGTAGGCATCCAGCGCATCCAGGCGGTGAATGCGGTTGTGCAGGGTTCGGTGCGTAGCCGAGTAACGCAGGATCATCAACGGTTTGAACTTGGGCAACGCCTCCATGGTGGCGGCGCCTTCCATCTTCTGCGGCTCGTCGAGAATCAGGATCGGTCGGTTGGCGGCGATCACGTCGATGGGCCGGCGCGACTGGAAGTCGTCCAGCTCGTCGTAGATCCGCCGGTTATCGGCACCCCGGGCATTGAACGCCTGGATGTTCATCACCATCACGTTGATGCCGGCATCCGAGGAAAAGCTCTCCAGCTCGTGCAGCCGCTTGGAGTTGTAGACGAAGAAACGCGCCTTCTTGCCGTAGCCCTCGGTGAAGTGATCCGCCGTGATCTGCAAGGACTTCTGCACCCCCTCGCGAATGGCGATGGACGGCACCATGATGATGAACTTCGACCAACCGTAACGCTTGTTCAGCTCGAAAATGGTCTTGATGTAGCAGTAGGTCTTGCCCGTGCCGGTTTCCATCTCCACGTCCAGGTGAACCTGCGTGGCAGCCAGCGCCTCCTTGCGGTAGGTGGCCTTGACCGGCACCCGCGCCCCCTTGGCATCGAAGGTGGTGAACTCGCTGAGCGACTGCGACAGCGGCAGGTTCTGCAAGCGCTGCACCTGCTGCACGTTCTCCAGCAACTGGCTGTCGCTCAGGATCAGCTCGGCATTGCGAAAGCCATCCTCATCGAAGGCGCTCGCCTGATTGCGCTGCCCAGGGTCGATGCGATAGCTCAGGCCGGCACTGAGCGGTTGCCCGGCAAAACAATCGGCCACGGCATCGACGGCATGGGTCTGGTAGGGCTGAACCTTGAATCTGAGTTTCATCTGTTACCGCTGACCTTCTCTGCAAGCTCTCTGCAAATCAAACCTGCAAAGAGAACATAAACCATTGATTTTATTGGGCCGCTCTTTGAGAGCCACTACTTTTCTCTGTGCAAGCTCTGTGCAATGCGCCAGCACGGCGCTGTGTCCGAGCCCGTGTTCACTATCACCCCACGGCGGCGCAGCTTGGTCAGCAACCCACTGATCTTGTTGTACTTCTGCTTGTTATCCAGAGCATCGCTGAGCTTGTCCAACAGCAAGTGGTTGATATCGGCGCGGTTGGCCTGCTCGAAGCGCTCCAGATAATCGGTCAGCAGCTTGGCGTAGAACTCATCGTCCTGGGCACGGGTACGAATGTATTCGGCCTTGCTGGCGGTTGCCTTGGCTACATGGGCGGAGACATGGAAGTGTGGTTTGCGCCCCTCGATCAGGCCTGCACGCCTGAGCCGCACCACGGCATCGTCGGCAATCGGCAGCTTCTTCTGCACCCGATCCAGCGCCAGCACGTCAGCCAGCGGCAGATCGGTATTCTGGATCAACAGCCGGCTGTAGGCCGGGTCCACCACCTGACCATGGATGGTCAGCCGCACGGCCTGCGGCTCGCCCAGATCGTAGTCCGGCATCGGGAAAAAGCGCCGGGCCTGGCGTGCATGCATGTCGTGGATGCCATAGCCCATGGTGTCGATCATGTTCAGCTCGGCCATCGCCTGCGCCAGGAAGGGATTACGGTAACGCCGTGGTGTGCGCGTACCGGCGATATAGTCGCCAGGTTGCCCCTCGAAGAACGCGCCCTCGCTTTCCAACACCAGGCGATCGGGAAACTCACTGACCACCACCCGGCCATTGCGGCTGTAATCCTGATGGGCAATGCAATTGTGCAGGGCTTCGAGCACGATCTTCTGGTCATACTTGGCCAGTTCCACCGCCAGCAACTGGTCATCCGGCAGGATGCGGATCTGGATATTGCGAATCCGCCGGTACAACTCGCTGCTGGCCAACAGGAACGGCGGGCTGAAGTGCTCATAGGCGCGCTCCGGCCCTTCGAGCCGCCAGGTCAGCTGCGCCGGGTGGGGTGACAGCAGGTGCGCGGCCTCGGCCTTGCACAGCAGCAACAAGGTGGTACGGGTGAGCTGCCCGTCGCGGGTCAACTTGGCGCGGTCGAGAAAGGTCGTCAGCGGCCAGCCCAGCACCGTCTCCAGCTCGAAGCGGTTAGCGTACTTCTTGGCGAAGGACTCACGCGCAGCGCTCAGGGCCCGTTCATCCAGATGCTCCAGTGTCGCCCCCGGCACCACACGGGCCGACCAATCGGCAGCCCCCACCTGGCCGCGAATCTCGTCAAGCTTGTCGAGCCCGAGATGGGTCAGGCTTTCACCGGAGCGGGCGTAGTAATGGCCCTTCCAGGCAATCGGCAGGCCCAGCGGCGCGGCGGGAATCTCGAACAGCAGTACCCGACCGGTATCCAGCTTCAGCTCATGGATATCGCGCAGGGTCACGCTCGGTTCCGTGCAGTCGGAAATTTCCATCTTCAGGTGATGCAGACGCTCGGGCTGCGGGCGGTAGTCGGTGCCGCACTCGGCCACCTGCCGGGTGCTATTGTCCACACCGAACACCAGCCAGGCACGTTCCTGGTTGCGCAGGTTCGCCTCGTTGGCCAGGGCGGAGAAATAGCGGCCGATCTTGTCGCTGGAGTAATCGTTACCCGCGCGCTTGAACTCCACCACCTCGCCTTCCCAGCGTTCGAGCAGGGTTTCCAGCAAGGCCTGCAACGCCTGACGATCCATCATCGCCTCCTTCAGAGCGTCCTGATCTCGGTGCTCGGCGAGAGCTGACGGAAAATCTGCTCGACATTGATCTTCAGCGCATCGGAGGCAAAGCCATTGTCACGGAACACCACGCGCAGCGGCTCGGCCTTGGCCAGCTCCTTGACCAGTTCCTCGCTGATGCCCTGCTCGAAGCAGGCGACCAGGGCGTTGTCGTCGACGAACAACACCGTCTTGCCCAGCAGGGTTTCACGGCGAATCGGCAGGCTCAGGTCGACGCCCCAGTCGATCAGCACCTGGAACAACAGGTCTTCGCCGCTACGGTCAGGCTTGATATTGTCCACCGCGCCAAACAGATCGGCCTGTGAAAGCTGATCCGGGCGGTAGTAGATATCCTTCATATTGGAGGTGTCGATTTTTAGGACGCGGAAGCCAAGATCAAGCTCGTTTGCGCCCTCCTGCCCCCGCAGTTCGTCAATGACGTTACGGACTCGTGTGAGCCCCATCTCGAAAATCGAACCAAGCCCCGGCTCCGGCTTAGGCAAGGGCTCTGCAATCTGCACGGCGATAAAGCGACGCTTGCCGCCATCTTCGGCGTTCTGTTTCAGCACCGCGTGAGCTGTAGATGCACTGCCACTAAAGAAATCAAGCACAATAGCTTCTTCATCTGACTTACCCGACAACTGCAAAATACGTTGCAGCAATTCAACCGGTTTCACCGAGTTAAGAACGTTTTCTGTATTTTGAAAAGAAACATACTTTAATAAGTCTTTCTTGGCATCCTGAGTGTGACCAACTTCTTCATAGAACCAAAGAGTCTGTGGAGTACGGCCACTTGAAACCTCTGACAAGAATTTCTTCACTGCCGGCGTGTTGTCACCCGCAGCCCCCCACCATATACGATTATCGGAATCAAGCTGCTTGAACTTGCTCTCATCCATGACCCAATATCGTCCTGTTGGCGGCCCTGGAATGACTCGACCAGAAGGGCATGCCACAGGAAAGACCCCAGCATCATAACGATTCCGCGCAGACATATTCTCTGCTTTCCAAGGCCCTCGTGGATCATTATCAGGATTTTTATAGCGGGCCTCCATCTCGGAAGTTCTAGGTAGTTTCTCTGGACTCCAAGATGTCTTGTTACGCGCATAAACAAGAATGTAGTCGTGATCTTCAGAGAACCAGTCGGTAGTATTTTTGGGCGCATATACTTTCTGCCAAATTATCTGCGCAACAAAATTATCCTCACCAAAAACCTCACTGCTCATTTTCCGAAGATTATCGACTTCATTGTCGTCAATTGAGATAAAAATAACGCCGTCGTCGCGTAACAGGTTCCGGGCCAGCCGCAGCCGCGCATAAATCATGCTCATCCAGTCCGAATGAAAGCGCCCATTGGCCTCCGTATTAGCCACTAGGCGCATGCCCGACTCATCAGCCTGATTCGATAAGGCGAAATAGCTTTCGGCACTTTCCTTGTAGTCGTCATCGTAAATAAAGTCTCGCCCGGTGTTATAAGGCGGGTCGATATAGATCAGCTTGACCTGGCCCAGATAGCTTTCCTGCAGCAGCTTGAGGACTTCCAAATTGTCGCCCTCGATAAAGAGGTTGCGCGTGCTGTCGAAATCGACGCTCTCTGCGCGGCAGGGACGTAGCGTTCTGGCAATAGGCACACTGGCTGCCAGCAACGCCTCGCGCTTACCCGGCCAATCCAGCCGATAACGCTCCTGCGGCCCCTCCACGATCTGATCACTGAGTTCCTGACGCAGTTGGTCGAAGTCCACCGCCAGGCGCAGCTTGCCCGTCTCGCCGTCGCGCGCTTCGGTCACGCAGCTGGGGAACAATTCGCGGATCTTGGCGATATTGCCCTGGCTCAGGTCGGGGCTGTGCATCCTCAGTTTGTCCATGCTCGTTCTCTCAAGGGTTCGCCGCAGCTGCCTGTTGGGCGATCAGCTGCTGCAGTTGCTGTTTGGCATCGCGCAGCTCGGCGTTGATGGCCACGCGTTTGTTGAATTGCTTTTCGCGCCCCAGGCGCGCGTCGATGCGCTCGACGGTTTTCACACCAGCGGCGATGGCATCGGTCAGGGCGATACGTTGTTCCAGGCTAAGCCGCTCCGACGCTGGTGTGTCGACGGCGTAGGCAGCGGGCATTTCGCGGCTGGGCAAGGCGCCGGTCAGGGCATCGAACTGTTCATCGAGCAACGGGCGCAGCAGGTGCTCGTACAGCGCCGCCAGATCCAGTGCCAGGGGCAAGGGCGTGCGCGGCGCCGTTACTGCCTGCCAACCGCCGTGGAAATGTCGGCTCACCACCCAGCGCGTGCGGTCGGCTTCACTCGGCCTTTTGTAGGCAGCCACGGTACGCACGCGGCCGTTAAAGGCCAGCTCGAAAATCAGCGGGAAGGGTATCACCCGTTCGATGCTTTGCAGAACGCTTGGATCCAGTTCGGCGCGCTTTTGGCTGATGCGCAGCACCTGAATTTCCGTCACGGCGGAGGTGGCGGCCAGGTTGAGGGTTTCCGGCGCCAGCTTGCAGGCCCAGACGATCTGCTCCACGTCACGCACGAAATGCGCCTTGAGCGCAGCCCCTGCCTTGGCGAGCTGGAGAATGCGGTTCTTCGGCACCACCCGCCCATAGGCGGTGGCCGCTGGCCAGGCGTATAGCGTCACGCGTGCGGCGCCTGGATGACCAGAAAGCTGATCAGCTCGAAGTCGTCAAGGCCATCGATGCGATCGAGCAGGGCCGTGGTGCGCCCGCCACTGAACAGGCTGTCGAGGTCACGTTCCTGCTTCACGTCGATCAAGGCGCGGATGGCCTGGTCGAGCAAGTCGGAGTAGGCCTGCATCTGCCGCCCGTCAGCGGTGGCCTGGTTGAACGGCTGGTAGGCCTGGGCGATAGGCTGGCTGTAGCCCTTGCAGGCGCTACGGGCCAGATCGAGCAGGCGCTTGGCCTCGCTGTGGTCGCTGATGACCTGGCCGTCGTTGCCGATGTAAACGAGGTAATACGGGTGCAGGCGGTTCTGCTGGTTGACCCGCAAGCCGTGGTTGCGGTTGCGCAGGGTGAAGATCACCCCCGGCAACAAACCCAGCTCGGGGCGAGCCGGCACCACGGCGTGCAGGCCGTTGGGCAGATGGCCAAGGTCGCCATGTTCCTTGACGTAATTGAGCAGATCCATACGGAAGTCGTTGAGGCCGAGGTCGGTGATCGACACGCCGGTTTTCAGGTCCTCCATCTCGATCACTTCCTCCTGCAAACGGCGCAGTTGCTCCTTGCGGTAAGCCACGTCATTGGCCTGGGCGCTGAGCACGTTGTCGTCGCCGGTGGCGGCGACGTCGGCGATGATCATGCGGTTCTCGACCCGTTCCTTGAGGTTGATGTATTCGTCAAGGTCGATGGCCGGCCAATAGTTGACCAACTGGATGCTGGCGTTCGGCGAGCCGATACGATCCACCCGGCCGAAGCGCTGGATGATGCGCACCGGGTTCCAGTGGATGTCGTAGTTGATCAGGTAATCGCAGTCCTGCAGGTTCTGCCCTTCGGAGATGCAGTCGGTGCCGATGAGCACGTCGATCTCGCGCGGCTCGTCCGGGTAGATGGCGGCCTTGTCCTTGGAGCGCGGCGAGAACAGCGTCAGCAAGCCCTGGAAGTCGTAGTTCTGGCGGCTGCCAGGCTGGGCGCCAAGGGTGGATTTCGGCGCGTCGCTGCCGGTGACCTTGGCGCTGTGTACCTGGAAGCTGCGCTGCAGGTAGCCAGCCAGGTGCTCGTAGAGGTAGTCGGCGGTATCGGCGAAGGCGGTGAAGATCAGCACCTTGCGGTTGCCGGGGTTGATCGGTGAGGCAATCTTGCTGGCAATCTGGGTTTTCAGGTGCTGCAGCTTGGCATCGTCCGCCGGGGTGACCTTGTTCATCTCGCCGAGCAGTTCGTCGATCAACAGCAGATCGACCTGCAGCTCCTGCTCCCAGGAGGGCAAGTCCATGTCCGCCAGGCTGATGGTGATTTTCTTGCCGATGCTGAAGTCACCCGGTTGCGGCAGCTCATCATCCTCGAAGTCCACCTCTTCGTAGGCGCTCGACACGTCAGCAAAGCCTACCTCCAGGCCAGTCTTGCGGTAGTCGGCGATTTTATCCAAAGCGCTGCGGTGGCTGGCCTGCAGGCTTTGCAGGGTCAGGCGGAAGGCGTGTACCGAGCTTTCCAGGCGTTTGAGCAGGTTGGTGGTCATCAACGCCTGCAGGCTCTTCTCGCGGTCGGCCTGGCGCAGCGTGCCGCGCCCACCATCGGTCAGGGTGTCGTACAGCTCTTCGTATTTCTTCAGGCGGCTGGGCAGGATGTAGCTGACCGGCGCATAGACCGCGAGCTTGAGCTGGGAGAGCAGCTCGAAGATCTTGTTGAAGCCGATCACGTCCTCACGCTGAGTCAGCGGGCAGTGAAAGGACAGCGGCTTGCGCCGCTCGGGGAAGCGCCCGATGTCGGCGGTGTTGTAGAAGGTTTCGATATGTCGGCGCGAGCGGGCGATGGTCACGCTGTCGAGCAGCTCGAAGAAATCGAAATCGAGGCTATTCAGAATCGCCGCTGCGGTGCGCTGTTCCGCTGGCAGCACAGACCAGGCATTGAAGGCGGCCTGGGCGCGGCGGAAGATCAACTCGATGTCCTTGTCACCGCGCAGGCGCTGGCTCAGGCCTTCGCTGTCGCCTTCATAGGCCAGGGCAAGTTGATTCTTCAGGTCGTTGAAGCGGTTGTTGACCGGAGTGGCCGAGAGCATCAGCACCTTGGTCTTCACGCCCTGGCGGATGACCTGATTCATCAGGCGCTGGTAGCGGGTTTCCTTGTCCTTGTAGGCATCGTTATTGCGGAAGTTGTGCGACTCGTCGATCACCACCAGGTCGTAGTTGCCCCAGTTGACCCGCTCTAACGGCATGCCCAGAGAAGTACCACGCGTGCGGCTGAGGTCGGTGTGGCAGAGCACATCGTAGGCGAAGCGGTCACGCGCGAAGAGGTTGGTCTTGAGGTTCTGGTTGTAGGTCAGCCAGTTGTCGGCCAGCTTCTTCGGGCAGAGCACCAGCACGGACTTGTTGCGCAGCTCGTAGTACTTGATCACCGCCAGGGCGGTGAAGGTTTTCCCCAAACCGACGCTGTCGGCCAGGATGCAGCCGTTGTAGGTTTCCAGCTTGTTGATCAGCCCCGTCGCGGCATCGCGCTGGAAGTTGAACAGCTTCTGCCAGATCAGGGTGTCCTGATAGCCGGTGCGATCATTGGGCAGAACGTCTTCACTCAGGTCTTCGAGAAACTCGCGGAAGATGTTGTAGAGCATCAGGAAGTAGATGCGCTCGGGAGCATTTTCCCGGTAGACAGAGGCGATGTGCTCGCACAATTGCTCGGTGACATCCTCGAGCTTTTCGGGGTCGTTCCAGATTTGCTCGAACAGTTCGAGGAACAGACCGGTGTGTGCTGGCTCGTCGATGCGCGTGACGATATTGGAGAGCGCGTTGCCCTTCTGGTAGCCAAGGTCTACCGCCGTGAAGCCCTGCACCGGCATGTAAACGGAAGCATCGCGCTCCCCTTTCACGCCGACGAACGGCTGCATCGGCGCCTGGCCTCGGTTGGATCGGAAGACAGCTTTGCGCCGAATCCAGTCCGCACATTCGCGGGCGATGGCCTTCTGGCTGAGCTTGTTCTTGAGGTGAATCTCGAACTCGCTGCCGGTCAGGCTGCGTTCGCGCTCGGTTTTCGGGATGAGAAACTCTCGACGCTCCTTCTTCAACTTGTCGCTGGCCTCGCTGGGCACGAAGGTCGGCGCGGTGAAGATGAACTCCAGCGAGTCGATCTTTTCCAGCTCTTTCTTCAGCGCAACGTAGGCGTAGATCGAAAAGCAGGAGGCCGCAATTTTCAGCTTGGCACCTGGCTTGATCTGCCCCTTGAGATTTTCGCCAAGCAACGTGTTGATGTTGTCGATCAGTTCCATGAGACGGCTCATCCGGGCTAAGCGTAAGCGTGGATTATCACGAAGATTGCAGCGAAGTTCACCCTTTGCTATTCGCAACAAAGGGTTATCCTGACAGCTGAACTGGACAACGAGACGCCGCGTGACAGACGCCTCCTCCCCCACGCTTTTCCAACGCCTCTGGCTCAGCGAGACCATTCGCCTGCGCGAGGAACATGCCGGCCCGCTCGAAGACGCCGAAGCCAATCGCCTGG
>Ga0075032_1000889_pt1 | contig 11213 bp, 10 predicted proteins | sample SynthPrep_1_END__FD_71386 | JGI IMG/M metagenome (GOLD analysis project Ga0075032, IMG submission 71386) | Synthetic microbial communities from Ohio, USA - SynthPrep_1_END_DS7_MetaG | ecosystem: Engineered > Bioreactor > Aerobic > Activated sludge | place: USA: Ohio, Columbus | collected 2014-04-10
CGCCATCCCGGCCCCGCAAAGCCGCCGCCCATCATCCTTAGGGATGACGACAACCCTTTTCCGCCTCCCTAGCATGACCTGGCAGTCCGCGACCGGCGGACTGCATCCCCTCGTCATCCAGGAGCCTCCCCCATGGCAGAGACGCCGGATTCCAGCCCGAATCCACCCGCCAGCCTGAGCGCAAAGGAAAAGACCGCGCTCGGCTTCGATACCCGCATCACCCGCCGCGATTTCCTCGGTGCCAGCCTGCTCGGCGCCGGCGGCGCCCTGCTCGGCATGGCCGCCCCCGGCCTGATGCGCAGCGCCCACGCGCAGACTGTGCCGGTGCCGCTCACCGGGCTGACGCGCGAATGGAGCGGCTGGCGCAGCGACGCCGGCATCGGCATCGGCGACTATGCCCGCGCCAACGGCAACACCTGGAACGTGGTGAACGACTCCAAGGCGGCGCTGCGCAACCGCGAGATGGATGCGCTGATCGCCGGCGCCGCCGACTCCGGCGAAAGCTACGACCTCATCGTCGTCGGCTGTGGCATCGCCGGCCTCTCCGCCGCCCACGTCTATCACAAGGAAAGGCCAGGCAGCAGCGTGCTGATGCTGGACCAGCACGCCATCTTCGGCGGCGAGGCCAAGCAGAACGAGATCGAGGTGGACGGCACCCGGTTGATCGGGCCGCAGGGCTCCACCGGCATGGTGTTCCCGCTGCAGCGGGCCAAGGCCTTCGGCTTCTACAGCGGCTTCTACGAGGAACTGGGCTTTCCCGAAGCCTTCGACTTCCAGGAGCCGCAGAACCTGCGCAGCGACATGCTGATTCCGCGCGACGTCTGGTCGCCGATGCACATCGGCTGGGAGCAGTCGGACATCGGCTATTTCTTCGAAGGCCAGGGCTTCGTCAAGAACGCCTGGCACAACGGCTGGAGGGACGCGCCGCTGCCCGAGGCGCAGAAGCAGGACCTTACCCGCCTGGAACTCAGCCACACCGCGCCCCGCCGCGCCGACTGGGCGCAGTGGCTGGACTCCATGACCTATCGCGACTACCTGAGCAAGGTGATGGGGCTGGGGCCGGAGGTGAGCAAGTACATCGACCCGGTGGCGGCGGCCATGGGCTGCGGCCAGGGCGCGGACACCATCTCCGCCTTCTCCGCCTACAACTTCATGCAGCCGGGCGTGGTGAATTACAACCGCGATCCCGCCCAGGGCAAGGGCGATGGCACCGACGACCTCTACCTGGTGAGCTTCCCCGGCGGCAATGCCACCATCGCCCGCCGGCTGGTGAAGCACCTGATTCCGGATGCCTTCGCCGGCGAGCGCCTGAGCGAGCTCATCCTCGGCAGGCTCAACTGGAACGCGCTGGACCGCGCCAGCCAGCCGGTGCGCATCCGGCTGTCATCCACCGTGGTCGCCGTCAGCCACGACGGCCCGGCGGACTCGGCCAAGGGCGTCACCGTCACCTGGCTGCGCGAAGGCAAGCTGTACAAGGCCCGCGCCCGGGCGGTGATCATGGCCGGGCAGCAGCATGCCAACAAGCACGTCTGCCGCGACCTGCCGCGCGCCTATTACGACGCCATGGCCACCTTCCACCACGCGCCCATGCTCACGGTGAACGTGGCCCTGCGCAACTGGCGCTTCCTCGACAAGCTGGGCATCGCCTCCGCGCGCTGGTTTGAGGGCTTCGGCTGGTGGACCAGCCTGCGCCGCAACGTGCTGGTGGATGGCCGCGAGACCATGCCGCTGGACCCGGACAAGCCGGCGATGATGGTGCAGTACAACCCCTTCATCGTGAATGGGTTGAACGACATCGCCCAGACCTGCACCGCCGCCCGCATGCAGCTCTTCCACCTGCCCTATGCCGACATCGAGGCCGGCGTGCGCACCCAGTTCCAGAAGATGTTCGGCGCCGCCGGTTTCGACGCCAGGCGCGACATCGCCGGCATCGTCGCCAACCGCTGGGGCCACGCCTACGTCACCGCGCCGCCGGGCTTCTTCTTCGGCAAGGACGGCCAGCCGGCGCCGCGCGAGATCATCCGCACCCGTTTCAACCGCATGGCCTTCTGCCACGCGGAACTCACCGGCGCCCAGATGTGGGAAACCGCCGCCGAAGAAGGCGACCGGGCCGCCAAGCAAATCCTGGAGATCATCTGATGAAGCACACGCTTTCCCGCGTTTTCCGCGTTTTCCGCGTTTTCCACCCTCCGCGCCTCGCCGCCAGCCTGCTCGCGGCCAGCCTCCTCGCCACCACGCTGCCGGCGAGCGCCGCAACGGCAAGCGCCGAACTGAAAGCCTTCCAGGCCGCCATCCGCTCGCTCTACGACCTGAAGGAAAAAGCCTTCGCCAGCCAGGATGCGGATGCCATCGTCGACCGCTTCTACGCCCCGGATGTGATCTCCACCGGCGAGGAAACGCCGGTGAAGGTCGGCCGCGAGCAGTTGCGGCCGATGTACCGCGAGCTGGTGAAGTACGGCGATGTACGCATCGAGTCGGTCCACACCAAGGTCAGCGGCAACATGGGCTGGGACTGGGCCAACTTCCATGTGAAACCGCGCGACCCGGCGGAGAAGCCCTTCACCTTCCGCATCCTGTTCCTGTGGGAGAAGGTGGACGGCAAATGGATGTCCGCCGGCGACATGTATGTGCACGGCACCATGCAGGACCGCCCCTGACAGCGGAGCGGGCCCGGCCGGCCGTGCGTCAGAGCAGCGCCGGCCGGCACGCCTGCACCCAGCGGGTGGCCTGCTCGTAAGCATGGCCCAGCTGCAGCACGGCGAGGTCCGCCTGGGCCTTGCCCATCAGCTGCACGCCCATCGGCAGCCCCTGGGCGTTGAAACCCACCGGCACGTTCAGAATGGGCAGGCCGGCCAGGGTGCCGCCCGTCACGACCTCCATCCAGCGGTGATAGGTGTCCATCCGGCGGCCGGCGATCTCCGCGGGCCAGTGCTGGCCGGCATCGAAGGGGAAGACCTGGGCCGAGGGCAGCACCAGGTAGTCGTAGCGCTCGAACAGCTTGCGCAGCGCCTCGTACCACTTGCTGCGCTGGACGGTGGCGCGCCACACATCCGCGCCGGTGAGATTGAGCCCGCCCTCTATCTCCCACACCGCTTCCGGCTTCAGCAGCGCGCGCTTGGCCGGGTCGTTGTAGAGCGGCGTGGCAACTCCCGCGACCAGCCAGTGGCGCAGCGTGAGCCAGGTCTGCCACAGTTGCTCCATCGGATAATCCGGCATCGCCTCCTCCACCGTGCAGCCCACGGCCTCGAAGCCTTTCAGCCCCTGGCGGCACAGCTCCAGCACGCCAGCCTCCATCGGCAGATAGCCACGGAAGTCGCCCAGCCAGCCGATGCGGGTGCCACGGAAATCCCGTTGCAGCGAGCCGGCGAACACCGCCGGATCTTCGCTGCTGGACATCGGCACCCGGGCGTCGTGGCCGGCCTGCACCGACAGCAGCATCGCCAGATCCCGCACCGTGCGCCCCATCGGCCCTTCATAGCCGAGCTGCTGGAAGAAGACCTCGCCGGTGGGGCCGAAAGGCACCCGGCCCTGCGACGGCCGGAAGCCGAACACATTGTTCCAGGCCGCCGGATTGCGCAGCGAGCCCATCATGTCGCTGCCGTCGGCCACCGGCAGCATGCGGGTGGCCAGCGCCACCGCCGCGCCGCCGCTGCTGCCGCCGGCGTGGCGGCTGGGATCGTAGGCATTCAGGGTGGTGCCGAACACGGTGTTGTAGGTGGCCGAGCCGAGGCCGAACTCCGGCGTGTTGCTCTTGCCGATGAGGATGGCGCCCTGCCGGCGCACCCGCTCGACGATGATGGAATCCTGCCGCGGCACATAGTCCTTGAACAGCGGCGAGCCCTGGGTAGTGGGAATGCCGGCGGTGGCGGTGAGATCCTTGGGCGCCTGCGGCATGCCGTGCATCCAGCCGAGGTACTCGCCACGGGCGAGCTGGGCGTCGCGCTCGTCGGCCTGCCGTAGCAGACCGTCGCGCTCCTGCAGCGATACCAGCGCATTCACCTTGGGGTTGATGCGTTCGATATGGTCGAGGAAGGCGCTCATGACCTCGCGGCAGGACACTTTGCGCGCCTTGATCCAGGCCGAAAGCGCCACCGCGTCCGCCATCACGATGTCGGACGGCGCCTGGGCGGCCATCGCGGTGCCGGCCGCACCGAGGCCGCCGGGAAGCAACGCCGCCGCGCCCAGCAGACCGGCGTTGCGCAGGAAGTCGCGCCGGCTGCCGGCGGCCGGGTCATGGGGCTGGTCGTCAGGCTGGGGAAAACTCTCGGGAAACAGCTCATCGCGCGTCTGCATTTTGTTCTGGTCTCACCGGATTGGGGGTGAGGACGATTCTAGGAAAGCGCCCGCGCAGGCGTTATCCAGAAACAGCAAGGGCCGCAAGTGGCTGAGCGGGTAGGCAGCAAGCCCACGGTCAGCCCCCCTTGGGCAGTGTTTGCCTGCTTTTGCGGACGAAAGCACCCATCGGGCTGAGGCAATGGCGCATTTGCCAACGCAAGTCCCTGCTGCAAACCCATTGCCAAAGCCCTCGCCCTGGCCAGATTCGGCAAGCCTTCAGCTTCAAGCGCGAAAAACGTTCTTCCCTCAGCCATGCGTCACGTCACTCCGGCGAAGCGAAAGCCCGCCCCCATGCGGAGCATAAAAGCAGAGAAAGGCACCGTTTGAGGGCATTACCTCCCCTGCCCGAACCACCCCAAGGTGACCCTTCCCATCGCCTTGGAACCCGCAATTCCCCATGAACACTCGCTTTCCAGCCGGCCAGACTCAGCGGGCCAGCAATTGGCACAGCTTCTGCTACTACCGATCTGACTGGTCTGACCAGTCCGAACTGTCAGACCGCAACCGAAGGCACCCATGCCCAGCATCTCCGCCATTGCCGCCCAGGCGCTGCAGCGCCGCATCGCCGAGGGAGAATTTCCCAGCGGCTCCGCCCTGCCCTCGCAGCGCGAACTGTCCGATCAGCTGGCGATCAGCCGTGCCTCGCTGCGCGAGGCCATTTCCACGCTGGAAGCGCTGGGGTTGGTGCGCTCGCAGCCGGGCAAGGGCGTGTTCGTGACCGCCGGCAGCCGGCCGGACCCGGCGCGGCCGCTGCCCGGCGCCGGCTCGATGACGCCGCAGGCGCTGATCGAATTCCGCCTGGCGCTGGAGCCGGCATGGGCGGCGCTCGCTACCCGCCACATGAACACCGAAGGCCGCCAGGCGCTGGAAGACATCCAGAGCGGCATGGAGGACGCGCTGCGGGTGGGCGACCTGGTGATGGCGGCGGACTGGGATCTGCAGTTCCACCTGCAGCTGGCCGAGTCCTCCACCAACCCGGGGTTGATCACCATCGCCCACCAGTTCCGCGAGCAGATCGGCCACAGCCTGCGCCTGCCCTTCTCCAACCCCGGCGGCATCTGGGAGCCGGCCGATGAACACCGCGAGATCCTCGCCGCCATCGATGCCGGCGATGCCGCCGCCACCGCCGCCGCGATGCGCCGCCACCTGGCCGCCGCCGCGCGGCGGGTGGGCCTGGAATTGCAGATCGAATGAGTCTTTGAAGATACACGCCGTTCCCAGCAGACCGAAACCGTAGAACGCAGCACAGCCCGCAATAACCCACCTCTGCACTTCCTCCCGGAGATCCACCATGACCACCAGCCGCCGCCCCTTCCTCCGCAGCCTCTGCGCCCTCGCCGCCGGCATTGCCGCCAGCGCCACCCTGGGCCTGGCCAGCGCCCATGCCGACGTGCTCGCCAACGTGCACAAGAACGGCACCCTGCGTGTCGCCGTGCCGCAGGATTTCCCGCCCTTCGGCAGCGTCGGCCCCGACCTGAAGCCGCGCGGCTACGACATCGACATGGCCAACCTGATCGGCAAGGAGCTGGGCGTGAAGGTGGAGCTGATCCCGGTGACCAGCACCAACCGCGTTCCCTTCCTCACCACCGGCAAGGCCGACCTGGTGATCTCCAGCCTGGGCAAGAACGCCGAGCGCGAAGCGGTGATCGACTTCTCCACCCCCTACGCGCCCTTCTTCAACGGCGTGTTCGGCCCCACCGACGTCAAGCTGGCGCAGGCCGGCGAGCTCGCCGGCAAGACGGTGGGCGTGACCCGCGGCGCGGTGGAAGACCTGGAGCTGACCAAGATCGCCCCGGCCAACACCACCATCAAGCGCTTCGAAGACAACAACGCCACCATCTCCGCCTACCTCACCGGCCAGGTGCAGTTCATCGCCACCGGCAACGTCGTCGCCGCCGCGGTGAACGACATGACCAAGCTGCGCCGCCTGGACGCCAAGTTCCTGATCAAGAACTCGCCCTGCTACGTCGGCATCGCCAAGGGCGAGACCGCGCTGACCGCCAAGGTGAACGAGATCATCGCCAAGGCGAAGCAGGACGGCAGCCTGGACGCCATCGCCCAGCGCTGGCTGAACGCCCCGCTGCCCAAGGACCTGTAAGCGCCTGCGCCCCGCCGCCGCGGCTCCCGGGCGGCGGTAGCGGGGCAAGCAGCCCCGACAGCCCCGACCCGCCCCTCCCACAGCGCCCCGCGCGGCCACGAGCCGGCCCGGCGCCGGCCATGGAGACCCTGGATGGCCTATCAGTTCGACTTCGCCCCGGTGCTGCAGCACACCGACCTGCTGCTCACCGGCGCCGCCTTCACCCTGGCGCTGACCGCCGTCGGCGCGGTGCTGGGCATCGGCCTCGGCATCGTCGGCGCGCTCTGCCGCGCCTGGAAGATCAGCCCCTTCGACCGCCTCTTCGGGCTCTATGTGGAGGTGATCCGCAACACCCCCTTCCTGGTGCAGCTCTTCTTCATCTTCTTCGGCCTGCCCTCGCTGGGCGTGAAGATGACCGAGTGGCATGCCGCCGTGATCGCGATGGTGATCAACCTCGGCGCCTATTCCACCGAGATCATCCGCGCCGGCATCCAGGCCACGCCGCGCGGCCAGATCGAGGCCGCCTCCTCGCTGGCGCTCACCCGGCTGCAGACCTTCCGCCACGTGGTGCTGCGCCCGGCACTGACCCGCGTGTGGCCGGCGCTGGTGAGCCAGGTGATCATCGTCATGCTCGGCTCCTCGGTCTGCTCCCAGATCGCCGCGGAGGAACTCACCTTCGCCGCCAACTTCATCCAGTCGCGCAACTTCCGCGCCTTCGAAACCTACTTCGTCACCACGGCGATGTACTTCGTCATGGCCCTGCTGATCCGCCAGCTGCTGATGCGGCTGGGCCAGCGCTTCATCGTCGGGAGGCCGCGCTGATGTTCGTCCAATTCACCACCTGGGACATCGTCCGCAACCTGCTGGAAGCCGGCAGATGGACGCTGGCGCTGTCGCTCATCGCCTTCGTGCTCGGCGGCCTGGTCGGCCTCGCCATCCTGTTCGCCCGCATCTCCAAGAACCGCCTGCTGCAGGCGCTCACCAAGGGCTACATCGAAGTCTTCCAGGGCACGCCGCTGCTGATGCAGCTCTTCATCGTCTTCTTCGGCCTGTCGCTGGTCGGCCTGGACGTGTCGCCCTGGATCGCCGCCGCCGTCGGCCTCACCCTGTTCACCAGCGCCTACCTCGCCGAGATCTGGCGCGGCTGCGTGGAGTCGGTGCCGCGCGGCCAATGGGAGGCCTCCGCCAGCCTGGCGCTGTCCTACACCCAGCAGATGCGCTACGTGGTGCTGCCGCAGGCGCTGCGCATCGCCATCGCGCCCACCGTCGGCTTCTCGGTGCAGGTGGTCAAAGGCACCGCGGTGACGTCCATCATCGGCTTCGCCGAACTCACCAAGACCGGCTCCATGCTGGCCAACGCCACCTTCCAGCCCTTCCTGGTGTTCGGCCTGGTCGCCGCCGGTTACTTCATCCTTTGCTACCCGCTCTCGCTGTACGCCAAAAGCCTGGAGAGGAAATTCCATGTCGCTCGTTAAGATCACCGGCCTGCACAAGCACTTCGGCGCCAACCACGTCCTCAAGGGCATAGACCTGGAAGTCGCCCAGGGCGACGTCGTCGCCCTCATCGGCCGCAGCGGCTCCGGCAAGAGCACCCTGCTGCGCACCATCAACGGCCTGGAAACCATAGACAAGGGCGAGCTGGTGGTGGACGGCGCCGCGCTGCACGACGGCAAGGGCGACCTGCGCGCCCTGCGCCAGAAAGTCGGCATGGTGTTCCAGCAGTTCAACCTCTTTCCCCACCTCACCGCCGGCCAGAACGTCATGCTCGCGCCCACGGTGGTCAAGGGCACCTCCAAGCGCGAGGCCGAGGACATCGCCAAGGAAATGCTGCTGAAGGTCGGCCTCTCCGACAAGTTCAGCAGCTTCCCCGACCAGCTCTCCGGCGGCCAGCAGCAGCGCGTCGCCATCGCCCGTGCCCTGGCGATGAAGCCCAAGGTGCTGTTGTGCGACGAGATCACCTCGGCGCTGGACCCGGAGCTGGTCAACGAGGTCCTCGCCGTCGTCCGCCAGCTCGCCAGCGAGGGCATGACGCTGATCATGGTCACCCACGAAATGCGCTTCGCCCGCGACGTCGGCAACAAGCTGATCTTCATGCACCAGGGCCGGATACATGAAAGCGGCGATCCGAAGACGGTGTTCGCCGCGCCCCAGACGCCGGAACTGGCAGGCTTCATCGGGGCAGTGCAGGAAGCCTGAGGGCGAGTGTTCCGCGGAATGAAATCGGGCCGCGGCGAGGAGACTCGCCGCGGCCCGATTTCATTCAGTGCTAATGCCGTGCTCAAACCGGCTAACGTCGGATCTAAAGAGCGAAGAAGCTCAAATCCGGTTGAGCCAAGGGTCGGGCTGCCTTAGCGAATACCCTTCCGTTCCATGTAAGGAACCAAGGCGCGCGTTGTCTCTGGCGAGCGCTCGAAGTCAGCAACTCTGTCATTAAGCAGTTGCGCTAGGCCGTAACAGGCACGCTCAGGCGGGACGATAGCGTTGTCAAGGTTTGCACCGTCCAACTGTCGCATTACTCGCCGATTGGCTTCCTTCACTGCGGTCAGCAAGATCATCTGGGAATACTCCTGTTTGGCCGATTCGCCACCAACCTGGAGATAACGATCGCCGAATTCGTTCAGCACGCTTGAGGCACCACGAATGAACGCATCGTTTCTTGCTCTCCATTTCTCGGCCTCCTCCTGTGCCTCGCCTCCCGTAGCGTTGCTCAATCGTGCGCACAATTTCCCGGCGAAATCATGCATAAGGCTACGAACCATGACCGTTACGGCATCTGTCTCCAATAATTGTGGAAGATCATCAGTAAATCGGTTGAAGGAAACCGTTTGAGCATGAACACTGGAAATGAAAAGCCCAATAACAACGAATGCATACCGAATGCGCATGTGCGACCTAACCTAGCGTTAACCAACGCCGCGCAGCTTTATTGCGCAGCGTCCAATGACCAAAGGGAGCGCCTTGACCAAGATTCTGGGCAACAAGCGCTAGAAAATTACAAACTACTCTGACCTGCTAGAGAGAAACTTAAAGGAGAGGTAGCAGGGACCGCCGATGAGCACGATCAAGGAATAACGACCCAGTGCATTGAATCCAAAAAGATAAAACAAAAGACCTGCAATGAACCAAGCTCCAATCGCAAGCCCCAGCCATTCATTTCGAGTGAAAGGAGAGGTTTTTTTCTCTGGCGTTGTTGACACTGTCTGACCTTTTACGTGAGGGGCACCGAAACATAGTCATCGGCCTTCCAGTATTTCAATAGCCGCAAGATGCTCGCGTGCGCCCTTGGCCACCCGGCAATTGACCGGGACATCCTTGTCACCCGCCCTGATCTGCCCTTTCACATGGAGGATGTTTCCCCTCTCGTAATGGCGCCCACTCCACTGGTAGGTCGAAACCTCCTTACCGGCAAAGTGGGCCTGGGCTTCCTCTTTGCACCATTGCATCAACTCGCTGCCGTGCAGGAACTGGATTTCCGGTTTCCTTTCGGCGGAAGCCGATGACGAGATGATGAGCGCCACAATTGCTGACGCGAGTCGCAGTTGAGTTGTCATCCGGTTTCTGGCTGGCACAGGGAGGCTTCCGTCTTGGAGCTGCAAGGCTTTGCGTTAACCCGGGGAGCATAAACCATATGACTATTCTTCCCGGATGACGTAGATCATGACGCGAGCCTGCCGCTGGGCCGCCTTCAGACGAAGCAGCCGTATTGCAGACATGAAAAACGGGCCTTACGGCCCGTTCTCGTCCAAGCATTCGCCGCCACCGCCACATCAGCGGCGGGTGGTATCAGCTTTCAGCCCAGGTCCAGCAAGCGCCCCAGGTTGTCCAGCGAGAACATCTGCGCGTACAGCCGGCCCAGCGTGCCGGTGCGGATAAGCATGCGCAGGTCGTCGGCGCGCAGCTTGTCCAGGCGGCCTTCGTCGCCGCGGAACAGCCCAGTGATGTTCATGGTGTCGCCGCTCTTGCTCACCGCCTGGGCGGAGAACGGTACCAGCAGGCCGAACTTGCTCAGGGTGTCGCACATGCGGGCGGTGCGCAGCAGGTCGGCCTCGAATTCCTGGGTGAGCTTGAGGCGCTCTTCCCACCAGGCTTGCGGCTTGCCGGATTCGTCTTCCAGCGCGCGGCCGCCGTCGCCTTCGGCCAGCGCGCCGCGTTCCACGCACACGACCCGCTCGTCGCGCTGCTGGCCGTTGTCGGTGACCGAGGCCATGCAGAAGGGGTAGCGGCGGATGTAGGCGGGCACGTACCAGCCTTCGCGCCAGCGGCCGGCGTCGTCCACCAGGCGGTTTTCGCCCTGGCGCAGGCCGAGCAGCGCGATGACGCCGAAGCGCTTGCCATCCGGCGTACCGCTGAAGGCGATGGGGTAGTCGCGCGCGGCGCGGCCCATTTCGCTCATGGAAATCGGCACCGCCTGCACCTTGCGCAGCGCGGGTGCGACGATGCCGTCCTCGACCGCGACGCGGTGCTGCTTCAGCAGCGGCACGATTTCGCCGTAGGCGAAGGGCGGCGTGACCTTGACACCGCCGCTGGCGGCCTGGGTTTCACTCATTGTTCATCTCCTCGAAAAAAAGACCGCCCCGTTGCCGGGGCGGTCCTGCTGCGACTTGCGGGCCGACGCTCAGTTCTGGCCGCGGTTGCGACGGTTCTCGTCGTCGTCCGCGTTGGCGCCGCCGCCCTGCTCGCCGCCACCCGTCGCGCTGCCACCACTGCCCGCGCCGTTCTGGCCGACACCGGCAGCGCCGCCATAGACGCCCATGTTCACACCGTCGCCGGCGAGGAACAAGTTGCCGCCCAGCGGCGTGGT
>Ga0075032_1000899_pt1 | contig 11101 bp, 9 predicted proteins | sample SynthPrep_1_END__FD_71386 | JGI IMG/M metagenome (GOLD analysis project Ga0075032, IMG submission 71386) | Synthetic microbial communities from Ohio, USA - SynthPrep_1_END_DS7_MetaG | ecosystem: Engineered > Bioreactor > Aerobic > Activated sludge | place: USA: Ohio, Columbus | collected 2014-04-10
GCGGGGGCTTGGGCGCGGTGGGCAGCGGGGGCGCCGGCTGCTGGCCGCGCACGCGCGGCGGCTCGGGCGGATCGGCGCGGGTCACCGGATTGCGCTGGATGTCTTCCAGGATGCGCGCCAGCGGGTCGTCGACGTCGGGGCCGCTTTGCTTGTTCAGGATCGCGATCAGCGGGTCCTGGGCGATCTTCGGATACAGGTCCAGCACCAGGCGGTACTGGTAGTCGGCCACGGGCTTGAGCGTGAACACCTGGGGCGCCACGGGCTGCTTCAGGTCGAACACCAGGCGCACCACATTGGGGCGGTTCTGCGCCACCCGCAGGCTCTGGATGTAGGGGTCGTCCGGACGGACCTTGGAAACCAGGTCGTTCAGGGCCGCGCTGATGGTCAGTCCCTCAATGTCCACCACCAGGCGGTGGGGATTTTCAAGCGTGAACTGTTCAGCCTTGAGCTCGCTGTCGAGCTCCAGCGTGACGCGGGTGTATTCGTCGGCCGGCCAGGTGCGCACGGCCAGGATGGTCGCCGCCTGCGCCAGGCGCGGCAGGACCGGCAGGACGAGCAGGGTGGCGGCGACGCTGATCAGGCGACGCCGAGTGGCGCCTGCCGAGGGGAGGGCGCCTACTTGGGCGGGGGGACAATCGCGTTCAACCATGTTTGTCCTCGAGCGGTGTACGCGGTCAGGGTGGCGTCGCGTCCTTCGCCTGCATAGGCTAGGGAAATCAGCAGGTCGGGAGGGGGCAAAAGGCCCCCGGCCCGCTCTGGCCATTCGATCAAAACGACCGCATCGTTACGCAGTAAATCCCGGAATCCTGCGTCCAACCATTCGCGCGAATCACTAAATCTATAAAAATCAAGATGATAGAAGTATAAGTTAGAAACTTTATAGGATTCAAGCAGCGCGTAGCTAGGACTTTTGATTCGCCCGGTGATGCCGCATTCCCGCAACAAGGCCCGTGTGAAGGCCGTTTTACCCGCGCCCAGATCTCCCTGGAGATGGATGTGTCCCCCCGCCGGACCGGTCTGACCGCCGGAAACCAGGGGCGCGAGCTGCCGCGCCAGCGACTCCGTGGCGGCTTCGTCGGGCAGGTTCAAGGTCAGGCTGCAAAGAGGGGCGGACATGGCGCGGGGCGAGTGGTAAAAACGGTGAAGGGAGCACGGATGTTTGCGCAATTATAGGAATGCGGGTTTCTGCTAATCTAGAACTGATTTTCATTCTCAATATTCTCGTGGCTGGCGCGCCGCCGCCAGCCGCAATCGACGTCGCCACGGAGTAGCACGCGCCATGAAGACCCGCATTGAAAAAGACACGTTTGGTCCCATCGAAGTCCCGGAAGATCATCTCTGGGGCGCCCAGACGCAGCGTTCGCTGCATTTTTTCGCGATTTCCACCGAAAAGATGCCGGTCCCGCTGGTCGAAGCGATGGCGCGGCTCAAGCGCGCGGCCGCCAAGGTCAATGCCGATCTGGGCGAACTGGATCCGAAGATCGCCGATGGCATCGTCCGCGCCGCCGATGAGGTGATCGCCGGCAAGTGGCCCAACGAATTCCCGCTGTCGGTCTGGCAGACCGGCTCCGGCACCCAAAGCAACATGAACATGAACGAGGTGCTGGCCAACCGCGCCTCGGAACTGCTGGGCGGCGTGCGCGGCGAAGAGCGCAAGGTGCACCCGAACGATCACGTCAACCGCGGGCAGTCGTCCAACGACACCTTCCCGACCGCCATGCACGTGGCGGCCGCGGTCCAGGTCGAACACCATCTGCTGCCGTCGCTGAAGGCGCTGCGCGCCACGCTGGCGGCCAAGAGCGCCGAGTTCTACGACATCGTCAAGATCGGCCGCACCCACCTGCAGGACGCCACGCCGCTGACCCTGGGCCAGGAACTGTCGGGCTATGTGGCCCAGCTGGACCTGTCCGAACAGCAGATCCGCGCCACCTTGCCGGGCCTGCACCAGCTGGCCATCGGCGGCACGGCGGTGGGCACGGGCCTGAATGCGCACCCGCAATTCAGCGCCAAGGTCTCGGCCGAACTGGCGCACGCCACCGGCACCGCTTTCGTGTCGGCGCCCAACAAGTTCCAGGGCCTGGCTTCGCACGAAGCGCTGTTGTTCGCGCACGGCGCGCTGAAGTCGTTGGCCGCCGGCCTGATGAAGATCGCCAACGACGTGCGCTGGCTGTCCAGCGGCCCCCGTTCGGGCCTGGGCGAGATCAGCATTCCCGAGAACGAACCGGGCAGCTCCATCATGCCGGGCAAGGTCAATCCGACGCAGTGCGAAGCCATCACGATGCTGGCCGCGCAGGTGCTGGGCAACGACGTGGCCATCAATATCGGCGGCGCCAGCGGCAATTTCGAACTCAACGTGTTCAAGCCGCTGGTGATCCACAACTTCCTGCAATCGGTGCGCCTCTTGACCGACGGCATGGCCAGCTTCAACGAGCATTGCGCCGCCGGCATCGAGCCCAACCGCGAGCGCATCGCCGAACTGGTCGACCGTTCCTTGATGCTGGTGACGGCGCTGAATCCCCATATCGGCTACGACAAGGCCGCGCAGATCGCCAAGAAGGCGCACAAGGAAGGCCTGTCGCTGAAGGAGTCGGCGCTGGCGCTGGGCTACGTGACCGAGGCGCAGTTCGCCGAATGGGTGGTGCCGGCCTCCATGACCAACGCGCACAAGTCCTAGTAAGACGACTGCCGCGCGCATGAAGAAAGACCGCTGCCGCGGTCTTTTTTCGTTGGCGGCGCAGCGCCTCTCAGGCCGCGCCGGTGAGCATCAGCCACAACGGAATCGTCAGCGCCGAAAGCAGCGTGCCCAGCGATATCAGCACCGCCACCATGCGCCCGTCGCCGCCCATGCGCATGGCCAGCACGTAGGCCGCGGATGCGGTGGGCAGGGCCGCAAACAGCAGCAGCATCCGCGATTCCAGCGGCGGCAGCGCCAGCAGATGCGCGACCAGCAAGGCCACGGCGGGCAGTGCCACCAGCTTGACCGCAAGCATCCAGGCGATCAGCGCGCCATGGCCCTTGCCGCCTTCCCAGGCCAGGCTGGCGCCCACGCAGATGATGCCCAGCGCGAGGGCCGCCGCGCCCAAACGCGCCAGCACCGTGTCCAGCGGGCCGGGCAGGTGCACGCCGGCCAGATTGCAGGCCAGGCCGGCCAGCGTGGAAATGACCAGAGGATTGCGGGCCAGTTCGCGCAGCAGGTTGCCGCCGCTATGGCGGGCCAGGCCGTAGACCGCGGCCATGTTGGCCATGGGCACGGCGAAGCCGACGATCAGCGCCATGACCGTCTGGCCTTGCGCGCCGCCCAGGCTGGCCGACAAAGCCAGCCCGAGATAGGTATTGAAGCGGTAGCCGCATTGCGCGGACGAGGCCAGGCTCAGCGACGAGGGCCGCAGCACCCAGCGCGCCAGCCAGGTCAGCGCGACACCGGCCGCGATGACGGCCGCGCTGGCCTGCAGCAGCATGGCGGCGTTGCCGGCGGTGATGGGGGTGCGCAGGATGGACTGGAACAGCAGCGCGGGCAGCAGGACGAAGTAGACCAGCCGCTCGGTGCCGGCGAAGAATTCGCGCGAGAAATTCAGTTTGTGATGCAGCGCCCAGCCCAGCGCGACCAGCATGAAATCAGGGAAAACCAGAAGGGCAACCGACATGGGCAAGTATGTATTTGATGCGCGTCAGACGGGGATCCATACGCTAGGCGTCTGTAAGTATTTGCTGCTATTCTCCGTCATTCTGGCGGGCGCGTGTGCCACAAGCAACGTATAAAAGCAGTGCTCACCCTGCGCACAGAGCATGCGCCCACCGCCGTTAATTGCGGACCTGTCCACAGGCAGGCGCATCACACAACGGTCCGTACACACACGGGCTCGCATATTGGAGGAAACACACCTATGAATAAAGTCCGCTCCCTGGCCGTGGCTATCGCCCTGGCCACCGGCGCTGCCGGCACCCTTGGCGCCTCCGCCGCTCACGCTGCCGACAAGTACCCGAGCAAGCCGATCCGCGTCATCGTTCCGTTCGCGCCCGGCGGTTCCACCGACATCATCGCGCGTCTGGTGACGCAGCGCATGAGCCAGGAACTGGGCCAGCCCATGGTTGTGGAAAACAAGGGCGGCGCCGGTGGCGCCATCGGCGCATCCGAAGCCGCGCGCGCCGATGCCGACGGCTACACGCTGTCCATCGCGACCGTGTCGACCATGGCCGTGAACCCGGCTTGCCGCCCCAACGACCTGCCCTACGATCCGATCAAGGATTTCCAGCCGGTCACCAACTTCGCCAACACCGCCAACGTGGTGGCCGTGAACCCGAAGTTCCCCGCCAAGGACTTCAAGGGCTTCCTGGAAGAGCTGAAGAAGAACCCGGGCAAGTACTCGTACGGCAGCTCGGGCACCTGCGGCGTGCTGCACCTGATGGGCGAATCGTTCAAGATGGCCACGGGCACGGACATCGTGCACGTGCCGTACAAGGGTTCGGGCCCGGCCGTGGCTGACGCCGTCGGCGGCCAGATCGAAATCCTGTTCGACAACCTGCCGTCGTCGATGCCGCAGATCCAGGCGGGCAAGCTGCGCGCCATGGCCATCGCGTGGCCGACCAACATCGAAGCCATCAAGGACGTGCCGACCTTCAAGGACGCCGGTTTCCCGGTGCTGAACCAGCCGGTCTGGTACGGTCTGCTGGCGCCCAAGGGCACGCCGATGGAAGTCGTGAACAAGCTGCGCGACGCTGCCGTCGTGGCCCTGAAGGACCCCAAGGTCATCAAGGCGCTGGACGACCAGGGCTCGGCGCCGTCGGGCAACACGCCGGAAGAGTTCGCCAAGGAAATCAAAGAGCAGTATGACTGGGCGAAGGACGTCGTGAAGAAGCAGAACATCAAGCTGGACTGATGCCGCGCGGGGCGGGCGCCGCCTGCCCCCGTCTGCAAGCAATGACGGGCGCCTTTGGGCGCCCGTCTTTTTTTTTGCGCGTAGGCCGCTCAGGCCGTGGCGTCGAGTCCGGCCTGCAGCGCCTCGCAAGCGGCGCGCAGGCGTTCGATGAAGTCGCGGTGCAGCGCCGACAGCGGATCCTGGTTGCGCACCATGATGCTGATCGGCACGCGCAGGGCGGGGTCCAGCCGGCGCAGGTTCATGCCGGGCCGCAGCATCGCCTGCGCGGTGATCGCGTCCACGATGGCGTCGCCGCAACCCGCGTCGACCAGGGCGCAGGCCACGTAATGCGTCTGCACCTGGATCGCCACCTGCGGATCCAGGCCCTGCGCGTCCAGCGCCATCTGCAGCAGGGCGCCGGAGGCGTCGGCCGCGTCCAGCACGATCAGCGTATCGCCCGCCATGGCCGTCAGATCCGCCAGCGGCAGCGGGCCCAAGCCTTCCTTGCGGCTCAGGTGCACCAGTTCCGTGTGGCCCAGTCCGATGCGGGTCAGGCCCGGATAGTCGTTGGTGTCGAAGGTGATGGCCAGATCCAGCTCGCGCGTCAGCAGCCCCTGCACCAGTTCAGTGCTGTGATGCGTATGGATGTCGAAAGTAATGCCAGGCTGCGCCGCGCGGCTGTCGCGCACCACGCCGGGCAGCAGTCCCAGGCCCAGCGCCGGCGCGCAGCCCAGGCGCAGGTGGCCGTTGGGATGGTCGCGCAGGCTGGCGGCCAGCCTGCGCACGCTGTTGAGGTCCTGGTTCAGGCGCGCGACCTCGGGCGTGAGGATCTCGGCCTCGCGGGTCGCGACCAGCCGTCCTTTCACGCGCTCGAACAGCTTGAAACCCAGCTGCGCCTCGGCATGCGCCAGGAGCTTGCTGGCCGCGGGCTGCGAGATATGCAGCGCGGCCGCGGCCTCGGTCAGGGATCCGGTACGGCGGATCGCTTCGAAAATCTCGATGTGGCGCAAACGCATGGCACGGTGGGGGACGGTGGGCGGAAACCGCGATTCTAAGCCGGATGCGGCCGGCGTCGCGACAGCCGCCGGCGCCTTGACTATCATGAACCCCTGCCGGAAAGCCGGCGCACACCGGAGCCTCCCCATGCGCGCACCCCGTCATGCCGTTGCCTTCATGCTTGCCGCCGCGCTTGCGGCCATGCCTGCCGCGTGGGCGCGTACGCCACAGGCCGTCGAAGACCTGAACCCCGAGGCCGCCAGCGGCACGCAGACGCGATTATTGGCGCGGGCGCCGCATTTCATGATGGCCTCGGCCAATCCGCTGGCGACGCAAGCCGGCGACGAGATGCTGCGCCGGGGCGGCAGCGCGGTGGACGCCGCCATCGCCGCCCAGTTGGTGCTGAACCTGGTGGAGCCGCAATCGTCAGGCATAGGCGGCGGCGCCTTCATGGTGGCGTATTCGGCCAAGAGCGGCCGCATCCAGACCTACGACAGCCGCGAGACCGCGCCCGCCGCGGCCCAGCCGCAGCGTTTCCTGGACTCGGACGGCAAGCCGGTGCCCTTCGCCCGCGCGGTGAATAGCGGCCTGGCCGTAGGCGTGCCGGGCCTGCTGCGCGGCCTGGAGCTGGCGCACAAGGAGCAGGGCGCGCTGCCCTGGGCCGATTTGTTTCAGCCCGCGATCCGGCTGGCCGAGCAGGGTTTCGCCGTGTCGCCCCGCCTGCACAAACTGCTGGCCGGCAACAAGGAGCTGCGCACGCAAGCCGCGGCAGCGGCCTATTTCTATGCGCCCGATGGCGCGCCCTGGCCCGTGGGCCATGTACTGAAGAACCCCGAATTCGCGCGCACGCTGCGCGCGGTGGCGGAGCAAGGCGCCGACGCGTTCTACCAGGGCGACATCGCCCAGGACATCGTCGCCGCGGTGCGCGGCCATGCCGTGCCCGGCGACCTGACGCTGGCCGACCTGGCCGGCTATCGCGCCAAGACGCGAGACCCCGTCTGCGGCGTCTATCGCGGCTATCAGCTGTGCGGCATGGGGCCGCCCAGCAGCGGCCCGATCGCGGTGCTGCAGATGCTGGGCGAACTGGAGCAGTTTCCCCTGCCCATCTTTGCGCCGGGCAGCGTGGAGGCGGTGCATTACTTCTCCGAAGCCGGCCGGCTGGCATTCGCCGACCGCGATTTTTATGTGGCCGATCCGGACTTCGTGCGGGTGCCGGTGCGCGCCATGCTGGACCCCGCCTATCTGCGCGCGCGCGGCGCCCTGATCCAGCCGGACCGCAGCATGAAGGTGGCGCTGCCCGGCGATCCGGAAGGCAAGCTCCTGTCGCTGGGCAAGGACGACGCACTGGCGCTGCCCTCGACCAGCCATCTGGTGGCGGTGGACGCGCAAGGCAATGCCTTGAGCATGACGACCACCATCGAAAACGAATTCGGCAGCAAGATCTTCGTGCGCGGCTTCCTGCTGAACAACGAGATGACGGATTTTTCCTCGTCCCACAAGGATCCCGAGGGCCGCCTCGTCGCCAACCGCATCGAGCCGGGCAAGCGCCCGCGCAGCTCGATGGCGCCGATGATCGTGCTGCGCGATGGCAAGCCCTATCTGCTGGTGGGGTCGCCGGGCGGCAGCGCCATCATCAACTACGTGGCCAAGACCATCGTGGGCGTGCTGGACTGGCGCCTGGATATCCAGGCGGCCATCGACCTGCCCAACATGGGCAGCCGCAACAAGGAAACCGAACTGGAGAAGGGCACCGCGCTGGAGGCGCTGGCGCCCGAGCTTGAGCGCATGGGGCACCCGGTGCGGATACTCGAATTTCCCAGCGGCATCCACGGCATCGTGATCGACGCCGACGGCCTGCAGGGCGGCGCCGACCCGCGCCGCGAAGGCGTCGCCCAGGGCGGCTGAGGCCCCGCGCAGGCTTACTCGCCGGTGTCGGCGGAACGCAGATCCGGTGGCAGCTTGCGCAGCGTCGCGGGGGTGCGCGACAGCTTGATCGGGGAACCCACGCCGCGATAGTCGCCTTGCTCCAGCACCATGCCGCGATGACGGGTGTGCGGGTGCGCCAACGCCTGATCCACGCTCTGCACGGCGGCCGCGGGCACGCCGCAGCGCAGCAGGCGGTCGGCCAGTGCGGCGGCCTCATGGTCCGCCAGCAGCGCGGTCAGGTCGTTGCGCAAGGCCTGGCGGTTGTGCAGGCGGTCGGCGTTGGTGGCGTAACGCCTGTCCTCGGCCAGCGCCGGCGCGTCCAGCGTCTGCGCCAGCTGCGCGAACTGGCGGTTGTTGCCGACCGCCAGGAAGATCGGGCCGCTGGCCGTGGGCAGCGTTTCGTAGGGCGCGATGTTCGGATGCGCGTTGCCGCTGCGCGCGGGCACCTTGCCGCTGTAGAAGTAGTTGGGCGCGTGCGGGTGCAGCAACGACAGAGCGCAGTCGTACAGCGTGATGTCCAGGAATTGCCCCAGGCCGCTGTGCGTACGCTCGTTGAGCGCCAGCAGGATGGCCACGGCCGCGTTCAGGCCGGTCACCATGTCCACCACCGGCAGGCCGACGCGGGTGGCTTCGCCGTCCGCGTCGCCGTTCACGCTCATCAGGCCGCACATGGCCTGGGCGCAGGCGTCGTAGCCGGGCAGGCCGCCCAGCGGCCCGTCCGCGCCGAAACCGCTGACCCGGCAATGGATCAGTGCCGGGAAGTCACGGCTCAGCATGTCGTACCCCAGGCCCCATTTTTCCAGCGTACCGGGCTTGAAGTTCTCGACCAGCACGTCGGCGTCGGCGAGCAGATGGCGCAGCAGCTCCTGGCCCGCTGCCTGTGACAGGTCCAGCGTCATGCCGTCCTTGTTGCGGTTGACGCCGATGAAATAGGACGCCGTATCGCCCAGGAAAGGCGGCCCCCAGCCCCGCGTTTCGTCGCCGCCGGGCGGCTCGATCTTCAGCACGTCGGCGCCGTGATCCGCCAGGATCTGCGTGCAATAGGGGCCGCCCAGCACGCGCGACAGGTCTATCACTTTGCAGCCGGCGAGGGCGCCGGCATTGGGCAGGGTTGCAGCCATGTGGGGTCCGTTCAGTCGATGGAAACGTGGGCGCTCTTGATGAGATCGCGCCATTTGGGCACTTCGGCCGAGATGAAGGTGGCCAGGCCCTGCGGCGTCTGGTCCCGGGCTTCGACGATGCCCTGGCTGCGCAGCGTCTGCGCGACCTCGGGATCGGACAGCGCGGTCTTGAAGGCGCGGTTCAGGGTGTCCACCACATCGGCCGGCGTACCCTTGGGCGCCACGATGCCGAAGAACACGCTGACGTCATAACCCTTGAGCCCCTGCTCGGAAAGCGTGGCCAGGTCAGGCAGCGCGTCCGAGCGCTGGGCGCTGGCCAGGCCGATGGCGCGCAGCTTGCCCGCCTTGATGTAGGGCAGCGCGGTCAGGATGTCGGTGAACGACATCGACACCTGCCCGCCCAGCAGGTCATTGAGCGCCGGACCCGTGCCCTTGTAGGGGATGTGCATGATCTGGGTGCCGGCCATGTTGTTGAAGAGGATGCCGGCCAGGTGCGACGAGGCGCCGTTGCCTGATGAGGCGTAGCTCAGCTTTTCCGGATTTTTCTTGGCATAGGCGATGAGTTCCTGCGCATTGTTGGCCGGTACGGACGGGTTCACCACCAGGATGTTGGGCAGGTGGCCGATGCGGATGATGGGCGCGAAGCTGGTCTCGGGGTTGTAGCCTTGCTTCTTGTACAGGCTGACGTTGATCGCCAGCGGGCCGGAGGTGCCGAACAGCAGGGTGTAGCCGTCGGGCTTGGCCGTCGCCACGTATTCCGAGCCGATGTTGCCGCCGGCGCCGGCGCGGTTTTCGACGATGACGTTCTGGTTCAGCGGCTGCCGCAGCTTGTCGGCCAGTCTGCGAGCCAGGGCGTCGGTGGGGCCGCCGGGCGGGAACGGCACGATCAGCGTCACGGGCCGGGCCGAGGGATAGGCGTCCGCGGCCAGCGCGGGCGCGGCGGGGGCGATGGCCGTGGCGGCCGCCAGCAGCAAGGGGGCGAGGGTTCGGTTCATGTTTGTCTCCAGTGGTTGCGCGCCGGCTGTGCCGCCGGCGTCGGTTTACAGCGCGTAGTGCAGGATGGCCCGGCACGCCGCGCTTTCATCGGCCGGGATGGCGTATGGGTCGCGTGGACCCAGACGGTGCAGCAGCACCTGGTCGGCCAGCAGCGCGCGGCTTTCCAGGCCGGGTTCGGTCGCTTCCCAGCGCAGGGCGGCCATGGACACCGCGTGGTACAGCAGCGAGGCGGCCTGGCGCGCCAGCTCGGGACGGTCGGCCTGCGCGGCGTGTTCGGCCAGCGCATAGGTCTGCTCCAGCGCGCGCGCCTGCATCTCGGCCAGTTCGGGCGGGCAGGGGCGGCCCGCGGCCAGCAGGCCGTCGATATGGCTGCGCAGGGCCGGCAGCGAGTTTTCCTTGTTGATGGCGCGCAGCACATCCAGCGCCACGATGTTGCTGGTGCCTTCCCAGATGGAGCCCAGGTGGGCGTCGCGCACCAGCCGGGGTTCGGTCCATTCCTCGATGTAGCCGCAGCCGCCGCGTACTTCCATGGCGTCTCCGGTCACCTTGCGGGCATCGCGGCAGGCGCGGAACTTGATCAGCGGCGTGAGAATGCGCGCCAGCGCCGGATCGGCCGCGCCCTGGTCCGCGCCGGCCAGGGCGCGCGCGGTCTGGAACATCAGGCTGCGGGCCTGTTCGGCCCACACCGTCATCTTGACCAGCTGGCGTTGCATCAGCGGCATGTCAATCAGGCGCTTGCCGAAGGCGCGCCGGTGCTGCGAGACATAGACCGCCTCGGTCACGGCGCGGCGCATCAGGCCGGCGGCGCGCATGCCGTTGGACAGGCGCGAGTTGTTGATCATGTCGGCCATGTGCTTGAAGCCGCGGCCGCGCTCGCCCACCAGCCAGGCCACCGCGCCTTCCAGGCGGATCTCCCCGCTGGCCATCGAGCGCGTGCCCAGCTTGTCCTTCAGGCGCAGGATGCGGTAGTGGTTGTGCGTGCCGTCGGCCAGGTCGCGCGGCAGCAGGAACAGCGATACGCCCTTCAGGCCGGGCTGCGATTCGCTGCGCGCCAGCACCATGGCGTAGCCCGCGTCCGGGTTGGAGCAGAACCACTTGTCGCCGTGGATGAGCCAGGTGCCGTCATCCTGCGCGGTGGCGGTGACTTCGGTGGCGCTGACGTCCGAACCCGCGCCCTGTTCGGTCATGAACATGGCGCCCTGGCGC
>Ga0075032_1000903_pt1 | contig 11060 bp, 12 predicted proteins | sample SynthPrep_1_END__FD_71386 | JGI IMG/M metagenome (GOLD analysis project Ga0075032, IMG submission 71386) | Synthetic microbial communities from Ohio, USA - SynthPrep_1_END_DS7_MetaG | ecosystem: Engineered > Bioreactor > Aerobic > Activated sludge | place: USA: Ohio, Columbus | collected 2014-04-10
GTGTCGAGCAGATCACCGTCGAGCCGCCGATCGAGACCGAAACCGGACCTCACCTCCCCTCTCGCGCCATCCATCTCGGCCGCACCAAAACCTCCGGCGCCGATCACGACGAGGTCGTCTATCTCACCGGCCGGCCGGTCGAGGCGCTTGATGCCTGGATCGCATTGGCAAAAATTGACAGTGGCAGCGTGTTCCGAAAGGTCGATCGCTGGGGCAATGTGTCGAAGCGGGCGTTAGAGGCAGGCGCGGTCAATGCGATTGTCAAGCAGCGGGCGGAGATGGCCGGGTTGGACAGTGAGGAGTTTTCGGCGCACGGGCTGCGATCCGGATACCTAACGGAAGCCGCCAATCTCGGAATTCCACTGCAAGAAGCCATGGATCAATCACGCCATCGATCTGTGCAGCAGGCGTCTAGTTACTATAACAGTGCGACACGGCGAAATGGACGTGCAGCTCGTATACTCTAACCGAGCCCGCGCGATAATCGTAGCCAATGCCTAACTTGCTGCGTCGCGGCCAGAGGAAATCAGACGTCCGGTATTCTAATATTATTTCCGGTCAGAACCGCATCTTCATTGTTCGAGCCACGCTAAACGGCGGAAAATTCGGCTGTCGGAGCGATCCCTGCATTAGCTCGAAGAACTGGGCCCAAGCAAACCTATTGACGATCTCGGTTGGCCGTTCGAACGTGAATAACTCCAAGCCATCGACATTCCCTGTCACTGTGTATCGTTCAAGAGCCACCGGGGTGATGTAGAGCCGGATCGCATAACGGATGTTGTTCAAGAACTCCGCAATTGTGCTGGCGTGGTAAGCGAGCAGGTGGGTGTGGAACCAATCCCAGCAATCTGGCAGCGCCAAGTAAGCATCGCTCTCATCGATCTCGACGTTGTTATCTCCCAAGATCCTACGGAGGGTATTGGCTTGCCCGGCCAACCGCAGGAAGTTGTGCTTTCCTATATCACCACTCATCCGGATAAAGTCGATCCGTTTGATCCGCAGATCCACCTTCTGACTGATATTGCCGAACCAGACTTCCTCGACGAAAGCATAGGCCTCAAGCCAGTCGCTGAACTCCTGCACGATCCGACTGAGGTGGTCGATTTTCGTTCCGATCAACGGCTTCTCGCAGACGCGCTTTAGATAGTAGAGTGTTGTGTGATCGACTTTGCTGCCATCCTTTGGCGGCTTGGGCAGGTCAAATGGTAGGGGCGAGCCACCCTTACCAGTCACCGGTGACAGAAAATCCCGGAGAAAGGTTCCGAACTGCCGTAAGCTTCCGGCGGTCTGTGGAAGGAGGTTGGTATCAGTACGCTTCTCGTCAAGAGGACAGAAGATGGCGTGATTGACCATATCGTCGACCATGCTGACGACAGCACTGAGGACAATTGCCTCCTGTTCGATTTCAGAGAATGTGCCCGGTTCGATCGTCATTGATACGCCGAAATTGCCAGAAAAATCAGATGGTGCGAATGTGCGGACCACAAGACCACACCGCAAAAAGGAAATCGAGATATGGCACGCCGAAAAATGCCCGTGTCGATGGACCAGCGCGCCGCTTTGCCGCTCGCCGAAGAAAATCCCGACATCGAATACCTTCGGCTAAACAGGCAAGCAATCTGCGAGCGCGAGATTAATGCAGCGATCAGGCTCTTCCTGATCGACGAGGATCCGATCTCGGCGCACGTGCTAGCAAGCGCCGCAACGCACATCATGGAAGCCATCGGCAAAGGTCGCGACGACGTGGGATTGAACAGCGTACGAGCGATGCTGAAGGACGCAGAGGTCCCACCTGATCTTGAACACGAGGTGTTCGCCGGGCTGCGGCATTCCTACAATTTTCTTAAGCACTCATCCTCCGATCTCACGGTCGAGAACGACTTTTCGGTCGACTACATCGTGATGACGATCTACGGCGCTGCCCATAGCTACAAGCTGCTTTTTGAAACCACGACAGCAGAGATGCGGGTGTTCAATGCAATCGTCCAGGCATGGCGACCGCAATGGTGGCAGCACGATCCGAACCTCGACGGAAAAATCGCCGTCGCTCGGCAAATGGGGCTGCTCGGAGCCACACGGCTCGAGTTCTGCGAGATAGGTCGAAGATATCTCAAGCGTGAGTGGGACCAGGAAGGCTCCTGAACAAAAGCTGGCAACCTCCTGGCTGCCTGCTCTCCTGAAATCAGATGGCTGTCCGCGAATGGGTTATAGAGATCGCCGTGTGGAATCGAAGCTCCTGGAGGAGCGCATCATCCGGTAAGGTGATGGCCGGTACCAGACCGGCTAGCTCAAGTCTGAAGGCAAAACCTAGCCAACCGTCTTTGCGAGCGCCGCAATCGACTGTTTTGCAAGCGGCCTACTCGATATTGACGATGTCGTTCCCTTACAACGTCGCCATGGCAAGGCAGAACATCCCCTCATCGTCCCTGGGCACCCTTGAGCTTCCCACGGATAACTTCTGCGGCCATCATATAAACTTGTGAAGGCGAGTTGAATTGCAACTGGGCTGCCAAACCGATGGTTAGGGATATGGGACCCGTTCTCAAAGAAAGCTTTTCTATCGCGGCTCGGTGCTCAAGTCTTCCGACCGAATTGAGCTCTAAGCCTTTGATGGTTCTGTGACCCTTCATTGTGCGCTTCTGGAAAACGTATCCCTTGCGAACGGTGATGTGTTCGCTGAAGGTATCAAGGTGGGGATGGACCCATCGAAAGTCCGCCGAAGACGTGATAGCGACCGGTGCTACATTGCTGACCAATACAGGGCACCTCACCACTTTAGCCGGATTAGGAACATTCTTTGAAGCGCGTCTTGTCAAACGACCACAAAGCAGCGCGTAAGCCTCATTCTTTTTGCCGTTACACGTTGAGCAAGACAGGGCAAGATTGCGGATTTCGAACGCAAAATGCGGCCAAGCTGCCTTCTCTATAAAGTGCTCCAGATGTGTAGCGGGTGGATCCGAGGGGAGCGGCCGTCGGCAATAGCAGCAGAGACCCCGTTGGGTGGATCTGAGTTCAAGTTTCAAAGAAGTTTTGAATGCGGTGACGATCGCCGCCTTACTAGTCCATGGGAGTCCTGCGAACGAAGCCGCGGTAATTCCCAATGCATAGGATGGAGTAGGGTCGATTCTTTCAAAACCGATATTCATTCACCGCCCTCACCTTCCAGCAGGGCGCCTATGACTGTGCGCAAGGGGTCATCCTTCTGCAGAGCCGCGAAAAGATCCCTTAGCTTCGGACGCAATGCCGCGTATTCAGGTGTCCCGGCGAGATCTCGCTCAACTAAGTCGACAGCTTGTTGGACGAGTTCGACCACGTACAGATTTCTACTCGAGGCAATCCCGAACTGGTCGAGCAGAATGCTGTCGCTGGAAGCTCCGAAAGGTGCAGGTTGAGCTGGCGTGACATCTCTGGGAACAGTTAGGTCGACGATCATGCTCCCAGGCTTCGCGCTCGCCACAATGAGTGGAGAGTGCGTAGAAACAACAAGATGGCCGTCTTCCATAACGCGGCATATTTCAAGCAGCGTGGCCATGAACTCTTGTTGCCAATGGGGATGAAGACTGTTCTCGGGCTCGTCAACAAGAACGATGGAGCCAGCGGTCACGGAAAAGCCCAGAGCAAGCAGGCTCGTCAGCATGTGATATTCGCCAGAGCTCAGCTCATAAACCGAGAACTCCTCCTCACCATCGCGCCGAACGGTCGCACGATCGATCACCAAGATATCCAGCATTAGGCCGAGTCTGACCGCGAGGTTCTCCTGCGTGGTGACCGCGCTATTTTTGCTCAGCGTAATTTTGGAGAACTTTCCCCTCCGTTCATCGATAAGTGCGGTCAACACATTGAAGTCGAGGTCTGAGAATTCTTCCCTAACACTTTGCGCGGCTGCCAGCGATATCTCACCGCGAGAATTCGGTTCCCTGTATCCGCTCAGGGCACGCTCAAGAATTTCCCGGGGAGTGATTGAAGGGAACCGCTTTTTGAATCTCTGCTCGTAGCGGATATCGAGCGAGAGAGAAGGATTGAGGCCTGAAAGCGAGAATGCCTTTTCGAAAAATGGATCCAGAAATCGATCGCTCACTGCCGGATTCAGGGCAAAAGTGACTGCTGTCTCTAGTGGCAGTTTCTTACTTAGCAGGTTCGTACCTGCCCGCTGCCCAATGTAGTGATAGTTTGGGACGTCATATTCTGTATTTCGCCCACTGAGCATTTTCTGAGGAAATCGATCCGCCACAGAGCCGGAGAAGCAAATAACCGGCGCCTCAACTGAGATGCCGGGAACACCGTGGAACGTCACGTTCGCTTTATCGGTTGGCAGAACAATCGCAGATACGAGGTCGCGAAGGACGGAGCTTTTCTGTGACCCGTTCTGTCCAGTGAGCAGTGTCATCTGGAAACCGGGGTCAAGATTGCCGTCGTGAAACTCCAATAGCCGCTGATCGCCCTGACGGGTCAAATATCTCAAGCTACGTATCTTCGGCATCAGAGAGTCCAGCGGTCAAAATTGCAATTATCCTCCTTAACATTGGTAGCTAAGCGCCGCATCCGAGAATTGCTGCCGCCTAAATGGTACTTTCATTTCTATCAGGCCGAGGACGAGATCGGCTCCCGTTGCCCCCTGTATCATTTCACCTGCACCGAGTGTTACGAATGAGTTGCCAGCCGGAAACTTTTGGATATTATCCATTTTTTTCAATATGTTACGATCTTTGTTACGTAATCCCCATGGTTATGCCGATGACCGGGTAAGTTCGGAATTTGCCCTCAGCTGCGCGAACAGCATTGGCCCAAGCGAAAATTCCCCACGCCGCGCCTTCGCGGTCAGATCCCGCAGATAGCCCCCAGCCGAATTGATATGGCCTGCCCGTTCGTAGATGCAGCCGATCGCTATTGCCGCGCCAGCTTGCCCCATCACCTCACAGCATTCTTCGTAGGCGGACGGGCTGACACCAAGCATGGATTTAACCGTAACCGCGGCCGACATCAGCTCGCGCCAACTCCCGATGGACCCGCCAGGCCCAAAGTTTGAGATTTCGGGGCAGGCGCGTAGCACCATCGATAACGGGAACACCTCCGGTTCGCCATTCCGTTTCGGCCGTTTCGTTGGCTCTGACTTTTCGCCCTGCTTCTTTTCGAAGCGAGGTTCAAGTTCATTGAAAGATTCGGTATTTGAATTCTGTATGTGGCATCCAGATGCGATGTCATTGCCATCGCTTTTTTTGGTTTTTTCCTGAGTTTCCAGCATCCTGGAGACTTCTTCATGCAACAGAGACATTTCGTCGAGGCTTGCAGTCAAATCCTTCAACGTCGGGTGCCGAACGAAACGTCCAACGATCTCGACAAAACGGGCCTCCGCAGCCGCCCAATCACCAGGGAGATTTTCTTCCATCCCTACAGTGATGAGCTTGCGAACGTCCCGGCGAACGATTGTGAGACGGTCCTTCGTAATGCGGAAACGGCGCCGCTCTGCGGCAACATCCTGGGCGAGGGATGCAAACTCGCTCGCTCGCGCGATCAGAGGCGCCAAGCTGAAACCGTATGCGTCCTCAATACTGCCTTCGTTTCCCTTGCGGGCATAGCGTTTGCCGTTTGGGCTATCCTTTCTGATGATGATCCCAGCGTCTACGAGCATTCGCAGGCACTTACGAAGCGTCGTTCCCGCGATACCGTTGGAACGGGCAGACAACTGGGCATTCGACGGAAACACGATAAGATTCTTATCGTGGCAAAGCTCGGCTCCCGGATGGAAGGAAAGGAGGGCGTTCAATACCGCAAGCGCACGGTCCTGAAGGCCAAGGCGCGAGCGGGCGTCACCGACGTCGCGAAACACTCGCCATTTGTCGATTGACCTCGTCAACTCGGCCTGTTCCGTCTCTACCTGCCTCTTCACCAAGGCAAGCGTCATCGGCCGCCGCCCAAAGGGCGTCGTTATGTATCCCGTTTCCATGTTCTCACCTTTCACAAGGCAAAGAAAAGGCTACGCCAGTGTGGCGCTGACTCTTGACTGTGATTCCGGGAAGTGCGATTCTCTAAGCGACCAAACTGAGAGAGGCCTTCTGGAACACCGTTTCGGAGGGCTTTTTCTTTGCTCTAACGATCCTTTCCTCGTTGGGTCCGAACTACTGCTTCGTTTTCTTGAACGAGGCGTAGATTTCCGGGAGCATCGACATCAGGTAGTCCCCGAATTCTGGGGCAGCCTTTTTGTCGATTATCAATGTCAGTGTGCGCTTGTCCTGGCGGAAGCTTGCGGCCTTTACGCCGTCATCAGCCTGCCAAGTCGTCGCAGCGGATTTCTCTTTCTTGACCTTTTTGGGCGCGGCAAGCTCAAAAATCCGCGCGAAACGTTCGTCCGAGGGGAGGGCTTTCACTTCCTCATCGGACAGCAGCGCTCGAGCCCTATCCGCGGCGTCATCCTTGCTCAGCCGTGTACCCAGTTCACCCCACCTGTCGCGGCCCGTCTTCGGGGCCGCGCCAATGCCACGGATAATATCGGCCGGCAACTGGGTAGCCGCTTGGATCAAGCGAGACAGATTGCTTTTGTCGACCGCAAGGGCAGCCATAATCACCGGCCGTTGAAACCCCTTTGCTTCGAGTTCGGCCGCGTAAAGCGCGCGTTCGATGAAAGAGAGATCCTGGCGAGCGCTGTTCTCTTGGCCTTGAGCCAAAACAAGCTCATCGTCCGTCATCGTCCTGACAGCCGCTTTCACTTTAAGCCCAGCAGCCTTGACTGCACGAAGGCGCCGACGTCCGTAGGCGATTTGATAGCGTCCATCGATGGACGGGTGAGGGCGGACGAGAATTGGAACTTGCTGCCCGTTCTCCCGGATGTTGCGCGCAAATTCCTCGAACTGCTCGCCATCTTCGTCAAGCCGATCGATCACAGACGGAGAATCAATGAGATCTGGGTCAAGATCGGTAAGCGACTGAGACTTCAAAAGCTCAATCGAACGAGAAACAGCACCGATTGCTCCACGAGGTGCATATTGAGACGTGACTGGATCCTGAACCGTAGCTTCACCCTCGCCAGCACTCTGTGCCTTGGGTCCCGCAAGATCGGAAAGAAGGTGTTTCCTAGCCATTTTTTGTCCCTCTCTTCTCAGCTTCAATTGCCAAGTCACCTATGGTTTCCAGGCGATTGAGCGCGAAGTTTCCGGCTGGCAACTTTTCTGCAGATGCGCAGGTCACATTGGTCAAGGTCGACATTATTTTCGCCCCCATGACGACTGGATCAACTGCTCGATTTCATTGTTTACGTTGTCGAGCGATTCCATCGCTCGGTCATATGTTGCTCTCGTAAACTGATCGCGGCTAACCTCGTACAGGGTCTGTTTGGTGATCCCAGCGTCGGAAATCGCGGTGCTCTTGAGCATCGGGTGATTGAGAACGTGGTCGCCGAACATCGTTCGCATGAACGAGACCATCTGGTTTTGCGGGCCATCGCCAGGCTCGTAGCGGGTCACAAGATAGCGCATCCAGTCGTAATTCATGCTGCCACCTGCGTCCGCGACGACGCTCAAGAGCTCCGAAGTCATCAGCAGGAACTGACACATCGACATGACATCCAACATCTGCGGGTGCACAGTCACGAGAACAGCTGTCGCGGCACAAAGTGCCGATATCGTCAGGAAGCCCAGCTGGGGGGGGCAATCCACCACAACGACGTCGTAGTCATCGGCCACTGACGAGATTGCTTCGTCCATGCGCGTGAAGAAGATGTTCTTGCGATCATTCGAGCCCAGAACCTTCGCGGTATCGTGCTCAAACTCCATGAGCTCCAAATTACCCGGCACGAGATCTAGATTGGTGAAGTAGGTTTTCTTGATGACCTCCTTCAACGGGCGTCGTTCACTGTCGTAGCGCACCGCGCCATAGAGCGTCTCGTTGTCCTTGACGTCAAACTCAGGTTGGAAACCGTGGAGCGCGGACATACTCGCCTGCGGATCAAGATCAATCGCAAGCACTCGATATCCGTTCAACGCCAGGAATTGAGCGAGATGGGCGGCGGTTGTCGTCTTGCCGGAGCCACCCTTGAAATTGACGGCAGTTATAACCTGAAGGTGTTCGCGTCCGCTCCGGCGAGGTGAATATCGTCGATCGCCCTTTCCGTTCTCATCGAGATACTCGCGGAGAGCCTGGATCGTCTCGACCGAATAGGATCGGCGATTGTTGTTCCCGATTTCAGGCTGGGGTCCTTTTCCTTCAAGGGACAAGTGGCGGAGATAGCCGTCGTTGATTCCAATCAGCTTTGCGGCCTCGGTTGACGAGAACGAACGAAGCGTCTTTCGAGCCTCAGGCGGGTACAACTTCACACGATGTTCGTGAAGCGCCCCCGACAGATCTCGCGCATGGGCGGCTATCAGTTTATGGATAGCTTTCTGAAGCTGAGCGGGATTCTCCACGACGTCCTCTCGTACACACGGTAATTTTCGTAAACACAGCGATTTGCCGTGGATAGGTCAACCGATTCCATTGGGTTTTGCAAGATATTTAAAGTTAATCAATAGTTAACGCGGCCATCTCCTGCCGCTGTCGGAGGAGAAAAAATCGGCAGATTTCGTTTATGAATCGGCAGGTTAGCGATGAACAATGCTGGGTTGGAAACACAGCGCCACTAACACTTTTGTTAGTGCTTCGATGACTTCTTTGTTTGCAAAAAGGCGGTCGGAGGGGCTGGCATGCAGAATCACTCGCTAACACTTTTGGCAGTAGATCGAACTCCTTAGCCCCGTCAAACCTCCTTGCGTCACCAACGCAAGGGAGATTTGCTCGATGCGCGTCGTCGCCATCAAGAACCCAAAGAGCGAAACTGAGCGCCGCCTCATAAACGAAATGCACCGGCTCCGCGCCCGCATTTTCCGCGGTCGCCTGGCATGGACAGTTCGTTGCACCTCCGGTCTCGAGATCGACGGTTTCGACAAGCTAGGCCCGACATACGTCCTATGCATTGACCGTTCCGAGGCGGTGATTGGATGCGCTCGCCTCTTACCGGCAACCGGCGGCACGATGCTGGAGAAGGTATTTCCGCAACTCCTGGAGACGGGACAACTCCCTACGCACCATCGCATGGTCGAGAGCTCCCGATTTTGCGTGGACACAAATGCGGCTGCCGAGCGGGAGCACGCGGGCCTGCATTCGGCGACCCTCGCAATGTTCGCCGGTATCGTCGAGTGGAGTGTCCTCAATGGCTACCGAGAAATCGTAACAGCCACGGATGTCAGGCTCGAGCGCATCCTCCGTCGGGCGGGTTGGCCTCTAAACCGGCTCGGCTCACCTTCCCAGATCAATGAAACGAAGAGCGTTGCCGGCTTGCTCCCCGCAGACTGGGTGAGCTTCGATCGCCTTCGCCCCAGCACCTATTCGTCAAGTTTCTCACTCCATCACAAGGAAGCGGCCTGATCATGCTCAGCACCCACAACCGCTCACTCCCACGTCTCGTCAGCAAGCTGCAAAACGCATTGGGAGATCATTTGTGCGTCGCGCTCGAAGACCCGAGCGTCGTTGAGATCATGCTCAATCCGGATGGTCGTCTGTTCATCGAGCGACTCGGCCACGGCATAGCCGCAGCTGGAGAGATGACCCGCTCCGCCGCTGAAACTGTGATCGGAAGCGTCGCCCATGTTCTCAACTCGGAAGTCGATGACGATCGGCCGATCGTTTCGGGAGAACTGCCGATCGGCGGGCACCGTTTCGAAGGATTGCTGCCACCGGTGGTCTCCGGACCATCGTTCACCATCCGCCGTCGTGCATCGCGCCTCATCCCTCTCGATGACTATGTGTCGAGCAAGATTATGTCGGCAAAACATGCGGAGATCATCCGCAGCGCCATCGCGTCAAAGCTCAACATCCTCGTTGCCGGTGGCACGGGCTCGGGCAAAACCACCCTTACCAACGCAATCCTCGCGGAGATTGTCTCGAGCTCTCCTGACGATCGCCTCGTCATCCTGGAAGACACAGCCGAGATCCAATGCGCTGCTGACAACGCAGTTAGCCTGCACACCAGCGACGCCGTCGACATGTCGCGTCTCCTGAAAAGCACGATGCGCCTTCGGCCGGATCGGATCATCGTCGGGGAGGTCCGCGACGGAGCGGCACTGACAATGCTGAAGGCTTGGAACACCGGACACCCTGGCGGCGTCGCGACGATCCACTCGAACAGCGCTCGCTCCGCACTTCAACGCCTTGAGCAGCTGACCGCCGAGGCCAGTCACCAGCCGATGCAGGCGGTGATCGGAGATGCGGTCGATCTGATCATCTCGATCGAACGAACGGCCAAGGGCCGGCGCATCAGCGAAATTCTTCACGTCACCCGCTTTGCAGGCGGCCAGTACCAGACGGAACCCTATGCAGAGGAGAGCCGAGATGCAGCATAAGAGATCACTCCTGACACTTGCCGTTATCGCTGTCGCGGCGATCGTCGCTGCTTCGCCTGCATTCGCCAGTTCCGGCGGAAGTCTTCCGTGGGAGGGACCGCTCGAGCAGATCCAGGAATCCATCACTGGTCCGGTCGCCGGTTATATCGCGCTGGCCGCTGTCGCAATTGCCGGCGGCATGCTGATCTTCGGCGGCGAGCTCAACGATTTCGCTCGTAGGCTGATGTACGTGGTCCTGGTCGCAGGCATTCTGCTAGGTGCCACCACCATAGTCGGTCTGTTCGGTGCCACAGGTGCTTCGATCGGTCTGCCATCGGAGCAGGTCGCACGCTTAAATTCGAGCGGCGAAGGGGAGGGGGCCTTATGAGCCTCCACCGCAATCGCATCCATCGCGCCTTGTCTAGACCAAACCTGCTGATGGGCGCCGACCGCGAGCTGGTGCTGATCACCGGGCTTGCGGCCGTGATCCTGATCTTCGTCGTGCTGACGGTCTATTCTGCTCTTTTTGGCGTTGCGGTCTGGATCGTCATCGTCGGTGTACTACGCATGATGGCCAAGTCCGACCCGCTGATGCGGCAGGTCTATGCCCGTCACATTTCCTACAAATCCCACTACCGGCCTACGGCCGCGCCGTGGCGCAAATACTAGAGGTGTCCCAATGGCTGCCCTCAAACGTTTCCGCGCGACCGGTCC
>Ga0075032_1000904_pt1 | contig 11055 bp, 11 predicted proteins | sample SynthPrep_1_END__FD_71386 | JGI IMG/M metagenome (GOLD analysis project Ga0075032, IMG submission 71386) | Synthetic microbial communities from Ohio, USA - SynthPrep_1_END_DS7_MetaG | ecosystem: Engineered > Bioreactor > Aerobic > Activated sludge | place: USA: Ohio, Columbus | collected 2014-04-10
GCTGCGTACCTTCAGCCTGGACTCGTTGCTGGTGCTGGCCTACCTGGCATTCGGCGCCACCATTCTTGGTTACGGGCTCTGGAGCCGCCTGCTGTCGCGTTATCCGGCCAGCCAGGTGGCGCCGTTCTCGCTGCTGGTGCCGGTGGTGGGGATCAGTTCGGCGGCGCTGCTGCTGGACGAGCGCCTGGGCCACTTGCAACTGATCGGCGCGGTGCTGGTGATGGCCGGGCTGCTGATCAACGTCTGGGGCGGGCGTTTGCTCGATAGTTGGCGTCAGCGCGAGCCCAGGCTGCCATAGGCTGCGCGGCGCGCACGTCTTCCGGTTCCCTTTGGGGATGTTCTTATCGTCACCCCCGCGAAGGTGGGGGCCGAGGGCGTTTGCGGGAGCCCAGGGCGTGCGCGGGTTCTGGATGATGCCCCTGCGGGGCAGCGCAGCGAGGCATGACGGCTCAGGGCTCTGGTGCGCACGGCGCACCCTACGGGGCCGGTGACGGTTCAGTCTTGCCGGCGCTGTTCCGGGATGCGTTCGAGGATCTGATCCAGGCGCTGCAGGATCTTCTGATCGATCTTCTCGTGCAGGCGCATGATTTCCAGCTCGGCACGCAGGTTCACCTCGAAATCCAGACTCGCGGCCAGGCGATCCTTCGCTGCCTGGCGGTTCTGGCTCATCATGATGATCGGCGCCTGAACCGCCGCCAGGGTCGACAGCATCAGGTTGAGGAAGATGTAAGGGTAGGGGTCGAAGGCCATGCCGAAGTGCGAGAGCACGTCGGTGTTGATCAGCATCCAGCCGAGCATGGTCATCGAGAAGCAGATGATGAACGTCCAGGAACCGCCTACGGCCGCGACCTTGTCCGAGAGCCGCTCGCCGAAGGACGACTGCTCGTCCGAGGCATCGGCAGCGTCGCGGCTGATGGGCCGGCGTTTGCGGATCTGTTCGAGGACGTGGCTTTCTTCCGGCTCCAGTTCATGAACGGGTTTGCCCAGCAGGTTCTGGGCAAGTTGCTGCAGAGGGTGCGAGGTACCGTTGTTCATCGTGACCGATATTCCGTGGCTGGCAGTTCAACCTGATGCTGAACCGCTTCGAGCGACTTGTCACCTCTATGGCGTGACCTGCAACTGCGCACTTTCCAGGCGATTGCGACCGTCGGCCTTGGCCCGGTAGAGCGCCTGATCCGCGGCTTCGATCAGCTTCAGAGCCAGGCGGGCGGCGTCTTGTGCGTCAGGCGTCAGGCTGGCCACACCGACACTCGTGGTGAGCCTGGCGAAAGGGCTGTCCTGATGGGGCAGATTGCGCTGCTCCAGCGCTTCCATGAAGGCGCGGGCGACGGCCTCGGCTCCCTCGCGCGCGGTGTTCGGCAGAATCACCACCAGCTCCTCGCCGCCATAGCGCGCGGCCAGGTCACCGGGGCGGCGTACGCACTGCTTGAGTACTTCGGCCACGGTGCGCAGGCACTCGTCGCCGGCCAGGTGGCCATAGTGGTCGTTGTAGCGCTTGAACAGGTCGATATCGAGCAGCATCAGCGACAGCGATGAGCCCCGCCGCTGTGCCCGGCGAATCTCCACTTCCAGTGCCTGGTCGAAGCTGCGGCGGTTGGCCAGGCCGGTGAGTGCGTCCTGCGAGGCGAGTATCTCCAGGCGTGCATTGGCGTCGAGCAGCTCCTCCCGGGCGTTGAGCAACTGGCGCTCGGCGCGCGCGCGACGGCGGATGTCGACGATCAGGCGCTGGCCGATGATGCTGACGGCCAGCAGCAGGATCAGGATCAGCGTGGCGAACAGTTCGGCATCGCGTCGCCAGGCGGCCAGTGCCTCGTCGCGACCAAGGGCGACCACGGTGATCAGCGGCAGGTTGGTGTTGCGGCGAAAGGCGTACAGGCGTTCGACGCCATCGATACGGGAGGTCTGCTCTGCGGTGCCTGGGTTGTGTTCGCGCAGCATCTGCAGAATGGGCGAGTTCGACCAGTCCATCCCCACATCCTGCTCGCGGAAGGGTTGGCGAAACAGCAGTATGCCGTCGCTGGTGGACAGGCTCATCGCCCCTTGCCTGCCCAGATCGAGGCTGCCGAACAGGTGCAGGAAATGCTCAACGCCCAGGGTGATGGCGACGACGCCCGAGAAGTTGCCCGCGTCATCGTTCAGGCGCCTGCTGACGGTGAACACCCACTCGCCGGTCAGGCGGCTCTTGATGGTCGGGCCGATGAAGGTCTCGGCCGAGGGCGTATCGCGATGATGGATGAAGAACGCGCGGTCGGCGGCATTGGGGCTCGAGTTGAGGTCGCCCCTTGAGACCAGCAGACGGTTGCCCTGCGCATCATAGATGATGATCGCACTGGCTAGCCTGAGGGTGCGGCTCTGCTCCTGCACCAGCGCTTGCAGGCGCGCGAGGTGTGCCGGGCCCTTGCCTTCGTGCTCCAGGCGCTCGGCCAGATCCAGCAGTACCAGTTCGGATTGGCGAATGACCCCTTCGCTGTAGTTGTCCAGGGCCTGTGCCAGGTTGAGGTTGGCGACGTTCAGTTCGTGCAGAGCACGCTCGCGGGAAAACCAGATCTGCCAGGCCGTCAGCAACGCCAGCGACAGGCAGATGAATACCAGCAGGATGGACGTGAGCCGAATGCCGCGTTTCATGGGGAAACCCAGAGCCCTACTACGTGGGTGCTGAAAAAGGCTTGGGCAAGAGAAGAGCCGCAGAAACGGCTCTTCCTTTGCTGAGGATCAGTCCTGACGGCTGGTGACTTCCAGCAGGTGATAGCCGAACTGGGTCTTGACCGGGCCTTGCACCACGCCGACCGGCGCGCTGAATACGACGGTGTCGAACTCCTTGACCATCTGGCCCGGACCGAAGGAGCCCAGGTCGCCGCCGCTGCGGCCAGACGGGCAGGTGGAGTTGTCTTTGGCCAGTTGGGCGAAGTCCGCACCGCCTTCGATGGCGGCTTTCAGTTCGTTGCACTTGCCTTCGCTGGCAACCAGGATGTGACGGGCAGTGGCGCGAGCCATGAGCATATCTCCTATCGATTGAGGTGCAGAGCCTAGCGCAATCGGCTCGACAAGCAAACGGTCGGACGCAGGGGGCGTCAGACGCGCTTGTGGCTAAAGCAGCTGTTTGTCGGCGGCTTGCTGCAGCGTGCTTTGCGTCAGCTCTCTGAGCAGGTTGTCGCTCCTGTCCTGGAAGGGCACGGCGAAAATCAGCAGCAGGTGCATCCAGGTCGTCAATGATTCCTGGCGTTGTGCGATGCCGCGCTTGTTCCCGTCTTCGTCGCGCACGATCATTTCCATCGTCAGCGTGTTGTCGAAGGTACCGGGTATCAGGAACAAAGTTGCCCCGGTCAGCATTGCCAGGCCCATGCTGCCGGTCTCGTGGTTGCGCAGGGTCACCGTCAGGTACAGGTCGAGGTTGGATTGTTCCTGCTCGGTGGTCACGCGTGAAAAGCGACCGCTCTCGCTGAGGGTCTTTGCGATCACCTGCTCCAGCTTGGCCACATTGGCGGAGCTCACACGCGGATGGTCATTGACCTGATATTCCGCGTAAACCTTGAGGTAGACGCTCGGTTTTTCCTGTCCGGGCGATGCGAGAGGCCATTGATCGACCTTCTGCAGTGAATGATGCGAGTAGGTCATGCAGCCCTGCAGGCTGGCTGATGCGATTAGCAGCATCAGCGCGAAGAGTTTCTTCATGGGAACATCCTTTTCAGTGAGTCAGTTGCCGTGTGCCGTCCTGTAGCAGTTGCTCGACCAGTTCGGTCAGTTGCTGCCCGCCAGACGGGAACATGTAGTCGTAGTCCCAGAGACCGGTACTCTTGTCGACCACCAGTTTCTTCTGCGAAAGGGCGAGCTGTTTGCCCGTGTTGTCGAGAATCTGCAACTCGGCGGCCAGATCGTATTTGTCCACGTAGATGGGGCCGTTGACCCAGATCCAGATCGTCAGTGTCAGCAGTGCGCCCGGAAAGTAGCCAGGATGGGGCGTGCGTTTACCTTGCAGAGAGGAAAAGTGGAACTGCAACTGGACGTCCTGCTCATCCAGCTTGACCGGGAAGCTGACCACGCGCTTGAAGTATTCACCTTTCTCGACGTGTTGGCTGATCTGGGAGGTCAGCTGGTTGCCGATATTGCGTCGGGTCTGCTCGTCGAGCCTTTGGTCGGTGACTTTCACGTCCTTGATCATGGCCCTGCCCGGCAAGGACTGCATGACGATCTGGCTGGGAGGGTGGATCGGACCGGCCGGAGTGAACGAAACGCAGCCGGTAAGCGCCATGCTGGTAAGAGCAGCCGTGAGAACGTGGGCTTTGAACATCTGGAGCATCCTTGGCGTATTGCTGAAGTGGATATTCGTCGGTGGGCGCTGGTTTCCGCCTGAGCGCTATCCCTTGTGTCATCCCTGATAGATGTGGCGGGATATTAGCGTCAATTTATCGTTATTGGAATGATTGTCATAACCGTTTTCTGGCGGCAGATTGCCCCTGGCTGGCAAAGAATTGCCGCAGCGAGCGGTGAAGTCCCTTGATTACTGGCGTGCAGCGGCTGGCCCGGATTGTGCAGCGCATGGAGCAAAGGCTTTTTTGGAGGCTCCATGAACGGGATCAACAACAGCACGGCGGCCATGCTCAGCTACTACGGCAGCCAGCTCGCCAATCGCTCCAGCAGCGCCGGCGCCGAGGGTGACACTCAGACGACTCAGGATCCGCTGGCCGACCTGCGGCGCTTCGCCAAGCAGATGGTGGCGCGTAGCGAGGGTGGCCTGCTGCGGGCCATGCAGGGGGGCAATGCGGCGGCCGGCAGCGTGCAGCGAAGTGTGGAAAGCAAAGCGACGGCACCTTCGGTGATCCAGTTGCCGGACGTGACCCAGCTCGATCGTGACGACGCCGCCAAGCTGCTGGCGCAAGTGCAGAAAATGGTCGATGCCGGACTGGACGGCAGCATTCGCATTGCCGGGCACAACGGCGACAAGCAGACCGACTCGCTGGAAACCTATCGTCAGTGGCTGCAGGAGAAGGGCGGCCTCAGCGTATACGCCTGAGCCGCGTTCAGCATGGCGCCGGCTCGTTGTCGCTCGAGTCTGCGGCGCTGATCACCCGGTTGCGCCCGGCGCGCTTGGCGGCGTAGGTACGTCGATCCGCTGCCAGCATCAGTTCGTCGAGCGATTGCCCATCCGCACCGAAACTGGCCACCCCGGCGCTAAGGGTCATGCTCAGCGGCCCGCTGGCCAGCGCCAGCGGCTCGGACGTCAGGCGTCCACGCAGACTCTCGGCAATCTCCCGCGCCTGGTCAGCCTTGCTGCCCGGCAGCAATACGGCGAACTCCTCACCGCCCAGGCGGCAGAACAGGTCGTTGATGCGCAGACGCTGCGCCAGCACCCTGGCGAAGTGAGCCAGGGCACGATCGCCCGCCTCATGGCCGAACTGGTCGTTGATCTGCTTGAAGTGATCGATGTCGATGAACACCAGCGAAAGCGGTGTGCCATTGCGCAAGGCATGGGCACGCTCGCGCTCGAATACCTCGGCCAGCTTCACCCGGTTCGGCAGCCCGGTCAGGGCATCGGTGGCCGCCAGTTCGGTGAGGCGCTTTTCGTTGAGGATGCGACTGCGCTCGTAGATGTGCGCGAATATCATCACCGCCAGGCTGGCCAGCCCGAGGTTGGCGATGATCTCCACGTTCTGCAGCAACTGTTCGGAAGAGAAGCGTCGGCTGAAGACGAACAGGCCGATGCCGACGAACAGCAGTGAACCGTACATGCCCAGGCGCAGGCCCAGCAGCATGTAGCAGATGATCGGGATGGTCTGGATCCAGCCGAATACGGCGAATGTGGTATGGGGTTGTGCCAGCGCCACCATCATGATGCTGAAGAACGGCAGCAGGTAGACCGCGGTCAACAGTTGCAGATTGCGCGTGCGATCGAGAATGTTCAGCAGATACAGCGATACGCCGGCGTAGCCGACCTCCAGCAGGGCCAGCAGCCAGTTGCCGTGCAACAGATTGACGACCGAAAAGAACAAACCACCGCCCAGGGTGATCCATAACAGAGCCTTGAGCACGAGGCGGCGATGTTGTTCGTTCTGCGGATAGTGACCGGGCATCAGGTGTTCTCTAAAGCGGATGAGGCGACTGCCTGAGTGGATGGCACATGACTGTGAGGGCCTATGCAGGAAACCTGCCGCTGTTACGGGATGCCCATTGCAGCGGGGCTTCGGCACGGGCGCAAAGGCGGCTATCATCCTGCGCCGGATGGTGCGTCAGAATCACGACGTTAGTGGGGAGAGCGCTGTATGACAACAGCAATGATGAACGGGGGATGGCTTCGCGGGCTGCTGGTGGCCCTCTCGCTGTCGACTGCGCCCGGCCTGCAGGCTGCCGAGGACAAGGTACTGATCGATGCGATCAATGCCTATCGCAGTGAGATACAGCGGTGTGGCGTACAGGCTTCCGAGCCGTTGCCGCCACTGGCCAATGACCCGCGCCTGGTGCTTTCGGTGAACGGTACCGGTGACTTGCAGTCATCGCTGAGCGCTGCCGGTTATCCGTTGGTCAACGTCCAGGCGATCACCCTGTCCGGCCCACGCAATGCCCAGGCGGCAATGCAGGCGTTGAGCGAAAGCTTCTGTCGCGTGTTGCTCGACCCGCAATTCATCGACATCGGCGTCAGCCAGCAGGATCGTGACTGGCGCATCGTGCTGGCGCGGCCGCTGCTCAGTGGTCGCCTGGGCGATTGGCAGGCCGAAGGCGAAAAGCTGCTGCAACGGATCAATGGGGCCCGCGCCCAGGCTCGTCAGTGCGGCAGTCAGACCTTCGCCGCCGCCGCGCCGCTGAGCTGGAGCATGGAGCTGGGCAGTGCCGCCGAGGCGCACAGCCGGGCGATGGCCAATGACAACTTCTTCGCCCACCAGGGACGTGATGGCCGTACGCCGGGCGACCGCGCCGAGCTGGCCGGCTACAGCGGCGGCCGGGTGGGCGAGAACATCGCCGCCGCGCTGGACTCCGCCGACAAGGTGGTCGAAGGCTGGCTGGCCAGCCCCGGCCACTGCGCCAACATCATGAACCCGCAGTTCGATGCACTGGGCGCCGCCTATGGCAGCGACCCGCAGAGCGATGCGGGCATCTACTGGACGGCGCTGTTCGGCGGGCAATGAGTCACCGAGCGACGGCGAACACCCTGGCCAGGTGCTGCTCGTAGCGCGCCACGTCCTGCTCGATGTTCGGCACCTTCATCACGTCGTTGCAGATGAAGGTGGGCAGGGCGCTCATGCCGAGGAACTCGTTGGCCTTGTGGAAGGGGAAGTACACCGCGTCCACCCCCTTGCCTTCGAAGAAGTCGGTTGGGTCTTCGAAGGCCTGCACCGGGGCGTTCCAGGTCAGCGACAGCATGTACTGCTTGCCCTGGATCAGCCCGCCGCTGCCGTATTTTTGCGAAGCGTCGGAGCGGGTACGGCCATCGTTGGCGTAGAGGCTGCCATGGCCGGCGGTGAACACCTCGTCGAGGTACTTCTTCACCGTCCAGGGTGCGCCCATCCACCAGCCGGGCATCTGATAGATCACCACGTCGGCCCAGAGGATTTTCTGCACCTGCTCCTCCACGTCGTAGCCGCCGTCGATGAAGGTGGTCTTGACGTCGAAACCGGCGCGGTCGAGATACGCCACGGCGGCGTCGTGCAGGGTGCTGTTGTAGCGGCCTTCGGAATGGGCGAAGCGTTTGCCGCCGTTGAGTAGCAGAATCTTTTTCATGAATGACTCCGGGAAATGATGGGAGCAGGTTAGCCACCACCCCAGCCCTGAAAAAGCCGTCGGTGGGCAAAGGATTGTTGACTGACAGTCATGAATAAGGTGTCGGTGCCTGCGTTAGAGTGCAGGCATATCCCTCATGAACGGAGCCGACATGCACGCCTTCATCCTTCACGCCCATACCCGACCCGAGCAGGCCGAAGCCTTCGAGCACCTGTTTCGCGCCTACGTGGAGCCCAGCCGCGCCGAGCCGGGCTGCATCGAGTACCACATGTTGCGCGACGCGCAGGATCCGACGCTGTTCATCTTCTACGAAGTCTGGGCTTCGCCGGCAGCGCTGGCCGAGCACATGGCGTTGCCGCACATGCGCGCGTTCCACGAGCGACGCATGGACTACCTGAGACGCGATCCGGACGTGCGTGCAGTCGAGGTGATCGATCGAATGGCCTGAGTGCCGCTTCGCCATTCGCCTTCTATGCTTGAGCTGACGCCGGCCTCAATTGATGCGCAGGTCGGCCGATAACAGGAAGAGTCTCGCTTGGAGAAGGCCCATGTTCGGTGATCGGTTGAAGAAGGAACTGCAGCAGAAAGACGCCGAGCTGTCGCTGTACAAGCAGCTCTTCCAGGGTATCCAGGCGCAGAAGATCATGCTGTCGATCGACTCCCAGAGGCGGATCGTCGATTTCAATGAAAAATTCGCCCGTTTCGTCGGTTATGCGCCCGAGCAGTTGCAGGGGCGCCCGCTGAGCGACTTCGTGCCGGCCTACGTCAAGGAGCTGCCGTGCTACAAGGATCTCAGCGCGGCAATCGTTTCCGGTCATTCGGTCAGTGATCGCTATCGCTTCCTGCGCAGCGATGGCGCGCTGGTGTGGGTGCAGGCCTCCTGGATGCCGCTGGCGGACGAGCGGGGCGTCGTGCAACGCGTCCAGTGCATCGGCAGCGAGATAACCGAGAGCATGAACAAGGCTCGCGAGAACGAGGATTTCATCAACGCCCTGCTGCGCTCGACCGCCGTGATCGAATTCGATCTGCAGGGCCATGTGCTCAACGCCAACGAGCAGTTCCTCAGTGCCATGGGCTACAGCCTGGAGCGGATCAGGGGCCAGCACCACCGCATCTTCTGCGAACCGCAGGAGTCCTCCTCGGCGGAGTACGCACGCTTCTGGGAGCGCCTGAACCGCGGCGAGTTCGTTGCCGGGCGTTTCAAGCGCGTGGACAGCCATGATCGCGTGGTCTGGCTCGAAGCCACCTACAACCCGGTGCACGATACCCAGAACCGCTTGTACAAGGTGGTCAAGTTCGCCACGGTAATCACCGACCAGGTCAACCGCGAAGATGAGGTCAACGAAGCGGCCAACACCGCCTACGGCATTTCCCAGCGTACCGACAGTACCGCCCAGCGCGGTGCCCAGGTGGTGACCGAGACGGTGCAGACCATGCAGCGCATCGCTCAGCAGATGACCTCGGCCTCCGAAGGCATCGAGGCCCTCGGCAAGCAGTCGGTACTGATCAGCACCATGGTGCAGACCATCGGCGGTATCGCCCAGCAGACCAACCTGCTGGCCCTGAACGCTGCCATCGAGGCCGCGCGGGCAGGGGAGCAGGGCCGTGGCTTCGCCGTCGTCGCCGACGAAGTACGCCAACTGGCCAGCCGCACCAGCAAGGCCACCGAGGAAATCGTCGGAGTGGTGCAGGACAACCAGAAACTGGTGGACGCCGCCGTGCGCGACATGGCTAGCAGCCGCGCCCAGGCCGAAGCCGGCCTGGAGCTGGCCAATCAGGCGGGCGATGTGATCGTGGAGATTCGCCAGGGTGCCAAGCAGGTACTCGGCGCCGTGGAGCGCTTCGCCCGCCAGTTGCAATAGACCTTCACTGCCTGCTGAACCTGCCGGCTGTGCGCATGGTGCACCGCTGGATCAATGGCTGTAACCCGGCTTCTGGCGAATGGTCTTGAGCAGGTCGTCCGGGCTGATGTGGCCGACCACCTGGGTGGCGGCACTGCCCGGTTGTGGCAGGTCGAGGATGTGGCCCTTCATCTTGCCGATCACGTGCATCTCGCACGGCTTGCAGTCGAACTTCAGGGTCAGCACCTCGTCGCCATGCACCAGTTGCATCGGCGCGACGCGGGTTTTCACGCCGGTGACGCCCTTGGCCTGCTTCGGACACAGGTTGAAGGAAAAGCGCAGGCAGTGCTTGGTGATCATCACCGGTACTTCGCCGGCTTCTTCGTGGGCCTCGTAGGCCGCATCGATCAGTTGCACGCCGTGGCGATGGTAGAAGTCGCGGGCCTTCTGGTTGTAGACGTTGTAGAGGAACGACAGGTGCGACTCCGGGTACACCGGCGCCGGCTCGCTCTCGGCCTTGCGCCGGCCACGCGGGTGAGCGGCGACGCGGGCTTCGGTGAGCTTGTCGATGGCCTCGCGGCGCAGTGCCTTGAGCTGCGAGTTGGGCACGAAGAACGCCTGCGCTGCATCCAGGGTGACGCCCTGGGCGTGGTAGATGGTGGTGCCGAGCTGAGTGAGCAGGTCGCGCAGGCCGTCCAGTGCCTGCTCCGGTTTGTTGGCGGCGCCGAACGGGCCGGGCAGGGCGACGTCGACGCTGATGCCCTCCTCGCTGGTGGCGGTGAGCCTGACTGCGTCTTCGCGCAGCTCGGCCTTCCAGCTCACGCCGATGCGGCGTTCGGCGCTGGTGCGCTGCAGGGCCTGCTGCCAGTTATGGTCGAGGTTGCGGCTCAGCGGGTGGTTGGGGCGCAGGCGCAAGAGCCCCTCGGGCATCTCGTTGGGTTCGACGCGGTAGCGGTAGCGCTTCTCGCCGTCTTCTTCGAACTCGCCTTTCAGTTCGGCGATGTTGGCGCGGAAACCGACGACTTCGCGTTTGACCAGCACGTTGAGGCCGTCGCCGTTGGACAGCGGCTCACAGGTGACGGCGATCAGGTCGCGCTTGTTCACTTTCTCGACATGGCCAACCGGCAGCCCGGTAAAGGTCGGCGAGTCGAAGGCACCGATGTCCACCTTGCGCTCGGTGACGAAGTAATCGGTGCTGCCACGGTGGAAGGTCTTGTCCGGATCCGGCACGAAGAAGTGCGCAGTACGGCCACTGGAGGCGCGGGCGAGATCCGGGCGATCTTCGAGAATGGCATCGAGCTCGCGGCGGTAGTGGGCGGTGATGTTCTTCACGTAGGCCACATCCTTGTAGCGGCCCTCGATCTTGAACGAGCGCACGCCGGCCTCGACCAGGGCGCGCAGGTTGGCGCTCTGGTTGTTGTCCTTCATCGACAGCAGGTGTTTCTCGTAGGCGATCACGCCGCCTTTTTCATCCTTGAGGGTGTAGGGCAGGCGGCAGGCCTGC
>Ga0075032_1000906_pt1 | contig 11002 bp, 9 predicted proteins | sample SynthPrep_1_END__FD_71386 | JGI IMG/M metagenome (GOLD analysis project Ga0075032, IMG submission 71386) | Synthetic microbial communities from Ohio, USA - SynthPrep_1_END_DS7_MetaG | ecosystem: Engineered > Bioreactor > Aerobic > Activated sludge | place: USA: Ohio, Columbus | collected 2014-04-10
TCCGCAAGCTCTTCAATCGTGCCGAAACGTCGGATATCCGCATTGTCATCCGCAACCTTCTGCAGATAATCCTCCCAGCCATGCCCTGCCAATTCCCGGGCTGTTTTTTCCCAGTCCGGTGTGCGGATCAGTCCGGGATTAACGGTGTTGACGCGGATATTGCGTTTGATCATCTCCACGGACAGGCATTTGCCGAACATCAGCAGGGCCGCCTTCGTGACGTTATAGATCGGTTCATACCAGAGCGGCTGCACCGCGCAGATTGATGCGTTCATCAGGATGACGCCGCCGCCCTTGGCTTCCATCTGGTCGGCCAGACCTCGGCTGAGGCGCACCGCCGCCATGACGTGGAGATCCCAGTAGGAATACCACTTCTCGTCAGGCGCTTCAGCAACGGTTTCGTTGGATCCTGTGCCTGCATTGGATACGAAGATGTCGGCACCACCCAGCGCAGCCGCAGCCTCGATGACCGCCTGGCAACCATCAGCCGACGAGACGTCCGACGCAACGGCGTGAGCAATTACGCCAAACTCGCTGGCTATAGCTTCAGCGGCATTCTCGACCTCCGCCGCCGTGCGAGCAGTGATGACGACGTGGCAGCCTTCCCGTGCAAAGGCTTGCGCCAGCCCAAGGCCAATACCCTTCGAGCCGCCGGTAATGACTGCGACTTTGTCTTTGAGATAGAGATCCATCAGCTCATCCACTGTCCGCCGTCAACATTGTAGCATTGCGACACGACGTAGTCGGATTCATTCGAAGCGAGAAAGACCGCCATGCCGACAAGATCGTCGGCCGTGCCCATTCGACCGTAGGGAACGGCTTCTCCGACCTCTTTTTTCTTCTGTCCTGGTGCCTTGCCTTCGTACTTGGCAAAGAAAGCATCGACGCCGTCCCAGTGCTCGCCGTCGACGACACCGGGAGCAATCGCATTCACGTTGATGCCGTGTTCGATCAGATTGAGACCTGCAGATTGGGTCAGGCTGATCACAGCAGCCTTTGTCGCACAATAGACGGCGACCAGCGGCTCGCCACGGCGACCGGCCTGAGAGGCCATGTTGATGATCTTGCCGCCTTTGCCCCGACTGATCATATGCTTTGCGACAGCCTGCATTGTGAACAGCGGCCCGTAGACATTGACATCGAACACGCGACGATAATCGGCCTCCGATATCTCCACCAACGGTGCGGCCGTAAACAACGCGGCGTTATTGATGAGAATATCGATGCGCCCGAGCGTTTCGACAACGCCGCTGACCGCAGCCTCAATGCTATCCTTCTGTGTGACGTCGAGCTTGACTGCTATTGCTTCACCGCCGACGTCCCTTGCGGCCTCTTCGGCGCGTGCCATATCGATATCGCAGATGGCGACCCTGGCGCCTTGGGCGACATACGCCTTGGCAAAGACCAAACCGATACCGCGGGCAGCCCCGGTGATCATCGCACATTTACCGGCTAGTCGTTGTGATGACATTTTTTCCTCCCTGTGTGTCATGATGAATTGCAAAGTCAGATGCGGTCAACCGCTAGAACATTTTCGGGAAATGGGAGACCAGATGCTCTCGAAAGAAGCGGTCGCGCTCACCGGCGAAAACTATGTTTCGTCCCCCGGCTTCGTTGCCCGCCGCTACAATCTGCACCTGCGCCGGGACGCCGATGTTCTCCAACGAACGGCATGCTCTTGCGCAATCCAGTAACTGCGGATCGTCCGGCATCAGAAAGAAGGCAACGACTGGCCATTCGAATGGAATGCAGCCAAATGCCGATGATGTGACCGACCGATTGGCCGGATCGCCTACGCGTCGTGCCGCGCATTCGAACAATATTGCGAATGATGGATCATACCCCATGACAGCGATCGCAGCGGGTAATGCACCACCTATGATCCCATCAGCGATGATGCCTGCTGCGGCATCAGTACCTGCATCCGCCTCAAGGATCAGGCCAAGGCAGATTGAGTTGAAATGTTCAGCAAGCTCCGTCCAGCGTTGTGAAGGGGTACTGTCTGGATCCGAGCTGGGGAGATCAATGACTATCAGCTGGGATTGCCGTCGCAACACCACATCGAATCCCGCGGTATCATGACACCCGAAGACATTCGTTGGAAAGATGGTGGCGCTCTTAAGGTGACCGGCGATTTCAGAGGTCTGTGCGCGCCCGTAGAGAGCGTTGCTATCGACCGCTACATTGTAAACCATCTCACATCCTCCCTCATTTCCTGGTGGAAAGATAAGGAAATGGGGAAAATCAACTAGCGTTCAACATGCGCAAAACCGATGAAATTTTATCAGATTTTGCGCTCATAATCCCTGATTTTGAGAATATAGGGACAATAAGTTACCTTCCCTGCTTTTCTAATTGACGATAGTTTCGTGGCGGCATTCCGCGCAAAAGCCGGAACGTTCTATTAAAATTCGACAAGTTGTCATATCCGACCCGGTCGCAGACTTGGGTCACCGGCAGGTCGGTATGTGCGAGAAGTTCACATGCTTTCGCCATCCGAAGCTCGCTCAGATACCGGATGAAGGTATTGCCGGTGTGCTTCTTGAAGAAGCGGGAAAACGAGCTTTCGGTCATACCCGCAAGTGCGGCGCAGTCCGCCAGGCGGATGTCGTTGTTGACGTTCGCATTGATATGCTGAAGGACCCCACTGACTATTCGATTGGCAACGGCATTGGCACTCGGAGAAAACCCCTCCGACGACAGGAGCACGCGCTCACTACTTGACGAGAGCATGTGCAGGAGTTCCAAAAACTTGGCAAACCGCTTAACTCCGGTGGCCCCTCCAATCTCTCTGACGAGTTCGCCACCCTTGTGCCGAGTTTCCCCTTGAAACATGATCCCTCTGCGAGCATCTCGTAAAAGCACTGAGAGCCTGGCCAGCTCAGGAATGAAAGCCTCGGCCTTGGCAAGCCGATCTTCGTCAAACTGAATGACTGTATCGCGACCCTTCACCACGTCGCCCCCATCCAACGGCGTCACCCAGTTGTGCGGCAGGTCACGGCCTACAAGAAACAGATCACCCTCGCGAAAACCGCCGATGTGATCGCCGATATGGCAGGTTCCCTCGCCACGACAGATCAGATGAATTTCACATTCTGGATGGGCGTTCCAGACACTCCACGACATGGGATAATCATCGTTGCGCCAAACGAAAAATTCGCTCGGATGCGGTATGATCGGCTCATAAACAGGAGTGCGTGGGTTTCCCGGTCGGTTGGAAGACATTGTTTCGCGGAGGTCCCGGTGTTGGTTGGTCAAAGTGCAACGCGTTCCCACCGGCCAAAGCGTTTGCCTGGCACAGCACTTTATCCGAAGTTAGACTACAGCGCGAGTAATCGCCGGGACTCTCGTCGCCGCTGGATGAAAGTTCAGTGACAGGGTCAATGCTACTGAGCAAGGTTGGACATCGTCTTCAGAACGTGTCTATCAGCACCAGGTTTCTGTTGCCATGCTCCTTGTCGGGAACACGCTGCCCAGGATAATTATCAAGGATGAACTGCAGAACTCCGAAGGAAAATTCGCCATCGGGATCCTCTGTCTTCAGCGAAAACGTTTTGGGATCGACGGTGGCAATTACGAGCCCTTCCTTATCTGGAGGCAAGATGTTTCCAATTTCGGCCCCGTTGCCTCCAAATATTCTGGCGTGCCCTCCTCCCTTGGGGACCCATCTGCTAGCAGGGATTTCTTGAAATTTCGAATATGCTTCATCGCCAACGACACCGCAGGGCACGATTGTGATGGCACCGGTTATTGTTGCATAATAGCGCGCTGCGGCAAGATTGACTGCAGGACCTGCCCAATTGAACCCGTCAGCTTCCGGTAATATGGGCCAAGCACCGATATGAATGTGTTCCATCTGTGACTGAAGGATATAAGTCATTTGCGGGTGCATATGCTCCCAGCAACTCAGCGAGCCGACGCGACCGATTTCCGTCTCGTAGACCTTCAGGCCAGATGCATCGCTATCGCTCCATACAGTTCTTTCGCTGCCAGATGGACGAAGCTTGCGACGGAGTTGTACTGGCTTGCCATCTGGCCCGATCAATGCCTGCCCCATATAGAGGTAATCGCCGTCCAATTCGCTATACCCAAGCGACACGAAAATTTTCTCGCGTGCGGCAGCCTCCAAAAGTAATTGCCATTCGTCGCTGTCTATCTGAAGCGAGTTGGCAACGTATTGCTTCAAATAGGCCTTCTTCCATTTCTCGGATTCATGACCGAACGGGTACCCGGGCAGCCATAGCTCCGGGAAAGCAACAAGTTTGGCTCCGGCACTCGCAGCTTCTCCAATCAAGCGGATCGTCTTGTCGATGCCGCCTTTGAGATCAAGGTAGACGGCTTCTGCCTGCACTGCGGCAACCTTGAACTCCTCCGTCAGGCGACTTCCCGGCAAAGCATGTCGGGATGCGGATTGCGCTGCGTCCGCGGCGTGCACATCCTGTGCTAGACGAGAAAGATAAAGGGCGGCAGCAGATGCCCCAAGTATTTGTCGTCTTGAAATATCCATCTGCTTTCTCCGTTCTGGGGAAGCGAACTCGGATTAAAGGCTTTGTGTCAACCAATCCGGAGCCATCGCATTGTTCGATTTCTAAGTTGCCCGGCTCGAAGGGACGGACGTCTTGTTGTTCACGCCGGTTGAACGGCACACGGACAACATCCGAGCGAAAATAATGGCCAGTCCTGACATACCCCGCACGACGACGGTGTAAGCAATTGGCTTCGACGTAGGGTCATGGTTCTCGCGAAAACTCGTTGCTCTTATTGAGCCAACTCAACCGCCGCCTCATCGATAAGGCCCGCGACCTCGACAGACTTCGACATAAGCGACGCGTGACTTGCCTTTAAGGTAATGACCTTCCGGGCATTCAGGCGGGCCGACATCGCCGCCTGATTTTCGGGCGCAATCATCCGGTCATCGCTGGATATTTGATACCAGGACGGCTTCTTCTTCCAGGCCGGGGCGGTGACGATGTCTCCAAAGGTACCGGCCAGCGGCGCCTTCTGGGTGGCCGCCATGGCGAGGCCCTCTTCGGGCGTCATATCCTGGCAGAAGCTTTCATGGAGCTTGTCCGCCTTGAGCCAAAGATAGCCATCGCTGTCCGGCTCGATATTGGCCATCGCCGCTGGGGGATGCTGCTGTGTGATGCCGCCTGGACTTTCGCCGGCGTCGGGTGCGAAAGCGGCGATATAGACGAGCCCCACCACATTTTGCTGATCCCCGACTTCCGTTATGACCGCGCCGCCATATGAATGGCCCACCAGCAAGACGGGGCCTTTCTGTTGGGCCACCATCTTGCGTGTACGCGCAGCATCCTCCGCCAGAGACGTCAATGGCAATTCGACGGCGTGAATGGATTGATAGCCCTTGCGCGACAGATCGAGTATGACCTTGCCCCAATGGCTCGCTCCGCCCCAGAAGCCGTGCACCAGAATGATAGTTGGTTTGTCCGTCATGGTTTTCTCCTTTTGAGGCGTGAACGCCAGTGTCGTCTCCGAACCAGCTCCGACCGGCACCGTCATTCGATTTCAGCAAGATCCGGATCAAACGGCTGGACCCGTGGCTGCTCGCGCTTGTTGAACAGAAGACGCAGGACATCGGGACGGGAATAGTGGCCGGTGGGATCATAGGCCGCCTTGGCGACGCCAATGAAGCTGAGGTCAATGTCCGCATACATTATCCCCTCATCGGTTTCCGGGATAGCGTCTGCCAAAGGTGAGCCGTCCGGCCCGAAAATCATCGTGAAGCCACCACCTTCAAGCAGCAAGTTCTGTTTTGCCGGCGTGTCCACCAACATCTCAATCATCGGCTTTGAAACCAAGGCACAGGGCGCAAGCACATAGCACTGGCCCTCGAGCGCATAGACCTGGCTGGCGGCGAGGTTGGCCTCGGCGCTCAGTTGAAACGCTGCGCCGCGGTAGACGGAGAAGCTTGGCCAGCTTGCCACATGGATCTGCTCGTTTTGTGAGTACATTGCATATTTTGACAGCGGCTGAATGTGTTCGGCGCAGCACAGCGCCCCCAGCCGGCCCAGCTTTGTCGAATGCACAGCGATATGCGAGCCATCACCTTCGCCGAAGACCGTACGCTCGGCGTGGGTTGGTTTGAGCTTGCGGCGATTGGCGATGACCTCGCCGCTGTCGCTGAAAAGCGCCTGCGCAAGATAAAGACTGCCACCTGCCCGCTCCGTAAAGCCCATGACGACATGGATCGAATGTCTTGCCGCCGCAGCCCTCAGCCGTTCGTAGTGGACATCGCCGATCTCCATGGCATTGGCAAAATATTTGCCGACAAACTGCATTCCCCAGGCCGGTGAATCGAGCCAGATCCACCAGGGATAGCCCGGCAGCCAGACCTCCGGGAAAGCAATGAGCGACGCCCCCTCTGAAGCGGCCTGTTCAATGAGGCCGATCGCCTTCTCGATGCCCTTTTCGATATCGAGAAATTCCGGTGCGGCCTGCACAGCCGCAACTTTGTATTTGGTGAGCATGTCGGTTCCCTCTGTTCTAACTTAGGGAACAGTCGTGCCACAGTGTACGTCTTCGCACTTGGACAGGCTGGCCTCCATTATTGTCAGAAACGGCCATTCGACGTGCACGGCACGATTCTTGCGTTATAATCTGGGAGAAAACGCCCAGGTTAAACGGGGTAATCGAAAGCAAGCCAAATGATGTCTGCGAAATCCGAAGCTCTTTCGCTTTGGAAAGAACAGTTGTGGTCAACCTATGTACGCCTCGAAAGCAAATCCGAGGCGGCCGGCTTTTATGGCTCGGTCCAGGAGTTTTTTCCGCACAGTCATAGCCTGAGCCTGGTGGATTCCACGGCTCAGCTTACAGAGAGAACGCTACGACACATTCGGACCGACCAGCAGGAGGTGGTATTGGTTGCCTTTCAGCTATCGGGGTGCGGACGTGTAACCCAGGATGAGCGAGAGGCGTGGACAGCCCCAGGCGAATTCGTCTTTTACGAAAGCATCCGCCCCTATTCCCTGGGGTTCAACGGGCCATTCAAGCAGTTGGTGCTGAGGATCGATCGAGAGCGGATGATCTCGACGATGCCATGCATCGGCAATCTGACAGCCAGGACGTTCGACGCAAGCCAGGGTGCTGGTGCCGTCGCGCTGGATTTCCTCCAGAGTCTTGCGGCGCGTGGAAGCCAGATCGACGAAGGCAGCCTTTCGCCGATGGAACGCACCGCCTTCGATCTTATTGCCACCGGCGTCCTGTCGTCGACCGGAGACCTTTCACCAAGGCGTGTCCTTTTTGAGCGGTTGCGTGATCGTCTCATCGAGAAAGTGCGGGATCCTTCGTTCAGTCATGTCGATATGGCGGCCCTGGCCGGAATGTCCCCGCGGTCCCTCAGGCGGCTCTGCGCGGAAAACGGCATTTCACCCGGCGGCCTCATTCTGAGAACGAGATTGCAGGGCGTAAGAGACAGCTTTGCGCTCGATGTCAACAAGAAGCGGTCCGTCACGGAGATTGCCTTGAGCTGGGGGTTCAATGACATCAGCTATTTCAACAGGGCATTTAGGACGACCTATGGAACGACGCCGGGGCAGATGCGCCATTCACCTCAATGAAAGGCGATTGAAATTTGTTCAATAGGGATCGTCATTCTCGTCCTCTCGGGATTGTTCCAGTCCAGCTGGCGCCGGTGTCATGACGGCGACGTAACAAGCCTGCGCCAGTTTGACTTCGACGTCGACACACTAGGGCGGATACTGATCGTCACCAGCGGCATGTGATTGGTGGACCCAATCAAAAGTGATGTCGCCTACCTAAGAAAGCAGGGTAGACGGCAGGCTTAGCCAGTCCGGTCACCTTGCCGCTAAACGGCCACACTCGCGAAACTTTCGTAACAAAACAACATACACAGCAATATCGGCGCGGCTAGTTTTGTCTGGCGGGCTCGCTGGGTCTTTACCAACAGGCCGCCAGTTTGGCTGGCGGGATAAGTGGGAGAGGCAAATATCGGCATTGGCCCCAATGAAACATGATCTCGGATTTGCGTCTTCAAAAGGTGGCCACTCGTGGCCACCCAAGTTCACAGAAATCCGGCTCGATAGGAGATAAGAATGAAGAAGAACCTGCTTGTGCTGGCTTCGGCCGCATTGTTGTTGACAGGAATTTCTCCTGTGCTGGCCCAGGACGGATATCGCAGAGATAACCCGCCCGCCCGCTACCTGGACGACGAGGATACTGGTTATCGAGGGCAAGATCGGGATCGGCATGCTCGTGACCGGCAGGAAAGACGGCAGGAACGCCGCGAGCAATTCGGCCAGCGCGATGTCATCAGCTTGCTTGAGAGCCGCGGCTATCGCGTCCGTGAAGTGAGATCGGAACGCGGGCAGTATCTTGTGAGAGCCTCCCGCCGTGGTGAACGCCTCCTCGTAATTGTCTCCCGCCGGGGCGAGATCCTTGAGACACGCCGCATGACGACTGATCGCTTCTGACGTTGACCAACGAGGTGAGTACCGGCACGCCGCCGCGCGGCCGGTGCTACTCATAGCAAACAGGTTCTGAACCCCAAGGCGCGCACGGCTTCGTTCAAGCGCGTGATAGGATCGTCCGTTGCTTCTGACAGCTCTTCACAATCGCTCCCGGATCGAGCCAATTCTGCAGTCTGAAGCTGCCGAATGCGGACTTGCCTGCCTGGCGATGGTGGCGGGTTATCACGGTCATCGCGTGACGCTGTCCGAGCTCAGGCGACGCCATGCCGTGTCGTCGAAGGGCACGACGCTGAAGAGCCTCATCTCGGTTGCCGACGATCTCGGCTTTACGAGCCGGCCCTTGAAGCTGGAGATGGAGGACATCGGCAAGCTGAAGATGCCCTGCATCCTGCACTGGGACATGTCGCACTATGTCGTGTTGAGCCGGGTAACGCCGAACCGGATCGAGGTGCATGATCCGGCGAGCGGCCAGCGGCGATTGTCCCATGCCGAAGCATCGAGGCACTTTACCGGCGTGGCGCTGGAACTGACGCCAGCCGCCACCTTCCGCAAGCGCAAGGTGGTCGAGCGGGTGCGCCTGACCGATCTGTGGTCGAGGAGCGCCGGTTTCATTCCGAGCCTGTTGCAGATCCTGACACTCTCCGCCTTGCTGCAGTTCTTTGCCTTGCTGTCGCCGCTCGTCAACCAGATGATCGTCGATGAGGCGATATCCAAGGGCGATCTCAGTCTTCTGAACGTGATTGTCATCGGCGCCGGATTGTTGCTGCTGATCCAGAGCGCCACGACGCTGTTGCGTGGTTACGTGCAGATGCATTTCAGCACGCTTCTGACCTTCCAGATGCGCGGAAACCTGTTGCGCCATGCGCTGCGCCTGCCGGTGCCGTGGTTCGAAAAGCGGCGTCTCGGCGATATTCTGTCCCGCTTCAACTCCCTGCAGCCGGTGCAGGACCTTCTGACTGGCGGCCTCGTCTCCGGTGCCCTGGACGGGCTCATGGCGGTCATCACCCTGGCGGTGATGCTGATCTATGCGCCATATCTGGCAAGCGTCGTGCTGGTCTCGCTGACGCTCGTCATCTGCATCCGGCTCGGCACTTTCCCCTGGCTGCGGAGCCTGACCAATGAGGGCATCCAGTACCAGGCCAAGGTGGACGGCGTCTTCCTCGAAACCATCCGGGGTGCGAGGGCCTTCAAGCTGTTCGGCCGGGAGCTGGAGCGCCACGGCGTCTGGCAGAACGCCTATGCCGACAGCATCAACAACAATGTGCGCCTCCAGAAAGTGAGCCTCAAAGGAACGGCGGGCCTCTCCTTCCTGACGGGAGCGGAGATGCTGCTGGTGTTCTATCTGGGCGCCGGCGCCATCATCCAGGGAGAGATGACGCTCGGCATGCTGCTGGCGTTCCTGTCCTATCGCGGCCAGTTCAGCACGGCCGCCCTGTCGCTCGTCGATCAATATTTCAAGTTCCGCATGACGGGCCTGCATCTGGAGCGACTGGCCGATGCCGTGCACCAGGATCCGGAGCCGGACCTGGACACCGAGGCGCGCAAGGATCGTCCGCTCGCCGGCGCGCTCGACGTGCGCAATCTTTCCTTCCGCTACGCCGAGCGCGAAGCCTGGGTGCTGAAGGATGTGTCCTTGAACATCCAGCCGGGGCAGTCTGTGGTGTTCGTCGGCCCTTCGGGTGGTGGCAAATCCACGCTCCTGAAACTGCTGATGGGCCTTTATCCGCCGGGCGAGGGCGAAGTGCTTGTCGACGGTCTGCCGTTCAGTGCTCTGGGTATGCGGGCTTACCGCGCGCAGATCGGCGTGGTGATGCAGGACGACCAGCTTTTCGCCGGCACGATCGCCGACAATATCGCCTTCTTCGATCCCGACATCGATCTGGCGCGCGTCGAAGCGGTTGCCGGGCTTGTCGGTCTTCACGACGAAATCCTGCGCATGCCGATGGGCTACATGACCCTGGTGGGCGATCTCGGATCGACCCTGTCGGGGGGCCAGCAACAGCGAGCGCTGCTGGCGCGGGCGCTCTACCGAAACCCCTCGATATTGTTCCTCGATGAGGGGACGGCCAATCTCGACGTCCTTGCGGAGCGCCGCGTCATGCAGGCGCTGAGCAGGCTCGGCATTACCCAGGTGATGGTCGCCCATCGCCCCGGAGCCATCGAGGGCGCGGCGCGCGTCTTCGCCGTGGAGAACGGCCATGTGCGTGAGCTGATGCGCGATGTGCCGGCACAGCCTTTGCAGGTGGTGCCATGAGCGAGGCATTGTTCCGCACCGAAGCCGTAGAACACCGCCGCCGGCTCCGTGGCGAGGTAATGATCGCACAGCCGGTGAGCCACGGTGTCATGACGGCGATCCTCGGTGTCTTCGTGGTCATCGGTGCGACCTATCTCATGACCGGCACCTACGCCCGCAAGGAGACGGTGCAGGGCTACATCGCCCCGACCGGCGGCCTGGCGCAGCTATACGCCACCAAGGGCGGTATCGTGACCAGGGTGCTCGTCCATGAAGGGGATGTGGTGACCCAGGGCCAGCCGATGGTGGAGCTGTCGCTGGA
>Ga0075032_1000907_pt1 | contig 10981 bp, 9 predicted proteins | sample SynthPrep_1_END__FD_71386 | JGI IMG/M metagenome (GOLD analysis project Ga0075032, IMG submission 71386) | Synthetic microbial communities from Ohio, USA - SynthPrep_1_END_DS7_MetaG | ecosystem: Engineered > Bioreactor > Aerobic > Activated sludge | place: USA: Ohio, Columbus | collected 2014-04-10
GTCCGGCGGTGAGCGGCAGATGCTTGCCATCGGCCGCGCGCTGATGGGCAAGCCGCGTCTGCTGCTGCTCGACGAACCGAGCCTGGGCCTGGCGCCACGGGTCATCGGCGAAATCTTCGAGATCATCCAGAACCTGCGCGCCAGCGGCGTTTCCATCCTGCTGGTGGAACAGAACGCCCGCGCCGCGCTGAAGATTTCCGACTACGGCTACGTGCTGGAGGTCGGCGAGAAGGTGCTGGAAGGCCCGGCCGCCGAACTGGCCGAAGACCAGCGCGTGATCGAGACCTACCTCGGCCGCAAGTCAGCCAAGGCTGCACCGGCGGCCAATCTGGCCGTGGGCGCAGGCTAGCGACCACGGTCATCTGCGTTTCAGAACAACAACAAACCAACTGGAGCGTCACCCATGAAAAAACTGATCCCTCTGCTGCTAAGCGCGGTGGTGAGCACTGCCGTGCACGCCGACATCAACATCGGCCTGGTGCTATCGACCACCGGCCCCGGCGCCTCGCTCGGCATTCCCGAGCAGAACACAGTGGCCCTGCTGCCGCAGGAAATCGCCGGCCAGCGTATCAACTACACGGTACTCGACGATGCCACTGACAGCACCGCGGCCACCCGTGCGGCGCGCAAGCTGGTGAGCGAGAACAAGGTCGACCTGCTGATCGGCTCGTCCACCGTGCCGACCTCCGCCGCCGTGGCCCAGGTCGCCCGTGAGACCAACACGCCGCAGATCGCCCTGGCCCCCTTCGCACCGAGTGGCGAAGCCAAGCAGTGGATCTTCACCGTGGCGCAAACCAACCTGCTGATGGCCGAAGCGCTGGTCAAGCACATGCAGGAGAACGGCGTGAAGACCGTCGGCTACATCGGCTACAACGACGTCTGGGGCGAAGACTGGCACAAGGCCCTGGAAGAGCTGCTGCCGAAGGCTGGCATCAAGCTGGTACGCAACGAACGCTTCAACCGCACCGACTCCAGCGTCAGTGGCCAGGCCCTGAAAATCAACGCCACGCGCCCGGATGCCGTGCTGATCGGCGCCACCGGCACCCCGGCCGCGCTGCCGCACACCGAGCTGCGTCGCCTCGGCTACAAGGGCCCGATCTATCACACCCATGGCGCCGCCAACAGCGCCTTCCTGCGCATCGGCGGCAAGGATCTGGAAGGCTCGATTCTCGCCGTCGGCCCGGTGGTGGTCTGGGATCAGTTGCCGGACAGCCATCCGTCCAAAGCCCCCGGCAAGCACTACGCAGAAGCCTACGAAGCCAAGTACGGCGCCGGCAGCCTCTCGCCCTTCGGCGCCTACCTGTACGACGCCATGCAACTGGTCGAAGCCGCCATTCCAGCTGCCCTGCAGGGCAGCGAAGCCGGTACCGCCGAGTTCCGCCAGAAGCTGCGTGACGCCCTAGAGCAATCGCGCGACGTCGCTGGCAGCCATGGCGTGTACAGCCTTTCGGCCGACGACCACTTCGGCCACGACCAGCGTGCCCGCGCGCTCATCACCATTAAGGACGGCAAGTGGCAGTTGCTTGAGGCCCCGCAATAAACCTCACCAAGCCTTGCAATCGCGTTACCCGAACCACAACAAAAACAAAGGTACGTTCAATGAAACCGCTATACGCACTGCTCCCATTGCTGGTTGCCACACAGGCCGCCCAGGCCGACTTCATCAAGGACAGCAAGGGTTCGCTACAGATCCGTAACTACTACTTCGACCATGACTTCCAGGGCGGCCCCGGCCTGGATGAAATGCGTGAATGGGCCCAGGGCTTCATTCTCAAGGCCGACTCGGGCTACACCGAAGGGCCGATCCAGTTCGGTCTGAGCTTCATCGGCATGACCGGCTTTCAGCTCGACTCCAGCCCGGATCGCACCGGTACCGGTCTGCTGTCATTCAACCCGCGGACCCGCGAGGTCAACGACAACTACTCCAAAGCCGGTATCTCGGCACGCTTCAAGGTGTCCAAAACCGAGCTGCAGGTCGGCCACATGACACCGCTGCTGCCAATCATGTTCCCGGTTACCGCACGCTTGTTCCCGCCACTGTTCCGCGGCGGAATGGTGACTTCCGGCGAGATCGAGGGGCTGACCCTGCGCGGCGGTTACTTCGATCGGCAGAAATACCGCGACTCCACCGAGGACGCCAAGCTGCGCGTCAGTGGTCTCAATGGCCGTTTCAATGGCGCGGCGGAATCCAGCGGTTTCATGTTCGGTGGCGGCGATTACAAGATCCTCGACAACCTCACCGGCTCCTACTACTACGCGCAGCTCAACGACATCTACAAGCAGCACTACGTTGGCCTGACCCACACCACACCGCTCGGCCCAGGCTCGCTGAAGAGCGAAGCCTATTACTTCGACAGCAGCGAGGACGGCGCCGCCAAGGCCGGCCGTGTGGACAACGGCAACCTCAACCTGAACGCCGCCTACACTCTGGGGGCCAACACCTTCAGCCTGGGTTACATGCACCTAAGCGGCGATACCGGCATGCCCTACCTGGCCAGCATCGACCCCTACATCATGGTGGGCGGCGCCCTGGCTACCGAGTATCTGAACCCGAAGGAGCGCGTGTGGCAATTCAAACACGACTATGACTTCGCCAAGCACGGCTTGCCGGGCCTGAAAACGCAGATTCGCTTCATTCAGGGCCGCAACATCCACGAGCCGGTGGCCGATGGGAATGGCGAAGAGTGGGAACGCGATCTGGAAGTGTCCTACACGGTGCAGAGCGGCAGCCTGGCCGGCCTCGGCCTGCGTCTGCGCCACGGCCACTACCAGAACAACTTCAGCCGTGATGTCGAGCAGACCCGCGTCAACATCGATTACACCCTGGCACTCTGGTAAAGACCGAAAGGGAGGTGCGAATAACCGCACCTCCCTTTCAACCACAGAAGGGTAATCTCATGCTGGAATTGCATGCTGCCTCTGACATTTTCTCTCCCCACGCCCCGTAGGGACAGACTATCGAGGCGACCGGGCACACAAACCCAACCGAAGAGCGGGCCTCCTAACAACTCAATGTCGAAGGCCTGGCAACTGAATCAGTGACCACCCTGCCTCAGGCTCCTCCAACACCAGTCGCACGCCTTTCATCGGTGCTGGATCCAGCAACTTGGGCGCCAGGTCACCTACCATCCAGTTAGCGGTATTTGACGCAATGATCCGACCCTCGGTGGATATCAACACTGCTTCGTTTGCCAAGCACATGAGGCTGCGGATCAGCATTTTCTCGACATTGTGGAGTGACAGGTCCAGCCCGGCGACCCCAATAAAGCGGTCATCGACAATGATTGGCATTGTGAAGGTCAGTACGTACATGTTGGTGCCATAGAGGTCTACATACGGCCCCTCGACGCTGCTGTTGCGAGAATCCCGCGGGCGGGCATACCAAGGCATGTTGGTGTAGTCGTAAAAGTTCTCTCGCCGCCGGTCAAAGTTCGGGCGTAACGGCAGGGTTTTGTCGCCGTCGGTCAAGTACCACCACTCGAGGTGCATCTCACGGTCGGCCAGGCAACCTGGCTCGACTATGACCCCGCCGCCACAACCGAATGCGCCGGTAGCGAGCAATTGTGCATCGATCGCCGGACGCAGCAGTGCCAGATCCTTCGAGGCGGGCTGACGCCCCTCGGCTAGCACACGCGTCCACAGCTCGACCGTTTCATTCACCAGTTGCCGAACCTGACTAAAGATGGTCCCTACCGTGCTATTGAGCTGCCGGGCACATACAGAAAGGGGATCGTTATTGCTCACGACAGACATGGCATTTTCCTCACGCAGGTTCTTTTGTACGTTGTTGTTATCAAAATGTCTGGCACAGCTTCGTGGATAGGCGGAGTTCGCTCCGCAAGGATTAAGCTGCGAGCTCAGCTCGGTAGCTCATTGTCAGTCAACAGATCCAGGCGCAACGCCATCAGGCGCTTGATGCCCCGACTAACATGAGCCTCGGCCAGAGCGCCAGCGAGCACCGCATCGCCATTAACCAAGGCTTCGAGAATGGCCCGGTGCTCCTGTTCGATCACGGACACGTCACTGCCGCCGACGGCTTCCATCCAGAGCAGCTCGCCGATTTCCGACTGCAGACGCATTTCGGCATGGGTCAGGCGCAGCGATTGAGCGGCGGCAGCCACCTCGATATGGAAGCGCGCATCGGCACGATGCCTAGCCAGTCGCGTGGAGGCTTGTTTCAGCGACTCGATGTGTTGGGCAATGCGCATCTGCTGCTCGCGGGAACTCCGATGAGCCGCCAGACGCGCCGCGGTACCGGAAATCGCTATCTGCTCGTCGCCGAGATCGCGCAGGTCCGGGCCACTCATGTCCTGCAGACGCCTAAGCAGCAATGGCTCGGGCAACTCCACTGGTGCACAGACAAAACTGCCGCCGTTGCGCCCCCGACGCGTCTCGATCAGTCCGCGCTGGCGCAAAGTTACCAGCGCCTCACGCAGGGTCACAGTCGCGACCCCCAACTGCAGGGCCAGCTCGCTTTCACTGGGTAGTTGCTGGCCCTCGGTGAAAAGCCCCAACTCAATGGCCTCCACAAGCCGGCGCACCACCTCGTCGGTACGGCCTTCCTGGCGCAGGCGGATAAATGCGGTGCTACGGGCAGTATTCAGGGCACTCAATTGACTCTCCCTCTTAAGTAGGTTCAACCAGGCCCGATAGGCAAAGGGTTAAACGTTCAATTCCGCATCTTATAGAGGTTAGAGGGGGCACCGATACGGCCTCGCCCCCATTTACAACCCTTGAAATCGCGTTGGCGAGCAATTATCGATGAAATGGTTGGCAATCCTCAAACGTTAAGATATGTTTTTATATGTTTAAGACTTAATCACAACGACAAGACCCCAAAAGGGAACCGCCATGCAAACAAACCTCCTGATCAACGGCCAGCTGGTGGCCGGTGAGGGCGCCAGCTACGCTGTATACAACCCTTCTCTCGGCGAAGTACTGGTCAACATCAACGAAGCCAGCAGTGCCCAGGTCGATGCAGCCGTACAGGCCGCCGACCAGGCCTTCGACAGCTGGTCGCAAACCCCTCCCAAAGACCGTGCCCACCTGCTGCTCAAGCTTGCCGAACGCATCGAGGCCGAGGCCGAGACCTTCGCTCGACTTGAATCGCAGAACTGCGGAAAACCCTACCAGGCCGCACTGAACGACGAAATTCCTGCGGTTGCCGATGTGTTCCGCTTCTTTGCCGGCGCCAGCCGCTGCATGAGCGGCTCGGCAGGTGGCGAGTACCTGCCCGGGCACACCTCGATGATCCGCCGTGATCCGCTGGGCGTGGTCGCCTCCATCGCACCGTGGAACTACCCGCTGATGATGGTTGCCTGGAAGCTCGCTCCAGCCCTGGCCGCCGGCAACTGCGTAGTGCTCAAACCGTCCGAGCAGACGCCCCTGACGGCCCTGAAACTGGCTGAAATCATCAACACGCTGTTCCCTGCAGGCGTGGTCAACATCCTCTTCGGCAAGGGCCCAAGTGTCGGTGAGCCTCTGGTCACGCACCCGAAGGTACGCCTGGTCTCGCTGACCGGCTCCGTCGCCACTGGTGCGCGCATCGTCGCCAATACCGCCAGTAGCGTCAAACGCACCCACATGGAACTGGGCGGTAAGGCCCCGGTCCTGATCTTCGACGACGCCGATATCGATGCTGCAGTCGAGGGCATCCGCGCCTTCGGCTTCTACAACGCCGGCCAGGACTGCACCGCAGCCTGTCGCCTGTATGTGCAGCAGGGCGTCTATGAGGAATTCGTCGAGAAGCTGGGCAAAGCCGTTGCCAGCATCCGCTACGGCCTGCAGGACGACCCCGAAACCGAACTCGGCCCGCTGATCACCCGTGACCATCTGGAGCGTGTGGAAGGTTTTATCGAGCGCGCCAAGGCCCAGCCGCACATCCGCGTGATCACCGGAGGCAAGCGCGTCTCCGGCCCGGGCTTCTTCTTTGAACCGACTGTACTGGCCGATGCCCGTCAGGACGACGAGATCGTCCAGCGAGAAGTCTTCGGCCCGGTGGTCAGCATCACGCCGTTCAGCGACGAAGCCCAGGCCCTGACTTACGCCAACGATTCCGACTACGGTCTGGCTTCCTCTGTATGGACCAGCGACGTCGGCCGCGCCAACCGCTTGGCCGCGCGTTTGCAGTACGGCTGCACCTGGGTCAACACGCACTTCATGCTGGTTAGCGAAATGCCGCACGGTGGCATGAAACAGTCTGGCTATGGCAAGGACATGTCCATGTATGGCCTTGAGGACTACACCTGCGTGCGCCATGTGATGTTTAAGCACTGATATCGGGCATCGCACCGGGATGCGCACACCCTTGGTGCGCACATCCCGACGCCAGCCCAGCCAATCTCCAGCACAAATCTGCAGCAATAGCGCGCCAAAAGGCGCTCGAAATAAAACATATAAAACAATATGTAATATGGCATGGGTTCTGCTTTAGCTCTGCCATTCACAATGAGGTGTCACCATGCTTATCACAGGCATCAAGAGCAGACCGGTCTATGACCGCCTGCAGCCGATGGCAGGCGGCTTACGCCACCTGATCGTCGGTCAGGGAAGTGGCGGTGCGGCCATGCTGCGACTGATCGGGGAAATGACCCCGGAGCAGCGCCAGGCCAGTACCCTGATCTACTCCACCGAGTCCTTCTCCGGCCACAACCACCTGGCTGAACTGCGCCAGGCAGAGGCCGGCGACCTGCAGGTATTCGACAACAATCAGGCGCTGATTGAATCCCTACGCCGCCAGCTGGAGAGCGCTCACATGGGTACCCGCCTGTACCTGAGCGGCTCGGAAAGCTTCATCGGCACCGCCATGCAGGCTGCTAATGCGGTGGATCTGAACCGCGACGAAGTGCTGCGCGAGCACAGCGGCACCCTGGTTCGCCGCGTCTGGTGCGCACACTGCGACACCTACACCGAAAACGTCACCCAGCGCGTATTCACCTGCCCGGGTTGTCAGCTGAATCTGGTTGTGCGCGACCACTATTCCCGCCGCCTGGCCGCCTTCCAGGGCATCAAGGCAGACGGCGAAGTCCCGGGTGAACTGCCGGCTGCTGAGGAACTCGATACATGAACACCCATAACGGAACCCTCAGCGTGCGGGTCGCGCGCATCGAAACCCTGACTCCGGAAATCAAGCGTTTCACCCTGGTCGACCCGGACGGCAAGCACCTGCCGGCATTCTCCGGCGGCAGCCACGTAGTGGTTGTGATGGAGGACGGCGACAAGACTCATCGTAACGCCTACTCGCTGATGGGCTCGCCCTACGACTCCAGCGCTTACCAGATCGCGGTGCGCCGGGTCGAAGACGGTCGTGGCGGCTCGCTTTACCTGCACGAAAAGGTCATTGAAGGCTCGCTGCTGCAGATTCTGCAGCCGGCCAACCTATTCCCGCTGGCCAAGCATGCCCGCCAGCATATTTTCATCGCAGGTGGTGTAGGCATAACCCCGGTCTACTCGCAGGCGGAAGAGCTGCACATCAAACAGACCGAATTCGAGCTGCACCTGGCCGTGCGCGGCCCGGAGCACGCCACCCTGGGCCGGGAGCTGCAGGCCCGTTACGGCTCGCGCGTGCATCTGTACCTGCAGAGCGAGGGCTCACGTCTGAACATCCGCCGGGTTCTCGCCAACCGTCCGCTGGGCAGCCACGTCTACGTCTGCGGACCGGACAGCATGATCGACGACACCGTTGACAGTGCCCATGCGCTCGGCTGGACCGACAGCCACATTCACTTTGAACGCTTCGTAGAGCAGGGCTCCAGCGGCCAACCGTTCACCGTCACCCTGGCCCGCCAGGGCGTGACCATCGAAGTCCCGCCGGACCAGTCCATGCTCGAAGCTGCCGAACAGGCCGGCTACAAGGTTCCCTACCTGTGCCGCGGCGGTGCTTGCGGCTACTGCGAGACCGAGGTGCTGGAGGTCGAGGGTGAACTGGATCATCGCGATGACTGGCTCAGTGAGGAAGACAAGCTGAGCAAACGCAAATTCATGCCGTGCGTTTCACGCGCTACCTGCAGCCGTCTGGTCGTAGACCTCTGAGATAGGAAAACAACAAATGACCGCCTTCAAACCAATCGAAACCTACGCCGACAGCGACGCCAAGGGCTACACCTATCGCAACAGCCGGGAAGCGGTGCTGCGTCTGCCCTTCCCGTACCCGGAAGACCAATACATGTACTCGATGAACGTCGAGCCCCATGTACCCTTCGGCCAGGGTGCCCTGCGCGCCCAGTTCGACATTGATGAGCACTACATCTCCGAGTGTCATCACCGCGCACAGATCCTCGATAGCCAGCCTGGCGTGCACTATGCCGCGCTGCCGCACATGATGGAGGCCCAGTGGGATCTGCTGGAGCTGCTGATGGAGTCGTACTCGCGCGACTTCCCCGAGCACTTTACCCTTGAGAAGAACGGCAGCCAGTGGCACTGGATCAATCGCCCGCTGCAAATCAACCAGACCTTCACCTTCGGCGATGCCAGCACCTTGCCGATGGAACCTATGGAATACATCACCCGCCAGGCCCAGGGCGAGTTCATCCTGCTGGAAGAGCGTGATGACACCCTGGTGATGGGGGCGGGCATGGCCACACAGCGCGCCGACTACTCATTGCGCTTCAACCTGGGCATGAGCTTCATGGAGTTCCACGGCCCGGTGCCGAAACTGCACGAAATGGGCATCCTGCAACGTGCGCTGAAGTTCCTTCTGCGTCTGCGCCCCGGCCATCCAGTACGCCGCACTAACTGGTCGGTCACTGTCAGCCCGCGCCTGGAAACTTCCGCCGAGACCCTGCCGGACTGGGCACCGGATCGCACCATCGTTACCCCAGAGAATGCAGGCGAGCTGGTCAACCTGCGCATCGAACTGCAACCGCTGCACCGCCTGCCGCGCAGCAACGCCGTCCTGTTCCCGGTACGTACCTACTTGGTGAGCCTCAAGGAGCTGGCCGAGTTTGCCCCGCAGTGGGCCAAGCGTATGCACCGGGTGATCCGCGATCTCGATCAGGAGTTGGTGGACTACAAGGGCTTCACCCGCTACCGCGACGCGATGGTTACCTGGCTTTCGCAGTACGACGACGGCACCCCCGTCGATGAGAGCCTGCAGCAATAACCCATCAACAGGCGCGCCATTGAGGCGCGCCTTTTTTGCAACGCAACGCTAGACAACAGGGATAACCCCGATGAAAAAAACAATACACAATGTCTTGCCCGAAAGCTGGAGCATGGTCTTTTCCGCTGCGGGTTCCGCCTACGGTGTGGGCCTGCTCGGACTGTGGGCACTCCCTTTTCTGATCAGCGCCATCATCAATGATCTGAAGCTCAACGAGGCTCAGGCCGGGCTCCTGATGTCAGCCGAGTTCGGCTTCACCATGCTCGCTTCCCTGCTGGTATCCCCACTCATGGGGCGGGCGCCGCGCCGAACCCTGGCACTGGGAGGCACCGTGCTGGCCATTGCAGCCAACGTGGTCAGCGCGCACATGACTGACCTGTACGCCTTGGGTGCGGTGCGCTGTGTCGCCGGTATCGGCGCCGGCCTAGCCCTGGCCTGCGGCAACGCCTGCGTAGCTAGCGCCAAACATCCGGACCGCATCGCCGGTCACATGAACGTGCTCTCTGTGCTGCTCATGATCGTGGTGATGCTCGGCTACGCCAAGGTCATGGCACTCTATGGCCTGTCCGGCCTGTACTACGCCATGGCCGGTACCATGGCGGTGATGCTGCTGGCGATCCCGGTCATGGAACAACGTGCCACGCTGAACGAGCACGCCACCATGAGCAAGAAATCGTCCGGCAACATACTGCTGAGCCTGCCGGCGATCTGCATGATGCTGGCCATGTTCGTCTTCCAGGCGCGTGACACCATGGGCTGGGCCTTCGTCGAGCGGATCGGCATCATGGTCGGCTACAGCGGCGAAGAAGTCGGCATGCTGTTGTCGTTCCAGTCCTTCGTAGGTCTGGTAGGCCCGCTGCTGGCAGCGATCATCGGCAAGCGTTTCGGCCTTAGCACTCCGGTGATTCTGGCGATCTTGATGAGTGGTGCGACCAGCCTCTGCTACGTCCTGGGCGAGCACAGCAAGACCATGTACACCATCGGTGTGATGACCATCTGCATCACTTACTTCTATGCCCTGAGCTACCTGACCGGCCTGGCCGCTGCACTGGACCGCGAAGGGCGGATCGTCGCCGCCTCCAGCAGCTTCCTGAGCCTGGGCCTGGCCGTAGGTCCGGCGATCTCCGGTGGACTGATCTCGCTCGGCGGCTTCACCCTGGCAGCCTGGGGTATCGCTGTAACCGTGGTGCTGACCCTGCTGCTGGTAATAGCCCCGCTGGCGAGCATTCGTCGTGAACATATCCCGATGAACCTGGCGGCAGCCTGACATGTTCCTATCTACAAGAGCACCCGCTCTTGTAGATACTTAGATTCCGACGAGGGGGCGAGTCACCAAAACGGTAGCTAACGCCCCCTAAACCTCAAACCATAAACAGTTGCAGCTCACGCCTATGCGTGAACTTGCAGCGGTAAAAAACAACCTTTTCTCAACAGAATTGGTCGGGAACTACTCTTGCGAGCGCCGTTCTACGCTACAACAAGTTTTGCCTACGGACACTGATATCCACCATCTCCCCATGGAGCGTAATCATGGAGATAGAGATGGATACATATGCGCGTACGACCGATGCCCTCGACACTGCGTCTGAGCAGCACCTCCCCTTACCGGGCACAGGAGCCTACGAGTCGCTTCCGCAGTTCCCCAAGGGAAGTCCCCTGCCCTTCCGGCGAACAATTCGCAAGCATGAACTGAGACAGATAGTCCCCCTGGCTGAATCCACGATCTACGAAATGGAACGTCGCGGTGAGTTCCCCCGGCGCTTCAACCTGACACCACGTTGCGTGGTCTGGGATCTGGCCGAGGTGGAGGCCTGGATTCAGGAGCGCAAGCGGGCGCCTCGGGTCAATATCAGCAAGCCGGATGTTTACCTCAGGAAAACC
>Ga0075032_1000912_pt1 | contig 10919 bp, 9 predicted proteins | sample SynthPrep_1_END__FD_71386 | JGI IMG/M metagenome (GOLD analysis project Ga0075032, IMG submission 71386) | Synthetic microbial communities from Ohio, USA - SynthPrep_1_END_DS7_MetaG | ecosystem: Engineered > Bioreactor > Aerobic > Activated sludge | place: USA: Ohio, Columbus | collected 2014-04-10
GCGGGCAGGTGCTCGGCCAGCACCTGTACCTGCCCGTCGAGACGGGCATCGAGATAACCGCTGCTATCGGCCTGCAATTTCAGGCTGCGCTGCAATTCGCCCTCGACCTGCAACGCGACCTGCCAGGCCCTGCCATCGACCTCAGGCAGTTGCAGACGACCGCTCAAGGCCAGCGGCCAGTCTCCCCGAGGCGTCAGTTGGCCGCTGATGTCCAGGCTCAGGTCATCACGCTGCAAGGCCAGACGCTGCACCGCCACACCCTGCTCGGTCCAGTTGGCGATCAGTTCGAGATCGCTCAACTGGGTCTGACCGTCGAGGCGCAGCTCGCCCAGATGAATATCGCCCAGTTGCAGGCGCAGCGGCAGCTTGAGGCTCGGCAGACTCAGCGGCTCGTCGCTGGCCTCCCCGCTCTCGGGCAGCGTCACGGCCACCTGTTGCAGATGCAGGCGATCCAGGCACAGGGTCACCCGCATCAGGCAGGACGGCGACCAGGTCATGTCCAGCTGCAACAGCTCCACCCGCATCTGATCATCCAGCCAGATCAGAGAATCGGCCTGCCAGGCACCGCCCAGACGACCATTGAAATTGTCCACCTGCAACCCCGGCACCTGTGCCAGCAGCCAACGACTGCCGGCCTGGGTGCCCAGCAGCCCCCACAGCAGCGCACCGACCACCAGCAGCAGCCCCAGCAGGCCACCCGCCAGCCGCTTCAGCACACGCCGGCTCATAGCTCCGGCCCCATGGAAAAGTGCAGGCGCACGCCGCCGTCGTCATCCAGCGCATGAGCCAGATCCAGACGCAACGGACCGACCGGCGAGACCCAGCGCACGCCGAAGCCGACACCGGCCTTCAGCGTGGGGAAGTCCAGCGAGTTGAAGGCGTTGCCCTGATCGACGAAGCTCGCCAGGCGCCACTTGTCGGTCAGGCTGTACTGGTATTCGAGGCTGGCGGCGAACAGGTAGCGAGCACCGATCCTGTCGCCCTGATTGTTCTCCGGCGACAGACTCTGATAGTCGTAGCCCCGCACGCTCTGGTCACCGCCAGCAAAGAAGCGCAATGACGGCGGCACGGCAGAGAAACCATTGGTCTCTGTGCCGCCGAACTGCACGCGTCCCAGGAAGCGATGGTTGCTGAACACTGTGGTCAGGCCCTTGAGCATGACATTGCCATGCAGCACGTTGGCATCGGACAGCACGCCATCCACCGCCCCCGCCAGGTCGAACTGCAACCGATAGCCTTCGTTCGGATCGAGACGGTTGTCGCTGCGCAGCAACGAATAGCTGACGCCCGGCATCAGCAGCGTGCTCAGGCCGGAATCGTCGCCCAGCCGGTACTCCTCGCGCTGCCATTTGACCGACAGTACCCGCTGCCAGCCACCGGCACGCTGGCTATGCCATTCCGGGCCGATGGTAAGCAGACGGCTGAGGCTGTCCTTGCTGGCCAGTTCCTCGTACTGATAGCCCCCTGCCAGGCGCAGCTTGTCGGTAAGCGGCGGATCACCGGGAACGTCGTACCACAGACCGACGTTCTGCCGGGGCGTAGACAGCTCACTCTCCACTCCGTAGCTGTGACCCTGCGGGTTGCGCCAGTGGCGCGTCCAGTTGGCACGCAGGCGCGGCCCGACATCGGTGGAAAACCCAAGCCCCAACCCCAGGGTGCGCGGCTCGCGGGTTTGCAGGGCGACCGTGACCGGAATGCGCAACCGATCGGCCTGCGTGGGAATGGCGTCGACCCGCACCGACTCGAAATAACCACTGGATTGCAGCGCCTGGTACAGCTCGGCGATCAACTCGGAGTCATAGGGCGTATCGGCCTGGAAAGGCACCATGCGGCGCAGCAGGTCTTCGTCGAAGGGAAAGTCGCCGTTGAAGACGATGTCGCCCAGGCTGTAGCGCGGCCCGCTGACGAACAGCAGGTCGATGTCGGCAACCCCGGCGGCAGGGTCGATCTCCAGGCTCTGGCGGGCAAAACGTCCATCGAAGAAACCGTAGCGCGAGGCCTGGTTCTGGATCAGCCGCTTGGCGTCCTCGTAACGCCCATGGTTGAGTACCGAGCCGGTTTTCAGACGGCTGGCACTGGGCACACGAAAGGCCGACAGCTCACTGGCCGGGCCTTCGACGCGGATATTGACGTTGCGCAGGCGCACACGCTCACCCGGCTCGACCTCGAGCACCAGGCGAGGCGTTTCACCCTCTTCGATATGGCTGCGAATACGCGCCTGGTAGTAACCCAAGGCCTGCGCGGCCTTGTCGGCCTCCCCCTCGGCGATGCGGCGCAGGCGGCGCAACGACTGCGCATCACGACCGTCGAGACTCCCCACGTAGCCTTCGATATTGCTCTTCAACGCCGAGTTGCTCGGGGTGACTCGCACGTCCAGCTCGCCTGCTGCGAGGGCGCCAGTACTGATCAGCAGCAGCGCGAAGCCGCACAAAAAATGTCCATATACACTCATGGCCGGGGATGCTACCACGGAGCGCAGCGCGCGCTGGAAGCTTCACGTCATGCGCAGACAGCCGGGATTCAGGCGCTGGCACGCACCACGGGTTGCGGATTGGGATGAAAGAAAACGTGCTCCACTACCGGGCCGATGGCCAGTTCGCCGATCTCCTCGTAACCCTGGCGCCGGTAGAAATCCAGATAACGAGAGTTGCCGGTATCCAGCACCACGCCTTGCGAGCCGGAATCCTCCGCACACCAGTCATGCAGCGCCTCGAGCAATTGCTCGCCACGATGCTGGCCCTGGAATTCGGGGTGGATGCCCAGTAACGGCAGCACGTGATAAGGGCCAGGGGGCAGGCAGGCAAGCACGGCATCGTGGTATTCGAGATAGCGTCTGGTGCAGCGAAAACCGGTGCTCAGCAACATGCGCAGACGCCAGCTCCAGCTTTCGGTGATGTCCAGCCGGCGTTGCGGTGGTGCGATCAGCGCGGCGCCGATCAGGCGGTCATCGATCAGCATACCGATGGCCGGCAGCTCCTCATCGAAGTGTCGCTGCACCAGCTCGCGTATGGTGGCGCGTACACGCTGATCGAACCCTGCACGCTCAGCTTCGAAGAGGTAGGCGAAGGTCGGCTCGTGTCGATAGGCGTGATAGAGCAGCGACCGCACTTCGCGGGCATAACCGCCGTCGAGCATGCGAATTTCGGCAGGGGCGTTGTGGGGCATGGCGAACCTCTTGTTATCGTTGTCTGGCCACAGGCGTTACAGGCACGTTAGCACTGCGACCCCATACCTGCCAGGCGCTGGCCGCAGGCGCGGCGGATCGGCTAGCATCCCCCTTTTGATCCAGAATCCGCCGCCATGAAAATCGTCTCGTTCAACATCAACGGCCTGCGCGCCCGCCCTCATCAACTGCAAGCCCTGATCGAAAAGCACCAGCCAGATGTCATCGGCCTGCAGGAAACCAAGGTGGCCGACGAGCAGTTCCCGGAAGCCGAAATCCGCCAGCTCGGCTACCACGTGCATTATCACGGCCAGAAAGGCCACTACGGCGTCGCACTGCTCTCGCGCCAGGAGCCGCTGAGCCTGCACAAGGGTTTCCCCGGCGATGGCGAAGACGCCCAGCGCCGCTTCATCTACGGCACCTTCGCCGACGCCGACGGCAACCCGGTGACCGTCATGAACGGTTATTTCCCGCAGGGCGAAAGCCGTGACCACCCGGTGAAGTTCCCGGCCAAGCAGCGCTTCTATGCCGACCTGCAGCAACTGCTTGTGGAAAGCTTCGACCCGCAGCAGGCGCTGGTGGTGATGGGCGACATCAACATCAGCCCCGAAGACTGCGACATCGGTATCGGCGAACCCAACCGACTGCGCTGGCTGAAGACCGGCAAGTGCAGCTTCCTGCCGGAAGAACGCGAATGGCTGGCAACGCTGAAGAGCTGGGGCCTGGTCGACAGCTTCCGTCACCTGCACCCCGAGGTGAACGACCGTTTCAGCTGGTTCGACTACCGCAGCCGTGGCTTCGAGGACGAGCCCAAGCGTGGCCTGCGCATCGACGTGATCCTCGCCAGCCAGCCCTTGCAGGCACGCCTGAAGGACGCCGGTATCGATTACGGTCTGCGCGGCATGGAAAAACCATCGGATCATGCCCCCATCTGGCTGGAACTGGCCTGACGTTCGGGCGCGTGCAAATGACGCGCCTCGTCATATCACTGCAACCTGACTGACTTAATCTGCACGGCACTTTCCCACCATTCATCAGAAGGTGCCTGCCGCATGCCGCGCGCCCCGTCCGCTGCCGACCGCGACCTCTGGAGTCGCACCCTGTCCCTGCTGCTCCTGGCTTTCATCTGTTACGCCCTGCCCCTTTCGGTGCTTGCCGCCCTGCCCGCCTCGCAGAACGGCCAGCCGGTACTGCGCCTCCAGGGCTCCAACACCATCGGCGCCAAGCTCGGCCCGGATCTGATCAAAGGGCTGTTCGAGGCCCAGGGGCTGCACGACATCCACAGCCAGCCAGGTGCGCGTGAAAACGAACAACGCCTGATCGCCCGCCAGGCCGATGGCCGTCTGGTGATGGTCGAGGTCGCCGCCCACGGTTCCGGCACCGGCTTCACCGCACTCAAGGACGGCAGTGCCGACCTGGCCGCCTCCTCACGCCCGATCAAGGATGGCGAAGTCGCCAGCCTCGATGGTCTGGGGAACATGCGCAGCCCGCAGGCCGAACAGATCATCGCCATCGACGGGCTGGCGATCATCCTCCATCCGAGCAACCCGGTCGGCACGCTGAGCGTGGATCAGGTCGCGCAACTGTTCTCGGGCGAGATCGGCAACTGGGCCGCCCTCGGCGGCAAACCCGGTGCGGTTCGCCTGTATGCACGCGATGACAACTCCGGTACCTACGACACCTTCAAGGAATTGGTACTGGCCCCCGGCGGGCGTACCCTCGCCACCGCCGCCCAGCGTTTCGAGTCCAGCAACCAGTTGTCCGACGCCGTGAGTGGCGACCCGAACGGCATCGGCTTCATCGGCCTTCCCTACATTCGCCAGGCCAAGGCCGTGGCCATCGCTGCCGGCAACTCCCAGCCGATGCCGCCGAGCACGACCCTCATCGCCACCGAAGACTACCCTCTGTCACGGCGCCTGTTCCTCTACAACCAGCCGCAACCGGACAACCCCTGGGCCCGCGCGCTGATCGACTTCGCTCACAGCCCGCGCGGCCAGGCCATCGTCGAGCGCAACGGCTTCATCGCCCAGACCGTGCAGGCGGTAAAGGTCGCAGCCGACGCCAGGATGCCGGCCGACTACCGCCAGTTGGCCGAACGGGCGCAGCGACTGTCGGTGAACTTCCGCTTCCAGGAAGGCAGCGCCACCCTGGACAACAAGGCCCATCGCGACCTGGGCCGCGTACTCGATTACCTGAAGCAGCACGACAAGTTGCAGGGCAAGGTGGTGCTGGTGGGCTTCGGCGACCCGAAGAGCGATCCGCAGCGTGCCGAACTGCTGTCGAAACTGCGCGCCATGGCCGTACGCCGCGAACTGGCCAGGCAAGGCGTACTGCCGCGTGACGTCACCGGCCTCGGCGACGAGCTGCCGGTGGCCGCCAACAGCGAAGACAACGGCCGGATCCGCAATCGTCGGGTCGAAGTCTGGGTCTACTGAGGGCAAGCAGGAGCATTGCGGGGCTTGGCAGAATGGCAGAGCGGCGTTAGCCTTTGCACCGCGTGACGCCGGGCCCCTCTGGCGGTGAGCCTCTCACCGTGATGTCGGAGTCACTGAGTCGACCATCAACTCAGGCAGACATAAGGGAGGGCTCATGGACGCTCTACTTGCCTTTTTCACGACGACCTACTTCGGTACACCCGGCTGGTTCTGGCTGGCCTTCCTGGCACTGATCCTCACCCTGCTGGTGCTCGACCTCGGCGTCCTGCACCGCGACCAGCACGAAATCGAAATGCGCGAGAGCCTGCTGCTCTACAGCGGCTACTTCAGCGTGGGCGTGGCGTTCGGCGGCTGGATCTGGTGGCAGCTGGGCGCCACCAAGGCCATGGAGTACTACACCGGTTTTCTCGTCGAACAGTCACTGTCGATGGACAACGTGTTCGTCATGGCGATGATCCTCGGCTACTTCAACATCCCGCGCAAATACCAGCATCGCGTGCTGTTCTGGGGCATCCTCGGGGTGATCGTCCTGCGTGCCATCATGATCGGCCTGGGCACGGCGCTGGTGCAGCAGTTCGACTGGATTCTGTACATCTTCGGCGCCTTCCTGCTGTTCAGCGGCATCAAGATGCTGCGCAGCGGCGACGAGGAATCGCACCCGGATCTGGCGCAGAACCCCATGATTCGCTTCGTGCGGCGCCACATTCGCGTTACCGACGACCTGCACGGCGGCCGCTTCCTGGTACGCCTGAAGGATCAGGTCAGCGGCAAACCCCTGCTCTACGCCACGCCCCTGCTGCTGGCCCTGGTACTGATCGAACTGGCAGACCTGGTATTCGCCGTAGACAGCGTGCCGGCGGTGCTGGCCATCTCCCAGGATCCGTTCATCGTCTACACCTCGAACATCTTCGCCATCCTCGGCCTGCGCGCCCTGTACTTCGCCCTGGCGGCGCTGATGCACCGCTTCATCTACCTGAAGTACGCCCTGGCGCTGGTGCTGATGTACATCGGTGGCAAGATCTTCCTGCACGACCTGATCAAGGTTCCCGCCCTGCTCTCACTTGGCGTAACCTTGGGCCTGCTGGCCGGCGGCGTCATCCTCTCGCTGCTCAAGACGCGCGACCAGAAGGCTGCCGAACACTGAGGAACAACGATGCCCGAAGTCTGCATAGAACTCATCGAGCGCCAGGGCCAACGGCTCTGGCAAGTGCGACTTGGGCGTCGGGCATTGACCTTCCAGCAAGAGCAGGCCGCACGTGCCTTCGCCGCCCAGTTGCACATGCGCCTGGGCTGGCTGGGCCAGGCGCAGCAGCCGGATGGCCAGTTGCCGTAACAAGACGCACCCACCCTGAACGACAAAGGCCCGCAATGCGGGCCTTTGTCGTTTATGGCGAATGCATCGGCGGCCAGCCTCCCCCGCGGCCCCGTGCAGCCTGTCACCCCGCAGTCAGCAATGTCTGCACAGCGAGCGTCCACCTCGAATCACCGCTATCCGACACAGGCAATCGAGCGGCTCCAACGCGCTGAACCAGCGCCCGTGCTTCCCGGCATGAAAGGTTCAGGCGCCGTGCGCGACCTGCACGAAGCCGCCATGCAGAACCCCGAACTGCGCGAACGGCTGGCAGCTTGAAAGGCTGATCGACCGCTTGTCCTGAAACAGCAGTCCGTTAAGCGTTCATTCAGTCAGGCGGGATTATTTAAGAAGACAGGCAGTTACAGAGGCTCTGCAAAAGCCGTCATTCCCGTGAAGGCGTTAATCCATAACCTGCAAACTTCCTGGGCTCCCGCCTTCGCGGGAGCGACGACAAATGGCTTTTCATAACATCCCTTAGAAACGAGAGATTCCACCTCACGCAAGACACCAGCAATGCCTCCACAATGAGATGCGCATTAGCAATGGAACGCTTTATGAAAAAGGAACACCTTCGTACATCCACGCTGTTTGCCTACCTACTGGCTCTATTTTCATATCTTCTGATAGGGACTGCGGTCTATGTTCTGACCGGGCTTCATACAATGCTTATGGGGTGTCCACGAATAACGACCGAATGCCATATCAAAGGAGCACAGCTAGCCAAGTTCATTCAATCTCTAGTGGTGATGCCATCCTATATCACCATTGCCTGCATGATCACGCTGATCACCATAATAATATGGAAGCACCTCGGCCTTCGTATAGCCGCCTTTCTGGGGTGTCTGATGACATGGGTTTCAGTTTATATCCTGGCCGGAATATATGCGATGCAGCAGGGGTGCCCGCGCATACACACTGGCAATTGCTATATCGGCGAAGTGGTCACCACAGCCAAACATACCCAATCAATAGCGGTGCTCCTACTTTACATCACTCTCATATGTGTATTTCTTTACACGCTAACTACAGCTTTATTTTTTCTTATTCGCAAATTAAAAACGTGACGACACAGCAAGCTGCCTCAAGACAACCTCTACAAGGAATATGCTATGTCTTATTTCTCAGACCTCGAAAAGTACATCAAGGAAGCCGACACCCATTACCGGAGGCTATACCCTGACGCAACCGATACGATAGAACACTCCCTAAACGGTTCGGGAGATATGTTTAGGCATGCCTATGTTGCAGGTCGATTCGCACAAGAGCATTCGGCCATAGAGACATATATCCTGGGACATTTGCACGAGATGACCACGCCAAATGACGGCCCCAAAGAAAGAAAAATGGACATTGACAACAACAGCAAAGGTATTGAATGCGGGAGAAAAACTAAAACACCCGAGGAATTAGCCGATGCCATCAAGAGAGGAGTGGACCACCGATAGCTTAGCTCACTAGAGCCCGAAGCAGGTGCCCCCATATTAATACGCTTAGGCTACTTCCAAGCGTCCCGCCCCCAACGAACACCACGCTCTAAGCGGCACTCACATCTCAAACAAGCTTGGAGAGCAGCGGAGAACAACATGGATGCCCTGTTAGAGTTTCTCTTATATATTTTATTCTACAAAACCGGCCTACGCATACTAAGGGCAATAACATCTGGCCGCTTCCCCGAAAACAACAGTTACCTAAGAGCAGTACCAACCATCGTCGGTGGCTTTTTTGTCATGGCGACATTTTTCGTCCTACTCATAACTTCCATTTTACTAATAAGACACTTGAGGTAATCATGGGACTATCTTTCTCACAAAAGGTCATGGGTTCCACTGGAGCAAACAGTGCTGCAGGCGCAGGAATTACCGGAATTATTTCCGGATATGGGCTCCTTCATAGCAACACTGGTGGATATTACAAAGACCCACATAATATCAAAGGTTTCAGCTTCAACCCGGAAGACGGTAAATGGTGGGGTACAACCCCTAGTCATATGCATAAACTTCCCTACCTTTTACCACCCCAGATGCAAGACGAGCTAAATCGACTCAAGGAGATTTATGAGCAACACAATGAAAACGAAAATTTGACCCCCAGTGACACCCATACCGAGATAAATATCTTCCATATCATTGCTGCCATAATTAAAACCATATACGACAATTCCGATTTTATTCTCACAGAAGTCAATAACAGCTTCCTCCGCGCCCGCGCCCATATCGAACGCCGCGACCCCCTCAGCCTCGACCTCAACGGCAATGGCATCGAAACCGTCCCCGCCAGTGCCGGCATTACCTTCGACTTCAATGGCGATGGCCTGAAAACCGGCACCGGCTGGCTGGCCCCCAGCGATGGCTTCCTGGTGCTCGACCGTAACGACAATGGCCGCATCGACAACGGTGGCGAACTGTTCGGCGTGGACACCGTCAAGGCCAACGGCCAGAAGGCCACCGACGGCTTCGACGCCCTGCGCGATTTCGACAGCAATGAGGATGGCCTCTTCAATGCCGACGACGAACGCTTCGCCGATGTACGCGTCTGGCAGGATCTCAACCAGGACGGCATCTCCCAGCCGGACGAACTCAAGACCCTGGCCGAACACGGTATCACCGCCATCGCCTTGCAGGCGCGCCAGACCGATATCGCCTCCAACGACAACGTCATCAGCGCTCTTGGCCACTTCCTGCGCGACAACGGCGAAATCGGCACCGTCAACGCCAACCACAGCCTGGCCGCCAACCTCGACCTGGCCAGCAACCCCTTCTACCGCGAATACACCGACCGCCTGCCCCTCGACCCCGATGTCGCCGCCCTGCCCGGCATGAAAGGCTCTGGCGCCGTGCGCGACCTGCACGAAGCCGCCATGCAGAACCCCGAACTGCGCGAACGGCTGGCGGCCTATACCCAGGCCCAAACGCGCAGCGAACAGTTCGCCCTGCTCGACGGCCTGCTCAGCGCCTGGGCGCAGAGCAGCAGCTACCGCACCTTCGACACCCGTATCGGCGATATGCGCAATGCCCGCTTCGCCTATTCCTGGACGTTGCCGGCAGACAGTGATGCGCCTGCATCCGGCCCGACACGCTCGACGACCTCCGAAGGCAAGGTTGCCCGGAGTGGCCCGACCGAAGAACAACTGAAAACCCAACGCCTGCTGGAGCGCGTCAAGGTACTGGAGGTATTCAACGGCCAGGACTTCTTCACCTTCCCTACCCCTGAACCGGCCTCCGGCAAAAACGACAGCTACGCCGTCAACCTGCGCGTGGGCAGCCGGCCGCTGACTGCTCGCGCCGAGGGCACGGGGACGTTCTACATCACGGAAAAGCACCTGGCCCCCAACGCCGAGCAGGCAGGCTTTCTCGATGCCTCCTATGAAGCGCTCAGAAAATCCGTTTATGACGGCCTGCTGCTCAATACTCGCCTGCAACCCTATATGGACAGGCTGGAGCTGCGCCTGGCCGAAGGTGGCGAAGCCTTCGAATTGTCCCTGGCGGGTGTCTACGCAGCCCTGGCCGAGCGAGCGCAGGACTCACCGCTATACGCACTGCTGGACGCCTTCGATCTGAGCCGTCTGCTGGACAAGGAAGCGGAGCTGCAACAACACGTGAAGAATCTGGTTCCGGCACTGCTCGACAGATTGAATGAGGCCGAGATGGCCGAATTCGCCGCCCATGCCGCCTGGGCAAGGCCGGACAAGGCCTACCTGTTCGGGACACCGGGTGACGATCAGCTCAAGGCGGGCGACAGGAACTCGATTGTCTACGGCGGTGCCGGTAACGATGAACTGGACGGTGGCCAAGGCTCCAACGAACTCTATGGCGGTGATGGCGACGATGTGCTGCGGGTCGATAGCCGCTCACACAACAACCTGTTCGTCGGTGGCAAGGGCAACGACACGATGCACGGCAGCGCATACGCCGATACCTACCTGTTCAACCTCGGCGACGGCCACGACACCATCTTCGAACGCTCCACC
>Ga0075032_1000914_pt1 | contig 10904 bp, 11 predicted proteins | sample SynthPrep_1_END__FD_71386 | JGI IMG/M metagenome (GOLD analysis project Ga0075032, IMG submission 71386) | Synthetic microbial communities from Ohio, USA - SynthPrep_1_END_DS7_MetaG | ecosystem: Engineered > Bioreactor > Aerobic > Activated sludge | place: USA: Ohio, Columbus | collected 2014-04-10
AAACTAGACCGCAGGCATTTCCTGGGCCTGGGCAGCGCGGCGGCCATCGCCGCCAGCCTGGCCCCGGTCCTGGCCGCGCGCGGCGGCCCCACGGCCGCCGCCCAGGCCTTCCCCTACACGCTGAGCGACGCGCAATGGCGCGAACGGCTCACGCGCGAACAATACGAGGTACTGCGCCGCGAAGGAACCGAGCGCCCCTACTCCAGCCCGCTGGACAAGGAGCGCCGCAAGGGCGCCTACGCCTGCGCCGGCTGCGCCCATCCGCTGTTCTCGTCGTCCACCAAATTCGACAGCGGCACCGGCTGGCCCAGCTTCTGGCAACCGATGGACGGCGCCGTCGGTGAAACCAAGGACAGCAGCTTCGGCATGACGCGCGTTGCCGTGCATTGCGCCAATTGCGGCGGCCATCTGGGCCATGTCTTTGACGACGGCCCGCGCCCGACGGGACTACGCTATTGCATGAATGGCGTGGCCCTGGCGTTCACCCCCCAGGCCTGAACCCCGGCCGCCCTATCCATCAGGAGACACCATGTCCGCCACCTACCTGCCCCGCAAACTCTGCGCCGCGCTGGCCGCCGCCTGCGGCCTGCTGGGCGCCGCCTCGGCCAACGCCGCGGAAGCCGCCTTCATCATTCCGCCCCCGGCAATCGACCAGCCCGCGGCCGCCGCCATGCAAAAAGCCGTCATCGCCGGCGGCTGCTTCTGGGGCGTGCAAGCCGTGTTCCAGCACGTCAAGGGCGTGAGCTCCGCCGTCTCCGGCTACGCCGGCGGCCAGGCGTCCACCGCCAATTACGACACCGTCAGCGGCGGGCGCAGCGGCCACGCCGAAGCAGTCGAGATCACCTACGACCCCGCCCAGGTCAGCTACGGCCAGCTGCTGCAGATCTATTTCTCGGTGGCCCACGACCCGACCCAGCTCAACCGCCAGGGTCCGGACAGCGGCACCCAGTACCGTTCAACGGTATTCCCCGCGGACGACGGTCAGCGCAAGGTCGCCGAAGCCTACATCGCGCAGCTCAACCAAGCCGGCGTCTATCCCAAGGCGCTCGCCACGACGATAGAACCGCTGAAGGCCTTCTACCCCGCCGAGGACTACCACCAGGACTATCTCGTGCGCCATCCGTACAGCATGTACATCATGGTGAACGACGTACCCAAGGTCGAAAACCTGGCCAAGACGTTCCCGCAGCAATATCGGGACAAGCCTGTGCTGGTGAAATAAAAACGATAAATGGAGCCGGTCGCGCGCAAGCGCCGTGACATGCGAAGTCTCCACTACGGAGCTTTCATCTCCTTCTTTTCCTCCTTCTCCTTCTTTTCTCCATCGTAGTGGGACTTGATGGCGAGGAACATGCCCGTTCCCAACACGAGGAGCTTGAACGTACCGAAGACTACAGGGACCCAAAAATTCATCATTTCCTCAAAACGCTGCTTCAGCAGCTTCATTTACGACTCGTGGGCCAGGCCAAGACAAACGAACTCAGCGCCGCCGAGCGCTATCAGCAGGTACCGCGAATAGGAACCGGAGATTTTTCCCCATGCCTTCCTCTGACGGTTGCTTAAAAATGGCAACGCAAAAAGAGGTTGGAAATGGGCAGAGCGAGCGCCATACGCCCTGCAAACAATCGGAGTTTACCGTCGAACTTCATGCAACTTGCTGCACCGGAAACTGCTACGTATCCGCGACCGTATCAGTTCAGCCACGGCGGCTCATGCCTGCCCCGTACATCGCCATGCGCAGTAGCGGCATGTAGTTTTCCCAGCAGATCACGGTACCCAGTTTTCCGCGGGGTGTATCGAACACGGGCATGGCGGAGCCGTCGCCATAGCCCCAGATCAACTGTTCCACGACGGTCGGCATCCATTTGCGTTGCTTGCTGCGCCAGCCGAGCCCAGCACCAGCGCATGCGGTTCGATGCCTTCTGGGTGTCATGCCTGCCCGCGGCCTGAACTGGCCAAGGGCGCCCGCTATGCCTGAACTGCCCGCCTTGGGCCGGAAGTACACTCGGCAGCAGACAGCCACCTGCACACAGGCCCACCCAGCACAACCCCGTACCCACATGTTCCAACTACGACAGCTGAAGATCTTCGTCGCGGCGATGGAAACGTTGAGCTTCACGAAAGCCGCCAAACGGGTGCATCTGTCCCAACCCAGCGTTACGGAACAGATACGGGCGCTGGAAGAGAGCGTCGGCCAGGCGCTCTTCATCCGCCAGAACAATCGCCTGCAACCCACCCCGGCCGCCGAGAGACTGGCCATTCGAGCACGCGAATTGCTTGCCCGCGCCGACGAGGCCTTCCGGGAAGTTCGCGAAAACGTCGACGATTCAGGCGGCGCGATCCGGGTCGCCGCGCCACAGACCTTGTGCACCAGTGTGCTGGTTCCGCAACTGCTGCGCTTTGCCGGCATGCATCCCGGAACGCAAGTTGCCGTCCAAGAAAAAAACTCCATGGCGACAGCCCAGGCGGTGCTCAATGGGACGGCCGACCTCGGCCTGGTGCACGGATGGCCGGCGCATGACGCCAAGCTCCAGGCGCAAGCCATTGCGCGGGACATGCCGGTGGTCGTGATGCCCCCTGGGCATCCGCTGTGCCAGGCTGCCGACATCAAGGCCGACGCGCTTGCCGCATTTCCGCTGATTGTCACCATGGAAGGCTGCCGATATCGGGAATACCTGGAGGCCGTGCTGCAGGAAGCCCCGGTGCAGCCGCATATCCGCGGCGTCGCCGACAGCGTACCGGCCTTGATACAGATGGTGTCCGCGGGCCTCGGGGTATCGATCCTGCCACGGATGGCCATGGATCCTGCGGCAACCACGGCTTGCATCCAGTGGCGGCCGTTGTCGACCGCGGGAGCAGGTCTTCCCATCTGCCTGCTCACCTTGCACCGGACGCCCACGCGCCAGGTGGCCGCCTTCATCGAGATGATCCGCCTCGCGGCGACCGGCTCAGACGAGCCGATGGCCGCCATCGACATGAAGCACGGTACCGGTCGTGTAGCCATTGCCGATCAGGAAGCCGATGGCATCGGCGATATCGCTGCCGGCGCCGACTCGGCCCACCGGTAGCCGCTCGGCCATCGATGCCAAAAGCGGTCCGCTGTCGGCGCCGGCCACGTCATTCCAGATGGGCGTATCCACCCAGCCCGGCGATACGGCATTGATTCGCAACGGCGCAAGCTCGACCGCCATGGCGCGCACGACACCCTCCAACGCGGCATTGATCGCCGCCACGGCAACGCCCTTGGGCCGGGGCCGGTAGGCGGCGATGCCGGAAGTCAGGGTGAAGGAACCGTGCGCCGGCATGCGCGGGGCGCCATGTTTGGCCAGCAGGATAGGCGCGACGACCTTCGAGCGGATGGCTCGGTCGAGCGCTTCCAGCGAGAGTTGCGGCAGCAATTCGTAGGCGCCGCGTATGTCGGCAGCCGTGCAGACCAGATGATCCACCGGCCCGGATTCTTCAAACAGCCGCTGCACTTGCGCTTCACTCGTCACATCCGCCTGGTGCAAGCGAAGCGCGCCAAACGCGCGCAACTGCTCGCGCGCCGCGTTGAGCTTGTCGCGGGATCTGCCCACGATCAGGACCTCGCAGTGCATACCCAGCAATCGCTCGCTGACGGCCAGCCCCATGCCCGAGCTACCGCCGACCACCACTACCCGTTGCCCCGCAAGACCGTTGCCCATGCTCATTTCCTTGAAATACGTGTTTGGAGCAACCGATGGTGGCGTTATGCCTTGCCGGGCGCCAGCAGGAATGTTTGATTGAGGCATCGGTTTGTCCGATGCCCGCGCGTCCAGGTTCCGGTGCATTGCGTGAATGATGAAAGTGGGAAAGCAATGCTGCATCCGGTGCGCTGCGATGCTAACGTTCCGGATCCGCCCGCCGTTCCCGAACGCGCCTGCCTTGATCGCCTGCAGCCCGATGCCCACCCGATCCCCTCTTCCTCCAGCGCGAACCTGGCTCGCCATCGTCGTGCTCGGCCTGGCGTCCTTCAGCATGGTCACAACCGAATTCGCGCCCATCGGCCTGTTGACGCAGATGGCCGCCGATCTGGGCCACGGCGAGGCCGAACTGGGCCTGACCGTGACGCTGTTCGCCTGGATCGGCGCGGGCAGCGGCCTGCTGGCCGCGGGCCGGCTGGGCAGCGTCTCCCGCAAACCCCTGCTGATCTGCCTGATGTTGATGATGGTGGCAGCCAATGCCGCCACGATGGCCGCGCCGACCTACGCCGCGCTGCTCGGCGCACGCGCGCTGGGCGCCGTTGCCAACGGCGTGTTCTGGGCCTTGGCCGCGGCGACCGCCACGCGCATCGCCCCGCCCGGGCGTGCCGGCCTGGCCACCGCCATCATTTTTGGCGGCATTTCGATCGCCACCGTCGCCGGCGTGCCGTTGGCCAACCTGATCGGCCACGCCTGGAATTGGCGCGCCGCATTCGGCGCGATCGGTGCCCTCGCCGCCGTGGCCGCGCTGCTCATGCTGATCATGCTTCCTCCCATCCCGGGCGTCTCCAGCGCGGCCCGCCAGGGCCTGGGCTTCGTGCTCCGCGCCGCGCCGCTACGCCGCATTTATCTAGTGACGGCCTGCGCCACCACGGCCCACTTTTGGGCATACACCTTCATCGACCCGTATCTGTCGGCCGTTCCCGGGATGCCCGCAACAATGGTCGCAACCCTGTTGCTCGCCTTCGGCGCCGCGGGCGTACTGGGCAATATCGCAGCCGGTGTGCTGCTCGACCGGCACCTGCGAGAGGTGACGCTCACGGCGCTGGCAGGGCTATGCGCGGCGCTCATTGCGCTGGGCATCATCGGCCCCGAAAGCTTCCTGGCGCCCATTGCGCTGCTGCTCGCCTGCTGGGGTGCGTCCATCACGGCCTTGTTCACTTGCCTGCAGGCGTGGATACTGCGCGCCGCCGGCAACGCAGCGACATCGGCCGCGGCCGGGCATACCGCAGTGCTCAACGGTGCCATCGGCTGCGGCGCGACGCTGGGCGGTATCATGCTGGCCAAGACCGGCGTTGCCGGCACCCTATTGTCGGCAGGCGCAATTGCAGCCATCGCGATGGCGCTCGCGCTGCGGCAACGGTTTCCGGCGGCAGCCGGGAGCTGCAACGCGCCCCAATCGCGGCTCTGCCGGCAAACGAGTCCAGGAGAAGTACAGCAGTGAACGATACCCGCATACCGGAAACGGAAGCCCCCGAAGACCGCAAAGAACAGCTGCCCACGCTGTGGCGCGATGACGGCTGGACCGCCCGGATCATCAAGAACGAGGAAGACGACGGCTGGGCCGTGGAGATGACCATGGACGGCGAGGCCGAGCCGGCCCTGGTCGGTCCCTGGACCATGGGCCGCGACAAGAAGAACCCCAAGCCGCTCGACTCCCCGGCCTTCATCACCCTGGTCAAGACCGCCCGGGAAGTCCTGCGCCGCCACGAACAGCAACTGCACGCGACGCTGCACAAGAGCGTGAAGATCGACGCCGCCGCCGGCCGCCTGACCATCAAGCTGGACATCGTTCCCGACGAAGACGAGCCGTATGCCGTGTTGAGCGCCTACGACGAGTCAGGCGAACAACTGGCTCAGGTGCACGTTGCGCCGACGTACAAGCTGAGCGTGCAGCGCGCATCGGAATGGGCCAGCGGCGGTTTTCCGAAGCACGGCTGACAAAGACCTCAATACCTGTAGTTCACGCCCAGCATGGCGCTGAACGGCGCGCCGTAATAGTTGCTGTATACGTTCGTGCTGGCGTAGTACTTCTTGTCGAATACATTGTTCAGGTTCAAGGTCGCCGACCACTGGCGGCTGAACTGATAGCGCGCCATCAGATCCACCAGCGCGTAGCCGCTTTGCGACGACTCGATCTGCTGTCCGCCGGGTCCGCGGCTGGAATACTCGCTGCCGCTTTCCCAGCGCACCCCGCCGCCCACCGTCAGGGCGCTCCAGTCGCCAGGCAGGCGATACGTGGTGTACAGCTTGGCGATATGGCGCGGCAGGCCGACTTGCGTGATGAACCCTTGCGGCAGCCTGCGGTCCACGTACGCGTAGGACAGCTGCATCTGCCAGCCCGGGGTCAGTTCGCCGCTGATTTCGGCTTCCACGCCCCGCATGACCGCGCCGTCAGCGGCGACGTAGGCATTGTCGCCATTTGGCGCCAGACGGTCGCCGTCCAGCATGGCGTAGTTGTCCTGGCGGGTCCGGAACAGGGCCAGCGCCGCGTTCAGGCGGCCATCCAGCAAGGCCGATTTCAGACCGATCTCGTAGGTATTGCCCTTGATGGGAGCAAGCACGCTGCCCGAGGCGCTCTGTGCCTGTTGCGGCAGGAAGATACTGGTGTAGCTGGCATAGGCGGACAGGCTGTCGGTAAGGTCATAGACCACGCCGGCATAGGGCGTGTAGACGCCCTGCTCCCGCATATTGTCCGGGTAGGACGAACCATCGTTGTAGTTATACGAGGCCTGCTGGTCCCACCAGGTCACGCGCGACCCCAGCACCAGTGACAGCGCATCGGTCGGACGCAGGCGCAGCGCGCCATAGATCGACGCCTGCTTCTCGGTGTAGTCGCGCTTGCCAGTGGACTGCCAATCGGGTTCGGGCATGTCGCCATTCCAGTCGCGGATATCTGGAATCTTCGGGTTGTAGCCCGGCGCCACCCACAGAGGATACATATCGTAGTCGCCGTTAGTGCGCGACGCGCTCGCGCCCACGATGAGGTCATGTCGGCGGCCGAAGGCGTCGAATGCGCCGCTCAGGCTTGCGTCGACCGCGTTCTGCGTTTTGGGGATGGGCCATTTCGCGACCCATACGGAGGCGCCCCCGCCGGTGGCCGGGTCTGCCCACCCATTGCTGCTGAACCAGCCATAGGTGCGGTCATTGTCGTCTCCGGTGCGGGATACGGTCACCGATCCCTTCCACAAGGGCGCGAATTCGTGGTCCAGCGTGGCGAACACGTTGTAGCGCGTGCGTTCCTGGCGGCTCCAGTTGGTCGCCGAGTTGAAGCGCTGGCGGAAATCCGTTTTCGAACCGTCCGCGTATACCGCAGGAAAGCCGAAGTACGAGCATGCGGTGCAGTTCTTGCGCTGATACTCCGCGCCCAGGGTCAGCAGCGTGCGTTCGGTCAGATCGGCCTCGATCACGCCGTAAAGCAATTGCGAATCCTGCTTGACGCGATCGATGAACGAACCGCCCTCCTGCCACGCGCCAACCAGCCGGCCTCGAAGCTTGCCGGCCTCGTCCAACGGGCTGCCCAGATCGAACTCCGCGCGCCGGTAGTCCCAGGAGCCAACGGAGGCTCCCACGCCGGCCTCGAACTCGCGGGTCGGGCGCTTGCGCACCAGATTGATCGACGCCGCCGGATTGCCGGCGCCGTTCAGCAAGCCCGTGGAACCGCGCACCACTTCGATCCGGTCGTACAGCGCGGTATCCAACCCCAGCGCATTGAAGTCCTTGTGCGTGGGGACGCCGTCCACCTGCATGTTGGTGACTTCCATGCCGCGCGCGTACAAGCCCTTTTCGTTGTCATCGGCCGACCCCTTTTTCTTGAAGGTCAGGCCCGGCGTGTTGACGATGGCGTCCTCCAACGTATTGAGCCCCTGGTCCGACAAGCGTTCGCGCGTCATCACCGATACCGATTGCGGCGTCTCGCGCAGCGTCATCGGCAATTTGGTGGCGGTGGTGGACAGGCCCACGGTGTACGAGCCCGAACCTTCGCTGGGCGCGGGTTCGCGCGAGCCCAACACCTCCACGGGCGCAAGCGTCTGCGCGCCGGCGATGCGCAGCCCGTAGTTGTTGCCGCCTTGGCTGACGGCTTCCAGTCCGGTGCCCGACAGCATGGCCGCCAGCCCCGCAGCGACGCCGTACGGTCCGTGCAGGCCGGCGCTTTGCTTGCCATGCGTCAGCTGGGCATCGAACGACAGCACCACGCCCGCCTGGGCGGCAAAGCGGCCGAGCGCCAAGCCCAGGGGGCCGGCCGGCACCTCGTAGGAACGGACCGCATCGGCCGACGACGCGGCCTGCGCCCATGCGGGAGGCGCCGACGCCAATGCCATCGATGCGACAAAGACGGCGCCGGCGATGGGCGCCAGAGGACCTGGATGGCGATGGAAGGAGGTAGTGAAAGGCATAAGCTCAAGTTTTCCGTGACTCAAATCCGACGTAATCCCTGCTAAGTCGGATGAGCGCGGAAAAAGGACAATGCCAGGCAAAAATAAATCAGCCGCGGGCGACGACCCGGGTGTAGTAGCGCGTAAAACGCGAAATACGCACGGGCAGCGCGCGCGCCACCGCGGCCAGGGCGCGGTCGGTGTCGTCGATCGGGAATGCGCCGGACACGCGCAGCGACGCGACCGCTACGTCGCACCTGAGGCTGCCGGGACGATAGCGGTCCAGCTGCGCAATGAAGTCGCCCAAGCGCATGTCGTCCACGATCAGCAAACCGCGAGTCCATGCGTCGGGTTCGCCGGCGACAACGCCTGCATGACGGGCCGCCGATGTTTCCAGCAGGCCTTGTTCGCCTGCATTCAGCGTCAAGGGTTCCCCTCCCGCCGCGGGCTGCAGCACCACCGCATGCCGCAACACGGCGACTCGCGTCCATGCGTCCTGGCGGCTGACGGTGAAACGTGTGCCCAAGGGACGCACCGTGCCGTGCAAGGTGGTCACGCGCAAAGGCGGCAAGCCCTGGGCGGCGTGTTCGGTGTCGATCAGGATTTCGCCCGCATGAACGGTGATGTGGCGGCCATGGGCGTCCACCCTTACGTCCATCGCGCTTGCGCTGTCCAGCCACAGCTGAGTGCCGTCCGCCAGCAATACTTCGCGCCGTTCGCCCGTGCCCGTGCGGTAGTCGGCCAGGTAGCCCGCCACCATCTGCTCGACCGGCAGGGTGCGCCAGGCCAGCAAGCCGCCAGCGCCGAACAGCGCCGCCGCCCCGAGGCCGTTGCGCAGCGCGGCGCGCCGGCGTTCAAAGTGGCGGTCTGCGCGGTTCAGCGTATCGACGGCAAGTCGGGAGGGCGCCGCGCCCAGGGTGCCGCGCAGACGCTCCACGTGCGTCCAGATGCGGGCATGTTCGGGATCGGCCGCCAGCCAGACGCCGTGCGCCGCCACATCGGCCGCGCTGACATCATCGGCGCATAGCCGCGCATACCATCGCGCCGCCGCGGCAATCGTCTTGTCCGCCATCGCACCTACTGCCGTTCCAAGGCGTAGACCAGGCAATGCTCGGTCGCGCGCGCCATGTACTTCTTCACCGAGCTGACCGTCACGCCCAGCCTGGCCGCGATGTCCGCGTAGCTTGCGCCTTCAAGCTGCGACATCAGGAAGGCGCGCCGCACCTTGTCGCCCAAGCCATGCAGCATGGCGTCGATCTCGCGGATGGTTTCCAGCAGAATGGCTTGAGACTCGGGCGAGATCGCGTGGGCCTCGGGCTGCTGGGCCAGGGTTTCCAGCCAGGCGCGCTCCAGCACCTGGCGGCGGATGTGATCCACCAGCGTGCGTTGCGCAACCGTGGCGAGAAAACTGCGAGGCTGCCTTACGCCCTGCAACTGGGCCATGGACGCGGGCGACGCCAACAAGCGCAGAAACGTGTCTTGAGTCAGGTCGGCGGCTTCGGCGGGCACCTTCAAGCGCCGCAGCAGCCAACCGCGCAGCCAACCATGATGATCACGGTAGAGGAAGCCAAGCTCGCGGTGCTCCAAGGATTGCTGGGACGACATGGCCTTAGCGACCGCTACCTGAATTTTTAAGAATGGGAATTGTAATCATTATTGATGGCGTAGAGCAATTTCGAGAATGGCATCGGCAATGCACGCCCCCCATGCTGAATCGCGTCTCAACGCCGCGCCCGTACCTGTCCTGGCGATACGCCGAACCGGCGCCGGAACGCCGTGGCGAAGTTGGCCGCGCTGCCATAGCCGGCGATGCAAGCCGCCTGCGCGACGCTGATGCCGTCGCGCTCCAGCGCCAGCCGCGCGCGCGACAGCCTGCCGTCGCGCAGGTACTGGGCCACCGTGGTGCCCCACATGGCGCGGAAATGCCGCTGCAGCGTGTTCACGCTGACGCAGACGCGGGCAGCGATCTCCGCCAGAAGCAAGGCATCGGCGCCGCCCTGGTCGATCCATTCCCGCAAGGCGGCCATGCGGCGGCGGTCGCGCGGGCTGAGCGGCGCGGCTTCCTCGGCTGCCACGCCGTGCACATGCGTCAGCGCCTCCACCACGATGTCCAGCGCGCGCGACTTCTGGTACAGGCGCCACAAGGGCGGCGGCAGCACGGGCGGACGCAGCATCTGCCGGGCGGCGGCGACGGCCTGATCCGATGCCTTCCAAGTCTGCAAGGCCAGATGGCGCTGCGCGAAGGCGCGTAGCGCCAGTCCCTCTTCGCCAGGAAGATGCCGATCCAGCCACTGCGGCTGCAAGGTCAACATCACCGTGCGTTCGACATGGCCACGGCATGATTCGCGCAGGAAGGCATCCGGCTGCAGCACGGAAAGCATCACCCCCTGCACGCTCCCATCGGCGCCGGGCCCCAGGCTGAGCCGGTGTTGCCCCAGCGTCACGTTCACGCGGCCGCCGACGACCAGGGCCAGATGCAGGCCGGGCCGCACCGTGGCCCGCATGCTTGCGCCTTGCAGATCGCGCGCGTCCAGCCGCCACAGCACCATGCCTGGGTCCAGCTCGGTCAGGTCGGACCAGCCTTCCATGATGGTTTGGGCGCGTGCGGGGGCCGTGGCCGCCATGCCGTAATGGGCGATCCGGGGTACCGATGCCGCGACGGCTTCGGACCGGCGCTGGTCCCCGCCCATGCCGGATGCCGGGGGATTGGCGATGCCGCAAAGCATTGTGGTGCCGGCGCAAAACCCGGCGTGCGCTCCCGCTGACATAATTCTGAATGCATTAAATAGAAATCGTTCTCAATTAAATC
>Ga0075032_1000918_pt1 | contig 10865 bp, 10 predicted proteins | sample SynthPrep_1_END__FD_71386 | JGI IMG/M metagenome (GOLD analysis project Ga0075032, IMG submission 71386) | Synthetic microbial communities from Ohio, USA - SynthPrep_1_END_DS7_MetaG | ecosystem: Engineered > Bioreactor > Aerobic > Activated sludge | place: USA: Ohio, Columbus | collected 2014-04-10
ACCGGCGACCGCTCGCCCATCCTGTCAAAAACGCCGCTGGGCGGGTGTTTCATCAACTGCGGCTGGGGGACGGGCGGCTTCAAGGCGATCCCCGGCTCAGGCTGGGCCATGGCCGAGCTGATGGCGAAAGGGGAGTCGCCGCTGGCCGCCGAATTCTCGCTGAACCGCTTCCGCGAGGGGCGGTTCATTGATGAAAGCGTGGCGGCGGGGGTGGCGCATTGATGGGTGCACTGATGGACTGGTGGTCGCTTGTCCCTACACTTCTAGGCGCAAGCATCTCTCTAATAACGACTCTCGTGGTACTCGGATTAAGTCAGAAGTGGGAACGCGAAAGAAGAAAGGAAGAAGAGAAAAAACTGGATTGTGTGAAAGCCATTGAAGGCCTCCACGAGTTACTTCACATTGCCAATTATATCCACAATATTGAACATAGAATGTCCGTTGAACTTAGGGGAAAGGAAAATACCGAACCCTCTGATGTGATAGGAACGATCATTCTGCCTCATATCAATACTAATGCCTATAGCGCTGAAAAATGGCGCTTTTTAGCAACAGCTAAGAAGCCGAAGTTAATCAGCGACATCTGGGAAGTCGAGATGACATACCTCAATTGCCTTTCACATATTTCAGACTACAATTGTAAGCGAATGGATTACGAAAAGTTTCTTCATGTAGAGGGCGTAACCTTTGAAATAGAAGAGGGGATGACAATAATAAACGTGAACGACAACAAGAAAGCCATCGCCGATGCAAAACTTGCATCAGCCAATATCGCACTCTGGAAAATAATAAAGTACGCAGACGAAGAACGCTCTAAGGCGCAGGGAGTATTTGACGAGGCATTTGAAGCTGCGAAGTCTCACTTCGGCGACCTGATCCCAATGGGTGGGGTGGACTGGAGTGGGCGTCCACAGGAGATCAAGCAATGATGAGTCGCTTCCGCGAGGGACGGTTCATTGATGAAAGCGTGGCGGCGGGGGTGGCGCATTGATGCCCCGTCATTCTCCTGCGCAACGGAACGGCTCGGCGCTCTCGGGCGTTCTCTCATCAGAGCAGAACAAAGTGGAGCAAGAACAATGCCGCAGGAAAACGCCACCGGACGGGGAACCGTCGGGTTCATACTGGGGGCCGTGGTCGTCGTGCTGGTCGGTATCGTCTGGTATCTGGCCGCTGACGGCAACCCGTTCGCGCGCAACGAACCCGGGATCACCATTCAGCTGCCGGAATCCGACCCCATCCAGATCCCGCTGTCGGACTGACCGCCGCCGCCCCTTTTGGCGAGGAACAGATACCGCCGGGCAGGTCACCATACCGCGCCCGGCGTTCTTGATACGCAGTACCCGCCGAGCCGTGGCGGCCCGCATCCTGCAAGACCTGTGGCAGGTTTCCGCTAGGCTGTTTCCCGCCACAACAGGCCATGATCCGCACCTGACCATGGACCCGGAACGCCGCAGGACTGTTTCTTCCGTGAAGGCAACCAAACCGGAGGATACCTTATGGCTTATGAATATGATCCCGTCACCGGTCGCAACGCACCGGGGCCCGAAAACAAAGTACGTCCCGCCGGCAAGTCCACGCCCTGGCTTCTGCTTGCAGGTGTGGTCGTCGCCATTCTGGCACTGCTGTTCATCTTTGGCGGCACCGGCGACCAGACCCCGGCAACCACAGGCGCCCCGGCCACCGGCGGCGAAGTCGCACCGATGGGCACCGCGCCCGCGACTGACGGCACCGGCACTGCGCCAGCAACCGGCGGCGAACTTGCCCCGGCACAGCCTGACGCGGCCCCTGCGCCCGCTGCGCCGATCGACTGACGCGCAGCAAATCACTACTCTTCCTGCCAATGACTGGCCGGACGCCCTTGGGCGTCCGGCCTTTTGCTTGTCCGCCGCACCGATGGAGGCCCCATGCTTCTTCTGACCTGCCCCTGTTGCGGCGTCACCGCCGAGGAAACCGAATTCACAAACGGCGGCGAGGCGCATCTCAAGCGCTTCGGCCCCGGCAGCGCGGATGACGAATACGAGGCGTATATGTTCAACCGCAAGAACCCGCGCGGTGTTCATTTCGAGCGCTGGCGCCACGCCTATGGCTGCGGCAAATGGTTCCTTGCCGCGCGCTGCACCGTCACGCTTGAGGTGTTCGGCACCTACGCGGCGCAGACGACCGAGCCACCGGCAGAGATCGTCGCGGCCATCAAGGCCCGCCGCCCGGAATGGGAGGGTTACAAATGAGCCACCGACTTCCTGCAGGCGGCCGCCTGATCAACCGCAGCAAGCCGCTGACCTTCACCTTCAACGGCAAGCAGTTTCAGGGCTTTGAGGGCGATACGCTCGCCTCGGCGCTCTTGGCCAATGATCAGCTTCTGGTCGGTCGCTCGTTCAAATACCACCGCCCGCGCGGCATCATGGCCGCAGGCGCAGAAGAGCCCAACGCGCTGATGGGGCTGGGTGAGGGCACGCGGTTCGAACCCAACCAGCGCGCCACCACGACCGAGCTTTTCGCCGGGCTGAAAGCGACCAGCCAGAACCACTGGCCCAGTCTGGAATTCGACATCGGCGCGGTGAACAACGCCTTTGCGCGGTTCCTGACGGCTGGTTTCTATTACAAGATGTTCATCCATCCCCGCCCCTTCTGGAAGCATATCTATGAGCCCTTCATCCGCCGCACGGCGGGGCTGGGCCGCGCGCCGGATGCGGAAACCCACGATGCCGACCGCTATGAGCAGATCTATGCCTTTTGCGACGTGCTGGTGGCAGGCGGCGGGCTGGCCGGGTTGACCGCCGCTTTGGGGGCCGCGCAGCAGGGCAAGCGCGTCATCGTCATGGAACAGGCCCGGTTCGGCGGGCGCGTGACGACCGACGGCGCGCGCATCGACGATCTGTCCGCCGACGGCTGGCAGGTCGAGGCGATGGAAACGCTGGAAGCCATGCCCAATGTCACGATCCTGCCGCGCACAATGGTCGCCGGGGTGCATGACCATGGCTATGTGCTGGGCTATCAGCGCGTCGCCGATCATGAGCCGGGCAGCAGCAAGCCCCGCCACCGGCTGTGGCGGGTGCGCGCGGGCCATGTGATCAACGCCACCGGCGCGATCGAGCGGCCCCTGTCATTCGCAGGCAACGATATTCCCGGCGTGATGCTGGCCAGCGCGATGCGCGACTATCTGGCCAACTGGGCGGTGGTGCCCGGCAAACGCGTGGTGATCGTCACAAACAACGATGACGCCTATCGCACGGCGCTGGCGCTGCACGGCGCCGGGGTGGAGGTCGCCGCCGTGGTCGATGCCCGGCCCGAGGCGCGCGGCACCCTGCCCGAGCGCGCCCGCGCCCTTGGCATCCGCGTGGCCGAGGGCATGGCGGTGCATCATGTCGAGGGGGGCAAGCGCGTAAGCGCGGTGGCGCTCTGCCGGCAGGACGGTGACGGCGGCGCGGTGGCCGAGACCATCGCCTGCGACGCATTGGGCATGTCCGGCGGCTGGTCTCCGGTCGTGCATCTGTGGTCGCATTGCGGCGGCAAACTGCTGTGGGATGAGCAGGGCGCATTCTTCCGCCCGGACCCGGCGCGCCCGCCCCTGGGCCATGACGGCAAGGGGTTCGTTACGGCACTGGGCAGCGCCAACGGCCTGATGCACGCCGCCGATATTCTGGCCGAGGCCATCGCCGCCTTTCCGGGCGACCCCGAGGCGCTGGTGGCGAAGGCCGCCACGGCTGAGCCTGAGGAGCCGCTGCTGCCGGTCTGGATGATGCCCGCCCGCGCGGGCTATGATCTGCGTGCGAAAATGTGGCTGGACCCGCAGAATGACGTGAAGGTCTCGGACGTGCAGCTCGCCGCGCAGGAGGGCTATGCCTCGGTCGAACACGCCAAGCGCTACACCACGCTGGGCATGGCAACCGATCAGGGAAAGCTGAGCAATATCAATGGCCTTGCCATCCTGTCCGATGCCCTCGGCCAGCCCATCCCGCAGACCGGCACCACCACCTTCCGCCCGCCCTATACCCCCATTTCGATGGGGGCCATCGGGGCCGAGGCACGCGGCGCGGTCTTCCAGCCCCTGCGCCGCACACCCCTGCATGACTGGCATGAAGCGAACGGGGCCTCGTGGGAACCCGTCGGCCACTGGCGCCGCCCCTATGCCTACCCGCGCACGGGTGAGTCCCGCCATGATGCGGTGCTGCGCGAGGTGCGCCAGACGCGTGACAGCCTTGGCCTGCTGGACGCCTCGACACTGGGCAAACTGCTGGTCAAAGGCCCCGATGCCGCGCGCTTCATGGACATGCTCTATACCAACCTGATGAGCACGCTGAAGCCCGGCAAATGCCGCTACGGGCTGATGTGCAACGAGAACGGCTTCCTGATGGATGACGGCGTGGTCGCGCGCCTGTCGGATGATGCCTTCCTGTGCCACACCACCTCAGGCGGGGCGGACCGCATCCATGCGTGGATGGAGGACTGGCTGCAATGCGAATGGTGGGACTGGCAGGTGCATGTGGTCAACCTGACCGAACAATTCGGCCAGATCGCCGTGGTGGGGCCGAACGCCCGCAAGGTGCTGGAAAAGCTGGGCAGCAACATTGATCTGACGCGTGAGGCGCTGCCCTTCATGGAATGGCGCGCGGGCACGCTGGCCGGCATCCCGGTGCGGCTGTTCCGCATCTCGTTCTCCGGCGAGCTGAGCTATGAGATCGCGCCCCCCGCGGGCCAGACCCGCGCGCTGTGGGACAAGCTGGTGGATGCAGGCGCCGAATTCGGTGTGATGCCCTACGGCACCGAGGCACTGCATATCATGCGCGCCGAAAAGGGCTTCATCATGATCGGCGATGAGACCGATGGCACCGTAATCCCGCAGGATCTGGCGCTTTCCTGGGCCGTGTCGAAGAAAAAGGAAGACTTCCTCGGCAAGCGCGGGATGGAGCGCCCGGGCATGACCTCGACGGATCGCTGGCAACTGGTGGGGCTGGAAACGCTGGATGGCTCCGTTCTGCCGGATGGCGCCCTGTCGCCGCTGGAAGGGGTGAATGCCAACGGCCAGCGCCGCACACAGGGGCGGGTGACCTCCACCTATTTCTCACCCACTTTGGGCAAGGGCATCGCGCTGGGGCTGGTCCATCGCGGGCCGGACCGGATGGGCGAGGTGATCAGCTTCATGGGTGAAGACGGCAAGCCGGTCAGCGCGCGGATCGTCGATGCGGTATTCTTTGACAAGGCGGGGGAGAAACAGAATGTCTGAAACCATCAGCGCCCTGCCGGGCTTTCACTACAGCGGGCTGGTGAACGTAACCGAGGCCGGTCCGCGCGGCATGATCACGCTGCGCGGCGACCTCGCGCTGCCCGCGCTGGCTTTGGCCCTGCAACAGGAAACCGGCGCGGCCATCCCCGGCCAGCGACGGGTAACCAGGGGCGCGGGCGGCGCATTGGCGTGGATGTCGCCTGACGAACTCCTGATCCTCACTGACCCTGCCCGCCCCCCGGCCATGATCACGGCGCTGGAGGCCGCGCTGGCAGGCGCCTTCGTCACCCTGGCCGATGTGTCCGACGCCCGCGCTGTCTTCACCATAACCGGCCCGCAATCCTGCGACGTGCTCGCCAAGATCTGCCCGGTCGATTTCGCCACCTTCCCGCCCGGCGGGATCCGCCGCACCCGCGCCGCCCAGATCGCCACCGCGCTGATCCGCGAAGGCACAGACGAATTCACCCTCATCTGCTTCCGCTCGGTCGCGCGCTACATGGCCGAGTTGCTCGCCACCGTCTCAGCCCCGGGTGGCGAAGTGGGGCTTTATCCGCGCTGATCATGGGCAGGTCCATGCCGGGACCGGGTTTGTTTCGCCCCGGACCCTTGACCTTTCGCGCCCAAAGTCCCTTATTTGCCCCAACGCAAACAACAAGAGATGAGGATCACCATGTCTTTCACCCTGCCCGATCTGCCCTATGCCCATGACGCGCTCGCCGCTCTGGGCATGAGCCGCGAAACGCTGGAATATCATCACGATATCCACCACAAGGCCTATGTCGACAACGGCAACAAGCTGATCGCCGGGTCGGAGTGGGAAGGCAAGTCCCTCGAAGATATCGTCCGCGGCACCTACCAGCCAGGCGCAGTCGCCCAGAATGGCATCTTCAACAACGCCAGCCAACACTGGAACCACGCCCAGTTCTGGGAGATGATGGGCCCGGGCGAAAACAAGAAAATTCCCGGCGCGCTGGAAAAAGCACTGGTTGAATCCTTCGGCTCGGTCGACAAGTTCAAGGAAGAATTCTCGGCAGCGGGCGCCGGTCAGTTCGGCTCGGGCTGGTGCTGGCTTGTCAAAGACAAGGACGGCGCGCTGAAGGTCACCAAGACCGAAAACGGCGTGAACCCGCTCTGCTTCGGCCAGACCGCGCTTCTGGGCTGCGACGTGTGGGAGCACAGCTACTACATCGACTTCCGCAACAAGCGCCCGGCTTACCTGTCGAACTTCCTCGACAAGCTGGTGAACTGGGAAAACGTCGCCGCCCGCCTGGGCTGAGCGCAGTATTTTTCACGCAACGGAAAAAGGGGGCACCGGCCCCCTTTTTTCTTGCGCGGGCGAAGAAAGGGGGCTTTGCCCCCTCTGGGCCTGCGGCCCATTCACCCCCGCGTATTTCCGGCAAGATGAAAGGGAGGCGCTACGCCCCTGCCTCACCTGTTCAGAAATATCCCGGGGGAGTCTGTTCTGCGCAGCAGAACGGGCGGGGGCAGCGCCCCCTTTCTGTTGAAAAAAGGCTTCTGCGAAGCAGGCAATCAGGTCAACGGTTCAGCCGTGTTTGATCATCACATGGCGCACGAAGGTGTAGTCTTCCAGCGCATACGCCGACAGATCCTTGCCGTAGCCGGATTGCTTGATCCCGCCGTGGGGCATCTCGTTTACCAGCATGAAATGCGTGTTGATCCATGTGCAGCCGTAGCGCAGGCGCGCGGCGGTCGCCATGGCGCGGCCCACATCGCGGGTCCAGACCGAGGAGGCGAGGCCGTAGTCGCTGTCATTGGCCCATGTCACCGCCTCATCGACATCCGAGAAGGGCGTGATCGACACTACCGGGCCGAAGACCTCGCGCCGGACGATCTCGTCCTGCTGGGTCGCGCCCGCAACGACGGTCGGGCGATAGTAGAAGCCCTGATCCATCGCCTCGCCGCCCGTAGTGATCTCTATATGGTTCAACTCGCGCGCGCGGTTGACGAAGCTCGCCACCCGGTCGCGCTGGCGCAGCGAGATCAGCGGGCCGATTTCATTGGTGGTATCATCGGCATTGCCCAGCTGGATCGAGGCCACGGCGCTCGTCAGGTCCGCCACCAGCTTGTCATAGATCTTTTTGCCCGCATAGATCCGGCAGGCCGCCGTGCAATCCTGCCCGGCATTATAGAAGCCGAACGCGCGCAGCCCCTCAACCACCTCGGCGATATCGGCGTCGTCGAACACCACCACCGGGGCCTTGCCGCCCAGTTCCAGATGCGTCCGCTTCACCGTCTTGGCAGCCGCATCGAGCATTTTCTTGCCGGTCGCCACATCGCCCGTGAGCGAGATCATATCGACCTGCGGATGGTTGATCAGATAGTTGCCCACCGTATGCCCGCGCCCCGGCAGCACATTGACCACGCCTTCGGGCAGTTCCTCGGCCAGAATGCGGGCCATTTTCAGCGCGGTCAGCGGCGTCTGTTCCGAGGGCTTGAACACCACAGTATTGCCGCCGCCAATGGCCGGGGCCAGCTTCCACGCCATCATCATCAAAGGGTAGTTCCAGGGCGCGATCGAAGCCACCACCCCTATCGGATCGCGCCGCACCATCGAGGTGTGCCCCTCCAGATACTCACCCGCGATAGCGCCGGTCTGGCAGCGCACCGCACCGGCAAAGAAGCGGTAGCAATCGACCACCGCCGGGATTTCATCATTGGTGGCCGCATTGATCGGCTTGCCGCAGTTCAGGGCCTCAAGGGCGGCGAAGCCTTCGGCCTCGGCCTCGATCCGGTCGGCGATACGCAGCAGGGCGGCAGAGCGCTCGGACGGCGTGGTGCGTGACCAGCGTTCAAACGCCTTGCGCGCAGCGGCCACCGCGCGGTCAACCTGCGCGGTCGAAGCTTCGGCAACATCGAGGATCAGCGCGCCGGTGCGCGGGTTGAGGATCGGCTCTTTCGCCTCCTCTCCCGGCTCAAAACGGTCGCCGATCAGAAGGGCGGTGTCGATATCGCTCATGGGGTTCCTCCGTTGGGTTACTTGCCCCCGCCCGCGGTTTCCGAGCCGCCGCGGGTCAGGTAATAGGCGATCAGGATCGGCACAAAGGTGGTCACGAACACCACGATGGCGACGACATTGGTGACCGGGCGCTGGCGCGGGCGCACCAGTTCATTGAGCATCCAGATCGGCAGGGTGCTTTGTTGCCCGGCAGTGAAGGTGGTGACGATCACCTCGTCAAACGACAGCGCGAAGGCCAGCATCCCGCCCGCCAGCAGCGCCGAGCCGAGGTTCGGCAGCAGCACATAGCGGAAGGTCTGAAAGCCGTTCGCGCCCAGATCGAGCGAGGCCTCGACGATCGAGCCCGAGAGGCGGCGGAAGCGGGCCACGGCATTGTTGAACACGATCACGATGCAGAAGGTGGCGTGGCCCATCACGATGGTCCATGTCGAGAACGGGATATCCATGATCGCGAAGGCCGAGCGCAGCGACATGCCGGTGATGATGCCGGGCAGCGCAATCGGCAGGATGATCAGCAGCGATATCTGGTCACGCCCGAAAAACCGGGTGCGCGCCATGGCCGCCGCGCACAAAGTGCCGAGGATCATCGCCATGGTGGTGGAGATGAACGCCACGCGCAGCGACAGATAGAGCGGCGGCCAGATGTCGGCCCGGTTCCATGCCACCGCGAACCACTGGGTGGTCAGCCCCGGCGGCGGGAACTGGTAGGTGCGCTCATCGGTGGTGAAGGCATAGAGGAAGATCAGCAGGATCGGCAGGTGCAGGAACATCAGCCCTGCGACCGCGCTGATGGTCAGGGCCAGCGGCGGGCGTTTTTCAGAGGGCATCGAACGCTCCTTTCCGCCGGGCGATGGTGAGGTAGATCAGCATGATGACGATGGGCACCACGGCGAAAGCTGCCGCCAGCGGGATGTTCCCCGCTGTGCCCTGCAACTGATACACCGCCTGCCCGATGAACCGGCGCGACGAGCCGACGATCTGCGGGATGATGTAATCGCCCAGTGTCAGCGAGAAGGTGAAGATGGAGCCTGCGATAATCCCCGGCATCGCCAGCGGGAAAATCACGGTGCGGAAGGTTTGCCATCTTGAGGCGCCAAGGTCTGCCGAGGCCTCCAGCATCGACTGCGGCACCCGCTCCAGCGCCGCCTGCATCGGCAGGATCATGTAGGGCAGCCAGACGTAGAGGAACACCAGCCAGGTGCCGAGGTAGCTGGTTGAAAGCGAGGTGCCGCCGATCACCGGCAGCGAGAGGATCGCCGCCAGCACCGCCGAGGCGCCCACGGCATCGGCGGCCCAGGTGATGATCCCTTCGCGCGCGAGGATCAGTTTCCACGCATAGACCTTGACCAGATAGGATGACCACAAGGGCAGCATCACCCCCAGATAGAACAGCGCCTTCCAGTGGCCGCGCGCATAGCGGGCGGCGAAATAGGCGATAGGAAAGGCGATGACTGCCGCGCCCAGCGTCACCGCCGCCGCCATGGAAACGGTGCGGATGATGATGTCCATATTCGCCGGGCGCAGCAATTCCAGATAGGTGCGCAGGGTGAATTCGCGCACGATCTGGCCCGAGAATTCGTCGATTGAGTAGAAGCTTTGCAGCAGCAGCGCCGCGAGCGAGCCGAGGTAGACAATGCCCAGCCATGCCAGCGGCAGGATCAGCAGCGCCGCCAGCAGAACATTGGGGTGGCGCCAGAAAAGCGCACTCAGCCGGTCGCCGGGGCCGCGTTGCGGCAGGATGGCGGTGGCGGGCGGGCTGTCGTGGCTGGCAAGGGTCATTCCCCGCCCTCCATTGCGTGTAGCGCGCCGTCGTCCCAGCCCAGCGGGACGGTTTCGCCCGGCGCAGGAACCGGCTGGCCCTTGCCGAGAAACGCCGCGATCTCGCCGCCCGGCACCGCCACGATCACCCGCGTGCCCGCGCCCAGATAGCGCAGCGCCGTGACCTGCCCCGAGACGCGCGCGCCCTCAGCACCGATGCGCACCGATTCCGGGCGCAGGCTGGCCCATTGGGCGGCGGCACCAAAGCGCGCGGCCATCTCAGGCGGCAGGACATTGGAGGAGCCCACGAAATCAGCGACAAAACGGGTGCGGGGACGGTCGTAGATTTCCGCCGGGGTGCCGATCTGGGCAATACGGCCCTCGTTGAACACCGCGACCTGATCGGCCATCGACAGCGCCTCACCCTGATCATGGGTGACAAAGACAAATGTGATGCCAAGGCGCCGTTGCAGCGCCTTCAGCTCATCCTGCATCGCCTCGCGCAGCTTCAGGTCCAGCGCGCCCAGCGGCTCATCCAGCAGCAGCACCTTCGGCTCGTTCACCAGCGCGCGGGCCAGCGCCACCCGCTGGCGTTGCCCGCCCGACAGCTCACCCGGCTTGCGCCCGCCATAGCTGTCCAGCTTGACCAGCGACAACAGCGCATCGGCCTTGTCCAGCCGCAGACGCTTGCCCACGCCCTTGACCATCAGCCCGTAGGCCACATTGTCACGCACGTTCATATGCGGAAAAAGCGCGTAATCCTGAAAAACGGTGTTCACATTGCGCCGGTTGGGCGGCACCGCGCCCACATCCTGCCCAAAGATGCGGATCGCCCCGCCGGTGGGCGTTTCAAACCCCGATATCAGCCGCAGACAGGTTGTCTTGCCCGAACCCGAGGGGCCGAGC
>Ga0075032_1000922_pt1 | contig 10799 bp, 8 predicted proteins | sample SynthPrep_1_END__FD_71386 | JGI IMG/M metagenome (GOLD analysis project Ga0075032, IMG submission 71386) | Synthetic microbial communities from Ohio, USA - SynthPrep_1_END_DS7_MetaG | ecosystem: Engineered > Bioreactor > Aerobic > Activated sludge | place: USA: Ohio, Columbus | collected 2014-04-10
GATCAATACCGATGCGGATCAGATCATTGTCGCGCGGTCCGGTAATCACGCGCCAGGTGAGCTGCCGCCAATAACCTATCGGTCCGGAGGTCTCGAAGACGCTGATATGCGCAAGGATGTTTGCGATATCCTCGAAGGTGGTGAGGCGGCATTCAGGGAGCGGGCTCGCCGACTGCGGGTTCGGCTTGAACGATAGCTGGCGATGAATTCAAACAGAATGCAAGGCAAAACTATGAGATCCGATCCCGGGACGCGCGGGCAAAACGAGCTGGTAGGATGGTGCGAGCCCGAACATCTGATAGCGCAAAAGCCGGACCCAGACCGGCTAGGTTGGGATTTTCTCCTCGAGGCAATCCCCGATCATTCCGCCGATAGTCCTCTCGACCAGCAAAATTCGCTCCCGAAATTTCTGATCCAGGTGAAGTCGACTGAGCAACCGTCGAGAACTCCACGCATAAAACTCTCTGCCCTGAAGCATCTCGTCGACGCCGACTTGCCGGCCGCGATAGCTGTGCTCTACTACACGAAGGGCTCGCGACGCTCGGTCAGGCGGGTAATCATACCGATCGATGATGGTGTGATTGCCGACACATTGCGCGCAGTCCGCGAACAAGAAGCGACTGGAAATCGAGCAATCCACACCATTAAAGTTCCAGTTCCGCTGGCGCGTGGTGTGGAAATCGGACCGGACGGCCAAGGGCTTTCGGCGAGCCTCCACGATATACTCGGGAGTGACCCGACCAGCTATGTCAGCCGCAAGATTGATTACCGACAAAGTTGCGGGTTCGACGACGAACCGACCGTTGGACGCTTCTTTATACCCGGTGAGAATGCCCGCCAAAAGCTCGGGGAGCTTTTTCTCGGGGGGCCCCGCGAGATTGAGGTGAATGACCTGACCATCGAGCGGCGCAGGTTCGGGATACCATTGAAAAACGATCAGCTCTACATCCGTGACGCGATCCTCTCGATGGATGCGCCGCCGCTGTCTTCGGCTTCTATCGAGTTCGAGGCGCCGTCAGGCGAGTGGGTCGCTTTCAGCGTGAATGTTTTCATCGCTCCACCGTTTGGAGAAGGGAGCAAGATCCGGTTCGCAAATAGCTTTTTCGAGGTTAACCTCGATTTTGAGAAAGGCTGGGCGGGCTTCAACTTCGACTATGCGGGAGAGCGCGACGTGGAATTGGGAGAGGCTGTCTCCATTGTGGAGCTTGGTGCCATCCTCGCTCGGGACGTCAAAACAGTCACTATTCATTTCGGTGAAGCGCGATTGCCGCTTGAGTTCTCATCTGACAAGGGTCCTTTTTCCCATTGGATTCCTGTGGCGTCAGTGCTGCGCCGCATCAGTGACGCTATCGATAGATCTCACCTTCGCGCGCGCGGCCGGATAAGATTGTCATCATTCTATGAGTGGGTTGAGAACAATGCCGAGCTTTTGGCTCTGGGCTCGACACCCGGGGTGAACATGTTCTTCCCCCGGTGGGCAGATGATGCCATCGTCGATAGCCAGGAGGTGATCTTGGTACCCATGTCGGTCGATATCGCTGGCATTTTGTACTCCGCCCTCGTTGAGGTGCCGATTGTTTCTATCGCCAAGGCAGACGATGAGATCAAGTTGATTGGAGGGCAACCTCTTGTTGTCGACGACGTCGTGCGTGCGCGAGGCTCGAACATCTCCGATTTCATAGATCTGGGGGTCGAGAAATCGCTCAGGCGCCGGAAAAGTGACGGTCCGGCTTTCGTCTCAGGCGGATTTGAAAACTGGACGAGCAGCGCGAAACGCGACTGATTGTAAGCCGAACTATATCAGCAAAATCTTGGTAACGCGCTATTTCGAACGAGGCTTCATAATGACGACGCCCGACCTGGACGATCCTTCAAAACCTGAGTTTGCGTCTTACGATAGCTATCGGAATTTCGCGTTCCAGGTCCGACATCAGCGGCGCTACGTTTGGGATGCGCCTGTGCACGCCTTCGTCGATACGGTCCTGGCGACGATCAAGGATCGTGATGTCGATTTGCGCGAGGGAATGGTTCTTTTTCGTGCGCAAGCCGGGATCGACTATTATTCGCCGAGTAAGAACCGACCGGGGGAACCATCCGGTTATGGGGCTGAGCGGATGAAACCTCGACCGAATAGATCGACGGAAGGCCGTGCAAATCCTGCCGGTATGTCGGTGCTTTACCTCGGGACGACCGAACAGAATGTGATTTCGGAGATCCGCCCCTGGGTGGGCGCCGAGGTTTCCGTGGCACAGCTCAAACTAAAGCGGAAGCTCCGCGCGTTGGACCTGTCGCGAGGTCATGGGAAGTCGCACCTGAACCTTATCCTTGGGCATATCCTCAACGGTACGCCAATGTCCGCAGAAGAAAAGGAGAAAGCAGTCTGGATATCGATCGATAATGCGTTTTCGCAGCCTGTGACGCGGTCCGACGACATGGCAGACTATGTACCAACCCAGATACTTGCGGAAGTCTTCAGAAACGCCGGCTATGATGCAATCGGTTACAAAAGTCAGTTTGGAGAAAAGGGGCTCAACATCGTGCTGTTCAATCCAGACGACGCTGACGTTATCAACTGCGCGCCGTACCAGGTCACAGCACTGGAAGTGTCTTTCAAAGAGATCGGAAACCGCTGGTATCGTACGGAAAAACCAAAATCGTCTCGATCGCGTAGAGGTACCAAGTCGAAAAAGGCGGCTAAGTCATAGTCATTGCCGATTGGACCCGCCACGGTTTCGACGCGATGGCACGGGTGCATGTCCATGGGCGAGATTGTAGGCTTTAAATAGCAATCACACAGTTTCTGACGTTGCATTACACTTTAAGCGAAGCACAACTTTGTCTTCTGGATTTGGCAAGGGGAATCTGGCGAAGGAGGGGCGCGTCGAAAGCAGCCAGATTGCCGATCAGCGAAGAGACTGTCACTGAAAACCTATTGCTCGATCTATATCAGAAGTATCCAGGGGAGGTGACAATAGTCCCTTTTACAAAGCCTTTGGAAGGCAAGACCGGCGCAGACTGGGCATGGTCGTTCGAATCCTCCGACGGCACGAGGTCGTTTCCCATGCTGGTGCAGGCGAAGGCACTCGATCATCGGGACCACGAGTATCCAGAAATTGGTCGTTTCATCGGCCGGTCAAAGACGGTTCCGCAGAAGAAGCAGATCGATCAACTTATAAGAACCGCGAAAAAGCCTCACTTAGTCAGTCGTATAGAAGCGCGGCGCTTCCTCGCCTCCTCGTGCATATTCACCGGCGTTGCGGCAAGAACACGATTAATCAACGAGGTTAGAAACCCAGCAGGGGAGAGATCATCAGGGGTTCTATCCTCCAGGATTGATACCTTGGGCAGCACCTTGACGATGCTCTCGATCGTGCTTTCCGGAAGGTCTACAGCTTCATCCTCGGCTGCATCACTTATGGGTAGTGGCCCCGGCTCCAGTATGCCCGGGCTGGGCTCTTCCTTGTCGGCTTCTACCGGTGCCTGATCGCTGGCATATTCCATCAGCACCAGACAGGTGGCGTGATACGCATCGTCCTCACGGCCCAGCTTGGACAGGAGGTCGAACAGCCACTCTGCGGTCTTAGGTTCTTTTTCGAGGATGTCTGACCGGAGCCCGAACAAGAAACCCAATGCCGCAAGCGGATGGCGCAAGCGAAGGTTCTTGGCGTCGCCATAGGATTCTTCAATGCGGTTAGGCGCGTTCTTTCCGTAGGACGAATCCATTCGCTTCGTCGATATCAGCAATTCCGGGCCCGTTACCCAGTCAGAGATGATGACATCAACTTGTTTTAGATAGTTCTTGCCGAGAATTGACGCTGAGGAGGACGTGACGCCCGAAATCGACGTGTTCGATGACAGATGCGATTGGGCTTTTACTCGAATTGCAGAGGGGAGCGATTTGACGAACGCGGCGACAGGCGCGGGAAGCACGCGCGGATTTGAAGGCCTCGGCCACACCTGGTCAGTCCCGAATCCGGCCCGACGAAGCTCGTAACTAAGCCACACATCGAGGGCCAGTGCGGGCACACCCGTTTGCGTTCCGACTTTCAGGTGGAGAGGGACACCAAGCAGGAGCGCGAGGGTCTCGTAGTCTGGACGGAACTGCGGCTGACCGTTAGGATCCAAAACCCAAGGGTTGGTGTGTTCTCCGCCGGGAGCGGCGGCCTCAACGATATAGTCGAAGATTTCCCAGGCTTCAGCTTTCGAACTAGGTTTAGCGGCCACTTGCTGACCTCACAGTGCGGCGGTTCGCCAGTTCTGCACGTGCATTTCGGACAGCTTCCAGCTGGGGCTCGGTGATATCAACGTCGGCGAAAAGCACCTGGTCAACGATTTGCACCGCGTCGAGCAGCCTTCCCTTGTCAAGGAGTTTTGCAACGCTTCGCTTGACCTCGCGAAGCCTCTCGGCACGAGAAGCGACCAAAGTAGGTGAAGGCATTGCCCACATGTCTGCCTCCCTCGGCTCGATCTTGAGGATCCCGCCTCCATAAGCGCGGCCAACCATTTCGGCGTGCAGCAAGGTCACGGAGTTTAGGCTCGCCAGCGGAAGCAGTTGCTTGCCAAGGTGCCTACATCTCTCATTGAGATAGACGCCGTGGATAGAGTTGAGGTGATGGGCATTGGCGGCATTGTCGGTGATGCGGGGCGTGTCCGCATTCATGCAGGTGAGAAAAAGGTCAGCCGGAGCAATGAGGGGCACGCGATACCACGTTTTGCGAACCCGACACTTATAGGCAGTGTCCACCCCGGTCCGATGCCCATCAGCAATGTACGCAGCAGCTGCCGGCGACGGAGGGTCGCTGGGATAGAAGAGGTGAATGGCACTTCCGCTTTGTCCTAGCTTTTCTAGGTCTGCGTTCGAAAGGGAGAGACCCCTCAAATGAGAGCTCCCGGGCGGGGACACGCTAACGAGCTCTTCTGGACCCAGCTTAAGCTCGGCGACGCGCTCAGGAGAAAGGGTAAAGTACCTATTGTTCCCGGTCACCATCCCGAGCGTTGTATCGCCCCAAGTCTCCAAACTCAAGAAGAGGCCCTCTTCGGCTAGAGACCGCAACTGATGCACCACGGCGGCATCGATGAGACTGCTGGTCCATTTGGCGGCGGGGTCCGCTGGCGTCCAACTCTGGCCCGGACCTAGATTGGCAAGTGTCTCGGCGTTCTTCGTCTGACGAATGGTTGCGTGGCTGGTTGGGCCCTCAAGGTATCCGTCGGCAAGAAGCAGCACCACATCGGCTTCGGCTTCAGGGAAAACCTGCTCGTCAAACAGCACAAGCTGGACGTCCCTGAACCGACTGAACAGGAACTTGCGAACCGGGGCGGCATAGTTCACCGAAAGCAATTCAGCGGGGAGGACGAAACCTAAGCGACCTCCAGGCTGAAGGAAGGAGGTCGAGTGCACAGTGAAGGCTGCCCAGCTCGACGCGAGCCCGGTGAGGGAGACCCCTTCACGAATGGCGACCTCGCGAGCACGGGCCCGCGCCTCTCCGTTAAAATCCTGATACCTGATGAAGGGCGGATTCCCAATTACCGCATCGAACGATCGGTTCGGCTTAACGGCGAAGAAGTCCGAAAGCTGAATGTCGGCAGTGCCCCCGATATCAGCGACCCGCTGGCGAGCCACGTGTGCGCTATGGGCGTGTATTTCTACGCCATGGACGAGGGGCAAAGACTTGCGATGGGGGGCGAGTTCACGAAGGCGCTCGACCGCAGATACTAGGAACGCAGCATCGCCAGCAGCCGGTTCGAGCACCCGATCGCTGGGTGCGCGAAGCGCCCAATTGGCAATGAAACGCGTGATCGCCGCAGGTGTGAAGAAAGCTCCCCTCTCTTTGCGGAGAATGGGCGTATCAGTAGGATCGCGGTGAGATACAAGCTTCACGTCTGGCTCCCGACTCGGACCACTTTGGGGCCGCTTTGCGTCGGTAACCTATCCTACAGTGATTAATGTCTGTCTACTCTTTCTTCTCCTTTCTAAGCGGCTGATCCACCATGAAAGGTAGTTGCCGTGCAGCGGCGGCAAGATTGTGTGGGCCTCCTACAACGGCAGCATCCGCGCCCCACTCCGGATTTTCGGGAATCGCAGGGGCAGGGGAGTGAGCCTGCCTTCGTCTCTCCCAGCGAAAGCAAACTGATCTTCTGAAGAAGGCGACCAACCTCCTCGATCGATCCAATCGAGGAGGTTGGCCCGAAATGATCACGCGTCGCCATTTGAAGGGACGGCGTGTTGCGCATACGCGTCGAGCAACATCTGCAGGTACTCGGTGGTGCTTGAGGTCTGCTCACCCAAGGCTGGCCAATGAAATGGTATCTTGGACCACATGGTCTCCAACTCAATTGCGATCCCGAGCTGTGCTGCAATCTTAAACGCCTGAGTTGGCGTCTTATCATCCGGCCACAAATCCTCTTTGAGCGAGATCCAAACGTCATTGTCTTCATCGACGGTGATTTCGGCCAAGAGCGCCCCCAGTCGTTCGCTTATATTCGTCGCGTCATCTAAGAGTGCGCTTCTCATGAGAAGAACGATGTTGCGTTCGTTCAACTCAAGTTTTGGACGGTCGTCGACTACGTGGAATTCAGGTTTGCGAGTGTCCGATTTTGCTTTAGCGCCGATCGGCGGGAGCGACTTGCCTTCATCTTCGCACCAGAACGCAGTGTCGAAAATGTCGACTGGGGAAGCGCCGCATGCGGGGCAATGCCACAGATTTTGTGCGATCTGATCGCCCGTGATCTTCCCATTGCAGTGTAAGCAAAACCAGGTGTCGGAGTCGCGATCCCACAGTGGGTGGCGAGATCGACCCTTTCCATCGGGCTTTGCCGACCTCCTTGGCCAATCGGTAGAGATTTTGCTGCGGATTTGCGCCATCCGATGATTGGCCAGACTCAGTGCTTCTTCGAGGAAGTCCGGATCGAATACAGGGGACTGGTCGTCTGCTTCAGCACTCGTCCGCACCGTGGCGCGCGCAATCGGATTCTCTGGAACCGTGATGCTCCAACCGTCTCCTGCGATGATGACGTCATCCAGGGCCAGTTGCAGGCGATAGGCATGACCCCTTATCTGGCCTTGTTCTGCTTGTTCAAGATACTCCCAACGCCGCGCACTGGCGTCGGCACTTCCAGTCTTGAAATCGGCAGGTGAAACGTGGTTCGCGACCATCGCTTCGATGCTCGCCACCTGTTCGGGGCTTGGTACCCACCCGCTTTTGTTGGCAGAGACTAGTTGTGTCCAATTGGCGTAGCCGAGTTGGGCGGCAATGGAGTTGAACGCCTCATGTAACGCTAATCTGGTGGCTCGAGCGTGACGTTTTGCGAGGAATTTGAGGCGGCTGATTTGTACTGCTTCGGTCATATTCAGTTCCTGAATTGATCCGACCATGTGCCCGCTAATGGCCAGACCGTGCGTGTTGGCACAGTGTGACAATTCAGAGATAGAACGCTGACATAGCTTTGCGTGGCGGGCACACCGGCCTGCGTGTAAGGCCACCTTATCTATGACAAGCAGCCCGCCTTCGGTCAAGTGAAGACCGTGGCAGACTATTTGGTGACACGCGCTTTGAGGACCGTAACGATGTAAAAAGATAGCGAATTCAATCCTGCGGGAAAATTCGCTCAGGGGTCGCGGGTTCGACTCCTTTCAAGGCGAAGACGAGAGTTGTTATGTCAGCTTGGCGCCTTCAATTCCGCCATTGAACCTCGTTCATTGGTCACCCGAAAGCAGACGCCCACCGCTCACCCCGATTTGTTGACAATGATGATCCTCGTCTCTCGAGCGCTACAGCGCATGATCCCCGCCACCAGGTTCGCAGCCTGGGTTGCGATCTCGGGCACACCTGTAAGCTCCCCGAATGCCGGGCGGGCCGGCGGGCCGGCGACGAAGAGGCTGGTGTTCGGGGTACCCGCGACGGAGAGGGCACGGCCAGCGGTGTCGCAGGCCAGTCCCAGACCGAGCGGATCCGACTGGATCAAGCCTTCCCGGTTCATCGCCAGCAGAAACCGCTGGTGCGCCGCATAGTCGCGGAAGTCCGGGCCTGTCGCCAGAAGGATATGGCGACAGCGGAACTCGGCCAGGCCGTCGCGCGTCTCGATGGCCGCCAGGAGGTCTTCCCCGTCTTGCATGACGGACTTGAGGTCGCCGCTCTTCGTGGTGACGCGCCCCATATCGAGACCCCTTTCCAGCACCGCGGCAGCCTGCGGCGGCATGCGGTAGCGGTGGACATCGTACCAGCGGCGCAGGCGGCGCAGAAACCTTTGCCGCTCGTGCAAGTGCAGCCCCTGCCAGAGATCCTGCGCTTGCTGCCGCAGCGCATCGAATACGGATTGCCAGGGAATGCCCTGCTCTTCCGCGGCCGAGATCGTCGCGCGAACCCTGGCGAGGAGCTTTCGGGCGGAGGTCAGGTCCGCGTCACGAAAATCACCGAAGGGCGAAAAGCCGCCGCCGGCATGGGGTCTCGGCATGTGACCCGAGCGGGAAACCAGCATGACCTTCCCGTCGTGGCCGAGCGCGTCCAGTCGGCTGAGCGCGTCGAGAGCGGTCAGGCCCGAACCCACGATCAGGACCGGGTCGGACCTGCCGATACGGGCGAAGGCGTCCGGCGCGAAGGCATCGGTGACGCGAAGTGCCGTGAGTGGATCGAGCCTATCGATTGCGGCAGGTTTCGATGCGGGAGGATGCCCCGTGGCGAGGATCAGGATGTCGGCAAGGACCAAGGCGCCGCCGGAACCGGTGATCCGCCACTGCTCGTTCACCCGATCGACGGCCCTAACGGCCTGCCGCAGGTGGCGGATCGCTCCGCTGTCCAGGTGCGGCGTCAGTTGCGCCTGCATGAACCGTCCGAAATCGCGGCGGCGGGCGAAGACGCCTTCGGGCGTGACCGCCTGCGGATCGACGGTGAGCGTGCCGCTTGCCTGCAACCAGTCGAGAAAGGCGGTCGGTGCACCGGGGATCGCCCGCATCCTGTGGGCGGCGACATTGAGGCGGACGTCGACGTCCTCGACGTCATAGGCAAGGCCACATCCCAAGCGTGACCGAGGCTCGAAGACGGTGACCTCTTCCACGTCGTGCAGGCCGCGCTCGACCAGAAGCTTGGCGAGTATGGCGCCGGTATACCCGCCCCCGATGATCACGACCCTGGATGCCGGGCGCCCGGATGGCGCCTGCAGCTTCGGCGAGGAGATTCTGATCTTCAACATGACAGTCTTCCTTCCGGTTGGCGTCGACACAGATGGGCATATTTTCTATAAAATATATGTAGAGTAAAAATGCTTGTCTACCGCGCGGGTTCCGCGGTTGCTACCCATTGTTCAGATCCAGTCTGCACGGAGAGATGAGATGAACGTTTTTGTCGCGAGCGAGTTCAGCGAGCCACGCAGCCGCCCTGTCTACGACCGTCCCGCCGATCCGGCCGGCCTGAAGGAGGCTTTGCGGACGCTGGGGGGCGGTGTCAGCGTCATCACGGCCGGTGTAGGTGCCGAGCGCTCCGGTGCTACCGTCACATCCGCCACGGCCCTGTCCGTCGATCCGCCGCGCATGCTGGTGTCGCTCAACAGGTCCTCCTCCACCTGGCCGGTGGTCGAACGCTATGGCCACTTCGCCGTCAACGTGATCGGTGCCGACCACCAGGAGGTGGCCAACCGCTTCGCCGGCGTGGGTGGTCTTCGCGGATCCGAGCGCTATGTGGGAGCCGAGTGGACGCGGCTTGCCAGCGGTGCGCCCGTGCTCGAAGATGCGGTCGCAGCGCTTGACTGCGAAGTCGAGGAGGCGATCGAAAGGCACAGCCACGCGATCGTGATCGGCAGAGTGTTGTCGATCCGTCTCCGTGGCGGGAACTCCCTCCTGTACCAGAACGGGAGATACCACTCCGTAGCCTGAAACGTCCGGCTCCGGGAGAGACTGATCCATGCTATCGATGTCTGATCGACTACGGCCGGTGCCTCAGGCCCTGACACGGGAGGCGGACGTCGTGGCCGCTCTCGATCGCTTGGGGCAGACCCCGGACGGCGGCAGTCCGGACCAGGCTTCCCTGCTTCCCGCGAGCGGACTTCTCGCCATGTCCATCCCCGAGAGTTTCGGCGGAGCAGACATATCGAACCTCGTCGTTGCGGAAGCCGTCAGCCGGCTCATGGCGTGGAATGCCGCGGCGGCGGATCGACTTATCCAACATCTCGTCGCTCTGGAATTGGTTCGAACCAGCGGCTCCACGGAGCAGCGCAAAGCGATCTACGGACGCGTCGTCCTGGGCGATGTCTTCGAACTCGCCGCTCCCGGCAAGGGCGCCGCATTGCCACGCATCGTGCGATCGGGCCTCGCATTCACCCTCGTGCCCGAAGGATCAGGGCTTACGGTCGGCTCGGCCGACTGGCAGATCGTGATGGCGTCCGCCGCCGGCTCCGCGCCGGTGGCCGTCATCCTTGATCATACGCGGATGTCCCTGCGCGACGAACTTGCTGCGCCGGGCCTGACCGTGCATCCCGACTACATTCTCTCCCCTGGCGCCAAGACAGACTGCCTCGCGCGGCTGATGACGGCATTCCTGATGGCGGCGGCCGCGCGCGGGCATGGCGGCGCGCACCCCGGGACCGGTGCGGCCGATGCCGCGCTTGCCGTCGAGCGCGAGCTTCTCGACGCGATGATCCACAAGGCCGCAGCCTTCATCGACGGCATTCAGGTAGACGATCCACCGATCGACCTCGAACATATCGAGCGACTTTGCCGGGCGCTCGACACCGCGCGACTGCGCTCTCTCGGCGATTACTCGCCGGCGACGAGATCCTGATCCGGCTGTTCCGTCGCCACGAACTGGGTG
>Ga0075032_1000933_pt1 | contig 10683 bp, 13 predicted proteins | sample SynthPrep_1_END__FD_71386 | JGI IMG/M metagenome (GOLD analysis project Ga0075032, IMG submission 71386) | Synthetic microbial communities from Ohio, USA - SynthPrep_1_END_DS7_MetaG | ecosystem: Engineered > Bioreactor > Aerobic > Activated sludge | place: USA: Ohio, Columbus | collected 2014-04-10
GTAAGCGGTTAGCCGAGGGCGTGGGGCTTGAAGTTCCAGGGCATAAGCGCCTCGATTTCAGAAACAGGCCAGCCTTGAGCAATGCGGGTCAATGTCTGTGAGAGCCAGTCGAGCGGATCGACGTTGTTCATCTTGGCTGTCTGCAAGAGGGTGGCCAGAGTCGCCCAAGTCCGTCCACCGCCTTCGCTGCCGGCGAATAGACTGTTCTTTCTCGTAATTGTTTGGGGCCTGATAGCGCGCTCGACGATATTGGAGTCAATTTCGATGCGTCCGTCCGTCAGGAAGCGCTCCAGTGCTTCGCGCCGGGTGAGCGCGTAACGGATCGCTTCGGCGGTCTTGGACTTGCCAGAGACCTTGCCCAGCTCTTTCTCCCAAAGATCAAAGAGGCGGGTGACGATGGTTGCTGATTTTTCCTGACGCAGTACGGAACGGCTGTCGGCATTGAGACCGCGGACCTCATCCTCGATGCGCCAGAGCTCGGTCATCGCGATGATCGCGTCCGTTGCAGCCTTCGAGACTCCGCTAATGTGAAGGTCGTAAAACTTGCGGCGTAGATGCGCCCAGCAGCCTGCAAGCTGGACCGTTTCATTGCTGCCGTCTTTGGCACGCGTCTTGGCGAGACTGGTATAGGCCGAGTAGCCGTCGACTTGCAGGATGCCGCTGAATCCGGCGAGATGACGCGCCACGCAATTAGCGCCCCTGCTGTCCTCAAAACGATAGGCCACCATCGGCGGACTGGTTCCGCCATAGGGTCTATCATCGCGAGCGTAAGCCCAAAGCCAGGCCTTCGTCGTTTTCCCGGACCCAGGGGCAAGAGTGGGTAAGGTGGTTTCGTCAGCGAAGATCCTTTCGCCCTCTTTGACGCGCTCAAGGATGTAATCGGCGCAGATCTGCAGTTCGAAGCCCAGATGTCCCATCCACTGGGCCATCAACGAGCGGCTGATCTCGACACCGTCGCGTAGATAGATTGCCTCCTGCCGGTAAAGCGGAAGGCCGTCGGCGTATTTGGAGACGGCGATATAGGCGAGCAGCCGCTCCGTCGGCAGGCCGCTTTCGATGATGTGCGCCGGTGCCAAAGCCTGGAGCACGCCATCGTGGCCGCGGAAGGTGTATTTGGGGCGGCGCGTCACGATGACCCGGAACTTCGGCGGCACGACATCCAGCCGTTCGGAGCGATCCTCACCGATCAGGACCTTTTCCAAGCCCACGTATTCAGCAGGGATCTCTGGCTCGATCACTTCCTCGATGCGTTCGAGATGAGCGGCAAAACCCTTGCGTGGACGTGCTGCCCGTTTCGGCTTGTCCTTGGCCGCATGATCAAGCTCGCTCTGGATTGCCGAAAGGCCAGTCTCGACTTCTTCGAAGGCAAAGGACACCTGTTCGTCGTTGACGCCAAGCCGCAGTCGCTCGGAACGGGTGCCATGTTGGGTGCGCTGCAGAACCTTCAGGATCGATGTGAGGTTGGCAATCCGCTCGTTGGCGCTCTTCTCCAACGCCTCCAGCCGGGCGATCTCAGCTTCAGCGGCCTTCAGTCGGGCTTCTTTTGCAGCCTGCTCGCGCGCCATCGCGAGGACCATCGCTTTCAGCGCGTCAACGTCGTCCGGCAGGTCTTGAGGGGGCAAATCCATGGCAATGAGTAGAGCACAAAAACAGCCGTTTTCCCAACCATTACAGCGGCATGATTCATCTTGTCGCAGGCGCTGTTAGCCCGTCAACAAGGGTCGCCTGACCTTCGTCGGGCGGATCTTTTTCCAATCCATTCCGGCCAGCAACGCCATCAGCTGAGAATGGTCCAGACGTATCCGTGCCGCCGAGATACCCGGCCAGCAGAAACCCTGATCTTCCAAGGTTTTCGAATACAGGCAGACGCCACTGCCATCCCACCAGACAATCCGAATACGATCGGCCCGTTTCGACCGGAAGACGTAAAGCGCGCCATTGAATGGGTCGAGTCCCCCATCCCGCACCAGCGCCATCAACGAGGCAGCCCCCTTGCGGAAGTCGACCGGCTGGCACGACACATAGACCACCACACCCGAGGCGATCATGCCTTGCGTACCGCCTGCAGAACCTTCACCAGGTGATCAGGATCAAAATTACCGCCGACGCGCACCACCATATCCGCAATGAAAATATCCACCGAGCCGCTGCTTGCCGTTTCAACGCGCGCGAACTTCTGCTTGCCCGTTCCCTCAGTCAGGGGTGCAACAACGCCCGATGACAGTGCCGTGCGTCGCCATCCATAAAGCTGTGACGGATCTAAGCCTTCCGACCGGGCGACCGCCGAGACGTTCGCCCCAGGCTGCAGCGCCATTGCCAGGATTCGCGCCTTTTCGTCGTCCGACCACTCACGCGGCTTGCGTCGTCTTCGCACCGGCTCCGCAGTCAAAACCTCAAAGGTTCGAGGGTGATTCACACTGTCGCTCATAGGATTCTCCGCATGATTCACGCAGAGAATCGCCGATCAGCAGTCTGAAAGATACGTGGGGTGGCCTACGCGCTTACAAAAGATTGCGCTCGCGGTAGGGGCGCATGTTCAGGCGTGCTTTGATCGAGAGGCAGAAGTTGACCAACTGATTACAGCAGAGACCATCAACGACTTCGCGATGATCGATGCTGCATACAATCCCGTGCAGGAGATGTGAGATGAGCGTTCACTGGTTTCGGCATCCGAACAAGCTTATTTGTCGTAATCTTCTCAACTACTCGATGACGGCAGACAGGCATGGCATCCTTGATGTTGATGCCCTGTATCCCGATCTCGTTCCCCCGGAAGCAACTCGGCTTTTGATCACGATGGAACGCGGGTTTCTTCAGGTGCCAAGTGGCGGCTCGGGCTGCGTGTCACTTCGCATAATGCCGTTCGGCTACGATCTGGCAAACCCACTCGACATCGCAAAGTCGCAGCAGTGGGTGATCAACGGCATGGGTCTCGATGTCACTGCCCACCACATTGGACTTCCAGTTGAGCCCGATCTCAGAAAGTTCTTTTATGCTCTTCAAAGCACCTGCCCGAATGAGGCCAACAAAATGATTATTGTCGACCTCTGGGGCTATGAAACGTGAAGACATTTGTGAGTGCGATCAAGCCAATCACCCCGCGGCCGACAGCTACGGGGTGCTCATCTATAAGCGCGTCAAATCCGAAGTGATTGAAGTGTGACTGATGCGACCGTAAAGTTCTCTCTGCCATCTGAGAACAATCGAAATTCAATGGGCTTCCCAACGACGTCAGCGGGCACATCGAAGTCGCATATGATTTGACTCTCGTTGGCAGAAATCTGTTTGGCCGCCCCAACCCACGAGGCATCGACGCATACCACATCCAGCGTTCCAATGGCTTTTCTCTTTTTGAACGGAAAGTGATTTAGGGAATTGGTGCCGCGCTTCAGGTGAAGTTTCAAACGGTAACGCGACTGACCCATCTCAAGATAGGGCCCAAAAAACACACAGCCTCGCTTCGCACCGTCAACCTTAATTGATCCATCCCCTTGCATTTGCCCGACATCGCCGATGGTTAGTAACGGCGTTACGTTCCAAAACTCATTGTATTCACCGTCAACTTTTGGAGATCCGAGTTTGCTGCGCAGTGCATCAGCTTTGTGCAGTGCGCCGTAACGGGGCCACGCCTCGTGGGCATGTTGCGTCGACCCGCTCGAAATCCATTGATGGCTGTAAAGAAGACCTGACCTAAGTACACAGGAGAGCACGTCAGCACGGCGCATTGGGCTGTTGGAGTATCCGCTTTGATTGTCGCCATGTCGATTGAAAAATGCTGTCGTCTTGAAGCTAAATACTGGCCGGCGACGTCGTGTCACCATTGCGACAATGAAAGAATCTTCTGCGGTTTCTTGCGGAGTTAGCGTTGACATGCCCATTGGGATCAGATCGCTTTTGGCAACGAAGCAGTTTGATGAGAATTCTCGGGTGACATCCTCGAGACTTTTTGGCTCACTTCGGAAACCGAACGTATAAATGGTTCTCTTCCAAAAGAGATTTGTTTCGATCTCGGTGCCAACGTCGGACACAGAGATAGTTCCGGAAAACGCGCAATCAAAGTCCGGGTCTGTTTTCTTCGCTGCTGAAAATAGCGTTTCACAATGGTCACTTAACCAGAAATCATCATCATCAAGAATCGCGAAGTAAGGCGTTGTAACTTCTCCTAATCCTGCCGCCAAAGTCGCGGAACGATTGCCGCCAAGTGTAACAACCTCCTTATAGCCGACGATTGCACCGCTACTATCGGCGGTTATCTCCGACAAGTCGATATCTGCGTATTTGGAGAAGACAACGGTGATATTGCCGAACGTCTGTTTTCGTATGGAATCAACTGCAGACTTCACCATCTCGAGGGGGCGTCCGCCGCACCTCACGACAACAGTTATAGCAGGGTGGCTTTCCTTGGGCAGTATTGTAGCTCGCTTGTCTTTTTGTTTTTTCTCATGGTAGCGAACCGCGTTTTCAAGCATTTTCTCCGCAGAGAAATGTTCTTCGAATATTTCCCTTGCCTGCAGCCCCATTAAGCGGGCCTGCGACGGATTAGCAGAGCAAAACCTGTGGTGCTCCAGGATTTGTTCTGACATTGAAGCGGGGGAGGCATCTGGCTCGAAGTAGAAAACGCTGTCTCCAAACCATTTCCGGATCCATGGAGTATCGGGGCAAATGGATACAGCGCCGACGCTTGATATCTCAAAGATTCGGTTTGAGATTACGTCTTCCGCCAAATGGCCATCAGACAGGAGAACGAGACCAAGTCCCGATTCCGAGTAGGCCTTTTGGGGAGATACGCCATCAAACGGCAGAGAACCTTTGAAGCTTTTATATTGGAATTTTTGCCAAGACGCCTCAGGTCCGTGAACTCTTAGTACCTCTCGGTCGTCGAGAGCCTTGAAAAGGGCAGGTAATCGTTGATCCCAATTCGTTCCCAAATAAACGAGTTTGAGTTCGCCTGATTTCGCCAGAGCGCCCACATCAGTGGTAAAATCTGACTTTTGTGGTGTGTTGTAATAAAAGCCAACGTCATCTGGCCTGCCTATGCCAAACGCTACATCCTGCGCAAAACGCTTTAGACTATCCGATATGGTGAGGTAGCCGTCGTAAGACAGCATGTTCTCAAAGTAAAACTTGCTTGTTAGGAAGCGTTTTGTTGGTTCGTGAAGTGTAAGGTACGACGGGACGTCGGCCACTTTTGGAACTGAGCTTGCGACAGACAAAACAAAGTCGACACCGCTTCTTTCGATTTCCTCTGCGGTTCCGCAGCTCAACAGCTCGACGCCGACATTTCTTCCTCCGGCGGCGAGCGACATGAACGCCTGATTCTCTGCGGCGTTTACCCAAGGATTTAAATATGCGACTTTCAAGTGCTTCCTCCAGCTTTGATAGCGACGTTTTTATCGCCTATCTAGCTTACGGCTTCAATACAAGGGATACCTATTGAGAGTTGTGAGGCTTGAGACGCCCCGATCGTGAAAACTTCAGGCTATTTGGAGAAAAAGTGACGGTTTAATCTGTATTGCGATGTTGAAAAATACGGCATCGCGATTTGGACGATGGCGGAACACGCTAAAAAAATGGCTCGTGATGAAAAAGTGATGGCGACAACCTTTCAGGATCGCTATCCAAGCGCCAAAGCAATTTTTGGAGCCCGATATGCAACTCGACCGATCTATCGTTGCCACCATAGCCGTTTCGGTGCTCGTCTTTTCCATCCCCGTCTACCAAGCGTTTAACTTCGTAGACCAGGATGCATACATCTATTTCGTGTTCTTCAAGAACTTTTTTTCTTTGCCGTTTTCTTATCAGCCGAGCCAAGTTGCGCACGGCGCTACTTCACCGCTACAGGTTTTGGTATTCGCGCCCGTTTTCCATCTTTTCGGTGACTACTGGTTAACGGTCGCGAAATTGGTCAATTACGCGCTGGTTTTTTTTGGTGTTTGCCTCGTCCACTGCGCTTCCGGCGTGAGGTTCTCGTTACTGCCGCTCAGCGTCGCAGCTATTGCGATGTTCAGTCCTTTGTTTCTTTATACCGCCACAATGTTTGAGACTGGGCTGGCGTTCTTTCTTGTTGCGCTTCTGATAAACAGTTGGAACCGGAGTAACAGTGTAGGCGTGGCTTTTTCGGCCGGACTTCTCCACCTCGCCCGCCCGGAGCTCGCTCTGGTAACGATCTGTGTAGTTGTGGCGTTAGCGTGGAGGACCCGTCGACTCAACCTTGGTCTTTGGATTGCAGCCTCCGTTCCGATCACTGCTTTCTATATTTACATGTGGGCTAGCGGTGCTGGCGTATTGCCAACAAGCGTCGTTGGTAGAGCAATACTTGCTATTGAGAATAACAGCTCATGGTATGAGAAAATCACATCAATAGTGAAGACGGAGTACGTGTGGCCTTACTTGGTAGTCGTTCCCACCTTGGTCGTGGCTATGGTGTTAAGGTTTACGAATTCGCTTATTTGTGCTGCGGTGATAGTTCCGATCGTTGCGCTCTACACAGTTTTCCCGCCCGGCTATTCTTACTACGTACCTCGTTACCTAATACCGATTATTCCTGCATTCCTCATGTGTTTTTTGATCGTGTCGCGGGCGATTGTTGGGAAGGCTGATCCGAATATTGTTTCACAAGCTAGTCCTGTGGCGGCAGGGATAGCGGCGCTTTTCACGATTTCTGTAAGCCCAGCTAAAGCAACGCCGACATATGACTACGATACGATATTCCAGAAGGATCTTGCGGAAGCGGTAATGGGTATAGTTAAGCCGGAAAGCAGAGCCCTGATGTACGAAATTCAAGGACAGTACTACTTTCCAGCGCATACTGTATCTGCGGATGGAATTGTAGGCCGAGAGGCACACAAATTCTTGCGTGGCGAAGAAGCGTTTGACAGTTTTGTAGAACGCGAAAACATTGATTTTATCGTCACCTTTGATGGATTTGCATACCGACCCATTTACAAAGGAACGCCATTGGTCGATCTATTTAGGCATGATATGACGGCCAGCGTTGGAGATAGAATTACTATTGGGGCACATACCTACGAAAAGGTCGTTGCCAATCCAGAGGCTAACGACCCAACGCTTTACTCGAATCTTCCCGCCCAGGATCTGAATTATGGCAACACACTCCGGGTCTTTGGACCACATAAGACGGTCGGCGCCGGGCAATTGATACAATGGAACTCGGTATACAAAAAGCTGTAACAGCTTAATCAATCATTATTCATTAAGGCTCGCTTCGGCGGGCCTTTTTTTATAGACGGCGGCGCCGAGCGTCAGAAATAAGCTAAAATCAGGAGAAGTCTCATGACGGCTGTAACCGCCGCGCAAGTGCGCGCGGCTGCGAAAACGCGTGTGAATGAAAGCAATCTCAACTCGCTAATGATGGCACTGAACAAGTACGGCGCCGAGTTCGGCCTCGATCTGCCGCATCGAGCCGTCGCCTTCCTCGCGCAGCTGCTACACGAGAGCGGCTCATTCCGGTACGATCGCGAAATCTGGGGGCCGACCCCAGCGCAGGAGCGTTACGACACCCGCACGGATCTTGGAAACACGCCTGCTAAGGACGGCGACGGCTACAAGAACCGGGGCCGCGGCCCTATTCAGGTGACTGGCGGCTATAATATCAGGGCCTTCTATGAATGGTGCAAACGCAAAGATCTCAATCCGCCGGACTTCGTCGCCAATCCGGACCGGATCAATACAGATCCGTGGGAGGGTCTTTCCGCGATCTGGTACTGGGACGAGGGTAACCCGGATCGGAAAAGCCTCAATCGTTATGCCGATCGCAACGACGCCGAGATGATCACGCGCGGCATCAATGGTGGCTTGAACGGCTATGCCGACCGGCTCGACTATTACACGCGCCTTGGCCTCGTGGTGCTGGGCTACGATGTCAAAGATGTTCGCGGTTTTCAGGGAGCGGCAAAACGGGCAGGGTATTATAAGGGCAATCTGGATGGGCTGGACGGCCAGCAGACGCGATCTGCCATCCACCTGATGCTTGTCGATCTCGCGCCGAAGGCCCAAGTCGCGCAAGTGCAGATCAAGGCCGCACCAGTGACCGAAGAAAAGCCTGTTGCGGTTACGCCGCCCAGCCTCGATGCGCCATGGTGGAAGTCGAAGGAGGTTATCGTGCCCGTCGTAACCGGCGGTGGCCTCTCATCAGGTCTGGCTGCAGTCGGCTCGATGCCCTGGCAGAACCTTGCCCTGGTTCTTCTGGCGTTCGGTATCGCCGGCGCTTTCCTCCTCTGGCGCAAGAGGGCTGATGCAAAGGCCGTGTCCGACCAGGTCAGGGAGATGGCCTGATGTGGAAGCTCATTCCCGGTTGGGTCAAGCTCGGCGCCGCGGCGGCTCTCGGCGCGGCGCTCCTCTCGATCGCCTCGTTTCAGTTCGGCAAGCGAGAGGGTAAATCTGCCGCGCAGATCGAAGCGGCAAAGGAAGCTGTCAACCGCATCAATAATCTGGAGAAGAACAATGCCTCTTTCCGCAACATGTCGGATCGCCATCGTTGCCTTGTTTTCATGCGCGATAGCGGCTTGCCAGACAGCGCCTGCGACTAACGGATCCGGATATCAGTTTATCCGGTTCTCGGATCCACAGGCCGCCCGCCTCGCGGCGCAGGACGAAAAGGCGGGGCCGGCGATCAACTCAAATAACAGGCAGTGTGCAGCCGATGCTGCGTGCCGCAAATAATGACTTCGGATGGCAGGGGCAAGGCTCAACGAATGGCGGAGAATACGAACATGCAGATAAGTCGCGCTCCGAAACTGGAATGGAATCTCAACACGATCATTCAGCTTTTCACACTCGTGGGTATGGTCGTTGGTGGCGTCGCTATCTGGGTTGATAAAAGCCGCGACATTGAGGACTTGCAGACGTGGCGACAGAGCCATGAGCAGCTTCATAAAGAGCGGCTGGTGGAAGTAAAAACCATCGAGGCCCGCGCTGACGAGAGATTCAAAAGCATCGAGGCCGATGTCCGAAGGCTTTCCGCCAAGTCTGAGAACCTCGATTATCGAATGACGAGCAGCGAGCAGGCGGTGGGTAGTTTGGTGCAGACCACCAAAGATATCCAGCAAGCCGTGTCAGCACAGTCTGGCGACCTGCGGGAAATCAAGGTGATTGTGCAGAGGATGGAGAAGGGGCAGCGACCTTAAGCATGTCCCGCTGCGGGTAATGCTCCCAGCAATGCCAGGATGATTTCTCGGCCTTGGACCTGGAATACCCGAAGCCGCCCCACTTGCGACAGTCTGGATGCTCGCACCAGTGGTCTTCGTGGATGCCGTCGCCGACTTTGGTCGTCTGGTCGCTCATTGATCGGCCTCCAGCTCTCGCAATCGCCAGCCTCCGGGCGGTGGAGAGGACTTCAACTTGGTGGCGCGCTGCGTAAGCTTGGCTGCGGCAATGACCTTCGCCTCCCGTTTCGATGTCGCCTGAACGCTCACGACCCACCGGCCGGATTGAAAACGGTACGGCTTGGGCTTGGCGCTATCGACAAATTTACATCCTGCGACGAAAGCAAGGCGCATTCTGGCTTTGTCCTGTTCGGTTGTGCCCCTCACAGACTTCCACCAATTTTCAAAACTTTGATCGATCTCACTCTTAAGCATGTTCCTATTATGTTCTCTTGCAAACAAGAGTCAATCGGGCGGCAAAAGAACCCGCATGCGGACCGATTGCGGACCGTTTCAGATGAACTGGCTGGAACGGAATTAGAACGAATCGCTGCTTTTGCCCGCAAAAGGTGGGTTTTCAGGAAGCAATCGCCGTTCGGGACGTGTGGCTCGGGCCAAAGTTACTCAACAACTAGTTCCACCTAAACTTGCTCGATGAACAACTCCAAATCCGGACGATCCAGAGCAGGCACAAATGCTGCATGGAACATAATCTCTTGGGCGTCCGCGAAAGGAATGCCTCGACAGATGATTATGAAGTCAATGCACTCCTCCACATCTCCTCGCATCCATTCTCCTAATCGTGATCTGTCCTGTATTTCGAATTGCATTTGATTTTTACCGTGTGACGTCGGGCGTTGGCTGTCTATCCACAGAACTCGTTTTCTGTGGATTTCATTTTACAATTTAATGTTGACATAGCTGGAAATGTTAGGTGTTTTCGGGCTTCATTTTACAGATTACACCATCCCACGCATCTGAAATCATTGGAGGTGCGATGGGATTTGTAATCAGGGGGTCACGAGTTCGAACCTTGTCGGGGGCACCAGTATTTTCAAAGGCTTGTCCTTACCCTATCCGTTTTGTTAGCGTCTCTTTCGTCAATGCCTATGGCTTGATGTGATAGAGCTTGTGCACGATCGACCAGTTGCCCTCGCGTTCCAGCAACGACAGATATTCGTAAAAATCCATGCCGTCGAAACGGGTCGTCAGCTTCACGGAGGCGCTGTCGCCCTCCTTGTCGATTCCAAGGATTTCGAAGGTGGGGTCGTGATCGGGGAGGCCGCGTTCGCTTTTTCGCATCTGGTCGACGAAATCTTCCAGCGACAGCCATTCGGTTTCGCCTTCGTAAGTACCGACGATGTTGGCGCGCGGATCGAACACGTCACGCATCAGGCCTTCATCCGCATAGGCCATGGCATGCACATAGTCCGTGACGGTCTGGGTAATGGTTTGCGGCATCGGATCATTCCTCCCTTCAGATCCAAAAGCCAAGCTTACACCTGTTGATGACGTTCCA
>Ga0075032_1000946_pt1 | contig 10414 bp, 9 predicted proteins | sample SynthPrep_1_END__FD_71386 | JGI IMG/M metagenome (GOLD analysis project Ga0075032, IMG submission 71386) | Synthetic microbial communities from Ohio, USA - SynthPrep_1_END_DS7_MetaG | ecosystem: Engineered > Bioreactor > Aerobic > Activated sludge | place: USA: Ohio, Columbus | collected 2014-04-10
AAATTCTTATTCGCAACCTCTCAGCAGGAGGCGGGATGTCCATACGGCTCCCCGACACGGCGTCCCACGCACAGCTGGATACGCTCTATCGCGAACACCACGGCTGGCTGAACGGCTGGCTACGCCAGCGCCTGAACAGCTCCGCCGATGCCGCCGATCTGGCGCAGGACACCTTCATCCGTGTACTGCTCGCCCAAAGTGCCGGCAGCCTGCGCGAGCCGCGCCATTACCTGGCGACCGTCGCCCGCGGCCTGGTGATCGACCTGTATCGCCGTCGCTCGCTGGAACAGGCCTATCTCGAAGCTCTGGCCCTGCAGCCCGAGCACTACGAGCCCTCCGCCGAAGCCCGCGCTCTGATACTCGACAGCCTGCTGGCCATCGACCGCATGCTCGATGGCCTGGGCGAGCGTACCCGCGCAATCTTTCTCGCCGTGCAGCTGGATGGCCTGAGCTACGAGAAGACTGCCGAGCGGGTTGGAGTCTCCGTCACCACCGTGCGCAAGCACCTGGCCAGCGCCCTGATGCACTGCCTGTTGCTGGACGACGCATGAAGGTCGCCCTCAGCCAGGCCGTGGACTGGTATGTCCGCCTGAATGACAGCCAGGTCAGCGACGCGCAACGCGCCGCCTGGCAGGCCTGGCTGAGCGAAGATCCGCGCCACGCCGAGGCCTGGGCACGCCTGGAAAATCTGCGCCAGCGCTTCGATCAGGCACCGCAGGGCCTTGCAGCCATGACACTGGAAAATGCCCGGCACAGCCGCCGCCGTGCCCTGAAGACACTGGCCGTACTGCTGGGCGTTGGCCTTGTCGGCTGGCAGGGCTACCAGGCTTCGCCATGGAGCGCCGATTACGTCACGCGGATCGGCGAACGTCGACGTGTGACGCTGGCCGACGGCAGCCGCCTGGATCTGAATACCGATACCCGGGTGAACGTTCGCTTCGACGCCGGGCAGCGGCTGATTCACCTGCTGCACGGCGAAATACTCGTGCAGACGGCCAAGGATGCCCGTCCGCTGAGCGTGCAGACCGCAGAGGGGCGCATCCTCGCCCTGGGCACCCGTTTCAGCGTGCGCCAGGTCGGCGCCCTGACGCGAGTCACGGTCGAGGAGCACATGGTGGAAATCCGCCCACGTCTGGCCGAAGCGCAGAGGGTTCGGGTGGAAGCCGGCCAGACGTGCGATTTCACCAATGGCCGAATCGGTGCCCTGCAACCTGCACAGGCCAGTGCCTCGGCCTGGACTCGGGGCATGCTGGTGGCCGTCGACTGGCGCCTGGACGATCTGCTTGCCGAACTGTCGCGCCATCGATTCGGATACCTGGGCTGCACGCCAGAGGTTGCAGCCCTGCGCCTGTCCGGTGCCTTCGACCTGAATGACAGCGAAGCGGCACTGGCCAGCCTTGAGGATGCCCTGCCGATTCGCGTGCAGCGCATGACGCGCTACTGGATACGCCTCGAAGCACGCACGGTATGACAGCTCCTGTCCGCAGGAGCGGCTTCAACCGCGAATGACCAGCCCACAGGGTGGCTCACGGCCTGTCCTGCGATGAATATCGCGACCGAAAAAAAATCGCGACCAGGGGTAACAGATTTTCATTCCTGTTTCGGCTCCATGTTCACGCCCATTGCAGCCTGCCCGTCCGGGCCACCTGAACAGGAGCCACTCGATGTCCGTATGTCCCTCTCCACTCCCCCGCAGCATTCGCCAGGCAGCGCTGGCACTGAGCCTGTCCGGCTCGCTGCTGGTCACCGCCACCGCACTGGCCGAGCCGAGCCACTACAGCATTTCCGCTGGTAGCCTGGCCACCGCGCTCAGCGAGTTCGCCGCTGCCAGCGGCGTGACCATCAGCTTCGGCAGCGAGGAAACCGCCGGCCTGCACAGCGACGGTCTGCACGGCGAGTACGAGGTGGAGCAGGGCTTCTCCGTGCTGCTGCAAGGCAGCGGTCTACGCGTGCAGCAGGCGGGCGACAAGCGTTACGTGCTGACCCGCCCCAGCAACGAAAGCGCTCTGGAACTCGGCGCGACGACCGTCTCCAGTGCACAGCTTGGCGCCACCACCGAAGGCACCGGCAGCTACACCACCGGCTCGACCAGCACAGCGACCGGACTGAACCTGTCGATGCGCGAGACGCCGCAGGCAGTCAGCGTGGTGACCCGTCAACAGATCGAGGATCAGAACCTCACCGACATCGCCCAAGTGCTCGAACAGACCCCGGGCGTGGTGATCGACAGCATGGGGCCGGCTGGCAGCGACTCCAACCACATCTACGTGCGCGGTATGGAAATCGGCAATATTCAGGTCGATGGCATCAACCGTACCGACAGCTATGGCTTCCGTGACGATCTCGCCGACATGGTCACCTATGACCGAGTCGAAGTGGTGCGCGGTGCGACCGGGCTGATGTCCGGCACCGGCGCCCCCAGTGCCACCGTGAACCTGATCCGCAAGAAGCCAACCCTCGAGACGCAGCGCAGGATCAGCGTGCAGGCAGGCTCCTGGGACAGCTACCGCACCGATCTGGATGTATCGGGCAAGCTCTCGGAAAGCGGCCATGTACGGGGCCGTTTCGTCGCCTCGAAGAGCGATGGCAAGAGTCACGTCGACCGCCAGCAGTTGGAGAAACAGGTGGCTTACGGCGTGCTGGAATGGGACATCAGCGATGACACCCTGCTGACGGTGGGCGCCGAATATCAGGACATGGACAACGATGGGGCCGGCAACCACGGTTTCCCGATGTACAACACCAACGGTACACACTTCAAGCCATCGCGCTCGTTCAACTCCGGCGCTGACTGGAGCTACCACAAGCGTGAAACCAGGACGCTGTTCACCACCCTGGAACATGCGCTCGGCAACGGCTGGCAGGCGAAATTCAACGCCGAGCACAGCCGTCGCCGCTACGACGACGCCTTCGCCACGGCGGCCAGTGGTACCGTCAACCCTGACGGTAGCGGGATCAGCACCTGGACCGGGCGCTGGGCGGGCGAGCCACGTCAGACCTCGTTCGACCTCTCCGTGTCCGGCCCCTTCGAACTGTTCTCTCGCGAGCACGAACTGCATCTCGGCGCCAGCCACCACAAGTCCTACTACCGCAGCTACGGCTACGACCTGTGGGGCTTCCAGAACATCGATAACATATTCACCTGGGATGGCTCGCTACCGATACCCGACATCGTGCATGACAAGTATTCGGAGAGTGCGCTGGATGAAACCCAGACGGGTCTGGTCGCGGCTGCGCGCTGGCGTCTCTCCGACAGCGTCTCGCTGATCACCGGAACACGCGTGATCGACTGGCAGCGTGAAAAGTCTTCGCGCGTGCTGGCGACAGGCAATGTCACCTCCACCCGGGAACAGGAGAATGGCATCGTCACGCCCTATATCGGCCTCGTCTACGATTTCGCCGAACACTGGTCGGCCTATGCCAGCTATACCACCATCTTCAATCCCCAGGATCGGCAGCGGTTTGATGGTACCTATCTCGAGCCGAAGGAAGGCGAGAACTACGAGCTGGGTCTCAAGAGCGAGTTCTGGGACAAACGCCTGACCGCCGGCCTCGGCATCTTCGAGGTGCGCCAGGACAATCTGCCGGTGGCAGACCCGGCCAATCCCGGCTACTACATCGCCGAGTCCGGCACCAGAACCCGTGGTTTCGAGGCTGAGCTGGCAGGAGAAATCCTGCCGGACTGGCAGGTGGCCGCCAGCTACTCCTACGCCGTGATCAGGAACGACGATGACAAGCGGCTGCTGTCCTAAGTACCGCGTGACACCTTCAAGCTGTTCACCACCTACCGACTGCAATCCGTACCGCAGCTGAAAGTGGGCGGCGGTGTGCGCTGGCAGGGCGCGGAGTACTACAAGAACGCCGGCCCCAGCAACGCGACCTTCCACCAGAGCGCCTACAGTGTGGTGGATCTGATGGCGCAGTACGCCTTCACACCCGACACCAGCGTTTCGCTGAACCTCAACAACGCCCTCGACGAGACCTACTACACCGCCATCGGTTCGCGCGGTTGGTATGGCACCCCGCGCAACCTAACGGCCACGCTGGTACACGCGTTCTGACAGCCGCTCGGGCTCATGAAGGCTGCCGGCACACCTGCAGGAAGGGTTTCAGCCGCGCTGGCGCACGAAGCGTTTCCGGCGCCTGGCTGTCACCCTCCGCTGCCGCATCAGAACTCCACCTGGTAGCCCAGGGTGAAAGTACGCCCGCGCCCCTTGAAGTTGTAGTCGTTGGCGATGCGCGCCGACTGCGAGTAGTAGGTGAAGTAATCCTCGTCGAGCAGGTTGTCGATGCCCAGTGACAGACTGCCTACCGGCAGACGTCGGGTAACGCTGGCCGAGAGCAGGGCGTAGCCGTCGAACTCCAGGCGCGGATCGTCGAAGCTGCGGCTGACGTAATAGTTGTATTGCAGGTAACTCGACCAGTCGTCGTTCCAGTTGGCCTGCCAGCCCAGGCTGTACTGATCCGGCGAGATGTTCAGGCCGGTCAGGCGCGTATCGACCTTGCCATCGCCATCGGTATCGGACTTGCCCTGGCTGTGGGCGTAGCTGCCGCGCAGGCTGTGGCGGTCATCGATGTGCCAGTTGCCGGTCAGCTCATAGCCCTGGATTTCCACGCGCTCGCGGTTGGCGATGTAGTTGCCGTCGGCATTTACCGAGAGGCGCTCGCCCAGGTTGGAGAAGGACTCGTAGTAGCTCAGCTCCATGTCTACCCGCTCGAAGTTCAGGCGCAGGCCCACCTCGCGCGAACGGGTGATGATCGGCTCCAGCTCCAGCAGGCTCTCCACGTCCTGCCCAGGCTCGTCGAGACCACGCAGCACACGGCCGATGTCGGGCATGCCAAAGCCCTCGGAATAGCCGCCGTAGAGTTGCGCCCAGTCGGTGGCCTGGTAGGTGAAGCCGTAGTTGCTCAGCGTCTTGCCGAACGACACCTTGCCGCCGGTCACGCTCACCCCGCCAGCGTTGTTGGTGCCCCACACGGTGCGGAAATCATCCACGTCCAGCTCGGCATGCTCGCGGCGCACGCCGGCCATCAGGGTCAGCCTGTCGGTCAGGTGCAGGTCACCCTGAAGGAAGCCGGCCTGGTTGTCGTAGGTGGACGGCGGCACGTAGCTGCGGTTGGTCTGCACCAGCACCTGCTCGCCTTCGTCGCGCATCAGGTCGACGCCACCGGCGAGATCCAGCAGGCCATCGAACAGACCGCTGCGACGCAGGGTCAGCTTGCCGCCCCACTTCTCCGAATCGCTGCGACTCTGCTCCCACAAGGTGCCGACCGGCGCGATGGCCGGGTCCTGGAACGCGGCCGACATCAGCGCCCCGAACTGGCCCCGATAGCGCTGGTGATAGAGCTGCACGTCGAGCACGTTGCCGTACAGATCCTGGTTGCTGTAGCTGAAGGTGTACTGACGGTTCTCGTTGAACGCCGGGTCGCCCTGCGGATCACCCTTGCGCGCGGTGGTGGGGATGCCGGCGGCGCGGTTGCCGAGCACCGGCACGTAGTCGTTGTTGCCCTTGAGCTCGTAGTGGTTGGCGCTGAATTCCAGGTGCTGCACCTCGTCGATCCAGTAGCCGAGCTTGAACATCAGATCGTGGTCGCGGGTGTCCTGGATTTCGCCGGGATAGGCAACGCCGATCAGTTCGTCGTTGGCATCATAGAACGCACCGCGCTCCTGCCAGGTGGCGCCGAACAGGGTTTCCCAGTCGCCCTGCTGCGCGCTGACCCGATAGTTCATCTTGTAGCCCAGGCCATCCTTGCTGAAGCGATCATCGCTTTCCAGGCTGACGCCGGCATGCTGGCTGATGCCGTCACCCTGGGGACGGCGGCTGATGAAGTTGACGATACCGCCAGTGGCGCCGCCACCATGTTCGGCCGAGGCGCCATGGATCACCTCGATGCGCTCGATCTGCGCCAGATCGATGGTGTAGCTGCTGCGTCCATCATTCCGGATCGAGCTGGCCTGCGGCACGCCGTCCACGAGAAATTGCGGGGTGCGCCCGCGCAGCGTTTCACCGGCGTTGGACATCTTCTGCCGGCTCGGCGAATAGGACGGAATCAGGTTGCTCAGCACCTGCGCCGGGTCGCTGCTCAGTGCCAGTTGCTGCTCGATCTGCTGGCGGTCGATGACGGTCACGCGCTGGCTGGTCTGGCCGACGGCGGTGTCACCGCGCAGGGTGCTGACGGTGATCTGGGTAGCATCCAGCTCCAGCGCGTCGCCCCTCGTCGAGCGTTGCTGCGGCTGTGGCTCCAGGCCATAGATGCCGTCACCCTGGCGTACGACGCGCAGACCGCTGCCTTGCAGCAGGCGGGCGAAACCGTCCTCGACGTCGTAGGTACCTTGCAGGCCCTGACTGCGCTGCCCCTGCAACGCAGTCGCATCGAACGACAGGGCGACGCCGGCTGCGCTGGCATAACGGTTCAGCACCTCGGCCAGCGGGCCACCGGCGATATCGAAGGACTGTGCCTGTGCAGCAGACTCTGCTGGCGCGGCACTGGCCGCCGGCACGGCCAGTGCCAGGCCGGAGCAGAGCAATGCGGCCTGGACGGCCACGGTCAGCGAATGCAGTGTGCAACGAGGTTCGAGCATGGATTCCCCCTGGGAACAGAAAGGCCTGTAGGCGGTATTCCAGGAGGGTCGATCCAGCCGAGAAAAAAGTGCAAACGACAATGAATATTTTTACGAATCATGCCTTCGGCACCAGCGACACCCAATAGTCGGTGCGTCGCACCACCCGAACCGGGAAGCTGTGCTCCAGCGCAGCCAGGGCACGATCGGTATCGGCCAGCGGGAAACTGCCGGACACCTTCAGCCCGTCCAGGGCCGGATCCAGACGCAGCACGCCATGGCGATAGCGCGCCAGTTCGGCGATCACCTCTCCCAGCGGCTGGTCGAGTGCGATCAGGCTGCCCTGCGTCCAGGCCGCCGTGGCGGCATCGTTGGCGCGCTGTGGCCCTAGCTGCCCGGCATCGAAACGCAGATGATGCCCGGCCGTCAGCGTCTGCATGGATTGCAGATGGCGCAGCGGCGCGACTTCCACATGCTGCTCCAGCACCGCGACACGGCAATCGAACTCATCGCTGCGCACACAAAAGCGCGCGCCCTGGCTGCGCACCACGCCGTGGCGAGTTTCCACCAGCAGGGGACGGGCTTCGTCGACACTGTGGATCAGCGCCTCGCCGCTCACCACGCGCAGCAGGCGACGCTGTCCGTCGGCATGCCATTGCACGGCGCTGGCGGTGCCGAGCATCAGCTCGCTGCCATCGCTCAGTTGCCACTGACGGCGTTCACCCACGCCGCTGCGGTAGTCGGCCAGCCAGTAGCGGCGGGTGTCGCTCTGCCAGGCGAACCAACCCAGCGGCAACGCCAGGCCGGCCAGCGCCAGATTGCCGAGCAGACGGCGGCGGCTGTGGCCCGCACCGCGCAAGGTGGGCGAAGCGATCCGGGCGGGCAGCAGCCCCAACTGCGCGCGCAGGTTCTCGATCTGCTGCCAGGCCTGGCGATGGTGCTCGTCAGCGTCGTACCAGCGCTGCCAGGCCTGCTGCTCGCCCGCATCGCTGCTGCCGGAGCACAGCCGTGCGTACCAGCCACTGGCGGCCTTGAGCGCGGCGCGCTGCTCCTGGCCCGGTTCGCTCATGACTGCCAGCCCGCCTGCAACAGGCAGCAGTGTTCCACGGCGCGGGCCATGTAGTTGTTCACGCTGCGCAGGGAAATGCCCAGGCGGGCGGATATCTGGGCGTAAGTGAGGCCGTCGAGCTGGGAGAGGATGAACACCTCGCGCACCGTCTGGCCAAGGCCGTCGAGCATGCGATCGATCTCCATCAGGGCTTCCAGCAGCAGAGCCTGCTGCTCGGCGCTGGGCTGCTCGGCCTGCGGCTGGCTGGCCAGCACGTCGAGGTAGGCCTGCTCCAGCGAGCGCCGACGCAGGAAATCGACCATCAGCCCCCGCGCCACGGTGGCCAGGTAATCACGCGGCTCGCGGATGCTCGCGGCATTGCCGGCACGCAACAGGCGCATGAAGGTGTCCTGCGCCAGGTCGGCGGCATCGCAACCGTTGCCCAGGCGCCGGCGCAGCCAGCCTTGCAACCAGTTGTGATGATCACGGTAGAGGGTATGCAGCACCTGGACGTCGGCGGACATGGCGCGGATTTCGTATCAAATGACAATGAATTGCATTGTCATCTTTACCAGGCCGGCTTGGCAACATCACCCGGAGCTATGCCAGCTCGCTACGCAGCCAATGCGCCAGACGCTCGCTGCGCGGGTCGGCGCGGCGTGTCCACAGCGCCAGGCAGCCGGCGGTTTCGACGAACCCCCAGGGCGCCACCAGGCGGCCGGCACGCAGGTCGTCGGCCACCAGCGTCTGCGGCGCGATGGCGACGCCCAGCCCGGCGGCGGCAGCCTCCAGCAGGTAGTAGAGATGTTCGAAACCCTGACCCTGCTGTAGCCGTCCTGGCGTCAGCCCCTGCGCAGCCGCCCATTGCGGCCAGGCCTGGGGGCGCGAGGTGGTGTGCAGCAGCGCCTCGCCGTACAGCGCCTGGGCTGCGGCGCCAGCCAACCGTGCGTGATTGGCATAGCGCGGGCTGAGTACCGGCCCAATGCGCTCGGGCACCAGTTCGAACACCTGCATGTCGCTCGGCCAGGGCGGGTCGGCGAAAAGCAGGGTGGCGTCCACCTCGGGGCTGCGCGGATCCAGCTCGCCCTGGCTGGCCGACAGTTGCAGGCGCAACTCCGGCAACTCGCGCTGCAAACGATCCAGCCGCGGGATGAACCAGCGCGCCAGCAGGCTGCCCGGGCAGCCGAGGACGAAGGGACGCTCTTCAATTTCACGGCGCAGCGTGGCGCAGGTATCGCGCAGGCGCTCGAAGGCTTCCGAAGTAGCATCGCGCAGGCGCAGGCCCGCGGCGGTTAGCTTGACACCACGGCCGTCCTTGTCGAACAGGCCAAGGCCAAGCTGCTCTTCGAGCACACGTACCTGCCGGCTGATCGCACCGTGAGTGACGTGCAACTCTTCGGCAGCGCGGCTGACGCTTTGCAGGCGGGCGGCCGCCTCGAAGGCGCGCAGGGCATTGAGTGGAGGCAGGTCGCGGCTCATGGGAGAGGTGATTTTTCCTGACTAGTCAGGGGCATCTAATCACGTTCACCGCCGGGCGCCAACCTGCCGTGCGGATCAGTCCTGCTTGATACGGTGCTCGACGCCGGTGGTCTCGATCTGCGGCTCGTCACCGCTCCAGGTCAATTGCTGGTTGAGACCGTTTACTTCGATCTGCGTCGGGCCATCGAGATCGAGTTCGAGCACGTTGCCATCACCGTAAATGGCGATCTGCGCCGGTTGCTGGTCATTGCCGTGCACCTCGGTTTCAACCTGGTGCTCACTGCCACTGACCTCGAGGCTGGTGACGCGCTCGCCCTCGATGCGGTTCTTCACGCCCGTTACCACCAGACCGGCGGCCTTGCCGAAACTCACCTGCTGCTCGGAGCCATTGACCTCGACCTGGCCGCAGTCACCGGTGAGGCGAAACTGGTTGCCATTGCCAGTGACGATCACGTCGAGCCCCTTGCATGGCACATCGCGCGATACTCCGATGCCATGCAGATCCAGTGTTTGCGCCTGGGCCGTACCCAGACACGCCGCAACCATGACGCCCACCGCCAAGACCTTGTGCATTCGCTTTCTCCCTGGAAGAACGGCCCCCTGACCGCAGCTGCTGGGACTGGTCAGACGCTGCCAAGTTCTGTACCGGCCGGCGGCGAGTGTGGAAATGAGGTGTGGCGCACAGACATGACCCGTGAGATTTTCTGACGAATCATCTCAATCAAATCGCTTTTCGCCGCGCCTCATGGGGATAGAATGGCCCCATCACTCACTCGCCCTGCCAGCCCAACGCTGTCGACAAGGAGCACGCCATGACTTCATTTCGCACCGGCCCCGACACTCGCGGCCTGTTCGGTCGCTTCGGCGGCCAGTTCGTCGCCGAAACGCTGATGCCGCTGATCAACTCGCTGGCCGCCGAATACGAGAAGGCCAAGAACGATCCGGCCTTTCTCGAAGAGCTGGCCTACTTCCAGCGCGACTACATCGGCCGCGCCAGCCCGCTGTATTTCGCCGAGCGCCTGAGCGAGCACTTCGGCGGCGCGAAGATCTACCTCAAGCGCGAAGACCTGAACCACACCGGCGCGCACAAGATCAACAACTGCATCGGCCAGATCCTGCTGGCCAAGCGCATGGGCAAGCAGCGCATCATCGCCGAGACCGGCGCCGGCATGCACGGTGTGGCCACCGCCACCGTGGCCGCGCGCTTCGGCATGCAGTGCGTGGTGTACATGGGCACCACCGACATCGACCGCCAGCAGGCCAACGTCTTCCGCATGAAGCTGCTCGGCGCCGAGGTGATCCCGGTCACTGCCGGCACCGGCACC
>Ga0075032_1000964_pt1 | contig 10180 bp, 4 predicted proteins | sample SynthPrep_1_END__FD_71386 | JGI IMG/M metagenome (GOLD analysis project Ga0075032, IMG submission 71386) | Synthetic microbial communities from Ohio, USA - SynthPrep_1_END_DS7_MetaG | ecosystem: Engineered > Bioreactor > Aerobic > Activated sludge | place: USA: Ohio, Columbus | collected 2014-04-10
TGTTTAGACTGCCCGAGTTCTTGTCGGGGTGCCCCAAATGCGGGGCTGAGATTGGCAGCTGCCGGATCCCGTTGAACCTGATCAGGTTAAGGCCTGCGTAGGGAACAAGATGTCCTCGCCCGCACCCGGCGAGTTCTCTCGGCACCGCCCATGGTGCGCCTTCGCCCCCGCTCAGGTTCTGCTCCGACATTCAATCTGGAGAGAGCCTTGATGAGCGCACAACAACAAAAGAACCTGAGTGAATCGGCACAGGTCGATCAGCAGTCGGTAAAGCCCTTCCCCCGCTCGCAGAAAGTCTATGTCCAGGGCTCGCGTCCTGACATTCGCGTGCCGATGCGCGAGATCAGCCTGGATGTCACGCCCACCGACTTCGGCGGCGAGATCAATGCCCCGGTCACCGTCTACGACACCTCCGGTCCCTACACCGACCCGAGCGTCACCATCGACGTGCGCAAGGGCCTGGCCGATGTGCGCAGCGCCTGGATCGAAGATCGCGGTGATACCGAAAGACTGCCGGGCCTGTCCTCCGAGTTCGGCCAGCGCCGCCTGAACGATGCCGAGCTGACCAAAATGCGCTTCGCCCATGTGCGCAACCCGCGTCGGGCCAAGGCCGGACACAACGTCAGCCAGATGCACTACGCCAGGAAGGGCATCATCACGCCCGAGATGGAGTACGTCGCCATCCGCGAGAACATGAAGCTGGCCGAAGCACGTGAAGCCGGCCTGCTGAACGAGCAGCACGCCGGGCACAGCTTCGGCGCCGCCATCCCGAAGGAAATCACCCCCGAGTTCGTACGCAGCGAAGTCGCCCGTGGCCGCGCCATCATCCCGGCCAACATCAACCACGTGGAGCTGGAGCCGATGATCATCGGCCGCAACTTCCTGGTGAAGATCAACGGCAACATCGGCAACTCGGCGCTCGGCTCTTCGATCGAAGAAGAAGTGGCCAAACTGACCTGGGGCATCCGCTGGGGTTCGGATACCGTGATGGATCTGTCCACCGGCAAACACATCCATGAAACCCGCGAGTGGATCATCCGCAACTCGCCGGTTCCGATCGGCACCGTGCCGATCTACCAGGCGCTGGAGAAAGTCGGCGGCATCGCCGAAGACCTGACCTGGGAGCTGTTCCGCGACACCCTGATCGAGCAGGCCGAACAGGGCGTGGACTACTTCACCATTCACGCCGGTGTACTGCTGCGCTACGTGCCGCTGACCGCCAAGCGCGTCACCGGCATCGTCTCGCGCGGTGGCTCGATCATGGCCAAGTGGTGCCTGGCGCACCACAAGGAGAATTTCCTCTACACCCATTTCGAGGAAATCTGCGAAATCATGAAGGCCTACGACGTGTCCTTCTCCCTGGGTGACGGCCTGCGCCCCGGTTCGATCGCCGACGCCAACGATGCCGCGCAGTTCGGTGAGCTGGAAACCCTCGGCGAACTGACCAAGATCGCCTGGAAGCACGACGTGCAGTGCATGATCGAAGGCCCCGGCCACGTGCCGATGCAACTGATCAAGGAGAACATGGACAAGCAGCTGGAATGCTGCGACGAGGCGCCGTTCTACACCCTCGGCCCGCTGACCACCGACATCGCACCGGGCTACGACCACATCACCAGCGGCATCGGCGCGGCAATGATCGGCTGGTTCGGCTGCGCCATGCTCTGCTACGTCACACCCAAGGAGCACCTGGGCCTGCCGAACAAGGATGACGTGAAGACCGGCATCATCACCTACAAGATCGCCGCGCATGCCGCCGATCTGGCCAAGGGCCATCCGGGCGCGCAGATTCGCGACAACGCGCTGAGCAAGGCGCGTTTCGAGTTTCGCTGGGAAGATCAGTTCAACCTCGGCCTCGACCCGGACACCGCGCGCGCCTTCCACGACGAGACGCTGCCCAAGGAGTCGGCCAAGGTTGCGCACTTCTGCTCGATGTGCGGACCGAAGTTCTGCTCGATGAAAATCACCCAGGAGGTGCGCGAGTACGCCAGGGAAAATGGCCTGAGCGACGAACAGAAGGCCATCGAGGCCGGCTTCGCCGAACAGTCCGAGCGCTTCAGGGAAGAAGGCGCGGTGATCTACCGGCAGGTCTGACGAGCGACCTGACGAAGCCCCTCTCCATGGAGAGGGGCTTTTTTCCTTCAGGGACGCACCGATGCCCCGTCATAGAAGCAGTAGCCACTGTTACGCAGGGTCTTGATCGGCAACTCCGTTCCCGAGTTGTCCAGCACCTTGCGCCTCAGGCGCCTCATCTGGGTATCCAGACGCCGTTGGTCGTAGCTCAGGTAGTCGCCACCCAGTGCCTGGATGATCTGCCGGCGGCTGATGCTTTCGCCGGGTGCCGCCATCAGGCAACGCAGCACCAGCATGTCCTGTTGCGACAGCGACACCTGCGTACCATCAGGCAGACGCAGGCGGCGTGGGCCGATTTCCAGGCACCAGGCAGGCTGACTGCGATCCAGTTCCAGACGACGACACAGTGCCTCCAGCGTGGCCGAGAGTTCGCCAAGGTCACAGCCCTTGCCGAGATAATGGTCGGCGCCGATACACAATCCCTCGATCTTGTCCGTCGCGGTGCTGCGGGCACTGAACACGACGATGCCCAGCCGGTCGCCTGCCTGGCGCAGATTCTGAATCAGCGAAAGGCCACTGCCATCGGGCAACCCCACGTCGATGACCGCCAGGCGATGGCGGCCAGGCTCGAAGGCTGCCTGGAAGGCTGCCAGGCTGGTGACGAAGGTCACGCGGTAGCCGAGTTCGCCAAGAAAATCTGCCAGCTCGGCCCCCAGAACCGGGTCGTCTTCGAGAAAAATCAGTTCGATCATGCTTGCCAAACTTGTTTCATGACGGCTTTCATAGCCGCACCACTTGGTTTTTCTTCAAGCCTTCCGTCCTTCGCCGGCCGCCATGTTGCGACGATACCTCCTGCCGCTGCTGTTGTTGTTCCTGCTGTTACCGTTGCCGCTATCAGCCGCCATCGTGCACCTGCATGAAAACCAGCCGATGGTCGATACGGCGGGGTACCTCGAGCATCTGCAAGACCCGACAGCGCAGTTGAGCCCAGCCGAAGCCAACGACGCCGAAGGCTGGCAGAGGCTACCCGGAAACCTCAACGCCGGTTATACATCGACCACGCAGTGGCTACGCCTGACCATCGATGTGGGCAGGGCGCCGCCCGGCGGCTGGATGCTGCACCTGAGCAATGCGCTGCTGGATGACGTTCAGGTGTATCTCCGGCGCGCACAGGGTTGGCAACTGCTCGGCCACAGTGGCGAAAATATTCCTCGTCAGCAATGGCCGGTGGATTATCGCAGTGCGGTGATACCTTTCGAACCCGGCGACTCGGGCCAGCACGTACTGCTGCTGCGCATCCAGAGCAAGAACTCCGTGGCGACGCGCGTGGAAATCTGGCAACGCCTGGCCTTCGACGATAACTCGCGGCGCGAAGGCCTGTTCTTTGGCCTGCACTTCGGCTTCTACCTGCTGCTCATTGGCCTGCAGGCGATCTTCTGGGTGGCCACCCGAAGCCCGATGAGCGGCCTGTTTCTCCTGTACGTCAGCCTCAGCCTGCTGAACGAGGTTCTGAGCCTGGGGCTGATTCAACAGATCAGCGGCCTGCCCGTGGCCTGGAGCGACCGTATCCTCGGCGCGGGCTTCGCCTGCAATCTGCTGGTCGGTTTCCGCGTATCGATGCAGCAATTGGCCATGCCGGCGCTCTACCCCCGAACCAGTCTCTGGCTGGATCACTTCATCAAGGCGGTCGCCGTGTTCTGCCTGAGCATGGCCTTGCTCAACCACTACGCCCTCAGCGTGGTGCCGGTTCTGCTGCTGGGCCTGGCGATGATGGTGAGCTTCAGCAGCCTGTGCATCTGGCTGCTGGCCCGTGGCTACCGGCATGCCAGATTCTTTGCCCTGGCCTTCGGTATCTTCTACGCGGGGCTGCTGATCGGTTTCCTGCGCAACCTCGGCTACCTGCCGGTCACCCCCTGGACAGAGCTGGCGACGACGGTCGCCACCATGCTGCACATGATCCTGCTGAGCCTGTGGCTGATCGCGCGCCATGAACGCAAACGCCGCTCGCGCGAACGCTGGCAGGCCAACCGAGCCGCCAACCTGGCCCAGCAGCACAGCCAGGAACTGACCCGTGAAGTGGAGCAGCGCACCGCCGACCTGCGCCAGGAAATTCACCGCCGCGAACTGCTCGAGCAAGAGCTGCGCAATTCGCTGGAACTCGAACAGCGCGTACGCAACGAACAGCAGGACTTCGTCGCCATGGTGTCGCACGAATTCCGCACGCCACTGGCGATCATCACCACGCTGTCGCAACGCATCGAGCAGAGTGCGCCGCCCCAGACGCCCAGGAATGCCGAGCGCTGTCAGCAGATACGCGGTGCCGCCTCGCGCCTGCTCACGCTGGTCGACGAGTACCTGAGCGATGCCCGCATGAGCGAGTCGACGATCGAGCTGAAACATGCGCCCTACGATCTGCCAGCCCTGCTGGAAGACCTCAGCGGCGACTTCGCGCCGGGGCGCATTCGCAACCATTTCCACTGCAAGCCTGAAGGGCTCGTCACCGATGTCGGCCTGCTGCATATCGCCCTGCGCAACCTGCTGGCCAATGCCGACCGCCATTCTCCCGCCGAAGAAACGGTGGAGGTCGATGTCGATGAAGACGGCGACTTCCTCCTCATCGATATCTGCAACGTGTCCAGCAACATCCCTGCACACGAACGCGAACGCCTGTTCCGCAAATACTTTCGCGGCCAGAACGCCAAGCATGCCAGTGGCGCCGGGCTGGGGCTGTACCTGGTGCAGCGTATCAGCGAGATGCTCGGTGGCGACGTGACCCTGCTTTCGGCAGGCGGTGAACAGGGCGTCTGCTTCCGCCTGCGGTTGCCGAAAATCCCTGCTCGACAATAACCAAGCAAACAACTCAACTACTGCTCAGATTTGCTCAGTCCCCCCGCAACCAAAGACCAATAGACTCATCGCAAATTGCCATCACTCATGCAGTACGAGCGAGCGGGTCTGCCATGCCGAATTTCCACGCACTCTCATGCCGTTCCTCCGGCATGCCGTCCACCGCGCCTTCTTCTGTCGACAGTTCCCCGACCATACGCCGACATTCCCTGCCGAGTGCCCTGCTGATTCTGCTGCTCGGTTCCGCCAGCGGCGCCGCCCTGGCACAGACGCCGAGCGACCTGGAGGCTGCCGCACGCCAGGCAGAGCGCCTGCAGAACGAGATGAACCAGCGCATCCAGCAGCAGCGTCTGCAGGATCTGCAATCGGATCAACCGCCCACTCGCCTACAGGTCGCCCCGCCACAACCGCGCCCGCGCGACTCCAAGGTGTGCCGGGACATCGGCAAGGTCGAGATCACCCACGCCGAACGGCTGCCCGAACGCGTTCGCCGCGACATCCAGGAGAGCTACCAGGGCCGCTGCCTGGGCGTCGCCGAGATCGAACAACTGCTGGCCGACGTCACTGCCGCATACATGAGCCGCGGCTACGTGACCGCACGTGCCTACCTGCCAGGCCAGGATCTGAGCCAGGGCACCCTGGTCATCGAAGTCGAGGAAGGCCGGCTCGAACGCATCGACATCAACGATGGCGACAAGCGCTCCATCTCGCCCGGCAACGTGTTTCCCGGCAAGGTCGGTGAACCCCTCAACCTGCGCGACCTGGAACAGGCACTGGATCAGATCAACCGCCTGTCGTCGAACAACGCCACCATGGAAATCCTGCCGGGCACCGCCCCGGGCGACAGCCTGGTGCGCTTCAACAACGAACCTGGGCGCCCGTACCACCTGAATCTCACCTACGACAACAACGGTCAGAAGGCGACCGGGCGCAATCAGCTCGGGGTCAACCTGGGTCTGGACAATCCGCTGGGCTTCAACGACTTCCTCAGCCTGACCCACCGCCGCGCCCAGCCCTACGAGAGCGGCAAGCGCTCGTCCTACTTCAACAACCTGAGCTACGTCCTGCCCTGGGGCTACAACACGTTCAGCCTGAGCCTTTCCGACTCCGAGTACGCCAGCCTGCTGAAAGCCCCCAGTGGTGCCAGGCTGAAAACCAACGGTGACTCGCAGACCTACACCCTGCAAATGGATCGTGTGCTCTGGCGTGGCCAGTCCGGCCAGTGGAACCTGTCCGGCGCGCTGACCCAGAAAGAACAGGGCAACTACCTGGAGGACATCCTGCTGGAGGTCAGCAGCCGCCGCCTGAGCGTGTTCGACCTCGACTCCAGCTACACCACGCGCGTACTCGGTGGCGCCTTCAGCCTGAATGTGGGCGTGGCACGCGGCCTGCACCTGTTCGGCTCGCTCAAGGACGATTCCAACCTGCCCGACTGGGCGCCGCGTGCGCAGTTCACCAAGTACAAGTACGGGCTCGGCTACTACCGGCCGTTCATCCTGCTGGGCCAGGAACTGACGTTCAACAGCCAGCTCAATGGCCAGCATGCCCGTGATGTGCTCTACGGTTCGGAGCGCATCTCCCTGGGCAGCCTCTACACGGTGCGTGGTTTCAACGAGGAATCCATCGCCGGCGATCACGGCTACTACTGGCGCAACGAACTGGCGCTGACCCACCGCTTCAGCCTGCCCAACGGCCGCCCTGCCCTGCTGCGTCCCTTCGTCGGCCTCGACTACGGCAAGGCCTGGAACCGTGAGGACGAGTCGGCCGGTGATCTCAGCAGCGCATCGCTCGGCGTCGGCGTGATGACCGGCCCGGTCAACCTCAACCTGACGTTGGCGCACCCGCTCGACTCCCCCAAATATGAAACGGATCAGGGCGACACCCTGGCCTTCAGCCTCAGCCTTTCCCTCTGAAGGAAGATGACATGAACCATATCTATCGCATCGTCTGGAACAGGGTTCGCAACGCCTTCATGGTGGTGGCGGAGAACGTCGGCAGCGGCGGCCGCAGCGCCAGCGGCTCAGGTCGTGGCCCGGTGGGCTCGGTTGGCCTGTTCGCACTGAGCACACTCGGCGCCTCGATCTTCATCGGCTCGGTGCATGCAGCCGGCGTCGAGGTCGCCAGCGGCAACACCCAGGTCTTCCAGGCGCCCAACGGCGTCCAGGTCATCGACATTGCCACGGCCAACGGCGCCGGCGTTTCGCACAACCGCTACATCCACTACAACGTCGACCCGAGCGGCCAGATTCTCAACAACAACTCTGCGCTGACCCGCGCCGGTGCGCTGCAATCGCAGCTTGGCGGGCAGATCGTGCCGAACGTCAACCTGACCAATGAAGCGCGGGTGATCCTCAACGAAGTGGTCGCGCCCAACCGTTCTTCGCTCATGGGCTATACCGAGGTGGTCGGCGGCAAGGCCGACGTGATCGTCGCCAACCCCTATGGCATCACCTGCTCGGGCTGCGGCTTCATCAATACCGACCGCGCCACCCTCACCACCGGCGTGCCGACCCTGGGCAGCGATGGCCACGTGGCCGGCTTCAACGTCAGACAGGGCGACATCCTGATCGAGGGCAATGGCATCGATGGCCGCAACCAGAAGGTTCTCGATCTGGTGGCACGCTCGGTGAAGATCGACGGCCAGCTCAATGGCCAGGACGTGTCAGTGGTGGCCGGCAGCAACGACTACGCTTATGCCGACCGCAGTACCACAGCCCGGGCCTCGACCGGCGACACCCCGCTGTATGCCATCGACTCCACCGCCCTGGGCGGCATGTACGCCAATCGCATTCAGTTGCTGGCCACCGAGAACGGCGTCGGTGTGCGCATGCGCGGCGAAGCGGCGGCCAGCGCCGATGACTTCGTGCTCAGCGCGTCGGGCAAGATCGAGATCAACACGCGCATCAGTGCCGAGCGGGATATCGCGCTGACCAGCTCGACGTCCGGCGAAGCCATTCGCGTCGAGGGCCAGAGCACCCAACTGACTGCCAGACGCGACATCGCCATGACGGCTCAGGGTGGTCAGGTGGCGCTGGACGAGTCGACCCTGACCGCCAGCCGCGACCTTACCCTGACCGCCGCCAGCCTCAACGACAGTGGCACGGGCGACAAGCGTTACGCCGGGCGTGATGCGCGTATCGAGACCAGCGGCAGCACACAGATCGCCGGCAGCACCTGGGGCGCCGGCGACGATCTGTCCATGCGTGCCGCCAACCTGACGGTCAGCGACGCCGCCAACCTCTACAGCGGTGCCGATGCCCAGGCGACCGGCAAATCCCTGACACTGACCACCACCGGTGGCGACCTGCGCCTGAACCAGGCAACCGTGCAGAGCGCGGGCGAACTGAAGCTGGATTCCGCCGCCGTGCTCGCCACCGGTAGCAGCACCGAGATCAAGAGCGTTGGCGACTTCGACGTAAAGGCAACGGGCGCCATCGACCATGCCGGCAAGCTGATCGGCGCAGCGGACGGCCAGGTGAAGGCCGGTGGCCGCCTGACCAACAGCAACGTGCTGCACGCCAGCGGCGACCTCGACGTCGAGGCCAACTCGATCGTCAACACCAACACCGCAGGCCTGTCGTCGCTCAAGACGCTGAGCCTCGAAGCCAGCACCAGCATCGACAACTCGGGCGCCCTGTATGCCGGCGAGCACCTGTCGCTGAAAGCCGGTGACAAGGTGCAGAACCACAGCAGCGGCACCGTCGACAGCAATGGCAGCATGGCCACCGACAGTGCGCGCTTCATCAACAATGGCGCCGTCGTTGGCGTCGGTGATATCCACATCAAGGCCAGCCAGTCGTTCGTCAACGAAACGCTGTGGAGCGGTGGCAGCCTGACCAAGAAAGATGGTGCGGTGACATATGGTGCCGCGGTCAGCATCGACAAGATCGCCAACGAAGGCGCACTCGACAAAGGCATGAACGCCTGGATGCACGACGAATACTTCACTTACGAGGAAGAGCTCGTCGGCCTGACCATGGCCGAGCTGCAGAACATGCAGAAAGCCCAAATCATCTCCACCGGGGCCGGCAGCAAGCTGACCATCGGCTATGGTGCCAGCGGCCTGAACAGGGTTGGCGTGATCTCCGCGACCAATGTCGAGATCGGTGGCGACAGCAACGCCACCTTCAGCAACGAAGAACTGTCGCTGTATCGCTACCAGAAGATTCTGCGCTGGATTCGCATCGAAGATGAATCCAGCGGCGACGACGACTTTGTCGCCTGGGCACGAACCCTGCCGACTCAGGCCTATCTGCCTTCCGATGACCCGGACGATGACAGCAATAACTGGGACGACTGGAACCCAGGCCCCAGCCCTGGCTGGGTACGCACTCGACACATTGCAGGGAGCAGCTGGCCGGGCGTATTGGCTGACGAAGCGCGTGCGCTTGCAGTTTCCGGCGGCATCATCGATACGGCGGAAGTGGACGAGCGAAGTGGTGCCGGCATCTTCGCCACCAATCTGACCTTCACCAGCGGCACACTGGCGAACGTCGGCGCGCCCTGGCCGGACAAGCAGGAAGACGTGCGCCTCGACGGCCAACCCAATGCCAACGTCAACGATCCGGGCATCGGCGCCCCGAACATCAACCTTCCGGGCAACCCCAACGGCTATTTCGTTCCTGTCAAAACTCCGGGCGCCAAGTACCTGGTGGAAACCAACCCGATCTTCGCGGTGGGCTCGAACTTCGTCGGCTCCGACTATCTGGCCCAGCGCTATGGCTTCAACCCGGACACCGTGCAGACGCGCCTGGGTGATGCCAACTACGAGGCCTACCTGATCCGCCAGCAGTTGATCCAGCAGACCGGCAACAACGTGATCGCCGGCTACGACAACGAAGCCGACCAGATGAAACGCCTGATGGATCAGGCCTATGCCCAGAGCAAGACGCTCGGCCTGGAGTTCGGCAAGACCCCGACGCCTGAGCAGCTGGCTGGCCTGACCGAAGACATCGTGTGGATGGAAGAGGTGGTGGTCAACGGTCAGAGCGTGCTCGCACCCAAGGTCTACCTGGCGAGCAGCACCGTAAAATCGCTGGACAAGGGCGCGGTGATCGCCGCCCGCGACACCCGCATCGGCGGCGAAGGCCTGAGCAACACCGGCGGCACCATCTCCGGCAGCGGCAATCTGACGGTAGAAACCCGTGGCACCAACACCAGCGGCACCATCAAGGGTGGCAATGTCAGCCTGACCTCCACAGAGGGCAACATCCGCAACGAGACCCTGGCCATCGGCCAGGGCGACAACACCACCTATACC
>Ga0075032_1000966_pt1 | contig 10159 bp, 10 predicted proteins | sample SynthPrep_1_END__FD_71386 | JGI IMG/M metagenome (GOLD analysis project Ga0075032, IMG submission 71386) | Synthetic microbial communities from Ohio, USA - SynthPrep_1_END_DS7_MetaG | ecosystem: Engineered > Bioreactor > Aerobic > Activated sludge | place: USA: Ohio, Columbus | collected 2014-04-10
AGGTATAAATATTCTGACGATAAGGTTCCGTTTGGAGTTAGGCCGAGGCAATTGTTATCAATTGCCGTTGGCTTGACTAGCAAGCGCCGTTTATTGGTCGCAATAGCGACAGAAGATGTCGCGGCATTGAGTGTCTATGACTTCTCGGACTCAGAAGTCTCTTTCTGTTGAGCCTGCAAGAGTTCACAGGCCTGAAGATTCAGAGCAACGAATTCGTTCCACGTAAATTGCCTGGTATAGCGAAGTGCATACTGCCTATCTACCCGGCAAATGTCCGGACGTTGAGCGTAAATGCTGCAGCCTTTGTTTGCTGAGTCGTAGTGACGGCAGGTGCCGTCACCACGATCAAGAAATTGGGTTTCTTGAGCCAGGTGAACGTGCTGACAACACAGACCACATTGGGTACAGGGAAAGCTCTTAGGGCATGTCATGAGCGTTCTACAGCCGTGAAAAGAGGAAGGCTCGCCAGGGCCTTCTTTCACTTTTATGGAGTATCCAAGGAGTTTTTTTGGCCGCTTGAGACTAAAGAAATATCTCGCACTCGCTTCTCAGTAGAGAGAACCAGATTGCCATCTTGATCAAGAATAGCTGTATCTATCATGGCTTTAATCAGCTGCGCGTATTTAACTGAACGAAAAACAATTTGTTTGCTTTCCATGGAGAAATCTTGGAAATTTTCTCCGTGCTCTTCAATTGTGATTCGCATGTCGCGTGTAGCAAAGCGCAAATGCGAGGTGATCTCGGAGAGAGTTTTATTGGCAAGCAATGTAACCTGCTCAATAGCCTGAAGCTTACCTGCCATCAGCTCAGCCTGATCACTAATAGTTTTAGCTTGCTCCAGATTACTACGCGCATTATTTAGAGCCGCTTCCCCCTTATTCCCCACGATGTGCCCGAAGATAGCCAAAGCGGGGCCAGCGACGATCCCGCCGAGAACCATCATGCCGCCGGCCATACCGTAGCCACCGGTTGCAAGGGAGCCCCCGCCTAGCCAGGCCAGCGTGGCATTGGTAGCTGCAACTCCTCCGAGCGAAGAAATAGCTGTGCCTGTACTGGCAGTGGCAAGCAGCATGGTTCCATTGTAAGCGCCGAAGGCTAGTGCTGCCCCACTACCCATACCTGCTCCCAGGCCAAGCCCTGCATCCTTGAGTGCTTGATAGTCTTGGCGCAAACCAGTCAGGGCTGTAGTCGAGAAATCGCCGGCATTTAGTTTTTCCAGTTCGGGTGTCTGGATGAGTTCCACATTTTTCAGGCGACCAAAGATGGTGAGAAAGTCCGCTACGACTCCGTTAAAGACGCGTAGCTTGCGCTGTCCGTAGTTTTCCAGAGCTTCATTGGTATTCTTACGGCAACTGTCAACCTTCTGGTTGGCAGCATTAACCATGGCGCTGGCGTCATTGTTAAGGCTCTTGGCATTGCTGTGGTCGATCGCGCCGCTTACACCTTTGGCTGCACCGTAGAGGCCAGCTGCTGCGGCGGCCGCGCCGATGATGAGAGGAATGGGCATGGATTTCTCCTTTTACTCTAGGACGAGGGCTATGATTTTGCTGACTTCGCTGTTCAGGGCTTCGGCACGATCTAGTAGGTCTTCGAAGATGAAGTCTGCAATTTGATAGTGGTGTTGAAATGCCTTGAGCAACTCGCGCTCGATAGACGAGATGGACCCGTCACGCAGCGCAACCAAAATCATCTCGAACAGCATGATTTTTGGGGGTTCTGGTCGTGTCGCCGATTGACCTTCCAGAAGTTGGGCCAATACGGTTTGTGCGGCGGCAACGCGAGTTTCCGGTAGTTCCATCTTGTGGATCGGAAACTTCTTGAGTTCTTCTATCAGATCTGTCTCGACGCTCGATCTCCCTGTTAGGGCTCCCACTGCCATACTCTGGGCAAGAAGCGCTCCGACAGATGATGAAAGGCTTGAGCCAAAGATGCTCGACTCCCTGCGTACGGACTGGCCGGCAGAGCGCTCTAGGTCTGCAATCAATTCGCTCTCCTGTTCATCTGCCTGAATAGAGAGATTGCTCAGGTCGGTGTCTGACGTCAGCTCGTCGTACTTCTTTCCATCCCAGAGTATCGGGTTGTCGGAAAGTGCCAGCAGTTGGATCAAATCGAGCAGAAGCTTCTTTTCAGGTTCCGGCAGCATCTTGATGAGCATGAGGTAGGTTCTCGCTTTCTCGTTACAGGATCAGTGGCTGGTCGGAGTTCATGAAGTCCTCAAACTCCGACATAGATTGGAATTGCAGCTGTTTCCCCAGCAGCGTGGCGTACTCATTGATGGCAGCTGCCAGGCCGTCAACGTTGCTGGTGCTGTTCGATACGATGTCGAACAGGCGTTGGGTTTCCTGGCGCAATTGGGGGATTTCGTGGCGGGTAAAGGTGTCCAGGGCCGCCTGCTCATCGGCAATGCGGTCGCGGGCCGCGGACTCAATGGCCCTGACGCGCTCCAGCTGCTGGCGCGAAAGCTCCACGCCACGCGCCGCGTCCAGCGCGCTCTGATAGAAGAATGAGGAAAGGGCGTAGCCGATCAATCCACCCACGGCGGCGCCGACGAATGGTACGGGAATGGCGAGTTGCCCCAGTGCGGCCATCATGCTGCCGGAGAGCATGCCTGCGCCTTTTTCCCCTACTTCGCTCAGCAGTTGCGCTTCACTGATTTCGCCAGTGACGTAGCGTTTGACGGAGCTGCCCAGCGACAGGCAGATAGTGACGGCCAGCGCTGGGGCATTGGTGCCAGACAGGGTGCGCAGGGTTTGGTTGCTCGATTGTTGCATGCCACCTTTGAGCGCGGAGCCTGCGAAAGCGGTGGTGTATCCAAGTGCGCCGGCTTTAGCTGTATCGAGGGCCACATCCTGGGCAGCTTCACCCAACTGTTTTTTGTCTTGAGCAACATTGAACGCGTTGGTCAACAACGAAATTACGCCACCGATGACAGCGCCGTACTTCGCTCCCTCAATACCTGCCCGGTGGCTGGTGCGAGCGATATCTTTCATCGTCTCGCGCAGCGGCTTTTCTGCGTAGTCGATGGCCTGCTCGGTCGTAATCCCAAGGTCAACGATGTCTTCTTCAGCAAGCTGGTCGAACCTGTCGGCGCGCTCGCGGAATTTTTCGGCGAGCTCCGGTTTTCCTTTCTGCTCAGCCTGTAGTGCGTGTTTTCTTAAGTTTTCCGCACGATTGCGGCAGTAGGTCTTGGCGTCTTCGACCTGTTCGCTGGGCAGTTCCAGCTTCTTACCGAAATATTTACTGTACTTGTGATCTTCATGGCTCACCTGGTTGGCAACTCTGTTTCCGCTGGCTTCCAACTTTGTCTGGGCTTCGTAAATGATCTTGCCGTTTTCATCCACGCGGACGCGATCCACCGCTTCGCGGTACTTTGAGTCGGTCTCAATACCGTAATGCTTCAAGTCATCGCTGCGAATCGTGCGCTCAGGCGATTTGCTGATGATCGCCTCAGCGTTGTCACGACTGGTGCTCGCCACTTCGCCCGCCCAACCCGCCCGCTGTTTGACGCCCGTATTTTCCTGGTTGATGCCTTTCAAGCCCTTGCTCAGCACTTTCCCGGCTTCATTGTCGACTCCGGTATAGGCTTTGACGTACTCGGCACTGGCACTGCCATAGCGGCTTACGGTTTCACTCGTGGAAAGTGCAGTTGCTGTGTTGCTTATATCCCGCTTGATTTCGTATCTGCTGTCGTCTTGCGCGCTGTCGCTTGAGGAGGGTGTAAGAGTGTTGCGGGACTTCATAGAGCCTCCTTGCAGGTTTCTCTATCGGTAATGGTGGCCTGCATATACAGCCTGCCCATTTTGGTCAGTTTTTCTTTGATTGCGTCTACCCACCGTTTGGGCTCATGCACGTGAATGCTCTCACCCAGCCCGAACAGCCACCAAAGCGTTTCTTGGTTTTCCGGTACCAAGGCGCGCAGGCGTTTCCAATCGCTGCCCCCCAGAGCCTCCAAACTCTGCTGCGTGCTCAGAGGGGTTTCCCCGAGCAGCCAGGCAATCTGCGGAGAGACGTCGGCAATCAGCTCCACCTGTTTGATAGGGGCTGCGCTGTTGAGATCGTTTCGAATGTAGTGGTCAATCTCGAAGTCGAAGCGAGATCGGGCCGGAATATCTAGGCGCTCAGCCTGCTGGATTCGATGCAGTGCAAACTGGCGCAGGTCGTCATAGCCTTCGACGCTACCAATCAGGTAGCTGATGGAGTGGCGTGAAACTAAGCCTGCGGGGTGGATTAGCAGTTTCTTCAACTCGGCTTTGCTGCGGCTCAAATAGCTGATCTGCAGCTGCTTACGCTCTACCAGGGCGGTAGAGGTCTGGTTCCAGACATGTGTGTCGATCTTTGCGGGTTGTAGTGACTTGCCATTGGGGATCGCCCGAACCTTGCGTGCCCAGTGCGCCAGACCGTTATTTTCCAGATTATCGAGATAATCGCGCGCCATACGAAACTGTGGTCCAAGCTGATCCAGCACGCTCTGAGGGAGCAGGGACTGGAGGTGGCTTTCCGCGAGGTACAGCGCCAGTGCAGTGGGGGTATCCATGGCCGACAGATCAATGGGCGCTTTGTCCGATAGGCTCCAGCGAAATGACGGGGAGCTTTCGTCGCGCAGCAGGGCAAACGGAATGGAAAGCCGATCAAGGTCGCGCTGGACAGTGCGCAGGCTTACCGAGAAACCATCATCCTTGAGCTTCTCCAGCAGGGTTGTGGTCGCAATGCGGCCTGGCTCTCGGGGAATCAGGCGTAATAGGGCAATGAGCCTGAGGAGCGTGTCCTTCGCTTCGGACATAGCTACTTCCTTGTCATACTGAAATAGAGTTACTTTTTTTGGCGCCACTTATATGGCGAACTTACACAGTTTAATATCAACTTGCCATACTGCGATAGGTATTAGCTGTACCCAAGCGAGCGGCACTAGCCACTAGAGTCTCCAGACGGGTGGCCTGGCGCATAAAGAGCTCGGGGGAGCGACACCTGGGGCAATGATCGAAGCTCTCTTGCTGTGAACTTTTCGCGTCGCTGATTACCGAAGTCTGGTGCCAATCACAGCGGTGGCAACAATGAGTCAGGGCCTTACGCATGTGTCGCGCCTCCTTCTGTCATTCGGATGGAGGAGACATTACCAAGCCGTGACGTCAAATCCTGTCGCTGGCAGCTAACCGATGTCCAACTGGCCCGCCTCGATTCATGTCATGCACTCGGGTTCTCTTGGAGATTTGCAGCCTCCCCCAGATCACCCAGATATTTCTCACTCGGACTGGGGCTTTCTGCCCGACTATATCTCCTTTGTTCCAGGGTTGATGGCTACAAGGGGAAAAATGAATACACGACGGATCTGTTTCCCCCTGAGCGCCCCCCCCCGTGAAATCCGAACAGCTGATGAGTACTCTGGATGGAATCAACATCGTTGGGGTCGAGGGACACTGCAGCCTGGACGCATTGCTAAACCAGCAGAGTGGATCATGCGAAGAGAACTGCTATCACCCGCCTGCAACACTCGGTGTCTGAGCTATTGGCCGCAAGGCCAACTAGATCGATAGAGGTACTCTTCCAGCGTTAACGCTATTGGATTCAAAAATATTTCAGACCTGTATTACCCACAGGAAGACGGGCACAAAAGGCTCGTTTCTACCTCTGGGTATTCTCTTTGAACAGGAGTCTGAATGATGAGTATTTGCTGTCCCTCCTGCGGTTCTCTTCGCGTTGTTGCTCGCAATCATGGTCGCAAAGTCGGTGGCGCTATTGGCGCCGTTGGCGGCACGGCGAGCGGAGCAGCAGGCGCTATGGCTGGCGCAAAAAGCGGCGCGCTTATAGGTGCTTTCGCTGGCCCCGTGGGTATTACGCTGGGTAGCCTGGCTGGCGCGATTCTGGGCGGCCTGGCAGGTGGAACTGCCGGGGGGCTGGCCGGCGCTAAGATGGGTGAAGAGTTTGACTCTCACGTACTCGACAACTATGAGTGCCATCACTGCGGCACTGCCTTTACACAAAATGAGCGTTGAATTCATCGCGCCGATAAACGAAACGTTATTACGTACACATACGTAGAAGGAGTATTGTAATGGCTCATCTCGTCGAAACCATGGCTTACGCTGGCGCTACCCCGTGGCACGGTCTGGGCAACAACCTGCCGCAGAAACAATCCATCGAAGTCTGGCAACGCGAAGCCGGTATGGACTGGCAGATCCTGGAAAGCCCTGTGCATTTCAAGTCGGACGCCATCGGCCACCTGGGCGCGATCCATTCGTTCCCGGAGCAGAAAGTGCTCTACCGCTCAGACACCAAGGCACCGCTGTCGGTGGTCTCGCAGCGTTACCACACCGTGCAGCCCAAGGATGTGCTGGAGTTCTACCGGGACCTGACCGAGGTTTCCGGTTACGAGCTGGAAACTGCTGGCGTGCTCAAGGGCGGGCGCAAGTTCTGGGCGTTGGCGCGTACCGGACAGGGCGCTGCACTCAAGGGCAATGATCAGGTAAATGGCTATTTGCTGCTGGCCACTTCCTGCGACGGCACCCTGGCCACCACAGCAACCCCCACCACCATTCGCGTTGTCTGCAACAACACCCTGACCATCGCCTTGGACGGCATCAGCCGTGCGATCAAGGTGCCGCACAGCACCCGCTTCGATGGCGATCTGGTGAAGAAGCAGCTCGGTATCGCCGTCTCGCAATGGGATGAGTTTATGTACCGCATGCGCCACCTGGCGGAACGCAAGGTGCAGTGGCATGAGGCACTGGGCTTCTTTATGAACGTGATGTGTGAGACCAGCCCGACCGGTCCGCTTCCTGAACAGCTTCCGAACGAGCGCGCTCTGCGCAAAGTGCAGGAGCTGTACGAAGGCCGTGGCCGGGGCAGTCAGCTCGACTCGGCACGGGGCACCGCCTGGGGCCTGCTCAATGCCGTGACCGAGTACGTCGATCACGAACGCCGGGCGCGCAGCACTGAGTATCGATTGGACTCTGCCTGGTTCGGCCAGGGCGCGCAGATCAAGCAACGCGCCTTGGACGCAGCGCTGCAGCTCGCCGCTTAAGCTGATGCGGCATAAACACAACCCCTGATCGCCACAAGGGTGATCAGGGGTTGTTCAGCTGCTCTGCATTAAATGATCGCCCTTAATCAGGCGTTCACCCAATCCTCAACGCGCAGCCCTGGAACTCGCTCGAACTCACGAAGATTATTCGTGACCAGAATCAGTCCCTGGGCACGTGCGTGTCCTGCAATCATCTGATCATACGGGCCAATAGGCTTGCCGATACGAGCCAGCTCAGCTCGCAATTGCCCGGAATGAGCCGCTGCCTGAGCGCCGTAAGGCAGTACTTCCAAGCGCGCAGCGAAACCTTCAACGTCCGCCAGATTACGCTCGGGATTAGCGGACTTCTCGGCGCCGTAAATAAGCTCCATCAGGGTGACAGTGCTGATGCTCAGCTGCCCTGAATGGCGCTTGAAGGCTTCCCGCACCTGCTCAGGACGATTCTTGATCGTGAAAATGCACATGTTGGTATCAAGCATGTACTTCAGCATCAGAACGCATCCCGCTCTTGATCTGCAGGCTGCTCGCGATCCGCCATGTAGTCAGCGGTCACACCTTCGCCATCGAACCAGAGGTCCCAGGCCTCGCCTGCCGGCGTGATGATTCGGGCTCGACCAACTACCACTACATCCACCCGCTTCACATCCTCAGGCAGCGCAACCGCCTTGGGCAAACGCACCGCCTGACTGCGGTTGCTCTGAAAAACTGCACCTTGTTCCATGGAAACCTCCTGGGGATATGCCTTGCGTATAGCCCATTGTGTCAATCAAGCGGGATATGTCAACGGCATATCCCTAACTAGCCATCCACCTACCACCATAAACGCCCGGTCAGCCTTGTGCTGGCTGGGCGTTTTTATGCCTGCAGGAGAAGCATGATGAAAGCGACTTCATTGAACCGCAGTACCAGCAAACCCCGTCCGGCTTTGCGTCTGATCAGCACCAAGGAATTGCCACGCGAGGACTGGCTGCAGATTCGCAAGCAAGGCATCGGCAGTTCGGATGCCGCTGCTGCGGTAGGACTCAATCCGTATAAATCGCAGCTGGAACTCTGGATGGAGAAGACAGGCCGCGATGCCGGTATGCCCAAGGCTGATCCTCTGGATGAGGAAAGCCCGATGTACTGGGGCAACGTGCTGGAGCCCATCGTGGCCTGGCACTACAGCAAGCGCACGAAGAACAAGGTACGGCGCATCAACGCTGTGCTGCAGCATCCGGACCCGGAGCTGTCGTGGATGCTGGCCAACATCGACCGTGAGATTATCGGGGCCGACGATGTGCAGATCCTTGAATGCAAGACTGCCGGCATAAACGGTGCACGCCTCTGGAAAGAGGGCGTGCCTGAATATGTGCAGTTGCAGGTGATGCACCAGCTCGCCGTCACCGGCAAGCAGGCGGCGGATGTGGCTGTCCTGCTGTGTGGCCAGACGCTGGAGATCCACCGCATCGAGCGGGATGAACAAATGATCGCTCGACTGATCGAGCTGGAGCGAAAGTTCTGGCACTACGTGGAGACTGATACGCCGCCACCGGCCGATGGCACGGCTTCGGCTGAGTCAGCGCTGCGCAGCCTCTACCCGGAGGACAACGGCCAGGTCGTCGACTTCAGCCAGCATGCTGGTCTTTCAGCGGCTTACATCGAGCTGAAAGCCGTGCGTCAGTCGATTGCCGACAAGGAAAAGCGCGAGGCCGAGCTCAAGCAGGTGCTGCAGCAGGCCATGGGCGATGCCAGTCGGGCGGAGTTCTCCAGCGGCTATGTCAGCTGGCGCAAAGCCAAGGACAGCATCGGCCTCGATGTCGCTCAACTGCTCAAGGACAAGCCCTACCTGCAGGCCAAATACCCACTGCTGAAACCGGGTGCACGGCGCTTCCTGGTCGGCTGAAACCAACCTCATTCATCCCTTCCCTCCCCTTGGCCAGTCCATGCAGTTCGCACTGCGTGGCTGGCCTTTTTTCATTTCCAGGAGAATTACCATGCTCAAAGGTCTGGCTATCACTCCACCGGTACTCGGGCGGATTTCCATCGGTAAGGTCATCGAGAAGAACGGCAAACGGCTGCCGGAGAAGGATGACCAATTCACCATCACATCCCAGGTACAGGGTAAGGACGGCTGGCTGCTGCACCCGCTCAATGACGAGCTACGACAGGGCAAGGACGACAAGCTGCGCAGCATTCCGGTACGCCTGCTGTTCAACGAACCGGAGCTGAATTTCCGAGCAGACTACACGCTGTTCGACCGACAATCCGGACGCCCCGTCTGCGTCGGCAATGGCGAGACCTGCAAACGGGTCACTCAGGACGGTATGCAGTCGTTGCCCTGCACTTCGCCGGATGCCTGTCCGCTGGCCAGAGGCGGTGCCTGCAAGCCCTACGGCCGACTGAACGTGGTCATTGGCGATGAGGATCCGCTGGGCAGCTTCGTCTTCCGCACCACCGGCTTCAACAGCATCCGCACCCTGGCCGCTCGTCTGCATTACTTCCAGGCCATCTCGGGCAACCGCCTGGCCTGCCTGCCACTGGAACTACGTCTGCGTGGCAAGTCGACACGCCAGAGTCATGGCACGCCGATCTTCTACGCCGACCTGACGGTACGCGGTGGCATGGAAATGGCCGAAGCATTGGTAACAGCCAATGAACTCGATTCACGACGTCAGGCTGCAGGCTTCAATCAGGCCGCTTTGGATGAGGCGGCACGACGCGGCTTCGGCAACGGTGCGTTCGAGGACAGCGAGGAGGATGTCGGCGCCATCGTCGATGAGTTCTACCCCGAGGGTGAAGCCACTGCTGTAGCAACAATGTCTCAACTCAACCCCACCAAACCCAGCCTGGCTGAAAAGCTCGATGCACAGGCTGCACGTCAAACCCCACCCACAGACCAAAACCAAGGAGGCCGCCATGCGCCTGCACAAGCTGAAAGCCAGTGACACGACAGGCACCTACCTGGTCGAGTCGCCGGTGACGGAAAACGACATCCTACTGATGGCCAGGCAACTGGCCAATCTGCGCCTGCGCAAAGGACGAGCCCTGACATCGCCGAAGGAGGTATTCAGTCACCTGCAGGCGCTGCTGGCTGATTATGAGCACGAGGTGTTCGCACTGCTCATGCTCGACAGCCGGCACCGAGTGATCGCATTTGAGGAA